>PJTY01000209.1_pt1 | contig 38916 bp, 38 predicted proteins | sample 1512121 | NCBI WGS metagenome assembly PJTY01 (sample SAMN08177680, study PRJNA422409) | Soil metagenome, whole genome shotgun sequencing project. | isolation source: Soil enriched (2) on filter paper: alkali lignin treatment | place: USA: Madison | collected 2015-01-15 | reverse complement strand
GTCGCCAATGCCGGGACCACGGGCGACATCGTCAACACCGGCACGATCACGCTCGACGAGCCCTATACTCCCACCGACGACGACAAGGACGGCGATCTCGACGGTCCCTTCGCGCTCGGCTCGAACAAGATCGGCATCCGCACCGAAGGCGACCACACCGGCAAGATCACCCAGAGCGGCACGATCACCATCAAGGGCAACGATTCCGCCGGTATCTCGCTGGGCGGCAAGCTCACCGGCAACTTCACCCATGACGGCAAGACCAACGTGCTGGGCGACAACGCCATCGGCGTGAAGACCGGCCAGATCGACGGCAACGTCCGCCTTGCCGGTTCGGTGCTGGCGCAGGGCAAGAACGCGATCGGCGCGCAGTTCGGCGGCGACGTGAACGGGGCGATGGTCGTGCAGGGCGCGATCGTCTCGACCGGCTACCGCTATACCACCCCGCCCGCCGACCCCTCGAAGCTCGATGCCGACGACCTGCTTCAGGGCGGCTCTGCCATCGTGATCGAAGGCAACGTGACCGGCGGCATCGTCCTCGCCGTCGCGCCCAAGGACAGCGATCCCAACTATGCCGACGAAGACGGCGACGGCATCCCCGACGCCACCGAAGGCGCTGCCAAGGTCGCCACTTACGGCAAGGCCCCGGCCATCGTGATCGGCTCGGCCACCAAGGACATCGCCATCGGTCCGGTTGCCAGCACCGCCAGCAAGTACGGCCTCCAGATCGACGGCACCGTGGAAGGCCACGGTCTCTACGCCGGGATCGACGGCAACGGCGTGGCCATCGGCGGGCTCGGCGGCAAGGTGACGATCGCGAACGGCATCGGCATTACCGGCGGTATCGCGGCCACCTCGAAGGACGCCTCGGCGACCGCGCTGCGGCTCGGCGCGGGCGCGAGCACGCCGCTGGTCCAGAACGCCGGCACGATCAGCGCATCGGGCGCGCAGGCCGTTGCCGTCCGCATCGATGCGGGCGCCAGCCTGCCCACCTTGCGCAACTCGGGCACGATCAAGGCTGCCGCCGTCAACGAAAACGGCGCGGCCACCGCGATCAGCGATGCCAGCGGCACCCTGAACCTCATCGAGAACAGCGGCACGATCTCGGCCACCGGCGCCAAGGCCGGTTCGGGCAAGAACGTGGCCATCGACCTTTCGAACGCCACCGGCGGCGTCACCGTGAAGCAGACCCAGGTCGGCGCGGGCTTCGCCGCCCCCTCGATCGTCGGCGACATCCGGCTCGGCGGCGGTAACGACCTGGTGGACATTGCCGATGGCACCGTGACCGGCAATGTCGCCTTCGGCGGCGGTAACAATACCCTCGCCCTTTCCGGCAAGGCCGTGCAGACCGGCAACGTCACGTTCGGCAGCGGTTCGGACACGATGACGCTGGCAGGCACCTCGCGCTTCGTCGGCACGGCGGACTTCGGCGGCGGCGCCGATACGCTGACCCTCACCGGCACGTCGGTCTTCTCCGGTTCGCTGACGAATGCCGGAAACCTCGCGATCAAGGTCACGGGCGGCATGCTCGACGTGAACAAGCCCACCGCGATCGGCTCGCTCGATGTCGGCAAGGACGGCATCGTGGCCGTGACGCTCAACAAGGCGGCGGGCCAGGGTTCGGCCTACACCGTCGCCGGCACCGCCTCCTTCGCGGACGGTTCCAAGCTGGCGATCAAGCTCGCCGACGTTTCCACCGCCGAGGGCAGCTACCAGGTGCTGACCGCCGGGACGATCCAGGGCCGCGACAACCTCAAGGCCGCGACCGACCTCGTGCCCTACATGTTCAAGGCCACGCTGGACGACAAGGCCGCCGCGAACACCGTCGTCGTCGATGTCGCCCGCCGCACGGTGGCCGAACTCGGCCTCAACCGCTCGCAGGCGACCGCCTACAACGCGATCTTCACCGCCCTCAGCCAGGACGAGAAGATCGAGGACGTGTTCCTCGGCATCACCAACGGCGACCAGTTCCGCCAGGCCGTGGGCCAGATGCTGCCCGACCATGCGGGCGGTTCGTTCGAGGGCATCAGCCTCGGCGCCCGCACCGTCGGCCGCCAGCTCATGGACCCGATCAACCCGGTCTGGGGCGAAGGCCGGTTCAGCACGACGATGAACCTCTCGTTCTGGGGCAGCGACAAGAAGGCCGGTGCCAGCGCCGCCTACAACCTGCAAGGCTACGCCATGTCGCTCGGCGCCGAGTACCTGACCGGCATCGGCCGGTTCGGCGGCACGTTCTCATATCTCTGGAATCGCCACACGAGCGGCGGCACCAGCGAGATCAAGTCGAACTCCTTCGAACTCGCCGGCCACTGGCGCGGCCAGTTCGGCGCACTACAGAGCTACGGCCGCGCCTCGATCGGCCGGTCCAACTTCGACAGCGAGCGCCAATTCATCGGCGCGATCGGCACGGAGAACGTCAGCCGCACGATCAAGGGCAAGTGGAACGGTACGTTCGTCACCGCTGCGGGCGGCGCTTCCTATGAGGGCGGCGGCAGCCATGTCTTCTATCGTCCGGCCGTCACGGTCGACTACGTGCGCCTGAAGGAAGACGGCTACACCGAGAACGGCGGCGGCAAGGCGCTCGACCTCGCGGTCGCCTCGCGCACCAGCGACGAACTCGGCGTGAACGGCAGCATGACGCTCGGCATCGACTTCATGGGCATGCAGCGCCGCGACGAGAACTGGTTCCGCATCGAAACCGAAGGCGGCTGGCGCGAGATCGTCAGCGGCGGCATCGGCTCAACCACCGCGCACTTCGCAGGCGGCCAGAACTTCACGCTGGACGGCGACGAGGCGACGAGCGGCTGGTTTGCCCGCCTGCGCGCCATCGGCGGCACCCTGGGCCTGACGATGGGCGGCGAACTTTCGGCCGAAGATCGCCATGGCCGCGTCGATCTCGCTCTGCGCGGTTCGGTCACCATTGGCTGGTGATCGCCCGCTCCTGAACCCCGTCCCAGAGCAAGGCTGGAACGGCCTCCGGCTCCGGCACCCCAGCCGGGCCGGTCCGCCGCGAAGGAAGCGCCTCCCCCACCCCAACCCCGCGCCTTTCAGGCGCTCGGCGCATCCTTCGCCCAGCCTCCGGCCCCGATCGCCCCAAGCGACCGGGGCCGGACCCGTTTTCAGTACCCGCTTTTACCTTGGACCTTCCTGACGGTTCCTGCGTTCCGTTCCGCATGATTATCGTCCACCACCTTGAAAACTCGCGCTCCCAGCGTGTCCTCTGGCTGCTGGAAGAACTGGGGCTCCCCTACGGACTCCGCCGATACGAGCGGGACGAAAAGACCATGCTGGCGCCGCCCCAGCTCCGCGCGGTCCATCCGCTCGGCAAGTCCCCGGTGATCGTCGACGATGACGGCGATGCCCCGCTGACGATCGCGGAGACCGGCGCCATCGTCGAATACCTCACGGAAAAGGCTGGCGGCAGGCTGGGACCTCCCGCCGCGCGCGAGGATACCCTGCGCTACCGCCACTTCCTGCATTATGCGGAAGGCTCGCTGATGCCGCCGCTGCTGCTCAAGCTGGTGCTCGGCCGCATTCCCCTCCTCGGTCCTATCGCCCAGAAGCGCATCCAGCCGATGATCGACGTCCACCTCGATTTCGTCGAACAGGAACTGGCCGGCCGGGACTGGTTTGCGGGCGAGACCTTCACCGCCGCCGACGTGATGATGAGCTTTCCGCTCGAAGCCGCCCGCAACCGCGCGGGTCTCGGCCCTTCGCGACCGGCGACGCTGAACTGGCTGGACCGGATCCATGCACGCCCCGCCTATCAGGCTGCCCTCGCCAGCGGCGGACCTTACAAGTACGCCTGAAACCTCATGAATTGACACTGGGCCGCGCCCCGGAGCAAAGCGCGGTTCGGCGCGTTTCGACGCACGACCATCTCCGAGGGGGCAATTGCAGACATGACCATGAACCGAGCGCGCGTGGAAAACGGAGGGCTGATCCTCTTCCTCGCCGCGATCACCATCGCCCTCACCCTCGTCGTGTCGAGCTTCATCGGCGCCCTGCTTTGGGCGGCCCTTGCCGCGCTGCTGTTCCAGCCCCTGTTCCAGCGGCTGCTCGCGCGCTGGCCGGAGCGCCGCAACCTGGCCGCCGCCGTCGCCCTGCTGGTGATCTCGGTCGCGGTCGTCATTCCGGCCCTGATCATCACCAGCCTCGTCGTCGAGCAGGCGGCCGGGGTCTATGCGCAGATGCGCGACGGCCAGATCAATTTCGCGGAATATTTCCAGAAGGTTCACGACGCCCTCCCGCTGCGCGTCCAGACCCAGCTCGACAGCTTCGGCTTCAACAGCTTCGAGCGCGCCCAGGCCCGCATCAGCGAAGCGGTGAGCAACAGCGTCAGCCTGATCGCCAGCCGCGCCCTCGCCATCGGCGCCAATGCGGCCTCGTTCATCCTGGCCTTCGGTGTCGGCCTTTACGTCACCTTCTTCCTGCTGCGCGACGGCGACCGGATCGGCCCCGCCGTCGTGCGCGCCCTGCCGCTCGAACAGAGCGTGGCAAGGCGGCTGGCCGAGCGTTTCGTCACCGTGGTGCGGGCGACCATCAAGGGCTCCGGCCTGGTGGCGCTGGCCCAGGGCGCGCTGGGCTCCATCACGTTCGCGATCGTCGGCGTCCCGGCGGCCCTGCTCTGGGGCCTGCTCATGGCCATTGCCGCCCTGCTCCCCGCCATCGGCCCCGCCATCGTCTGGGCACCGGTCGCGGTCTACCTGCTGGCGACCGGGGCGATCTGGCAGGGCGCGGTGGTGATCGGCTCGGGCGTGCTGGTCATCGGCCTCGCCGACAATGTCCTGCGCCCCATGCTGGTCGGCCGCGACACCGGCATTCCCGACTGGCTGGTGCTGGTGACGACGCTGGGCGGGATCGAACTCGTCGGCCTCAGCGGCATCGTCCTCGGCCCGCTGGCGGGCGCGCTGTTCATGACCGGCTGGACGATCATGACCGAGCAGCGCTTCGACCCGTCCCCTGACGTAGAATAAGCGAACCGGCACGGGCCTGTCCTGCGGCTACGAAGACCGGCCGCAGCGGCCCGACGCCCGGCTCGCAAGCGGTTCAACCGGCCGAGGGCACATCCTGCCGCCTCAGGCTCCGACGCCTGCAAATGTCAGCCGATGTTCAGCGCGGCAGCCTATGCCGGAGTTCAAGGAGAAAGTCCGCCCCAGGGCCGACTTCTCTCCTTCCTTCGCTCAGGAGAAGCCCATGAGAATTCTTAAAATTTCCGCTGCACTCGCCTTGATGGCGGGCAGTCTGGGATTGACCGCGACGGCCGACGCACATCCCTACGACGGCCGCCACGACCGTGTGGAACGCGTGGCGCACCGCGATGACTATCGCCGCGATCACCGCCGATACGATCGTCCCCGTTACGACCGGCGCCGCTATGACGATCGCCGTCGCAACCAGTGGCGTCGCCACGAGGCCCGCCGTCACCACGCCTACAGAAATCCGCGCCGTTGCTGGACCGAGTGGCGCCATCATCGCCGCGTCCGCGTGTGCCGCTGATGCCTCGTTGCCCCGGCTGCGTGCCGGGGCAACATCGTTCCGGATGCCGCCTTCCGCGCCAAGTTGCCCTCCGGACACTCCTGACGCCCCAATGCCTAGACTTTCGGGGGATGGGCCGGGCGATTCATGGCAATTGACCCATGCCCGTCCGCCATGGTCTCTCGTTTGTGTTCAAGGTCTTGTCCTGAACGTAACAAACGATGTCGGCGCCGCCTGACCCTTCCCGGCACGCGCGCGCAGCAACCAGGGAGTGCGACGTGCAGGAGCCGGGTACAAGACCACTTGTCCATATCGGATTCCACAAGACCGCCTCCACGCTCTTGCAGAATGCGCTCTTCGCGCGGAGCGACCTGGGCTTCGAGCGGCTCGAAAACGACCGCTACCACGTCCAGGTCGATTTCGTGAAGCAAGGCCCGTTCGACGACCTTTCGCCCGGACGGATCCAGAGCTATCGCCGCCGCAACCGCGAAGCCCAGACGCGCGGCAATACGCTGGTCGTTTCGCACGAACGGCTCTCGGGCTACCCCGCCTCCGGCGGATACGACGCCAAGCTGATCGCCGACCGCATCAAGAACTGCCTGCCCGACGCCCGCATCCTGATCTTCGTGCGCGAGCAGCGCTCGATGATCTTCTCCTACTATCTGCAATATATCAGCGACGGCGGCTCGCTGTCGTTCCGCCGCCTGACCACGCCGCTGCAATGGACGCTTTCCCGCAAGCCGGAGTTCGACTTCCGCTCCTTCGCCTATGTCCAGTGCATCGAGTACTACCGCCGGCTCTTCGGCGCGGACAACGTCTTGGTACTGCCCTACGAGGCCCTGCGCAGCGACGGCTGCCGCGTCGCCCGCGAGATCGCCCAGTTCTGCAGACAGGATTCCTCCCTGATCCCGCATGACATCTTCAAGGTCCCCGCCAACGAGGGCATGCCGATCCTGATGCAGGCGCTGCGCCGTCCGCTCAATGCCCTGTTCAACCGCAACCAGCTTTCGCCCGAGGCGCCGATCCTGTTCCCGTGGTTCGACCGCTACTATCGCAAGCTGCGTCCGCTCTTCGCTTTCACCGGCGTGTTCAACGGACTGCTACGCCGCCGCCTGATGGGTCAGATCGAGCGGGCGGTCGGCGAACGCTACGCCGAGAGCAACCAGCAGCTCCAGCGCATGACCGGCTACGATCTGCGCCGCCTCGGCTACAGCCTGCCGAGCCGGGTGGCCTCGCTCGGCGAACCGGTGAATTCCGGTTCCGCCGTCCCTGCACCGAAACACGCACGTCCCACCCTGCCCACGCCAAATCGCGTGGCGTGAGCCGGCCATGACCGACAAGACGGCCTCGGCCCTGCCGCTTGACCTTGAACCGGTCGGCGCGGCGGAAACCGTCTCCGCGGATACGGCACGGAAGAAAGCGGGTGCCGATACCGTCGGGGCACGACGCGGCGCCTTCAATCCCACCGTTCATGCCCTGCGCGGCGTGGCGGCAACCATGGTGTTCCTGGCCCACGTCGCCGGCGGGGTCGGCCTCAACGTATATCCGCACGATCCCAGCTACTTCGCCATGATGGAGGCGCCCTGGAACTTCGGGCGCTGGGGGGTCTGGCTATTCTTCGTGATCAGCGGCTACGTCATTCTGCCCAGCGTTCGGCGCTATTCCCCGCGCGAGTTCGCGCTACGCCGCTTCTTCCGGCTCTATCCGCTGTTCCTGGCCTTCTCACTGCTGTTCATCGCAGTGAATGCCTGGAGCAATGCCTTTCCCGAACTGAACGACCTCGGCTCGATCGTGCCCGCACTGCTGCTCGTCAACCTGCTGACCCATACCGAGCAGCTCACCCCCAATGCCTGGAGCCTGAGCTACGAAGTGCTGTTCTACGCCATGGCCTGCCTGACTGCCCATGCCGCGCTACGCCGCAAGGAAAAGCTGGCGACAATGCTGCTGGCGCTCGCCTGCGCCTGGCTCGTCTACCGCTTCCCGGCGATGCTCTTCTTTCTCGCCGGGATCGGTGCGCGGCTGCTGGACGAACGCGGCCTGCGCCCGCCACGCGCCTGGAACCCACCGCTGGAACTGCTGGCCTTCGCCGGTTGCCTCTATTTCGGCTCGATCCAGCACTACGACTTCATGCTGAAGAACATGGGCAACCCGAACGCCTATGCGACACTGGCCTTCACTTCGGCCTATTTCTTCCTGGCGCTCGCCCCCGGCAGCCTGACCGGACGCCTGCTCGACCGGCCTGCCGTGCTCTATCTCGGCACGGTGAGCTACAGCCTCTACCTGGCTCACCCCTATACCTACTTCGTCACCCGGCATCTCTTCGTCAGCCTGGGCCTGTTCCGTCCCGACTGGCCGCTGTCACTGCTGCTGTTCCTGGCGGTCGTCATTCCGGTGACGCTCGGCTTCACCCAGATCGTCTACCGCCTGCTGGAGCGCTATCCCTATCAATGGTACTTCCACGAGCGGATCTTCCACCGCCGCGCCACGGAAGGAAAGGGCTAAGGAAAGGGCTAGCGCCTCTTCCTGGGAGCGCTCTTCTTCTTCGCGGGCGCCTTTTTCTGAGACGCCTTTGGAGCGGCACAGGGCCAGGCCTTGCGGGTCGCGGCGAAGACCTGCTCGGACGCCGGGCCTTGCCGGTCCTTCGGGTTGTTGCGGAGGTAATCGACCGTCTCGGTCTTGAGCTGGCTGATCGTCACATCGCCGGGAATGCAGCTGTCCAGCTTGTTGACCTTGCGTGTGGTGTTGAAGGCATCCACCGCACCGGTGATGTAGGCGATGCATTCATAGGTCTTCTCGACGTAGTCGCTGCTGCCCCGCTCGCGCGTGCAGATCGCGTAAAGCTCGTCCCCGGTGTAGAACCCGGCCTCAGCCGCCACGGGAACCAGCCCAAGCGGAGCGGTCAGCAAGATACAGGCCAGCTTTCCGGATCTCATTGTCGAATCTCTCCAATCGCGACCGGACCCTTGGGGCAAATCCGCCCCCCGTCAATCGCCGCGCTTGCGAGATGATCCCTAGGCCGATATGAAACATATACGATTCGTATATTCAGGATGGTTCAATGGGCATCGTCAACATCGAGGATGAACTCCACGAGCAGCTGCGCAAGGCCAGCAAGGCCTCGTACCGGTCGATCAATGCCCAAGCGGCGTTCTGGATCCGCATCGGCATGCTCTGCGAAATGAATCCGGGGCTGACGTTCCAGGAAATCGTCGTGCGCGAATTGCGCGAAGCCGGGGTCGATCCAGGAAACGAACCCGGCGGGAGACCGGTCGGGACCGGAGTCGCCGCGCGATGATCAAGTCGCCTGCCGAAGTCGAGCTCATGGCCGAATCCGGCCGCCTGCTCGCCTCCGTGTTCACCTGGCTGGACGGCCAGCCGCTCGCCGGACGCACGACGATGGAGATCAACGACCTCGTCGAAGCGTTCATCGTCGACGATCTCGCCGCGCGCCCCGCCAGCAAGGGCCAGTACGGCTACGGCTTCGTCCTGAACTGCTCGCGCAACCAGGTCGTCTGCCACGGCGTCCCCTCCACCGAAGACGTGCTGCGGGACGGCGACATCGTCAATTTCGACATTACCCTGGAAAAGAACGGGTTCATCGCCGATTCCAGCAAGACCTACCTGATCGGCGAGGTCTCCCCCACCGCGAGGAGGCTGGTCCAGACCACCTACGAGGCCATGTGGAAAGGCATCCGCGCGGTGCGTCCCGGCGCCCGACTGGGCGACATCGGCCACGCCGTCGAACGCCACGCCAAGCGGGCCGGCTATTCCGTCGTGCAAGACTATTGCGGCCACGGCATCGGCCGGGAAATGCACGAGAAGCCCGAAGTCCTCCATTTCGGCCGCCCCGGAACCGGCATGGCGCTGCGCGAGGGCATGGTCTTCACCATCGAGCCCATGCTGAACCAGGGCCGCCGGACCGTCCGCACCGAGGACGACGGCTGGACCGTCGTCACTACCGACGGCAAGCTCTCGGCCCAGTTCGAACATACCGTCGCGGTTACGGCGGACGGTGTACGCGTGCTGACTTTGCGCCCGGAAGAGAACGCCGCTCGCGCCTGAGGCGACATGCCGACACGGCCCGCCTCTATTCTCTCGTCATTGCGAGCGCAGCGAAGCAATCCAGAGCGGCGTGAAACCGGCCCTGGATTGCTTCGCTGCGCTCGCAATGACGGATAGTTTAGCCGCCCCTTCAAGCAGGCGGCAAGGCCGCCGAACGCTTGGGATGCTGCATCACCACCAGCGTCTTGAACGCGCGGACATGCTCCTCGCCGTGGAGCACCCGCCGGGAAAAGGCATCGTAGTGCTCCATGTCCTGCGCGGCGACCTGCAACACCAGGTCGTGATCGCCGGTCACGTACCAGACGTCGATCACCTCCCGCGCCTGCCGCAGCCGCGCCACGAGACCGTCGACCACCCGGCCCTTGTCGGTATCCAGCGAGACCAGCACGATCATCGTCACCAGCCAGCCCATGGTCCGGGGCGCGACCAGCGCCATCTCCCGCTCGATCGCACCCTGCTCGCGCAAGGCCCTGACGCGCCGGTAGCAGGCCGGAGCCGAAAGCCCGACGATCTCGGACAAGTCCGGCATCGAAATCCGCGCGTCGCGCTGGAGCTCGGTCAGAATGCGCAAGTCGAACGCATCGGGCATCGTGATCGGTCTTTCGTCGGATGTTGGCGATAAATATTATCGACACACAGCAATCATAGAACACCTTTATCGCAGCCCGACGATAAAAGCTGCGGCGTTTCCAATCGAGGGTTCCATGGTCTTTCGCCGCATCGCCGCACGTTCCACATCCAGCGATTTCGCACCGCTCGCCGCAGTCGGCGCCGCCATGGTGTCGATCTGCTGGGGCGCTTCGGTGGCCAAGACGCTGTTTCCGGTGATCGGCCCGGCAGGCACCACGGCACTGCGGCTGTCGCTGGCGGCAGCCATTCTCTGCGGCGTGTTCCGCGTGTGGCAGAGACCGTTCGACCGGCGCATGCTCCACGCCGCCCTGCCCTACGGGGTCGCGCTGGGAACCATGAACCTGCTGTTCTACTTCGCGATCCAGCGCATTCCGCTCGGCATTGCATTGGCGGTCGAGTTCACCGGACCGCTGGCGGTAGCGACGTTTGCCTCACGTCGCCGCGTGGACCTCGCCTGGATCGCGCTGGCGGTGGCGGGACTTTCGCTGCTCCTGCCCCTGGATATCACGCGCGATGCGGTCGACCCGGTGGGCGTATTGCTGGCGCTGGGAGCGGGCGTGTTCTGGGGCGCTTACATCCTGCTCGGCAAACGGGCCGGAGAAACCCTGGGCGCCGCCGCGCCCGCCTATGGCATGACCGTGGCCGCATTCGTCGCCCTGCCCTTCGGCTTGGCCCAGGCGGGAACGACACTGCTCCAGCCCCATGTCCTGGCCGTGGCCCTGGTCGTCGCGATCTTCTCGAGCGCGATCCCCTATTCGCTGGAGATGTTCGCCCTGCGCCGCCTGCCGACCAAGAGCTTCGGCATCCTCACCAGCGGCGAACCGGCGGTGGGCGCGCTGGCGGGTGCGCTGCTGCTGGGCGAGATGCTGCCCCTCGCCAAATGGCTCGGCATCGCCGCAATCGTCGGCGCAACAATCGGCACGACGCTTACCGCCCGGCGCCTGGACAAAAACGCCTGAAAAGATGGCTCCATTGGAGCATTTTCTCATCAGGCGGAATCACCTGACGACCCGGAAAATGCGGTAGATCAAAGACGTAGAGCAGTTGATCCAATGCAGTCGGATCCGAAACTGCTCTAGAAACCTGTAGTTAGCGAGCTTTGATCCTGCCTGTCCGGCTTGCGCCCGGAAGCGATTGCGCCCATGCGTCCGTCTATGCCGCAAGCCTCAGACATCCAGCTCGCCATCTTCTCTCAGGCCGTAGACGCCCTTGGCGGCCAGCGCGCGCTGGCCCGCCACCTCGGCATAGCCGAACGCGAGGTTCGCGACTGGATCTCGGGCGACGTCTCGCTCGACTATGCCACCCTGCGCGAGACCGCGCGGGCACTGATCGCCCACTCGGACATGTGCCGCCGCCTCGAACGCAAGCTCTCGCCCGCTTTCAGCGAAAACCTGACGGAAGCACAGCTCGAAGGTCTGGGCACCCCGGAAGGCAAGCGCCCCAGCGCGGATTAAGGCCGAAAAGCCCGCCCTTGCGAATTCACTGACGCCGCTGGACAATCTTTCACTTCCGACCCGCCTGCAAGCGGGTTAACCCGCCCTCGGGGAACATGTGTTTACGAGGGGGAAATCATGAAGCATTTCATGATCGCGATGGCCTTTGGCCTCGCGTCTTGCGCTGCGCCTGTGATGGCGCAGGAAATTCAGCAAAATACGCAGAAATTCATGCCGGCCAGCACATCGATGACGGTGACGCCACAAGCGGAAATTTCGTCGAAGCACGTCGAGGAGGGGCAGAAGTTCACCTTCTCCACAATCGGCGACGTCAAGGAAGGCGATTTCGTCGTCATCCCCCGCGGATCCACCGTCACCGGAACCGTGACCTGGAAAACAGGGCGAGCGATCGGTGGCAAGTCCGGCAAGTTCGAGGTGACGTTCACTTCGGTCAATGTCGGTGGCAAGGACTATGCGGTGCGCGGCGTCCATCGCCAGGAAGGCCGAGGCAACACCGTCGGCGCCTTGCTCGGTTCGATCTGGATCAGCGGAAAATCCGCAGTGATGCTGCCGGGTCAGGAAGTCTCGATCTTCACGGCCGAACCGATCCCTTACTCCTGACAACGCCGGGCGGCCGCACGTTCCTCCGGCCGCCTACATCAGACATTGCACAAAGCGATTACGATCGACCACGAAAAGGTGGTGAGCCCTGCTGGGTTCGAACCAGCGACCTACTGATTAAAAGTCAGTTGCTCTACCGACTGAGCTAAGGGCCCCCGTTGCCGGGTTCAGCCGGCGAAGCGGCTGCGGAAGGGGTCACCTAGGGGCAGGGCGCGGCTTGGTCAAGCGGGCATGAAGCTGATTAATCGTAAGACCTGTCAAAGGATCACGCCAAGATCCTGCAATCCCGCGCGCCGGGCCGAGTACGAAGTCTCTTTTACGGAACTCGGGGTGCGGCAGGATCAGGCTTTCCTCGCCCTCGCCGCCCGCCCAGGGGCCTCCACTCCACAGTACAAGGTCAAGGTCCAGCACCCGCGATCCCCAGGCCTGGCCGAGGCGCTTGCGGCCGAACTTGTGTTCGACCTTTTGGAGCTTGTGCAACATCTCGTCGGGTTCGCGCTTGCTGCGCACCAGCGCCACGCCGTTGGCATAGCGGCGGCGCGAGGGTCCCACCGGCGCGCTCTCGATCACCGGCGAGGCGGCCAGCACCTCGTACTTGCCGCTGTCGAGCGCCCGCAGCGCCGCAGCGAGCACCTTGCGGGGGGCGCCGTGGCGCGGGTGACGCATGTTGGAGCCGAGCGCGACGAGATACTGATGCTTGGCCAAGACGGATGCCCCCGATTATGCCGTAACTACCGGAGCTTGTATCAGATATCCTGCGCGATGCGCGTGTAGAGTTGCGGGCGGCGGTCACGGAAGAAGCCCATGCCCGCACGGTGCTTCGCAGCGCGCGCGAGGTCGAGCGTGGAAACCAGAACGCCGGTCTCTTCCTTGCCGAACTCGGCAACGTAATCGCCCCATTCGTCGGTGATGAACGAGTGTCCGTAGAAGGTCTGCTCGGTGCCGCATTCCGATTCGATGCCGATGCGGTTGGCGGCAATCACCGGCATGCAGTTCGACACCGAATGGCCCACCATCGCGCGGCGCCACATGCGGCTGGTGTCGAGCGTGGCATCATAAGGCTCGGAGCCGATCGCCGTGGGATAGAACAGCAGTTCCGCGCCCATCAGCGCCATCACGCGGGCGCATTCGGGATACCACTGGTCCCAGCACACGCCGATGCCGACCTTGGTGCCCAGTACATCCCAGACCTTGAACCCGTCGTTGCCGGGGCGGAAGTAGTACTTCTCCTCATAGCCGGGGCCGTCGGGGATGTGGCTCTTGCGGTAGGTACCGATGATCTCGCCGTCGGTGCCGATCATGGCGAGCGTGTTGTAGTAGTGGTGACCGTCGCGCTCGAAGAAGCTGGTGGGAATGACGACCTTCAGCGCCTTCGCCAGCGCCTTCATCGCGATTACCGAGGGGTGTTCCTCGGTCGGGCGGGCGATCGCGAAAAGCTCCTCTTCCTCGGTCTTGCAGAAGTAGGGGCCGGAAAACAGCTCGGGCGGCAGGACGATCTGCGCGCCCTTGGTGGCAGCTTCCTCCACCAGCGTGGAGACGGCGGCGATGTTCTCGCGCTCGTCGGCGGAATTGAGCGCGAGCTGGAGGGCGGCAACGGTGATTTCGGTCATGGGCGCGCCCTTATCAGTCCCGCTTGCGGAACAGAAGGGTCATCCGATCGCTCTCGCCGATCGTCAGGTACTTCTCGCGGTCCTTGTCCTTGAGTGCCAGCGTGGGCGGCAGGGTCCAAACGCCGTCCGGCCAGTTCGCGGTGTCCTTGGGATTGGCGCTGATCTCGGACTGGGCGACGAGATCGAAGCCGTTGTCCTTCATGAAGCGGATCACGTCGGCCTCGCGCAAGTAACCCTTCGAACCGTCGGCATAGGCGGCGGGCGCGTCCGGGCGGGCGCGATGCTGCTCGACGCCGATCAACCCGCCAGGCTTGAGCAGGTCGCGCATGGCCGCGAACTCGCTGCTGGCGATGTTCCAGCGCAGCAGATTGTGCATCATCCGGGGCACGATGATGACATCGAACGTGCCCTTCTCGCCTTCGGGGATCGCGCCGAGGGTGTAGGCGGCGAACCTGTCCGCAGGCAGGCCGGTGAACTTGGCGACATCCGCCGGATAGCTCGCCGCGCCCTTGCGGATGCCGTCCTTCGTCTCGGGCTTGAAGGCCGGAGCCTCGGGATTGAAGTAAAGCCCCACGAGATGGCCCTGTTGGCCGAGATAGAGCCCGAGCAGGCGCGAGTACCATTCACCGCCCGGCGCATATTCGCCCACTTTCATGGTCGGGGCGACGCGGAAGAAGCTCAGGGTCTCCACCGGATGGCGATACTGGTCGCGCGCACGGTCTTCCTTGCGCGAGGGATTGGACGCCGCCAGTTCGAGCAGCGCCTCGCAGCCCTTGCAGGCTTCCGCCTCGGTACTCTCTTCGGCTGCCGTCGCGGCCGCGGGCATGGCGATCATGCCAAGCAGGGACGAAAGGGCGATCAGGGCGCGGCGCATATCGATTCTCCCGTGGAACTCCGGTCGGGACTGAACCTAGTTTGCGCCCGCCCAATGACAAGCCGCTCAAGTGTACCTATCTAGCGACAAAATTCCCCCTCATGAGGACTACTGAGACAATGGAAACGGCAATCGTTGCAGGCGGGTGCTTCTGGTGCACCGAGGCGGTGTTCCGCGACGTCATCGGCGTGGATTCCGTGGAAAGCGGCTATATCGGCGGCACCGTGCCCAGCCCCACCTACAAGCAGGTCTGCGAAGGCACCACCGGCCATGCCGAGGCGATCCGGGTGAACTACGATCCTTCGGTGCTGTCCTACGGCGACCTGCTCGACGTGTTCATGGGCACCCATGACCCGACGCAGCTCAACCGCCAGGGCAACGACGTCGGCACCCAGTACCGTTCGGCGATCTTCCCGCTGGACGATGCCCAGGCCGCCGAGGCCGAAGCGGCCGTCGCCCGCTCGAACGAGGACAACGGCGGCAAGGTCGTCACCACGATCGAGGGCTTCGCGGACGGCAAGCAGAACGACGAATGGTATCCGGCCGAGGACTACCACCAGGAATACTGGGACGGCGAAGGCCAGCGGAACCCCTACTGCCTCGCGGTGATCCCGCCCAAGCTGATGAAGCTGCGCAAGAGCTTCCAGAACAAGGTCAAGGCCTGACCTGAAAAACGGCTCTACGCCGGAGACGAAGCGCAAGATCGCGCCGTTAACTCCGCGTAAGGCATTCGCCTTCGCCGTGTCTCACCATGAGACACGGCGAAACGGGCCATATCCAAAGCCTCGGAAACACGTACTTAGCTTGCCTATCGATCCGTTCCATTGGCGAGTTCCCTCCATGCCCCCATTCCGCAAGCTGTCGCTTTCCGTCGCAGTCGCCGCCATAGCATTCGCGGCCGGCCCGGTGCTCGCGTCCTCGGGCATGATCGCCGGAATCGACGTGCTGAAGACCTGGAACCTCGTGGTGCTGGGCGACCTGACCTCTTCCTCCGAGGTCGAGGGCCGCACTTTCGTAGGCGGCAATCTCGACGGCAATGCCTCGAACTACCAGATCACCGCCCTGCCCGCGTCCTCGACCGGAACGCCGGGGCTGACCGTGGTGGGCGACGTCAACGGCGGCCACAAGAACCTCAACAACGGCTCGGGCGCGATCGTCGGCGGCAATGTCAACAGCGGCCTCAACCTCAACGGCGCGGCACAGACGGTTCAGGTCGGTGGGACGATCAGCAACACCAACGTCAACAACAACACCGTAACCTCGGGCCTCGCCACCAGCGACCCGCAGTTCGCGCAGAACCTCTCGCAGCAGAAGAGCCTCATCGAAACCTCGATGGAAGGCCTCAGCCATTCGATGAGCACCGAAACCGCCAACAGCCAGCTCACCATCAGCGGCAACCGCGGCACCTTCAACGCCCAGCCCGATGCGAACGGCGTGGCGGTGTTCAACATTTCCGCCGCCGACCTCGACAAGATCGGCGAGATCCAGTTCAACCTCAACGGGGCGGACACCGCGATCGTCAACGTCTCGGGCAAGTCGATCAAGCTGGACGACAACTTCCTGGGCGGCACCGCCAACCTCGGCGAACATGTCGTGTGGAACTTCCACGAGGCCGAGAACCTCTCGCTGAGCACGGCCTGGGGCGGCTCGGTCCTCGCACCGGGTGCAGATGCGACGACCTCGAACTACATCCAGGGCTCGGCGGTGTTCGGCAATCTCGTCCAGAACGGCGAGATGCACGTCGGCACCTATACCGGCGGCTATACGCCGGGCGATCCGGGCAGCTCGACCAGTTCGGGCGGGTCTTCCGGCGGTCCGACCGATGTTCCGGAACCGGGCATGGTCGGCCTCTTTGCACTCGGCCTTGGCGCGCTGGTGTTCTGGCGTCGTCGGCGCGCTGTCGCGGTTTAACAAGGGAGAAAGCAGGGGCCATCGCCCCTGCACCCCGGTACTGTCGAGGTCAGGCGCCACTGACCCGTTGCGCGCCCATGGCTGCGTCGGGAGACATGATGGCTGCGCCGCAGGAGGCGCCCAACGGCTAGGCAGCGCGCAAGATCGACATTCCGAGGGTCCGGGGGATCATCCCCCGGTCTTCCCCTTTACTTCTGCCAACGCCCAACGAAGAACCCGTCCAGACCGCCGACCTCGGCCAGCATCCCCGGATCGGTCCGCAACCAGCCTTCCGCCGTCGGGACAAGCCCCTCGGGCAGTTCCGAAGCCGCGACCGGCACCGGCGTCAGCGCTACCTTGTCCGCCTGTTCCTCGCCCTCTTCCACTTCCATCGAGCAGACCGCATAGATCAGCCGCCCGCCCGGCTTGAGCCAGCCCGAGGCCCGTTCCAGCATCTTTTCCTGGATCGCGGTCATGTCCTCGATCTGGCGCGGGCCAATGCGGTGGAGCACGTCGGGGTGACGGCGTGCGGTGCCCGTGGCGGTGCAGGGGGCGTCGAGCAGGATCGCCTCGAACTTTTCCTCCGGCTCCCAGATCAGGGCATCCGCCTGGACCACGTCGGCTTCGAGACCGATGCGCTTGAGGTTCTCCCGCAGGCGTTCGAGGCGGCGCTTGGAGTTGTCGAGCGCAGTGACCTGCCAGCCTGCTGCCGCCAGTTGCAGCGTCTTGCCGCCGGGCGCGGCGCAGAGGTCGAGCACGCGCCTGCCCTCGCCTGCACCCAGCAGCCGCGCGGGCAGGCTGGCAGCCAGATCCTGCACCCACCAGGCGCCGTCGCGGAAGCCTTCGAGATGCTCGACTGCGGTGCCGCGCGAAAGGCGGACATGGCCCGGCATCAGCGAGGTGCCGCCGAGGCGCTCGGCCCATTCGGCGGTCTGCGCCGGATCGCGCAGAGCGAGATCGAGCGGCGGCGGTTCGGCGAGACCGGCGGCGATCGCCTCTACGCGGGCGCCCCAGCGGCCCGCCACGTCCTCGGGCAGGCTGGGCGCTTCGGGGAGCGTGATTTCGCGCTTGGTCAGGGTGGAGAACACCCCGTGCGCCAGACGGCGCGGGCCGCCCATCAGCAGCGGCAGGCCGGTGGCGATCACCGCGTGCGCGGGAGTCTCAAGACGCAGGACCTGCGCGAGCATGATCTGGAGCACCGCGCGCGCCTTGGCATCGGGGGCAAGCGGCAGGCGCGTGGCGCTGTCGATCAGTTCGTCGAGGTCGGTGCGCCAGCGCAGAACTTCGCCGGCAATGGCGCGGGCGAGCGCCCGGTCGGCGTCTCCATTGATCCGCGCGAGGGCGGAGCCGCCCGCCTGGTCGAGCGTTTCGCCCCGCCGCAGCACGGCATCGATAAGGTTGAGCGCGGCACGGCGCGCGGGAAGGCCGGGAATGTCCATGCGCTGCCCCTATAGCGGATTGCGTTTTGACGCCACCTCCACCACATGGGCTTGATGACACAGCGCGCCACCAAGCGGCCCGAAGGCTTCACCAAGCCCGCCCACTGGACGAACGACCCCGCGCCTGCGGCCGAGACTGCAAAGACCTCGCCAGAGCAGGAAGAGCAGGACCCCGACGGAATTTCCCCCACCCGCTACGGCGACTGGGTGCGCAACGGCATCGCCATCGACTTCTGAGGCCCGCCCTTCCGGCTCCAGGAAGGAATTACCAGTCGCTGGCCATGGCGGGCAGGCGCTGGACGAGGAAGTCGATCCACGCCCTCGTCTTGGCTGCCGGGCGCCGGGTGCGGTGCGTCACCGCATGGACCGCGCCGAGATCGAGCAGTTCCGCGCCGAGATCCAGTTCCACCAGTCGCCCTTCGGCAATCGCCCGGTCCACGAAGAAACGCGGGCCATAGACGAGGCCCATCCCCGCCACCGCCGCCTGCGCCAGAACCTGCCCGTTGTTGGCATGGAGCGCGCCGCGCACCGCCACCGCGCGGCTGCCGTCGCGACCGAAACCCCAGCGCGTGGCGCCGGTCTCGTTGCTCAGCGTGTAGCCGAGGCAATCGTGCTGCGCGAGATCGTCGATCGAACGCGGCGTCCCGCGCCTTGCGAGATAGTCGGGCGCGGCGCAGACCGCCATGCGCACCGGCGCCAGCTTGCGCGCGACGAGATTGCTGTCCGCCAACCGGCCGATGCGCACGGCCACGTCCCAGCGCTCTTCCAGCAGGTCGACCACGCGGTCGTTGAGACCAAGCTCGACCGTCACGGCAGGATGGCGCGCATGGAACTCGGTCACCAGATCGACGAGATAGGCACTGCCGAAAGCCGCCGGACCGGAAACGCGCAGCAGGCCTTCCACCGCCGCCGACTGGGCCATCGCCTCGGCATCGGCGTCCTCCAGTTCGGCCAGCACGCGCTCGGCCTTGTCGAGATAGGCCGTCCCCACTTCGGTCAGCGCCAGCCGCCGGGTGGTGCGATTCACCAGAGTGGCGCCCAGCCGCTGTTCCAACGCGTTCAGGTGCTTGGCCGCCATGGCGGGCGACATCGAAAGATCACGCGCCGCCGCCGAGAGTCCGCCGAGCCGGATCGCCTTCACGAAGACCTCGATGCCCTTGAGTCGATCCATTCAACACCTTTGGTATAAAGTCATTCAACGAACAGCATGATTATCACCAAGGGAGTGAAGGTCTAGATGGGTCTTCGAAAGGAAATCTCCCCATGACTTCGACGGCTTCCACGAATTCCGGCATCTCCTCGACCGCGCCCTATGGCGTTTTCGTTCTGCGCGTCGCGCTCGGCGTACTGTTTCTCGCCCACTTCGCGCTGAAGCTGTTCGTCTTCACGCCTGCCGGGGCGGCCGGTTTCTTCGGCAGCCTCGGCCTGCCCCCGGCACTGGCCTATGTGACGATGGCAGCGGAACTGCTCGGCGGCCTTGCGCTGATCCTGGGCATCTATGCCCGCGCCGTCGCGCTGGCCTTGATCCCGCTGCTGCTCGGCACCATCGTCATGGTCCACGGCGCCAACGGCTTCTTCTTCGATTCCAAGGGCGGCGGCTGGGAATATCCCGCGTTCTGGTCGATCGCCCTCCTCGTCCTGGCCCTGATCGGTGACGGCGCCCACGCGCTCATCCCGACCCGGCGCAACTGAAGGAAAAACACGCCATGACCCGCCAACCCAGCTTCTTCATCCCCCACGGCGGCGGTCCCTGCTTCTTCATGCCGGACCCGCAAGGCAACTGGACCTCGATGGCCGAGTTCCTGCGCAGCCTGCCCGAGCGCCTGCCCGAACCGCCCAAGGCGATCCTCGTCGTCTCCGGCCACTGGGAAACCGAAGGCTTCGCCTTCACCGGCGCCGAACACCCGCAGTTGCTGTTCGACTACTACGGCTTCCCGCAGCACACCTACGAACTGCGTTTCGACGCGCCCGGCTCACCCGCACTGGCGACCCGCGCCAGCGGGCTCCTGCGCGAGGCGGGCTTCACCGCCGCGCCGGACCCACAGCGCGGCTACGACCACGGGGTCTTCGTCCCGCTCAAGGTCGCCTGGCCCGAGGCGGAAGTGCCGGTGGTGGAGATGTCGCTCGACCGCTCGCTCGACCCGGCCCTGCACCTCGCCGCCGGACAGGCGCTAGCGCCGCTGCGGGACGAAGGCGTGCTGATCCTGGGTTCCGGCATGAGCTTCCACAACATGCGCGGCTACGGCAATCCGGCCTCGACCGAGCCTTCGCTGGCCTTCGACCAGTGGCTCACCCAGGCTGCCGAAGCCGATGTGGAAACCCGCGCCGAAGCGCTGGCGCACTGGGCCGAAGCACCCGGCGGCCGCTTCTCCCACCCGCGCGAGGAGCACCTGCTGCCGCTGATGGTGGTTGCCGGGACCGCGCAAGGGGCGGGAGAGAAGGTCTATTCGGACCTTGTGCTCAAGACGGCGATTTCGGCGTTTCGGTTCGATTGAAGAACAAGGGAAAAGCAGGGGCCATCGCCCCTGCACCCCGGTACTGTCGAGGTCAGGCGCCACCGACCCGTTGCGCGCCCATGGCCGCGTCGGGAGACATTCTGGCTGCGCCGCAGGGAGCGCACTACGAACAGGTCGTGCGCAAGATCGACATTCCGAGGGTCCGGGGGATCATCCCCCGGGTCTTCCTTCTTCCGTCAATGCAACAATTCACACCGATTCCGCCCACCCCGCTTGGCAGCGTAGAGCGGCCCATCCGCCGCCGCGAGCCAGTCCTCCACCGTCGCAATCGCCTCACTCAACGGCGCGATCCCGAAGCTGGCGGTAACGCGGATCGTCGATCCACCGGGCAGCGCGATATCGTGCTGAGCCAGAGTCATACGGAACCGCTCCACCGCCACCAGCGCCTCGGAAGGCCCGGTTTCCGGCAGGAGCACCGCGAATTCCTCGCCCCCTAGCCTGCCGAGGAAATCGACCGGCCGCGTGGAGCCGACAACGGTGGCGGCCATCTCCCGCAGCACCGCGTCCCCGGCCGGGTGGCCGTGGGTATCGTTGACCAGCTTGAAGTGATCGAGATCGATCAGCACCAGGCAGCTCGGACGGCCGTAGCGGCGGAAGCGGTCCATTTCCTGCTTCGCCTTGTCCACGAAGCCGCGCCGGGTGAGCGCGCCGGTCAGCTGGTCGCGCTCGGCGATGCGGCGCAGTTCCAGTTCGTTCATGACGATGCGCGCGAAGTTGCCGAGGATCGCGACTTCGGCCTCGTTGAAGTCGCGTACCTTGTCATCGATCGCGCAGAGCACGCCGACGTTGTAGCCTTCCGGCGTCAGCAGCGGGATGCCCGCATAGCTGCGCACGTTGGGATCGTCGGTAACGAAGGGGTTGCTCGCAAAGCGGGCATCGAGCCGCGCGTCGGAGATCAGGAAGGGATCGGTCTGCTGGATCGCATGGGTGCAGAACGAGACGTTGCGCGGCGTCTCGGCCGCGCCGATGCCGCTGCGCGCCTTGAACCATTGGCGGTCGGCGTCGATCAGGGTGACGGCGGCCATCGGCACGTTGAGCACCGCGCGCACCAGCGAGACGACATGCTCGAACGCTTCCTCGGGCGCGCTGTCGAGCACTTCGAGATTGCGCAGCGCCGCCAGGCGGCCCTGCTCGTCGTTGAGGATGGTTTGGGGGAGCATCGAGACGTTCCGACCGCGGCGCACCCGCAAAGGTGCGGCATAGTTGATCCACTGACCGAAACCCGGCGATAGACCCCGCCGGTGCTCCGATCGCGAGCGTGAGCACGAGCCGCGCACAAGGCGATCATGCCGATTCCCGGCTGCGGCTTCCTATCCTCGTACACATCCCTAGAGCAGGATTAAATTCCTGAAAACGCCCGTCGTCCCTCGTGGAATGCAATCTGCATCAATTTTAGAGGAAGCGAACGGCGTCCCGCTGAATTTTCAGGGATTTATCTCGATCGGCGTGCCATCCGGCACCGACTCGTAAAGCGCCTCGATTTCGGCGTTGGACACGGCGATGCAGCCATCGGTCCAGTCACCGGGAACCCGGCCCACCGGCAAGGCGTTCGGCTGGCCATGGATCATGATCATTCCCCCGGCTGAGCGCCCCCGCGCCTGCGCGTAGGCGCGGTCCTGTGCATTGGGGTAGGAGATATGGAGCGAGAGGTGATAGGCGCTTCTCGGATTGCCCCAGTCGACTTCGTAGCGGCCTTCGGGCGTACGCTCGTCGCCTTCGAAGCGTTTGGGGCCGCTGGGCTCGTCGCCCAGCTGGATATGCGCAATGACGTGGACGGGCCGGCCGTCCGACCAGAGTTCCATCGTCCGCGCCGCCTTCTGCACGCGGATCAGGTCGATCGGGGGAAGCTCCAAAGGCGGTTCCGCCTTCGCAGGCCCCACCCACGGCAAAAGCAAAAGCGGCGCGAGAAATGTCCCGCGCCGCATTCGATCAGTCCTGGAAAGGATCGCGCACGAGGATGGTGTCCTCGCGCTCGGGGCTGGTCGAAACCAGCGCCACCGGTGTCTCGATCAGTTCCTGCACGCGCTGGATGTACTTGATCGCCTGGGCGGGCAGATCGGCCCAGGAACGGGCGCCGGCGGTGGTGCCCTGCCAGCCGTCCATTTCCTCGTAGATCGGCTCCACCTTCGCCTGGTCGGCGGCGTGGCTGGGGAAGTAGTCCAGCACCTTGCCGTTCAGACGGTAGCCGGTGCAGATCCGGACCTTCTCGAAGCCGTCGAGCACGTCGAGCTTGGTCAGCGCAATGCCGGTCACGCCCGAGATCGCGCAGGACTGGCGGGTGAGCACCGCGTCGAACCAGCCGCAGCGGCGCTTGCGGCCGGTGACGGTGCCGAACTCATGACCACGCTCGCCGAGCCGCTGGCCAGTCTCGTCCTCCAGCTCGGTCGGGAACGGCCCGGAACCGACGCGGGTGGTGTAGGCCTTGACAATACCGAGCACGAAGCCCGTCGCGGCGGGGCCGAGGCCCGAACCCGAAGCCGCCGTACCCGAAACCGTGTTCGAGCTGGTGACGAACGGATAAGTGCCGTGATCGACATCGAGCAGCACGCCCTGCGCGCCTTCGAACAGGATGCGGGCGCCGGCCTTGCGGACCTTGTTCAGGCGCTTCCACACGGGCTGGGCGAACTGGAGCACGAACGGCGCGATCTCGCGCAGTTCCTCGATCAGTGCCTCGCGGTCGACCGGCGGCTGGCCGAAACCGGCACGCAGCGCGTCGTGGTGGGCGCAGAGACGATCGAGCTGGGCCTCCAGCGCATCGAGATGGGCCAGATCGCAGACGCGGATGGCGCGGCGGCCGACCTTGTCTTCATAAGCCGGGCCGATGCCGCGGCCGGTGGTGCCGATCTTGCCCGAACCGGCAGCCGATTCGCGCAGGCTGTCGAGGTCGCGGTGGAGCGGCAGGATCAGCGGGCAGTTGTCGGCAATCGCGAAGTTGTCGGGATTGATCTCGACGCCCTGGCCGCGCAGCTTCTCGACTTCGGACTTGAGGTGCCAGGGATCGAGCACGACGCCGTTGCCGACGATCGACAGCGTGCCGGTGACGATGCCCGAAGGCAGCAGGCTCAGCTTGTAGACCTGGTCGCCGACGACCAGCGTGTGGCCGGCATTGTGGCCGCCCTGGAAACGGACGACGGCATCGGCGCGGCTTGCCAGCCAGTCGACGATCTTGCCCTTGCCCTCATCGCCCCACTGGGCACCGATCACGGTTACGTTGGCCATGGATATACTCCTCCACCCTGCCACGGTGGATCCAATAACGCCCTTCGACAGGACTCGGCGATATGGATTTGCGTTGGGGCAGAAGTGCCCCGGCTTTTCGCCCGCGCCCTAGTGGCAAGGCGCATGGCTCGTCAAGGGTAGACCCACTCCGTCGCCCCGGATCGCAGCCGGGACGACGCAAATGGAGTATCAGAGCGCGACGGCCTCTCCGTTCACCAGCTTGTGCGAACAGCCCAGCGCGACCGGATCGTCGCTTTCGGAGAGCGCCGCCACGGTCGCCCAGCCGATCGCGCGCTGCTGACCGGCTACGCGAGGATCATGGCCCAGCGGCAGGAACAGCTTGCGCTGTGCCTGCGGTTCGGCCGCGAGCAGGTCCACCAGTGGATCGGGATAAAGCGAGAAGCCCGTCGCCGATTCGGGATGGTGTCCGGTCTGGCCGAGAATGCGATAGGTGCCGCCACGCCCGAGGCTGCCCGAGATGCCCTCGGCATAGATCGTGAAGCCGAACCACGACTGATATTCGAAACCATGGCGTTCGGAGGGGTCGAGGGTGATGCGGGCCTTGTCGCCGACGCGCGCGGCAATCTCGCGCAGACCTGCGATGCGGCTGGCGAGCGCCCCGCCCACATCGAAGGCAGCAAGCCGCTCGATGGCACTGGCGAAGGGGCCGACAGCGTAGAGCAGCGGCAGATAGGCTTCGCCGCCCACATCCACCAGCCCGCCCGCGTCCTTGGCGTCGAGCATCTGGCGCACAGCCTCGATCCGGGCTTCCGGCAGCGGCAGCGCTTCTTCCGAGAGCGTATCGACGAGATCGGGCATGGTGAAGTCCACCGAGATCCCGGTCGCCCCGGCGGCACGCAGCGCCTCGATCGCCAGTTCGACGATCTCGGCGGCAGCGGAAACCGAATCGGTGCCGATCAGTTCGGCGCCGAGCTGGAGGCGTTCACGGCGCGGATCGAGGCCGTCGCCCTTGATGGTGCAGACCTGCCCCGAATAGGACAGCCGCAGCGGACGCGGCGCCTCGGCCAGGCCGGTGGCGGCGATGCGGGCGATTTGCGCGGTCATGTCCGAGCGCAGCGCCAGCATCCGCATGGAAACGGGATCGACGAAGCGGAACATGCGCCGCACCTGTACGCCCGCCATGCGATGCGCGAGCGCCTTCTCGAATTCGATCAGCGGCGTTTCGACGCGCTCGTAGCCATGGCTCGCCAGCACGTCATGCGCCATGCGGCGCACCTGCTGCGAGGCCGAGGCCTGCTGAGGAAGACGGTCGCCCAGTCCTTCGGGCAAGAGATCGCGGTCGTTGTCCTGCATGATGGTGGCGCCCTTAACCGCACGGGCGGCAAATGTCGAACGCCACCTGCGGCTATCCGGGCTTGCGCCGCTCGAAAGCGAAAGCCTGCGACAATTTGCGTGAAATTTCCTGTCAACAACCGTCGGCCATCAGGCTATCCCGCCCTGATCGTCTGGCGGGACGAGACAACCAGTCACAGCCCATTTCCTGCATGGGCCGGACCGCCAGGCATGCGTCGCGCTCAAAGCGCGCGGCCGCCTTGCGCCCAGCCCTGCGAACAACGGTCGAGGTCCATGCGCAAGATTTCCCTGCTTCTCCTGCCCCTGCTGCTGCTCCAGACGCCCGCCCACGCCCAGATGGGCGGCGACGACATGGGAGGAATGGGGGGAGGAATGGCCGGAGGAATAGGCGGCGGCGGGATGGGTGGCGGAGGCAGGGGTGGTCCCGGCGGCGGTCCTCCCGGCGGGCCGGGCGGCGGCGGCAGGCCCCGTATGCCCAAGCCGATCTCCCGCGCACACTACGACAAGATCGTCACCGCCATGTTCCGCGACGCCGACACCAACCGCGACGGACTGGTGACGCTGGAGGAATTCCACGCCCTCGTGAACACCCGGCGCGATGCGGCGATCAAGGCCCGCTTCGCCAAAGTCGACGCCAATGGCGACGGCACCATCTCGATCGCCGAGTTCACCGCCTGGCAGCAGCAGATGGGTTCGGTCGCCATCGACGAACGCGGAGCGCTGGGCGCCCGTGCCGGGCAAGTCCTCGAAGTGGTCGCGCCCGATTTCGGCAAGGATGACGACGACCGCATGCTGGCCGACGTGATCGAGCCGATCTCCGGCACGCTGATCGCCAAGGCCAACACCAATTACGACGCCGGTGTCTCGCTGGAGGAACTGCTCGCCTACGAAGGCGCGAAGTTCGAAGCCGCCGATACGGACAAGGACGGCTACCTCTCGATGCAGGAACTGCGCCCCAGGGGTGGCGGCCGCGGCGGCGCCGGCGGAATGCCGCCGCGCGGCGGCGAAGCACCCATGGGGCCGCCTAAGCAGTAGGCTCCAACTCCGCGGCGCCCTCCTTTCAGGCGCCGCGTCCCGCCTTATCAGTGGCGGAGCGGGTTTCGCACGGTCAGCAATACCGTAAAATCCGGGTCCTCCACCTGTTCGTCGGCGTCCGAAAGCTGATAGATCCCCGGCTGCCCCGGTTCGATGGCATCGAGAATGGGTGCGAGCATCACCAGTTCGTCGCTTACATGGCAACGGAGCGCGATGCCGTCCGCGCGGTCAACCGATTCCACCTTGCCGAATATCTGTTGCCGCCGGACCAGAGCATCGTCGTGATCGACGAAGGTAAGGCCCGCCAGCAACGTGCATCCGACAAGGTCTCCGGCAAAGCCTTCGTCCCAGTCGTCGTCACCGTCAAGATTTTCGAATGCCGCCATGTCCGTGGGATGACGTACATTCAGCGGAACAGCAAGTGCCTCTTCCAGAAACAGAAAAGGGGCCGGCATCCGAAGATACCGGCCCCTTCCGTTGGGAGCTGTAATCCGTCAGATCAGACGAACTTGAGCGCCTTGACCGTCTTCACGCCCGGAAGCGAATTGGCCGCCTTGAGCACGTCTTCCGACACGGCGTTGTCGACCGAGAGCAGCAGCACGGCTTCACCGCCGGTGTCGCGGCGACCGAGGTTGAACGTGCCGATGTTGATCGCGTTCTCGCCCAGCAGGGTGCCGATGCGGCCGATGAAGCCCGGCGCGTCCTCGTTGACGATGTACATCATGTCACCGGCCAGTTCGGCCTCGACCTTGATGCCGAACATCTCGACCAGACGCGGTTCGCGGTTGTTGAACAGCGTACCTGCCACCGAACGCTCGCCCGCTTCGGTCTTCACCGAAACGCGCACCAGCGTGTGGTAGTCGCCTTCGCGCTCGGTCTTCACTTCGCGCACTTCAAGGCCGCGCTCCTTGGCGAGGAACGGCGCATTGACCATGTTCACGGTGTCCGACTGGACGCGCATGAAACCGGCCAGCACGGCGGCAGTGATCGGCTTCTGGTTCAGTTCGGCGGCAGCGCCCTCGACATGGATCGAGATGCGGGGGACCGAATCACGGGTCAGCTGGCCGACCATCGAGCCCAGCATTTCAGCGAGCTTCATGTAGGGCTTCAGCTTCGGCGCTTCCTCGGCCGAGAGCGACGGCATGTTGAGCGCGTTGGTAACGCCGCCGTTGACCAGGAAGTCGGCCAGCTGCTCGGCAACCTGAAGCGCCACGTTGACCTGCGCTTCGGTGGTCGAGGCGCCGAGGTGCGGGGTGCAGATGAAGTTCGGCGTGCCGAACAGCGGCGAGTCCTTGGCGGGCTCGGTCTGGAACACGTCGAGCGCGGCACCGGCGACGTGGCCGTTGTCGAGCATGGTCTTCAGCGCGGCTTCGTCGATCAGGCCGCCGCGGGCGCAGTTGACGATGCGCACGCCCTTCTTGGTCTTGGCCAGGTTCTCGGCCGAGAGGATGTTGCGGGTCTGGTCGGTCAGCGGCGTGTGCAGCGTGATGAAGTCCGCCTTTTCGAGCAGGGTGTCGAGATCGGCCTTTTCCACGCCCATTTCGACGGCGCGTTCCGGGGTGAGGAACGGATCGAAGGCGACGACCTTCATCTTCAGGCCCAGCGCGCGGCTGGCGACGATCGAGCCGATGTTGCCCGCGCCGATCAGACCGAGCGTCTTGCCGGTGACTTCAACGCCCATGAAGCCGTTCTTCGGCCACAGGCCCTGCTGGGTCTGGGCGTTAGCTTCGGGGATCTGGCGCGCGAGGGCGAAGATCATCGCGATGGCGTGTTCGGCGGTGGTGATCGAGTTGCCGAACGGCGTGTTCATCACCACGACGCCCTGGGCCGAGGCGGCCGGGATATCGACGTTGTCGACGCCGATACCGGCGCGGCCGATCACCTTCAGGTTCTTCGCGGCGGCGAGGATTTCCTTGGTGACCTTGGTCGACGAACGGATGGCGAGGCCGTCATAGTTGCCGATGCGGGCGATCAGCTGCTCGGGGGTCTCGCCGGTGATGACGTCTACGTCGCAGCCGCGGATCTCGAAGATACGGGCGGCATTGGGGTCCATCTTGTCGGAAATGAGGACGCGGGGCTTGGTCATGGAATTAATCCTTCACTCGTCATCCCGGACCTGATCCGGGATCGGTGGAAGTGTTGACGGAGCTTCGCCGGTGATTTGGACTCGGCTCCGCCAGCGGTCCCGGATCAAGTCCGGGACGACGTGGAATGGTTTAGCCGGCCTTGACGGTCGCGTAGGCCCAGTCGAGCCACGGTCCGAGCGCCTCGACGTCGGCCGTATCGACGGTCGCGCCGCACCAGATGCGCAGGCCCGGAGGGGCATCGCGGTATCCGGCGACGTCATAGGCCGCGCCTTCCTTTTCGAGGAGCGCTGCGAACTTCTTGATGAAGTCGGCATCGGCGCCCTCGACGGAGAGGCAGACCGAGGTCTTCGAGCGGGTGCCGCTGTCGACCGCGAGGTGCGAAAGCCAGTCACGCTCGGCGACGATCTTGTCCAGCGCGTGGGCATTGGCGTTCGAACGAGCCTTCAGCCCTTCGAGACCGCCGAGACCCTTGGCCCATTCCAGAGCGAAGATCGCGTCCTCGACGGCGAGCATCGAGGGGGTGTTGATGGTCTCGCCCTTGAACACGCCCTCTGCCAGCTTGCCCTTCGAAACAAGGCGGAACACCTTGGGAAGCGGCCAGGCCGGGGTGTAGTTCTCAAGGCGTTCGACGGCGCGGGGGCCGAGGATCAGCACGCCGTGGCCGCCCTCGCCGCCCAGAACCTTCTGCCAGGAGTAGGTGGCAACGTCGATCTTGGACCAGTCGATGTCGTAGGCGAAGACCGCCGAAGTGGCGTCTGCGAAGGACAGGCCTTCACGGTCTGCCGGGATCCAGTTGGCGTCCGGAACGCGCACGCCCGAGGTGGTGCCGTTCCAGGTGAAGAGCACGTCGTCGGACCAGTCGATCTTGTCGAGGTCGGGCAGCTGGCCGTAGTCGGCGCGGAACACGGTGGGTTCCAGCTTGAGCTGCTTGACGGCGTCGGTAACCCAGCCCTCACCGAAGCTTTCCCAGGCCAGTGCGGTCACGCCGCGGGCGCCGAGCATGGTCCACATGGCCATCTCGAAGGCGCCGGTGTCCGAACCGGGGACGATACCGATGCGATGCGTGTCGGGCAACTGCAGAACTTCGCGCATCAGATCGATGCAGTACGCGAGGCGCGTCTTGCCGATCTTGGCGCGGTGCGAGCGACCGAGAGCTTCGGTGTTCAGTTTTTCGGGGGCATATCCGGGCGGCTTGGCGCAGGGACCGGACGAGAAGTGCGGACGCGCAGGCTTGCGCGCGGGAAGCGTAATACCATCAGTCATTTCTGACTCTCCTTACAGAGAGCACGCGCGGCGTTGGGACCGCGTGGCCCGGAGCCGCATCTAAAGAGGCCGGGAAATTTGTCAAACGATTCTCCGGCCCCTTGCGACAGATCGTTTCCCGGCTTGGTCGTTTCGCAGCCGTTCGCTGCGCAAATCACCCGGAAATCCGCACGTTCGATATCCGGTGGAAAACTGTTCGCAGCCGATTCCAGCCCGCGCCGGGCATGGGTAAGGTCCGGTTCACCCAAGGCCCGGATGCTTGAGCCGGATGATGAAACCCCGCCCTCGCCTGCACCGACTGCTGTTCGCCCTGCCGCTCATCGCCGCTGTGAGCGGCTGTATCGATCGGCCCGAACATTCACGCGGACGCGGTTCGCGGCCCTCCGCCCAGTCGCGCCCCGCCGCCCCGCCGGTTTCGCGCGACTTGCGCCAGTGCATGGCGACGCTCGATGCGCAGAACGCCGTCTTCACGCCGGTGACGGACAAATACTATGGAAACGGCTGTTCGACGCTCGGCACGGTAAAGCTCTCGGCCCTCAATACCGACCGGGCCACGGTGTCCGTCACCAACCTCGGCCCGGTAACCTGCACGACGGCGACGCCCTTCGCCGCCTGGGCGCGCTACGGCGTGGACCGCGCGGCGCAGCAGATCCTCGGCAGCCGCATCCTCTCGATCGAGACGTACGGCAGCTACAATTGCCGTAATATCGCGGGCACGGCGCGCCGCTCAGGCCATGCCACCGCCAATGCCATCGACGTTTCCGGCTTCGTCCTCGCCGACGGCCGCCGCATCAGCGTGCTTAATGATTGGAGCAACGGCACCCCCGCCGAACGCCGCTTCCTGCGCGTCGTCCACGAAAGCGCCTGCAAACGCTTCGGCACGACGCTCGGCCCCGACTACAACGAAGCCCACCGGAACCACTTCCACCTGGAAGCGAGCGGCGCGAATTTCTGCCGTTAGGGCGTCGCTTTCACTTTAGAAGTTAGGTCCATCGTCATCAAACTGGGCGGCCCGGCCTTGATATTGAGATGGGTATTGGTGACTGGTGCAGTATCCGCCACGATCATCATACGCTCACGACGCCACATACCTGACGAGCCGGTGGGAAGATCCAGTGGAACGTAGCGCCGCCGCACCAGCGAATCCTGCATCTTGGTAACGAGCCAGCTCTTCACGTGCGGCGCTTGTGCCGCAATTTCCACGTCATCGACCGCGCCTTCCGGCGTGATCCGATAGTTGAAATCGACCCACTGATCCGCGGAAATGCTCGGAGTGACATAGACCATGGACATGGAAGATGCCTTTCCCAAATCGAACGGTGGGGCATAGACAAGGATCGGTGAGGCAACCTTCACGTCGGCCAGTCCCTTCATGACCGCATTCACATCGGCATCCTTCCGGGAAAGGAGTTCGAGCTTGGCTGTCAGGACCAGCGCCGCATCGCGCATGGGTTTTATCGCGGGGTCGGTCGTTTCACGAAGAGCGGCGTAGCGACTCCTGCTTTCGTTACGATAGGCACGATCGACGCTGGCGGCCATGGCATAGAAGCGCAGGGAACGGAACATGGCTGCCCCCTGAAGCTCCGGCCATCCCGATTCCTCGGCACGCTTGGCCACGGAGTCGTACATGCGAACGGCCGTCAGGTACTTGCCCTGTCGCAGGAATACATCCGCTACTTCCAGGCGTTTGGCGGAAATCGACGGATCGTTTGCCGGGAGACCTGCTTTCAGAGCATCAATCGAATCGAAGGTCGCGATCCGCCCGTAATCGGGCATCCCGAGCAGCGAGGCGACATCCGCATCGAACTGGAGCAAGCCGCTCACCTCGCGAGGGAGGTTCTCGGCATAGCGCTTGTTGCGCGAACGCGCCTTGATAAGCGTCTTGCGCGCGCCTTCGATCTGACCCGCAATAAGTTGGTTCTCCGCGTGCTCCATGGAACTCGCGATATCTTCCTTCGGTGGACAGTGCCGAGCGATGCACTGTTCCAGCGATGCCGCCGTGGAGCGCAGACTGCGCCCGGTAACGGTAACCATCGAGTCCGCGAGTTCGTCCTCGACACCATAAACCTGCACAGGCGGAACCTTGCTAGCCGGTTCGGCGGCTTGCAGCAGTATAAGCGGCAGTATGAACATCACGATCTCCTCGAGGAGCGGGGCAGCACCATGAGACGATAGACAAGAACCCGACGATTGCTCATTTTGCCTTAAAAATCATCAATATCAATAATTCGGCGACAGTTTCCGCGATACAAACGCAACCGATCCGGATCAAAAAAGCCGGAACGATCGCTCGCCCCGGCATTTTCGTCCAAGATTTTGACTGTCAGAACGGCAGCTTGTAGAACCGTACCGCGTTGTCCTGAAGCACCTTCTTCTTCGTGGCGAAGTCGTAACCGCCCAGCACGTTCTTGATATGCTCCTGCACGCCCGGATAGAGCGACGTGGGGTGCGGGAAATCGGTTTCGAACATCACGTTCTCCACACCGATGGTTTCCAGCAGCAACTTGGGCGCGATCTTCTCGAACCAGAAGGTGCACATGAAGTGATCGCGGAAGTAGTCCCAGGGCTGCTTCTTCAGCACGTTGCGCTTGCTGGGCAGCATCTCCTGGAACTGGTGCTCCAGCGCCTCCACTGCGAAGGGCACCCAGCCCATGCCGCTTTCGATCAGGCCGATCTTGAGGTTCGGGTGGCGGTCCAGACGGCCCGAAACCATCCAGTTGCCCAGCGTCGCCGCATTGCCAATCGAGAACATCGTGGCGACCACCGATAGCGTCTGTTCGAACTGGAAGCCTTCCCAGGTCAGCGTGTTCGGGTCGATCGCGGCGTTGAGGTGGAAGTTGAGCGAGATGCCCTCGGCGTCGATCATCTCCAGGAACGGCGTCCAGTATTCGTGGTTGAAGCTGGGCACGCCGACGCGCTCGGGCGTGTCGGGCAGCACGAAGCCACGCAGGCCCATATCGATGCAGCGGCGGGCTTCCTTCTCCATCTCCGCCTTGTTCCAGAACGGCAGGTGCGCCATCGGGAACAGGCGCTCACCCGAATCACGCTGATAGTCGGCGTTGAAATCGTTGAACGTCTTCATGATGGTGACGGCGAGATCGTCGTCGCCCAGGGTCATCAGCATGCCCGCCTGGGTGACACCCGAGTTCTGGAAGCAGATCTGCGCATAGACGCCCATGTCGTCCATCGCCTGAAGACGCGGGGCAATCTCGTGACCGCCCGGATGCGCCTCTTCCAGCGTCGGGAAGGCCAGGCGGCCGAGCAGCTTGTTGTTGTCCTTGCGGATCACGTTGCCGCCCAGCGAGCCGCAGTTGCGGTCGCCGATGTACCAACGGTCGACGCCATCGGGATCGCGCTTCACGAACGGCATCTTGCTCTTCAGACCGACCGGCGCACGGTCGGTGAACAGCGTCGGCGGTTCGCTGAGGTGGGTGTCGGTATCGACGATCTTGATGCCTTCCAGCGACGGATCGAGTCCGCCGGACTGGGTGGCATAGTCTACCTCGCGGATCACGCCGCCCTTGGTGTAGCCTTCGGAGGACCAGTACTTGCGTGCCGAGTCCTTCATTTCCTTGGTGTCGCCATCTGCCATGGCCCTATCTCCCAAAATACAATTGGGACTGATGTCGCAACCTATGGGGCCGCAATCAATCGATGAGCCAACGCCGAAGCGATGAATGGGCATCGGCCTCGGCGCCCACCTCACCGGTGGTGAAGCCGGGGCTTATTTCGATCTGCAGATAGAAAAGGAAAAGCAGGGGATCAAAGACCCCCTGCACCCCCAATACCGTCCAGGTCACGCGGACCAAATCCGTCGTGCGCTCATGGCCGCGTCGGGAAACATAATGGCTGCGCCGCAGGGAGCACAAAACGCATAGCGGCGCGCAAGGTCGACATTCCGAGGGTCCGGGGGATCATCCCCCGGAATTTCCCTTCTTCAAACTTTCGCCTTCTCCAGCCTCGGGCTCAGCACATGAACCACGGCCAGCGCCAGCAGATAAGCGCTCGCGCAAATCGCGAAGAGCACTTCGTAGCTATGCGTCGCATCGAGGATGTAGCCGGCGAACAGCGCCATGCCCATGCCGCCGAACGCCCCCACCGTTCCGCCGATCCCGACGACCGAGCCCACCGCGCCGCGCGGGAACACGTCCGAGGGCAGCGTATAGAGATTGGCCGAGAACGCCTGATGCGCCGCCGTGGCGAGGCCGATGACGAGCACCGCCGACCAGACGCTGTCGATGCTCTGCGCGAACCAGATCGGCAGGACACAGAACGCGCAGATCAGCATCGTGATCTTCCGGGCGAAGTTGGGCGTCTTGCCGGCTTTGATGAGCTTTGAGGACAGCCAGCCACCGCCGACGCTGCCGAGGTCCGAGATCAGGTAGATTCCGGCAAGCGGCAGACCGAATGTCTTGAGGTCGAGGTCGTAGCGCTCGAACAGGTAGCCCGGCAGCCAGAACAGGAAGAACCACCAGATCGGATCGATCAGGAACTTGCCGAGTGCGAAGGCCCAGGTTTCCTTGACGGTAAGCAGCCGCATCCAGCCGATCTTCTCGACCGGGTCGGCCGGGTCCTGCTGAATCCAGGCGAGTTCGCCGCGGGTGACGCGGCCATGCTCGGTCGGGTGGCGATACATCGCCCACCACGCGACCAGCCAGAGGATGCCGAAGATCCCGGTGACGAAGAAGGCCATTCGCCAATCGAACCAGAGCACCAGCAGCGGCACGATCAGCGGCGTCAGGATCGCACCCACATTGGCACCGGCGTTGAACAGGCCGATCGCGAAGGCGCGTTCCTTCTGCGGGAACCAGTCGGTCACCGCGCGGATACCGGCGGGGAAGTTACCCGATTCGCCGATGCCCAGACCGAAGCGCGCCACCGCGAAGGACGTGATCCCGCTGGCGAAGCCATGCGCCATGTGGCTGATCGTCCAGATGATGAGCGCGACCGCATAGCCCACCCGCGCGCCCAGCACGTCCACCACTTTGCCGAACGAGAGATAGCCGATGGCATAGGCGAGCTGGAACCAGAACACGATCCCGGCGAAGTCGGATTCGGTCCACTGGAACTCCGCCTCCAACGTGGGCTTGAGCACGCCGATCATCTGCCGGTCGACGTAGTTGATCGCCGTCGCCGCGAAAAGCAGGCCGACGATCACCCAGCGATAGCGTCCGGCTGTGGGGTGAACAGCCGGCCTTTCAACAGGAGGGCTTTCGGTCATTTCCCCGGCACCTGCGTTCATGTGATCCTGCTCCCTTTTCGGCGGCGCTGTTTTCGGGCCTGCCGATGGATCTCTCCTAGACGGGCTGCGCCGCCACGATCTTGCAGCCTACACTGCCATGTCCGTCGAAACGTGCGAGCACGTTCTGCCCGGGCACCACCGGATGAACCCCGGTGACCGCGCCGGTCGAAACCCAGGTCCCGCCGCTGCAATCGATGCCGCGCGCCGAAAGGTTCGCCAGCAGGAAACGTACTGCGCCCAGCGGGCCGTCCAGCATGGTCGCGGTCGTCGCCGAGGCAATCTCCACGCCTTCGATTTCGAAGCGGACATTGATGGTCTCGAACGCGGCACTTTCCCAGCCTTCCAGCACCGGACCGATCACCATGCCGGCATTATTGCCGAAATCGGAAATCGTCACCGGCGGGCCGTCGGCATTGATGCCCGGATAAGGCGAACTGGCCACTTCAATGCCGACATGCACGGCATCGAGCACCTTGCGGGTTGCCGCATCGTCGGCAGGCACGACACCGTCCCAGCCCGGCGCGACATGGAGAAGGAATTCCGCTTCCGCCGCCGCGAACCCATTGGCGAAGACCGGCATTTCCGGCGCCTCGCCTGCTTGCACGGAAACCACGCTGTCCGCGAAGATCGGGCCGGACAGGCGATCGGCACCGAGGCGCGCGTCTTCGGGCGCATTGATCCTGCCGACTTTCCAACCCGCCACCGTGCGGCCGTCCAGACCGATGGCCAGGTTCTGGATGGTATAGGCTGCGGCAAGGTCGGAAGGCGCTTCGCCGGGGTACGTCGTCAGAGCGCGTTTTTCGCGCCGCGCCGCCACGAATGCCCCCGCAACCGCGTGAGCCTGCTCGTGAAAGGCCTGTTCGTTGGAGCTCATCCCCATCCCTTCATTGTTCTTGTTGCGTGGTTAAAGGAAACCGGTGTCATAAGCAAATCAAAAGCCGTTCCACGGCTTGCGATCTTCTGAATTCAGAGAGTTACGCCGCGCTTCCAGACAGCGATGGCGCGCTGGCCTCCGCGTTCCGATGCCGTCGGCTCGCCGCTGGCGATCGCGCAGATTTTCCGGAGGAACGCAGCATCCGCCACGTCCTGTCCGCCTTCCAGCGCGATCGATGCGTCGAAGTCGATCCAGTGCGGTTTCGCTTCGGAAAGGCGGCGGTTGGAGGCGACCTTCACTGTCGGCACCGGGAAGCCCAGCGGCGTACCGCGCCCGGTGGTGAACAGCACCAGGGTCGCACCCGAAGCGGCCAGCGCCGTGGAGGATACCGCATCGTTGCCCGGTGCTTCGAGCAAGGTGACGCCGGGCACGCTCGCCTGCCCGCCATAGTCGATGACGTCGGCCAGCGGTGCCGTGCCCGCCTTCTGCACCGCCCCGAGGGACTTTTCCTCCAGCGTGGTGATCCCGCCCGCAAGATTGCCCGGCGAGGGATTTTCCGAAACCGGCAGCCCTTGGTCGAGGTAATAGCGCTTGAAACGGTTCACCAGCCCCGCCGCCGCCTCGAAGACATCGCGCGAGGTCGCGCGGTCGAGCAAGGCTTGTTCGGCACCGAAGATCTCCGGGATTTCGGTGAGGATCGCCTTGCCGCCCGCCTCCGCCATCGTCTCGGACAGGCGTCCGAGCAGGGGATTGGCAGTAAGGCCCGAGAATCCGTCCGAACCGCCGCACTTCAGGCCGATGGTGAGCGCTGAAAGCGGCAGTTCGCTGCGCTTGGCCGTCGCCGCTTCGGCCACGAGTTCGTCGACGAGCAGGCCCGCCTCCTCGATCTCGTTGCCCGCCGACTGGCTGGACAAAATCCGCAGCTTGGACCGCGCCCAGACCGGCACCGCCTCGACCAGGGCATCCAACTGGTTCGATTCGCAACCGAGGCCGAGCAGCAGCACACCGGCCGCATTGGGGCTGGCGGCAAGTCCCGCGAGCAGCGCCCGGGTGCCGTCGAGATCGTCGCCAAGCTGGGAGCAGCCATGCGGATGGGCAAAGGCGTGAATGCCGTCGATCTTTCCGGTAGCGATCAGGTCCGCATGACGCGTCTGGGCTTCGCGCGCGACCTGTTCGGCGGTCATGCCGACGCAGCCAACCGTAGGCAGAATCCAGATCTCGTTGCGGGTCGCCGCGCGGCCGTCCGCCCGCAGATAGCCGCGCCAGGTCAGATCGGTGTCCGCCCGGGCAGAATGGCCCTTCCCCTCCCCGAGATGCGGCGAATAGGCCAGTTCGCCCGCAAGCGCCGTCTCGACATTGTGGGTGTGAACATGGCTGCCCGCCGGGATCGCCCGGGTAGCGCGGCCGATCGGCTGGCCGTACTTCACCACCGTATCGCCCTCCGCAATGTCGGCGAGCGCAAACTTGTGGCCCTGCCCCACCTCGTCCAGCAGGGTCATGCCCTCCACCGTTTCTCCGGCGGTGAGCGGACGCAAGGCGACGGCCACGGTGTCGCGGGGGTGGATACGGATCGAAGCGGGGATTTCGAAGGACATCGTCGGACCAGAGCTAGGGCAAAATTGAGGACTTCCAAGATATGGAAACCGGTGTCATCTTGCCTTTCCGCGCGCAGGAAGGCAAGCGGCTCATAACATATCGGGCGAAACCGCATGGCGGGGCCGTCAAAAGGGGCAAGGATGCCGGACGAAACCAAACGCGACACCAAGCCGACCATCAACGATGTCGCGCGCCTTTCCGGCGTGTCCAAGAAAACCGTCAGCCGCGTCATCAACAAGTCCCCGTTGCTGGGGCAGGCCACCCGCGAAAAGGTCGAGGCGGTGATCGCCGAGATCGGCTACGTGCCCAACCCCCAGGCCCGCGCCCTTGCCCTGCGCCGCAATTTCCTGATCGGCCTGATCCACGACAACCCGAACGCGCAGATGGTACTCGGGGTGCAGGAAGGCATTCTGGATGCGATCCGCGACACCGAGTTCGCGCTCGTCGTGCGCCCCGTCGACCGACACTCGCCGACGATGCTCGACGATATCCGCCGCTTCATCGAGCAGCAGCGGCTCTACGGCGTGCTGCTGCTGCCGCCGATCTCCGAGAACGACGGGCTGGCGGCAGTCTGCCGCGAACTCGGCTGTACGCTCGTGCGCATGGGCTCCGCCCGGCTCGACGACGACAATCGCCTCGTCGCCTCGAACGACCGCCATGCCGTGAAGGAAGCCGTCTCCTGGCTGACCAGCCTCGGCCACCGCCGGATCGGCTTCATCGCCGGACCGGAGGGCTTCCGTTCAGCGCACGAACGCGAACTGGGCTTCATCGACGGACTCGCCTCGGCGGGCCTCAAGCCCGATCCCAAGATCAGCGCACGCGGAAACTATCGCTTCGAATCGGGCCTCGCCGCCGGGGAGCGGCTGCTTTCCGCCGATCCGCGCCCTACCGCGATCTTCTCCAGCAACGACGAGATGGCTGCAGGCGTGCTTCACGCCGCACGCGCCAAGGGTATTTCGGTGCCCGAACAACTCTCGATCATCGGCTTTGACGATACGGCCATCGCCGCGCATATCTGGCCGCCGCTGACCACCGTGCGCTGGCCGATCCTGCCGATGGCGACCGCCGCCGCGCACAAGCTGATCGACCCCGCCGGCGCCTCCGAACAGCCCTCGCTGTTTCTTTCCGACCTCGTACGCCGCGCCTCGGTCGCCCCACCCGGCACCTGATTGTCTGGAAATCCGGCCAGCCGGATTTCCCGGCACCGGCCCACACCGAAAATGCCCTTTCGCGCATTTTCTAGACAAAGCCGATTATTGACACCGGTTACCAAGACCGGATAAGACTTGACCTGAAGCGCAATAGCGTCCCACCATACGGAACTGAATTCCACAAGGGAGAGAGCCCCCGTGTTCTGCAAGACCTACCACGCCACCCATCCCGACATGATGGAGTGCGTCTCCAACGAGGAACTGCGCGATCGCTACCTCGTCGGCGGCATGTTCGAGGACGGCAAGGTCAACCTCAACTATTCGCACAATGAACGCTTCGTCATCGGCGGCGCGGTGCCCTCGCAGGGTCCGCTCAAGCTGCCCGCGCAGACCGAACCGAAGAGCGCCGAGGGCCATCCTTTTCTCGAACGCCGCGAAGCGGGCATCATCAACATCGGCGGTCCGGGCGCGATCACGGTGGACGGCCAGCGCTTCGAGATGAAGAACAAGGAATGCCTCTACGTCCCCATGGGCACGGACGAGGTGATCTTCGAAGGCGAGACCGCGCGGTTCTACATCGCC
>PJTY01000208.1_pt1 | contig 39255 bp, 32 predicted proteins | sample 1512121 | NCBI WGS metagenome assembly PJTY01 (sample SAMN08177680, study PRJNA422409) | Soil metagenome, whole genome shotgun sequencing project. | isolation source: Soil enriched (2) on filter paper: alkali lignin treatment | place: USA: Madison | collected 2015-01-15 | reverse complement strand
GCGGGTTTACCCGCGAAGAGGTCAGTACAGGCAATACACCCCTGCCAGGCTCAACCTACCTGCTCGACCCAGTCATTGAGGTTGTAGTAGTTGGTCACCCGGGCAATCTTCCCGCAATGGATATAGAAGAACGCCCCCGCCGGCAGCACATAGGTCTGCCCGTTGGCCGCCGGCAACCCTTCGTCATCGGCCAGATATTCCCCATGCACGGTGAATTCCGCCGCCGCGCGGCTGCCGTCGGCGTTCTGCATCACCACGATGTCGGCCAGGCGCTCGCGGTAACAGCGGTTCATCTTGTCCATGAACGCTGCAAACCGGGCCTTGCCCATCTGCCGCTCGCCCTGGTTGATGTCGTGGATCACATCCTCGCTGAGCAGGGCGAGAAAGGCCGGCATGTCGCCAGCGTTGAAGGCGGCGTAGTAAGCATTTACCAGTTCGGTAGCGGTCATGGAACAATACCTGTCGTGGAGGGAAAAGGCGGGTCGTTGCTCCGGATGATAGGGTTTCCCCTCAAGCCCGGCTTAGCCGAGCGCGTCATCCACATCGACAAAACGACCGCCAAGCATGGAAATACGCCTGTTGCACGGCGCCGCTATCGCGCCTTACATCGATGACCTCGCTCGCCTGCGCCTTACCGTGTTCCGCGAGTTTCCCTACCTTTATGACGGCACCCCGGAGTACGAGGCCGACTACCTGGCCACCTATGCCCGCTCCGGGCGCAGCCTGGTGGTACTGGCGCTGGACCACGGCAAGGTGGTCGGCGCCTCCACCGGCCTGCCGCTGGTGGATGTCGCCCCCGAGTTCCAGCAGCCGTTCCTGGCCCAGGGGCGCGACCCGGCCAGCGTGTACTACTTCGGTGAATCGGTGGTACTGCCCGAGTACCGTGGCCAAGGCCTGGGGGTGCGCTTTTTCATCGAGCGCGAGTCCTACGCACACAAACTGGCCGAGTTCGATTACTGCGCGTTCTGCGCGGTCGAACGGCCAGGCGTGCATCCACGGCGGCCAGCGGACTACAAGCCATTGCATGGCTTCTGGCGTAACCGCGGCTTCCTGCATGACCCGTCGCTGCGCACCAGCTACGCCTGGCGCGACCTGGACGAGCAGGAGAGTTCTGACAAGCTGATGTCGTTCTGGCTCAAGGAACTGCCGATATGATCCGCCTGGCGGCCTGCCAGTACGCTATCGAGCTGCATGAAACCTGGGAGGCCTACGCCGACCACCTGCAAGGCCTGTGCGCCGAGGCGGTGGAAGCGGGGGCCCGCCTGCTGCTGTTGCCGGAGTACGCCGGGCTGGTACTCAGCGGGCAGCTGAGTGCCGAGCAACGGGGTGACCTGAAGGCCTCCATTGCCGATATCCAGCCGTTGATCGAGCCCTGGAAGGCCTTGTGCGAGGGCCTCGCCCGGCGCTGGGGTATCTACCTGCAACCAGGTAGCGTACCGGTACTGGACAGCGATGGGCGCTACCGCAACCGTGCCTGGCTGTTCGGCCCCAACGGTGTGCTGGGCTTCCAGGACAAACTGATGATGACCCGTTTCGAGCGGGAGCAGTGGGACATAGCCGCGGGCCAGGGGCTGCAGGTGTTTGACACCGAACTGGGGCGCCTGGGGATCCTGATCTGCTACGACAACGAATTCCCGATGCTGGCCCGGTGCCTGGCCGAGGGTGGTGCCGACCTGATCCTTGCACCAAGTTGCACCGACACCGAGGCGGGTTACCACCGGGTGCGCATTGGCGCGCAGGCGCGGGCGCTGGAGAACCAGATTGCGGTGTTGCAGAGCCCTACTGTCGGGCTGGCGCCGTGGTCGCCGGCGCTGGACGAGAATATCGGCCGGGCAGGGTTGTTCGTGCCGCCGGACCATGGGATGCCGGGGGATGGGGTGGTGGCGCTGAGTGAAGAGCTGAGTCCGGTTTGCAGCCAGTGGCTGGTGTGTGAGGTGGATCTGGAAGAGGTGCGGCGGGTGAGGCGGGAAGGGCAGGTGTTTACCCGCAGGGACTGGCCGGAGCAGTTCGAAAGAATTGTGTAGAACAGGGCGGCCTCTTCGCGGGTGAACCCGCTCCCACAGGTATCGCGCAGCCTTGAGGCTTGTGCTGTCCCTGTGGGAGCGGGTTTACCCGCGAAAAAGGCGACGCTGTTACATCAGGCTTACTTCACTTCGACTGCCAGGCTCTGGGCGATCTTGCTCTGCCACAGGGCAGGGCCAGTGATGTGTACCGACTCACCGTTGCTGTCCACGGCGACGGTCACCGGCATGTCCTTGACCTCGAACTCGTAGATCGCTTCCATGCCCAGCTCGGCGAAGGCCAGGACCTTCGACTTGCGGATGGCCTGGGCCACCAGGTAGGCGGCGCCGCCGACGGCCATCAGGTACACGGCCTTGTTGTCCTTGATCGCTTCGATGGCGGTGGGGCCGCGCTCGGACTTGCCGATCATGCCCAGCAGGCCGGTCTGCTCGAGGATCTGGCGGGTGAACTTGTCCATGCGGGTGGCGGTGGTCGGGCCAGCTGGGCCTACCACTTCGTCACCGACCGGGTCGACCGGGCCGACGTAGTAGATGAAGCGGCCTTTCAGGTCCACCGGCAGCTCTTCGCCACGGTTGAGCATTTCGACCATGCGCTTGTGCGCGGCATCGCGGCCGGTCAGCATCTTGCCGTTGAGCAGGATGGTTTCGCCTGGCTTCCAGCTGGCGACTTCTTCCGGGGTGATGGCGTCGAGGTTGACGCGACGGGCGCTCGGGCCGGCTTCCCAGACGATTTCCGGGTAGGCGTCCAGCGACGGCGCTTCCAGCTCGGCCGGGCCGGAGCCATCGAGCACGAAGTGGGCGTGGCGGGTGGCGGCGCAGTTGGGGATCATGCACACCGGCAGCGAAGCGGCGTGGGTCGGGTAGTCCATGATCTTCACGTCGAGCACGGTGGTCAGGCCACCCAGGCCCTGGGCGCCGATGCCCAGCTGGTTGACCTTCTCGAACAGCTCCAGGCGGATTTCTTCCAGACGGTTCTGCGGGCCACGGGCTTTCAGTTCGTGGATGTCGATGGACTCCATCAACACTTCCTTGGCCATCACGGCGGCTTTCTCGGCAGTACCGCCGATGCCGATGCCGAGCATGCCAGGCGGGCACCAGCCAGCGCCCATGGTCGGGACGGTCTTCAGTACCCAGTCGACGATCGAGTCGGACGGGTTGAGCATGGCCATCTTCGACTTGTTCTCCGAGCCGCCGCCCTTGGCTGCGACATCGACCTCGACCTTGTCGCCGGGAACGATGGAGTAGTGGATCACTGCCGGGGTGTTGTCCTTGGTGTTCTTGCGGGCACCGGCCGGGTCGGCCAGGATCGAGGCGCGCAGGACGTTTTCAGGCAGGTTGTAGGCGCGACGCACACCTTCGTTGATCATGTCGTCGACGCTCAGGGTGGCGCCGTCCCAGCGCACGTCCATGCCCACGCGCACGAACACGGTGACGATACCGGTGTCCTGGCAGATCGGGCGGTGGCCGGTGGCGCACATGCGCGAGTTGATCAGGATCTGGGCGATGGAATCGCGCGCGGCAGGCGATTCTTCACGCAGATAGGCCTCGTGCATGGCCTGAATGAAATCGACGGGGTGGTAGTACGAAATGAATTGCAGGGCGTCGGCGACGCTCTGAATCAGGTCGTCTTGCTTGATCACGGTCATGCAGCGCGCTCCTCTTAAAGACGGGAACATTCATATAGACGCTCGACGGTGCCGACCAGCGTGTCGAAACGCCTTGCAAAGGCGCGCCGGCAGCATGGCCGACGCAAAAGGGCGCGGCAGTATAGCGTGCCTCACCGTGTGAAACACCTGCGAGTGGTCTGGACCATGGTCGGCTGGGCTCGGGCATCCTTTTTGCTGCCGGGTTGCGCGGCTGGCCGTAAAATCAATTGGGGCTGCTGCGCAGCCCTTTCGCGACACAAGGCCGCTCCCACATGGGCCGGTGTACGCTGTGCCTTTGTAGGAGCGGCCTTGCGTCGCGAAAGGGGCGCAAAGCGCCCCCAACAATCCAAAGCGGGAAGAGAAACCAGAACATGCCCGAACTTTGCGTGGGCGAGCGCCGCTGGGCGGTGCCGACCGGCAGCAACCTGCTCGATGCCTTGAACGAGGCCGGGCTCAACGTGCCTTACAGCTGCCGCGCCGGCAGTTGCCATGCCTGCCTGGTGCACTGCCTGGCCGGGCAACCGCTGGACGCCTTGCCCCAGGCCCTGGCGCAGGACAAGCACGCCCAGGGCTGGCGCCTGGCCTGCCAGTGCCAGGTAGTCGAAGACCTGCGCGTGGCGCTGTTCGACCCGCAGCAGGATGGCGTGCCGGCGCAGGTCTGTGCCCTGGACTGGTTCGGCGATGTGCTGCGGGTGCGGTTACGGCCCGAACGGGCAATGCGTTACCAGGCGGGGCAGCATGTGGTGCTGTGGAATGGCGCGGTAGCACGGCCTTACTCCTTGGCCAGCCTGCCGGGCGAAGATGATTATCTCGAGTTCCATATCGACTGTCAGCGCCCCGGTGCCTTTTGTGACAGGGCCCGTGGCTTGCAACTGGGTGATGTGCTGCGCCTGGGCGAGCTCAGGGGTGGGGCCTTGCATTACGACCCGGACTGGCAGCAGCGGCCGCTGTGGTTGCTGGCGGCGGGGACCGGGCTGGCGCCGTTGTGGGGCATCTTGCGCGAGGCATTGCGGCAGGGGCACCAAGGGGAAATCAGGGTGATGCATGTGGCGCGCGAGGGCGCCGGGCATTATCTGGCCGAGCCGTTGCGAGAGATGGTGGGTGTGAATGTCGAGTTGGTACTGGCAGAGCAGTTGGATGAAGCGTTGGCTGGCCTGCGGCCGTCATCGCGCCAGACGGTAGCGCTGGTGTGCGGGGCACCGGGGACTGTCGAGCGGTTTGCCCGACGGCTGTTCATTGCAGGGGTGCCACGAGGGCAAGTGTTTGCCGATGTGTTTGTCGAGCATGCCTGAGGCATGTGTGTTGCCTGGGCTGGCCTGTTCGCGGGTAAACCCGCTCCCACAGGGTTAGTGGCAGGCCTGGGGCTAGCGCTGTACCTGTGGGAGCGGGTTCACCCGCGAAGGGCCGCAGAGCAGCCCCCTATGGAGCAGATCAACCGACCAGCGGATCACCGACATGCAGGATCTTCATGCCATTGGTGCCACCGATGGTGTGGTAGCTGTCACCCTTGGTCAGGATGACCCAGTCACCTTGCTCAACCAGGCCACGCTTGAGCAGTTCGTCGACGGCCGCCTGGCTCACCTTGTCGGCCGGCAGCGAAGCCGGGTCGAAGGCGATCGGGTAGACGCCACGGAACATGTTGGCGCGTGCCTGGGTGGCGCGGTGCGGCGACAGCGCGAAGATCGGCACGTGCGAACGCAGGCGCGACATGATCAGCGGGGTATAGCCACTTTCGGTCAGGGCGATGATCGCCTTCACGCCCGGGAAGTGGTTGGCGGTGTACATGGCCGCCAGGGCGATGCTTTCGTCGCAACGCTCGAAGGTGGTGTGCAGGCGGTGGCTGGACTTCTGGCTGGTCGGGTGCTTTTCGGCACCCAGGCAGATGCGGGCCATGGCCTGGACGGCTTCGATCGGGTAGGAGCCAGCGGCGCTTTCGGCCGACAGCATCACCGCGTCGGTGTTGTCCAGCACGGCGTTGGCCACGTCGGACACTTCGGCGCGGGTCGGCATCGGGTTCTGGATCATCGACTCCATCATCTGGGTCGCCACGATCACCGCCTTGTTGTTGCGGCGGGCGTGCTGGATGATCTTCTTCTGGATGGCGATCAGCTCGGCGTCACCGATTTCCACGCCCAGGTCGCCACGGGCAACCATCACGGCGTCGGAGGCGAGGATCAGCTTGTCGAGGGTCTCGTCGTCGGCCACCGCTTCGGCGCGTTCGATCTTGGCCACCAGCCAGGCACTGCCGCCAGCTTCGTCACGCAGCTTGCGTGCGTATTCCATGTCGCTGGCGTCACGCGGGAAGGACACGGCCAGGTAGTCCAGGTCCATTTCCGCGGCCAGCTTGATGTCGGCCTTGTCCTTCTCGGTCAGGGCCGGTGCGGTCAGGCCGCCGCCTTTACGGTTGATACCCTTGTGGTCCGACAGCGGGCCACCGATGATCACCACGCAGTGCAGGGCATCCGCGGTGGCGGTTTCGACGCGCATCACCACACGGCCATCGTCGAGCAGCAATTCGTCACCAACGCCGCAGTCCTTGACCAGGTCGGGGTAGTCGATACCGACGATGTCCTGGTTGCCTTCGGTCAGCGGGTGGGCAGTGGAGAAGGTGAACTTGTCACCGATCTTCAATTCGATGCGCTTGTTGGCGAACTTGGCGATGCGGATCTTCGGACCCTGCAGGTCGCCCAGCAGTGCAACATGGCGGCCGTTCTTGGCGGCGATTTCACGGATCAGGCGCGCGCGGGCCTTGTGCTCGTCCGGAGTGCCGTGGGAGAAGTTCAGGCGTGCCACGTCCAGGCCGGCGAGGATCAGCTGTTCGATCACTTCCGGCGAGTTGCTGGCGGGGCCAAGGGTGGCGACGATTTTGGTACGGCGGATGCTCATGCACAGACTCCTATAGTGAAGCGCAGCGAAAGGCTACTCCTGAATCTCGCTGTAGTCATTGTTCCGTTGCACTACCTGCGACCAAGGCAGGGTGGCATTTGAACGGGCAGGGTATCCTTGCAAAAGGGTGTGAAGATTTGCCGGCAAAGGCCGATACACTGGCATCAAAGGAGACCCCCATGCGAGCCCTGATCGTTTTAGCCCTGGCGGCCAGCGCCGTCGGCTGCACCCGCTGGTCCATGGACCACCACCTGAACAATGCCTACCGCGCCTACGACCGTGGCGATTGCGCGCGGGTCATGCTCGAGCTGTCACAGGTCGACCGCACCAGCCGTGCGCGACCGTTCATCCACCCCGAGGTGTCGCTGCTGCGCGGCCAGTGCCTGGAGCGCCAGGCGTTGTACGTGGATGCCGCGCAGACCTACCAGTACCTGATCCAGCAGTACCCGGGCAACGAATACGCCTATCGCGCCCAGGCGCGCCTGCAGACTCTGGATAAACTCGGCCATTTGCGCGGCGCCGAAGCCGCCGTGGCCACCCCGGCAAGCGCCGCACCTTGGCGTTAACACCAAGGTGCATTTTATTTAACAGGATTTGCCGCGTGCACTGGGCTAATCTGTAACTCAGCTGTTACAACAACCGCCAGTTCCACGTATTCCTGGCTCCGGATACGGACTGCAATCGCGATCATGTTCAACAAGCGCCACATCGAACGCCATCAACTGCCTTGTGTCCTGCAGGTGTTCAACCGCTGTACCGGTCAGCTGATCGGCCAGCTGGGCAATGCATCCGAGGACGGGCTCATGCTGATCAGCCAGTTGCCTGTGCTGGTCGGGCCCGATTACGACTTGCAGTTGCGTCTGCCGCTGGTCGGGGGCGGGCATCAGTTCGTCAACCTCACCGCCAGTTGCCTGTGGTGCCGCGAAGACCAGACGCCGGGGCATTACGATTCCGGCTTCATGCTGCTGCAGACCCCTCGCGAGTACGACGAATTCGTCCGCTCGTTGCGCGACTTTTTCAGCTTCAACCCGGCCAACGCTTCCGTCTGAGTCTGCGCATCCTGGCTCAGGCCAGAATCGCGCTAGAATCGGGTCGACCTCGATACAGGACGACCCCGTGACCTCCAGCATTTTCTGGCACGACTACGAAACCACCGGCATCAACCCGCGCTGTGACCGGCCGCTACAGGTGGCCGGCGTGCGCACCGACTTCGACCTCAACGAAATCGACGAGCCGATCAGCCTTTATTGCCGGCCCTCCGACGATATCCTGCCGCACCCGGCCGCCTGCCTGGTGACCGGTATTACCCCGCAACTGCTGGCCGAGCAGGGCTTGTGCGAAGCCGAGTTCATGACCCGGGTACATGCGCAACTGGCGCACCCTGGCACCTGCGGTGCTGGCTACAACACCCTGCGCTTCGACGACGAAGTGACCCGCTACAGCCTGTACCGCAACTTTTTCGACCCTTACGCGCGCGAGTGGCAGGGCGGCAACAGCCGCTGGGACCTGATCGACATCGTGCGCACGGCCTACGCATTGCGCCCGGACGGCATCGAGTGGCCGCAACAGGACGGGCGCACCAGCCTGCGCCTGGAACTGCTGAGCAAGGCCAATGGCATCGACCACGGGCATGCTCACGAGGCGCTTTCCGACGTGCGGGCAACCATCGCCCTGGCCCGCCTGATCCGTCAGAAACAGCCCAAGTTGTATGACTGGCTGTTCCAGTTGCGCAGCAAGCATAAAGTGATGGAGCAGATCCGTTTGTTGCAGCCTCTGGTGCATATATCCGGGCGCTTCTCGGCGGCACGCAATTACCTTGGTGTCGTATTGCCATTGGCTTGGCACCCGCATAATCGCAATGCACTGATTGTGTGCGACCTGCATCAGGAAGCCCTACCGTTGTTACGGGATAGTGCTGAAGTTCTACGCCAGCGTTTGTATACCCGCCATGAAGAACTGGCCGAAGGCGAATTACCCGTTCCGCTCAAATTGGTGCAGATCAATCGCTGCCCGGTACTGGCACCACTTTCGGTATTGCGCCCGGCCGATCAACGACGGCTGGGTCTGGACTTGACGTTGTTACAATTGCGCGGCGAAGAATTGGCCAAGCAACAGGCGCAATGGCAAGACAAGCTGGAACACATCTATGGCAAGGAAGACTTCGCCTTGAGCGAAGACCCGGAACAACAGTTGTATGACGGTTTTCTGAGGGACCGTGACCGCCGCTTGTGCGAGCAAGTTCGTGCACTGGAACCGGCTCAGTTGGGCCGTGGGCAATGGATGTTCGATGACCCGCGCCTGCCTGAACTGTTGTTCCGCTATCGGGCGCGCAACTTCCCCGAGACCCTGACCGGCGAAGAGCGGCAGCGCTGGTTCAGCTTCTGCCAGCAGCGCCTGAGCGACCCGCGGTGGGGCGCGCCGAATACGTTGGGCGACTTCGAACAGGCGCGGCAGCAGGCCTGGGAGGGCGCCGACGAGGCGGGGCGGCGTGTGCTGGAGGCGTGGCAGGTACATGCTCGGCAGTTGCAGGCACAGTTTGCAATTGGCTGAGCGCTGACACAAAACGCGGGCAAACAAAAACGCCGGCAATATGCCGGCGTTCTTGTTGCGACAAGCAGCAGGCGTGTGCGGACAATCAGTCCAGCAGGGTCGCCCAGCTTTCAACCACATCGCCACCCCACTTGGCTTTCCATTCTTTCAGGGTCTTGTGGTTGCCGCCCTTGGTTTCGATCACTTCATTGTTGTGCGGGTTCTTGTATTGCTTGACCTTGCGCGCACGCTTGGTGGCGGTAGTCTTGACCGCACCACGAGGTGCCTTGCTCAGTTTCGACTCTGGGTCGAGCAGGGCAATCACGTCGCGCAGCGACTTGGAGTATTCGCCCATCAGTGTGCGCAGTTTGCCTTCGAACTCCAGTTCTTTCTTCAGCTTGTCATCCTGCGACAGGTTGGCCAGGCGGGCCTGAAGTTCCTTGATGGCTTCTTCGGTAGCGCGGTACTCGTTGATCAGGGACATGGAGTGTTCCTTAATGCGTGTTCAGAAATGTGTGGGGCAATAATAGACAGGCAATACTCGCAAGTAAACATATTGTTGGGCAATTAACTGTTAACTAAGCTGTGACAACCATTTTCAAGGTGAACAAAAATTTACAATTAACCCTGCATTTCGTCATGTCTGTCAGAGAATGTCCGCAGTGCGTCTCATCAGGATCGCAGGCCACTGCCGCTGCGATCAATACTGCGTTTTTCCTGGCGGGCCGCTAGAATGAGCGCCTTTGCGAAGTTCTGGAGTCTCATTCATGCGCACCTATCGTCTGGTGATCGCCTGCCCCGACCGTGTTGGCATCGTGGCGAAAGTCAGTAATTTCCTGGCCCTGTACAATGGCTGGATCAACGAAGCCAGCCACCACTCCGATGAGCAGAGCGGTTGGTTCTTCATGCGCCATGAAATCCGCGCCGAATCGCTGCCGTTCGGTATCGAAGCCTTCCGCGAGGCGTTTGCGCCGATCGCTGAAGAGTTCTCCATGACCTGGCGCATTACCGACTCGGCGCAGAAAAAGCGCGTGGTGCTGATGGCCAGCCGCGAGTCGCACTGCCTGGCCGACCTGCTGCACCGCTGGCACACCGATGAGCTGGACTGCGAGATCCCTTGCGTGATCTCCAACCACAACGACCTGCGCAGCATGGTCGAGTGGCACGGTATTCCGTTCTTCCATGTACCGGTCGACCCAAAGGACAAGGCCCCGGCCTTTGCCGAGGTTTCGCGCCTGGTGCAGGAGCACGCCGCCGATGTGGTGGTGCTGGCCCGCTACATGCAGATTCTGCCGCCGCAACTGTGCCAGGACTATGCTGAAAAGGTGATCAACATCCACCACAGCTTCCTGCCGTCGTTCGTCGGCGCCAAGCCATATCACCAGGCTGCCCTGCGTGGTGTGAAGCTGATCGGCGCGACCTGCCACTACGTCACCGAAGAACTGGACGCAGGCCCGATCATCGAGCAGGACGTGGTGCGTGTCAGCCATGCCGACAGCATCGACGACATGGTCCGCTTTGGCCGTGATGTGGAGAAGATGGTGCTCGCCCGTGGCCTGCGTTATCACCTGGAAGACCGGGTGCTGGTGCATGGCAACAAGACTGTGGTGTTTGACTGATACAGACTGGTTGCCTGTGAGGTTCTGGGGCTGCTTTGCAGCCCATCGCGACACAAGGCCGCTCCTACAAGGGATCGCGTACCGGCACTGCGTCGCGTAACTCCTGTAGGAGCGGCCTTGTGTCGCGAAAGGGGCGCGAAGCGCCCCCAGCAATCTGAGGGATAAGCCGATGGCCAAGCAGCGCAACCAACCCACCGCCTCACCCCCACCCACCCTCGGTGAAGGCTGCCTGGCCCGCTACGACCCCGAAGCCCTGGCCGACACCGATGGCACCGATTTCCCTGGCGCCGCCGAACTTTGGCAGCAGCTCAACCCGCCTGACGCCGCCAGCGCTCCAGCAGCGGGCGCGCCAGCAGGCACACAAACACCGGCCCACCCGCCAGCAGATAAAAGTAGTAAGTGACTGCCCGCCATATCAGGATCGCCGCAGCTGCGGTCGAACTGCCCACCAGCGGCGTCAGCAGGCTGGCCGAGGTCAGCTCGGCGGCACCGGCGCCGCCAGGCAGCAGGCTGAACTGGCCGGCACTGAGCGACAGCATCTGCACCAGGAAGCTGGGGATCCACGCGAGGTCTACTCCCAACCCCCTCAATACCAGGTACAACACGCTATAGCGCAGGCCCCAGTGGGCGCAGGTCAGGGTGAACACCAAGGTCAGCGTGCGCTTGGGCAGACGCCAGGTCTGCGCCAGTGCGTCGATGAAGCGCAGCACTTTGCGCGCCCAGCGGCGTTTGCGCTGGCGGCTCACGCCCAGGCGGCGCAGCAATCTGCCGTTCACGCGCATCACCGTGCGCCGGTAACGCAGCAGGCCGATTACCCCGGCCAGAGCCGTGCACAGCATCAGCGCGCTGCCCAGCAACATGCTTTCCTGGCTGCGGCCCAGGCTGTGGAACAGCGCATAGCCGGCAATCGCCAGCATTGCGCAGAAAAAGAACACCAGGTCATTCAGCTGGTCCATGGCAAACACCGCGCCGCTGCGCGCCGGGCCGATACGGTCGCGTGCCAGCAGGGCCATCAGGGTCAAGGGGCCACCGCTGCCGCCTGGAGTGGTGCAGATGGCGAACTCAGTGGCCATCACCACACCCAGGCTGCGCATGCGCCCAAGCCTTGCCCCTTGCTGGCCGAGCAGCAGGCGCAGGCGAATGGCGTTGATGACCCAGCACAGCAGGATCATGCCCAGTAGGGTCAGCATCAGGCTGGGGGCGAAGCGCTGCAGCCTCGGCAGCAACTCGCTGCCGCCTAGCAGGGCCGGAACCAGCACGGCGCCGAGCAGTGCCAGGGCCAGCCAGACCAGGCGGTTCATGCGCTGGCCTGGCGGTCGAGCCAGGTGGACTTGGTCAGGGGCTCGCGGCCCTGTGCCAGTAGCGTGTGCAAGGTGTTCAGCCAATAGTCGCGGGACGCGCGATGGCGCATGTCCACCGGGTGCAGGCCCAGGCGCAGGGTCTGGGCGTCGCGCCAGCGCCGGCATTGCCAGTCGCACAGCACCCGTGACAGGCCGCGGCGCCAGCTGCTGCGGGCACTCCAGACCAGCCCCGGGGCCTTGATCGCGGTGAAGTCCGGTAAACGGTACAGGTGCTGGGGCGTGCTGGTATAGCGCAGCGGCAGACGGCGCAGTGCCTGGCGGGTGCCTTCGCTCATCAGCCAGGCGGGCGCGACGAAGCCGGCCACTGGCCAACCCTGATGTGCGAACAGAGCCAGACCGTGCTCCAGGCGTTGCAGGGCCTGCTGCTGGTCGAGGGCGTAGAACTCGCCTTCATGGGTATAGATACGGCGCATGAAGTATTCGCCGGGCGTGCGCGGCGGCGGGCCGTTGTCGGCATGATAAAAGCCGTGCAGGGCAAGCTCGTCGCCCCGGGCCAGGCGCTGCTCGAGCAAGCGGCAGAAGCTGGGCGAGCGCTGCAGCGGGTTGCGGTGGTGAAAGTCTGGTACCACCAGCCAGGTCATGGGAATGCCGCCGATGGCATCGACGGCCTGGACGAAGGGTTGGTAGTCGGGCCAGGTCTCTGGCGCGACATCGTGCAGCACCAGCATCAGGCTGCGCGCTGGCGGCAGTGGCTCAGCCATGGGCGCGGACCTGCGGCTGGTGGCCAAGCACGGCCTGGTAGTGCTGCAGCAGGCCGGCGACCACATGGTCCCACGAATACTGCAGCTCGGCATGGCGACGGGCTTGTGCCCCGAGTTTGCGTACGCCGGCTTCGAACGCTTCTTGCACGGCCCTCGCCATGGCCTGGCCATCGTTGGGACGGCACAGGCGCCCACACTGTTCGTTGACGATTTCGCCGAAAGCACCGGCGCGCACCGCCACCACCGGCGTGGCGCTGGCCATCGCTTCGAGTATGACCAGGCCGAAGGTTTCCTGGTCACCAGCGTGCACCAGCAGGTCGGCGCTGGCCATCAGCCGGGCGACTTCCGGTGCCGGGCAGAAGTGATCGATCACACTCACGTTCTGCGGCACGTTGGCGGGCATGTTCGAACCCACCAGCAGCAAGTGGTAGGGGTGGCCCAGGTGCTGCATGCAGTCGAGCAGCACCGGCAGGTTCTTTTCCCGCGAACCACGGCCGGCGTAGATCAGCAGGCGACTGGTGTCGGCAATGCCCAGCTCGGCACGCAACCGTGGGTCGCGCTGGCTGGGATGGAAGGTAGCCAGGTCCACGCCCAGGCGCTGCACGTGCACATCGCGTACCCCCAGGCGGCGCAACTTGTCAGCCATGACCTGGCTAGGGGCCAGGACCCGGTCGAAATTGCCGTACAGCTTGCTGACATAGGCCTCGACATTGGGGGTGAACCAGTTGCCCATGCGGTTGCTGACCAGCAGTGGCAGATCGGAATGGTAGAAGCCGATTACCGGCACATCGAGCTTGCGTCGCGCCTCCAGCGCAGCCCAGGCGGTCAGGTACGGGTCGCCGACTTCGATCAGGTCGGGCTTGAGCCGGCGCAGCACATTGCACCAGGGGGCCAGGCGCACCGGGAAACGGTAGCCATTGCCGAACGGCAGCGGCGGTGCGGGCACCTGGTAGATGCCGTCGGCGTGCTGGGCGCTGGCACCGGGTATCAGCAAGCTGTGGCGGACGCCCTGGATGGCGCCCAGGCGGTGGTGTTTGGCATCAAGATAGGTACGTACGCCGCCACTGGCGGGGGCGTAGAACATGGTGATGTCGGCGATGTGCACGATCAGCATCCCTCCGGGATCGTCTTCGGGTCTGTCATCCGGCGCTAACGGGCCGGCGATGACGCGCCTAAAGGTTGACCTATCAGAAGGATAGTTTGTTCGATCGGGGTTGGGCGGGGCAGGGGAAAGCGGGAGAGCGGTGTGGGCTTCTTCGCGGGTGAACCCGCTCCCACAGGAGTTACACAGGCCTCAGGGGTGTGCAGTTCCTGTGGGAGCGGGCGACGCGGATTGAGATCAGATGCGGAAGCTACCCACCAGCTGCTTCAGGCGGCCAGCCTGCTGCTCCAAGTCGGAGCAGGCGCGCAGGGTGGCCTGCAGGTTTTCCACGCCTTCCTGGTTGAGCATGTTGATCTCGTTGATGTCCATGTTGATCGCCTCGACCACGGCGGTCTGCTCTTCGGTGGCGGTGGCCACCGACTGGTTCATGCCGTCGATCTCGCCGATGCGCACGGTAACGCTGTCGAGCCGCTCACCGGCCTGGTTGGCGATCTGCATGCTGTCCTGGCTGTGGCGCTGGCTCTGGTCCATGGTCTCGACCGACTCGCGGGCGCCGACCTGGAGTTCTTCGATCATGGTCTGCACCTGTTGCGCCGATTCCTGGGTGCGGTGCGCCAGGTTGCGTACTTCATCGGCGACCACGGCAAAACCACGCCCGGCCTCACCGGCACGGGCTGCTTCGATGGCTGCGTTCAGCGCCAGCAGGTTGGTCTGCTGGGAAATGCTGGTGATCACCTCGAGGATCTGGCCGATGTTGACGGTCTTGCTGTTCAGCGTCTCGATGTGTGCGCTGGAGGTGACGATCAGGTCGGACAGGCGGTTCATTGCCGCAATGTTGCGCTCCACCACCTGCTGCCCTTCTTCGGCCAGCAACCGCGCCGAACTGGCATGCTGCGACGCCTGGGCGGCGTTGCCGGCAATTTCCTGGGCGGCGGCACCCAGTTCGTTGATGGCGGCGGCCACGCTGTTGGTGCGGTTGGACTGCTCGTCGGAGTTGGTCATCGACGAGTTCGACGCACTGATGACCCGCAGGGCTACTTCGTTGACCTGCTCGGTGGCCGAAGACACTTCGCGGATCGAGCTGTGAATACGTTCGACGAAACGGTTGAAGGCGCTGCCCAGGATGCCGAATTCGTCGTGGTTGTGAATGCGCAGGCGCTTGGTCAGGTCGCCTTCACCTTCGGCGATGTCTTCCATGGCGCGGGTCATGGTGTGCAGCGGCTGCATCAGCACGCGGATCAGCAGGCCGAGCAGGCCGATGATGATCACCACAGCCACCAGCGTGGCGATCACCGCAGAGGTGCGGAAGGTGCTGAGCATCGAGAAGGCCTTGTCCTTGTCCACCGACAGGCCGATGTACCAGTTGGCCGAAGGCAGGCCTGTGATCGGGGTGAAGGTCAGCAGACGGGCCTGGCCTTCGCTCTGCACTTCGGTCAGTTCACCGGTCAGTTTTGGCGTGTGCTGCGGGAACAGGTCCGACAGCGACTTCATCACCAGGTCTTTTTCCGGGTGTACCAGGATCTTGCCTTGATCGTTGACCAGGAAGGCGTAGCCCATGCCGCCGAAGTTAAGCGAGTTGATGATCTGCACCAGGCCATCCAGGGCCAGGTCGCCACCGACCACGCCGACACTGGTGGAAACCTTGCTGAGGATGCCGATGACCATCTTGTTGGTGGTCATGTCGATGTACGGCTCGGTCAGGGTCGCGCCGGCGGCGTTCATGCCGTCCTTGTACCAGGGGCGGGTGCGTGGGTCGTAGCCGTCGGGCATTTTCGAGTCAGGGCGCACGCTGAAGCCACCATCGACCTTGCCCAGGTAGACGGTGAGGAAACTGGAAACCAGTGCATTCTGGCCCATGAGGGTTTCGGCGTTGGTCGGGTCCTGGGCTATGTTCTGTGCCAGGTTTTCCACCAGCTTGATACGGCCTTCGAACAGGTTGCGGATATTGGTCGAAGTGGAAGCGCCCATTTCAGCCAGATAGTTTTCAAGGTCCTCGCGGATCGCATTACGCTGGAGGTAATCGTTGTAGAGCGTGAAAAGGCTGAAGGCGAGTATCACGATCAGTGACGCTGCCAAAAGAATCTTGTGGCTGAAACGAAGGCTTTTGTTCATGGCGTAATCGGTTCCGCTAAGGTTTCATATCAGGCGTTTGCACGCGTGGAGTCGCAAAGCAGTGCAACATCCCAAAAGTCCCTTTTCGGTTGTTCCTCTCTATTAAGGCGAATATCACCCACAGGTATCGGCCGAATTACGGTAAAGCTTGAGCAGAGGATTAAAGAGATGTCGGAATTTTCGACCATCGTTGTAGGCGCTGGCCCGGATGGCCAGCCGGTTGGGCAAGCCATGAGGTTGGCTAACCGCCATGGCCTGGTAGCGGGCGCGACGGGTACCGGCAAGACCGTCACCCTGCAGCATCTGGCGGAAGCGTTCAGTGATGCGGGGGTTGCGGTGTTCGCCGCCGATGTCAAAGGCGACCTGTGCGGCCTGGGCGCTGCTGGTTCGCCGCAGGGCAAGGTGGCCGAGCGCATCGCCGGCATGCCCTGGCTGGGGCACAGGCCACAGGCTTACCCGGTGAGCCTGTGGGACATTGCCGGGCAGTCCGGCCACCCGCTGCGCACCACCCTCAGTGAAATGGGGCCGCTGCTGCTGGGCAACCTGCTGGAACTGACCGACAGCCAGCAGGCGGCGCTGTATGCGGCGTTCAAGGTGGCCGACCGTGAAGGCCTGCTGCTGCTCGACCTCAAGGACCTCAAGGCGCTGCTCGCGCATCTGAAGGACAACCCGCAACTGCTGGGCGAAGACAGCGCGCTCATGACCACGGCCTCCACCCAGGCCCTGTTGCGCCGGTTGGCGACCCTGGAGCAGCAGGGCGCCGAGGCGCTGTTCGGTGAGCCCGGGTTGCAGCTCGAGGACCTGCTGCGGCCAGACCCGGATGGCCGTGGGCGTATTCACCTGCTCGACGCCAGCCGCTTGGTTCACGAAGCCCCCAAGGTGTATGCGACCTTCCTGTTGTGGCTGCTGGCCGAGTTGTTCGAGCAACTGCCCGAGCGCGGTGATGCCGACAAGCCGGTGCTGGCGCTGTTCTTCGATGAAGCCCACTTGCTGTTCAACGATACGCCCAAGGCATTGCAGGATCGCTTGGAGCAGGTGGTGCGGCTGATCCGCTCCAAGGGCGTTGGGGTGTACTTCGTCACCCAGTCGCCGGGGGACTTGCCGGATGCGGTGCTGGCCCAGTTGGGCTTGCGCATTCAGCATGGCTTGCGGGCATTTACTGCCAAGGAGCAGAAGTCGCTGCGGGCGGTGGCCGATGGCTTCCGTCCCAACCCGGCGTTCGAAACCTTGGCGGTACTGACTGAACTGGGGATTGGCGAGGCGCTGGTGGGGACGCTGGAAGAAAAGGGCACGCCTGCGATGGTGCAACGGGTACTGATTGCACCACCGCAGTCGCGTATCGGGCCGTTGAGCGCGGCTGAGCGCAGTGCGCTGATTGCCGATTCGCCGCTGGCGGGGCGTTACGACAAGCCGGTGGACCGTGAGTCGGCGTATGAGATGTTGACCCAGCGCAAGGGCGAACCAGTGGAGCCGGCGCCGCAACCCAAGGCGGATGAAGAGAGCTTTGCCGACAAGGCTGGTGAGTTCTTGCAGAGTGCGGCAGGGCAGGCCATCAAGTCGGCGGTGCGCCAGGCGGCCAACCAGTTGGGGCGGCAGTTGGTACGAGGGTTGATGGGGTCGTTGCTGGGGGGCAAGAAAAGGTAGTTTGCCTGTACCGGCCCCTTCGCGGGTAAACCCGCTCCCACAGGTTCATCACAGATATCAAGAGCTGTGCATTACCTGTGGGAGCGGGTTTACCCGCGAAGAGGCCGGTACGGAAAAAAGGCGACCCGAAGGCCGCCTCTTTAACCGTATCACTCAGCCAATGGCTTTGGACGCCAGCCAGAACAGGCCGGCCGCCAGGCCCATCGACGTAGGCAGGGTCAGTACCCAGGCCAGCAGGATGGTCTTCACGGTGCCGCCTTGCAGGCCGCTCTTGTTGGCGACCATGGTGCCGGCCACACCGGACGACAGCACGTGGGTGGTCGATACCGGCAGGGCGAAGACGTTGGCCATACCGATGGCGCAAGCCGCGGTGATCTGCGCCGACATGCCCTGGGCATAGGTCATGCCCTGCTTGCCGATCTTTTCGCCGACGGTCAGTACCACGCGCTTCCAGCCGACCATGGTGCCCAGGCCCAGAGCCAGGGCGACGGCCACGATCACCCAGAACGGGGCGTACTCGGTGGTGGCGGTCAGGTCTTTGCGCAGTTTTTCCAGGTCGGCCTTTTCACGGGCTTCCAGGCCTGGCAGCTTGCCGACCTTCTTCGCCGTGTCGTCCAGGCACAGCAGGTAGCGGCGCACTTCGACACGCTTGTCGGCACTCAGGCTGTGGTAGTCGGTCACGCCCTGCAGTGACGATTGCAGCGCGGCAATGGTCGGCTCGGTCTGCTGCGGGTTGCAGCTGAACTGCTCCGGCAGGTCGCTGGATTTGGCCTTGCCCAGTGCCAGGAACTCACCCAGGGTGGCGGCGTTGCGCTGGTAGAACTGGCTCATGTGCAGAGTGGCGTCTCGGGTACGCTCGATCTGGTAGGTGGTACTGTTCAGGTCGAGGACGAACTTGGCCGGGACGATACCGATCAGCACCAGCATGATCAGGCCGATGCCTTTCTGGCCGTCGTTGGAACCGTGCACAAAGCTCACGCCCATTGCCGAAACGACCAGTACCAGGCGGTTCCAGAACGGCGGGTGCTTCTTGTCGTCGAGCTTGCGGCGCTGCTCGGGGGTCTTGTGCATCTTCGACAGCGGGCGCCACCACTTAAGGCCGATCAGGACCAGGGCGGCAACGGCGAAGCCGGCCATTGGCGAGATCACCAGCGACATAGCGATGTCGATCGCCTTCTGCCAGTTGACACCGTCGCCCAGCGGGATGTCGTTGATCAGGGCATTGGCCAGGCCGACGCCGAGGATGGAGCCGATCAGCGTGTGCGAGCTGGAGGCGGGGATGCCGAAGTACCAGGTGCCCAGGTTCCAGGTGATGGCCGCGGCCAGCAGCGAGAAGACCATGGCCAGGCCGTGTCCGGTGTTCACATTGATCAGCAGCTCTACCGGCAACAGGTGCACGATGGCATAGGCCACCCCGACACCGCCGAGCAGAACGCCAAGGAAGTTGAACACGCCGGAGAAGAACACGGCGAGGTGCGGCGGCATGGCCTTGGTATAGATGACGGTAGCTACCGCGTTGGCGGTGTCATGAAAGCCATTGATGAACTCGAAGGCGAGCACGAAGGTCAAGGCGAGCAGCAGGCTCACCAACACCCAGGCATCCAGTCCGCTGAATAATTCGATCATGAAGGTTGTCTGGCGGTCTTAGGGGGGCGGGATTATGCCAGAAAACCTTGGCAATCGATGCATCCGCGACAGACCGACGGCAATCTTCCTGACACGAGCGTGGTGTGCTCGGAGCGACGTTAAGGCATGGAAATGTCGGCTAAAACGCACAAAAACTGGCGAAAACCGGCAAAACGCTGGTTAAAAAGCCGCCTCGCTACTGTTCAAACGGCCGTATGAAATTTGTGTAATTCCATTTCACCTTCAGCCGGGCAGTAAAGATCGAGCGCGCCCGGGTTGGCCGGGCGACGACGCGCTGGCTTGGTCCTGGAAATCAGGGAGTGTCGCTGCGCAGTTCCTTTTCCATACGTTCCAGTTCCTGGCTGAAGGCTTGGTCGCGCACGCTGGCGCGCTTGCGCCAAGGTTTGCGTTCCGGATCCGGTTGGGCGGCGTAGGTGGTGACTTCGCCACCGTAAACATCCTTGTAACGTTCAGCCTGGCGCTCGAGTTCCGCGCGCAGTTCATCTTTCGTCACAGTAGCACCTGAATTAAGTTTGATGACAGTTGTTAATGGCGTTGTGCAGCGGTGCGCATGCCTTGCTGGCCGCAACGGCTTGATACAGCGGAAGGTTCCATTACCACGGAATCGTTGAGGCCTGCGCAGTCGATTATAGCAATCGATATTTCGCCGAACATCGTTATTTACCCAACCCTGACATCACCGGACGCAAGTAACGGAATGCATCCGACAACAGTTTGGGCCTTTCGTACAAGTTTGAAAGGCAAGACGGACAAAAGTTCGTTGCAACGCCGTAGCGGGGCTGTCGATCGGGAGTGTAATGAAAAACGGCCTCGCCAAAAGACGAGGCCGTTGCCTGGGACTTCTACGGTGGGTACCTGACCAGTCTCTCCAAAGAAGCCACAAGTGGCATGAGAAAGGTATAAGTAAAAGTGTCAGCGGTCAATTGCGATTATCGGCCGTTTGTTCGATAATCGCACGAGTGGGCGTTTTTTTGAGGTGTGCGATGAGTGACGAAACCCTGGCCAACGATTCCGTCAATCCAGAGCCGGCCAACCCGGAGCAGGGGCGACCTGCCTCGGCAGCTTTGGCACCGCCGATCGTGGCTTCCCCGGCAAAGCGCATCCAGGCCTTTACCGGCGACCCTGACTTCATGACCTCCCTGGCGCGAGGCCTGGCCGTTATCCAGGCCTTTCAGGAACGCAAGCGCCACCTGACCATCGCCCAGATCAGCCACCGCACCGAAATACCCCGTGCGGCGGTACGCCGTTGCCTGCACACCTTGATCAAGCTGGGTTACGCCACCACCGACGGGCGCACCTATTCGCTGTTGCCCAAAGTGCTGACGCTGGGGCATGCGTATCTGTCGTCGACGCCGCTGGCGATTTCTGCCCAGCCTTACCTGGACCGCATCAGCGACCAGCTGCACGAGGCGGCCAACATGGCCACGCTCGAAGGTGACGACATCCTTTATATAGCCCGTTCGGCCACCGTGGAGCGGCTGATTTCGGTCGACCTGTCGGTGGGTGGGCGCCTGCCGGCCTATTGCACCTCGATGGGGCGTATTCTGTTGGCGGCCATGGACGACACCAGTCTGCGTGAATACCTGGAGCGTGCCGACCTCAAGGCGCGTACCAGCCGTACCTTGCATGACGCCGAGTCGCTGTTCGCCTGTATCCAGCAGGTGCGCGCGCAGGGCTGGTGCGTGGTGGACCAGGAGCTGGAGCAGGGGCTGCGCTCGATTGCGGTGCCGGTGTATGACGCCTCAGGGCAGGTGTTGGCGGCGTTGAATGTGAGTACCCATGTCGGGCGGGTGACGCGCAGTGAGCTGGAGCAGCGGTTCTTGCCGATCCTGCTGGCGGCCAGCCGGGACCTTTGCCATCAGTTGTTTGGCTGAGCTCGCTGGGGGCGCAAAGCGCCCCTTTCAAATTTTGAACAGGCAAAACCCTTTCCTGTGCGATAAACGCACAGTGTCGTTCGCGGCGAATTGCTTCACCCCCGCCCGCTGATTAATGTCTCTCGCAACGGTCGGCTGCGCCGATCGAACAAGAAAAACACAAGAGGCACTTTCCATGATTACTGTCCCCTCGCTGTCGCGGCCGCACCCGCGCGCAGTATTGTTATATCCAGGCTGACGCCGGCCGCAATCTCCCAAATCCTTGTCCTCTGTAACGTTTGATCGCTGCAGCGGCCAGGCTGTGCCCCTCATTCTGGATAACAATAATGAACCAAGCGCAATCCAACGTCGGCAAAAGCCTCGACGTCCAGTCGTTCATCAATCAGCAGCCGCTGTCCCGCTACCAATGGCGGGTGGTGTTGCTGTGCTTTCTGATCGTCTTCCTCGACGGCCTGGATACCGCCGCCATGGGCTTCATCGCCCCGGCCCTGTCACAGGAGTGGGGGATTGACCGCGCCAGCCTCGGCCCGGTGATGAGTGCTGCATTGATCGGCATGGTTTTCGGTGCCCTCGGCTCTGGCCCGCTAGCGGATCGTTTTGGCCGCAAGGGCGTACTGGTGGGTGCGGTGCTCGTATTCGGCGGCTTCAGCCTGGCCTCGGCCTATGCCACCAATGTCGACCAGTTGCTGGTGCTGCGTTTTCTGACCGGCCTGGGCCTTGGCGCAGGCATGCCCAACGCCACCACGCTACTGTCTGAATACACCCCAGAGCGCCTCAAGTCGCTGCTGGTGACCAGCATGTTCTGCGGTTTCAACCTGGGCATGGCTGGTGGTGGTTTCATTTCCGCCAAGATGATTCCGGCTTACGGCTGGCACAGCCTGCTGGTGATCGGTGGCGTGCTGCCGTTGCTGCTGGCGCTGGTGCTGATGGTATGGCTGCCGGAGTCGGCGCGGTTCCTGGTGGTGCGCAATCGGGGCACGGACAAGGTGCGCCAGACCTTGTCGCCCATCGCGCCGCAGGTGGTGGCCGAGGCAGGCAGCTTCAGCGTGCCGGAACAGAAGGCGGTGGCCGCGCGCAACGTGTTCGCGCTGATCTTCTCTGGTACCTACGGCATGGGCACCATGCTGTTGTGGCTGACCTACTTCATGGGCCTGGTGATCGTCTATCTGCTGACCAGCTGGTTGCCCACCTTGATGCGCGACAGTGGCGCGAGCATGGAGCAGGCTGCCTTCATCGGCGCACTGTTCCAGTTTGGTGGCGTGCTGAGTGCTGTCGGCGTGGGCTGGGCCATGGACCGCTTCAATCCGCACAAGGTGATCGGCATTTTCTACCTGCTGGCCGGGGTGTTCGCCTACGCCGTGGGGCAGAGTCTGGGCAACATCACCGTGTTGGCCACGTTGGTGCTGGTTGCCGGCATGTGCGTGAACGGCGCCCAGTCGGCGATGCCGTCGCTGGCGGCGCGCTTCTATCCGACCCAGGGCCGCGCCACGGGGGTATCGTGGATGCTGGGTATCGGCCGTTTCGGGGCGATTCTCGGGGCCTGGAGTGGCGCGACCCTGCTGGGCCTGGGCTGGAACTTCGAACAGGTGCTGACGGCGTTGCTGGTGCCGGCGGGGCTGGCGACCGTGGGTGTGATCGTGAAAGGGCTGGTGAGCCACGCTGACGCGACCTGAGACGCAGGGGCCGCTCCGCGGCCCTTCGCAGCACAAGGCTGCTCCTGCACAGGCGACGCCGCCCCATGTAGGAGCAGCCTTGTGCTGCGAAGAATTCGACACCGTGGAGAATGAGTAGCAGGATAACAAATAGTTCGATAATCGCACGAATAGTCGATTATCGGATTGTAAGCCACCCACCAGTCTCCTTAATCTGAGCTCACCGAAGCACCCTGACCAGGAGTCTCCAAATGGCTGCAATTCTCCCGCTTCACGAAGCCGTGAAGCAGTTCATCCAGGATGGCGATACCGTCGCCCTCGAAGGTTTCACCCACCTGATCCCGACTGCCGCCGGCCACGAGATCATCCGTCAGGGCAAGCGCGACCTGACCCTGGTGCGCATGACTCCGGACCTGATCTACGATCAGCTGATCGGCGCCGGTTGCGCCAGCAAGCTGATCTTCTCCTGGGGTGGCAACCCAGGTGTCGGTTCGCTGCACCGCCTGCGTGATGCCGTCGAGAAGCAGTGGCCTCACGCCATCGAAATCGAAGAACACAGCCACGCCGACCTGGCCAACGCCTATGTCGCCGGTGCTTCTGGCCTGCCGTTCGCCCTGCTGCGTGCCTACGCCGGCTCCGACCTGCCAAAGGTCAACCCGCTGATCAAGAGCGTCACCTGCCCGTTCACCGGTGAAGTGCTGGCAGCCGTGCCGTCGGTGCGCCCGGACGTGACCGTGATCCACGCGCAAAAGGCCGACCGCAAAGGCAACGTGCTGCTGTGGGGCATTCTCGGTGTACAGAAGGAAGCTGCCCTGGCCGCCAAGCGCTGCATCGTCACCGTCGAGGAAATTGTCGACGACCTGCAGGCCCCGATGAACGCCTGCGTGCTGCCGGCCTGGGCGCTGAGCGCGGTATGCCTGGTGCCTGGTGGTGCGCACCCGTCCTATGCCCACGGCTATTACGAGCGTGACAACCGTTTCTACCAGGCCTGGGACCCGATCGCGCGTAGCCGCGAATCGTTCACTGCCTGGATCGACACCTACATCCGTGGCACTGCCGATTTCAACGAATTCAAGGCCAAGCTGGCCAGCACTGCGGAGGCCGCACAATGAGCTACTCCACTTCCGAAATGATGACCGTCGCCGCAGCCCGTCGCCTGCGCAACGGTGCTGTGTGCTTCGTCGGCATCGGCCTGCCATCCAAGGCTGCCAACCTGGCGCGCCTGACCTCTTCGCCAGACGTGGTGCTGATCTACGAATCCGGCCCGATCGGCGCCAAGCCAAGCGTGCTGCCGCTGTCGATCGGCGACGGCGAGCTGGCCGAAACCGCTGACACTGTGGTGCCGACCGGCGAGATCTTCCGCTACTGGCTGCAAGGCGGGCGCATCGATGTCGGCTTTCTCGGCGCCGCCCAGGTCGACCGCTTCGGCAACATCAACACGACTGTGGTCGGTGACTACCACGCGCCGAAAACCCGCCTGCCGGGCGCCGGTGGCGCGCCGGAAATCGCCGGTTCCGCCAAGCAGGTACTGATCATCCTCAAGCAGTCGCCGCGAGCCTTCGTCGACAAGCTGGACTTCATCACCTCGGTTGGCCACGGTGAAGGCGGCGACTCGCGCAAACGCCTTGGCCTGCCAGGCGAGGGCCCGGTCGGCATCATCACCGACCTGTGCATCATGGAGCCGGAAGCCGGCACCCACGAATTCGTGGTCACTGCCATCCACCCGGGCGTGACCCGCGAGCAGATCATCGCCGCCACTGGCTGGGCGATTCGCTTTGCCGACGATGTGCAGACCACTGCCGCACCTACCGAAGTCGAGCTGTCCGCCCTGCGTAACCTCGAAGCCCGTACCGCCGCGGCCCATGGCCAGGTGGCAGGAGAAGCCTGATGCGCGACGTATTCATCTGTGACGCCATCCGCACCCCGATCGGCCGCTTCGGCGGCGCACTGGCCGGCGTGCGGGCCGACGACCTGGCCGCCGTGCCGCTGAAGGCGCTGATCGAGCGTAACCCGAGCGTGCAATGGGATCAGGTTGACGAAGTGTTCTTCGGCTGCGCCAACCAGGCCGGTGAAGACAACCGCAACGTGGCGCGCATGGCGCTACTGTTGGCCGGCCTGCCACAGAGCATCCCGGGCGTTACCCTGAACCGCCTGTGTGCGTCGGGCATGGATGCCATCGGCACCGCCTTCCGTGCCATTGCCAGCGGCGAAATGGAGCTGGCGATCGCCGGCGGCGTCGAGTCGATGTCGCGCGCCCCGTTCGTCATGGGCAAGGCCGAGAGCGGCTATTCGCGCACCATGAAGCTCGAAGACACCACCATCGGCTGGCGTTTCATCAACCCCCTGATGAAGAGCCAGTACGGCGTGGATTCCATGCCGGAAACCGCCGACAACGTGGCCGACGATTACCAGGTTTCGCGTGCTGACCAGGACGCCTTCGCCCTGCGCAGCCAGCAGAAGGCAGCTGCCGCCCAGGCCGCCGGTTTCTTCGCCGAAGAGATCGTGCCGGTGCGTATCGCGCACAAGAAGGGCGAGACCATCGTCGAGCGTGACGAGCACCTGCGCCCGGAAACCACGCTGGAAGCCCTGACCAAGCTCAAGCCGGTCAACGGCCCGGACAAGACCGTCACCGCCGGCAACGCCTCGGGCGTGAACGACGGAGCTGCGGCGTTGATCCTGGCTTCGGCCGAGGCAGTGAAGAAGCACGGCCTGACCCCACGTGCCCGGGTGCTGGGCATGGCCAGTGCCGGCGTTGCGCCGCGGGTGATGGGTATTGGCCCGGTGCCGGCGGTGCGCAAGCTCACCGAGCGCCTGGGTGTGGCGGTGAATGATTTCGATGTGATCGAGCTCAACGAAGCCTTTGCCAGCCAGGGGCTTGCGGTGCTGCGTGAGCTGGGTGTGGCCGACGATGCACCGCAGGTGAACCCCAACGGCGGCGCGATTGCCTTGGGCCACCCGCTGGGCATGAGCGGTGCGCGCCTGGTGCTGACCGCGCTTCACCAGCTGGAGAAGAGCGGTGGGCGTAAAGGCCTGGCGACCATGTGTGTAGGGGTTGGCCAAGGTTTGGCATTGGCCATCGAGCGGGTTTGACCTGTACTGGCCTCTTCGCGGGTAAACCCGCTCCCACAGGGAACCACGCATTCCCTGTGGGAGCGGGTTTACCCGCGAAGAGGCCGGCACATGCGTCTCAAGGCCAATTGCCAGGCAAATAGCGGAACGAGGGTGTTACCAGGTGTGTCTAGAATTACCTGCGACCCTCCAGGAGTAAACTCACCATGACCTCAACCTATTACACCGGCGAAGAACGCAGCAAACGCATCTTCGCTATCGTTGGTGCCTCTTCAGGCAACCTGGTGGAATGGTTCGACTTCTACGTCTATGCCTTCTGCGCGATCTACTTTGCCCCGGCGTTCTTCCCCTCCGATGACCCGACCGTGCAGTTGTTGAACACGGCGGGCGTGTTTGCCGCAGGCTTTCTGATGCGCCCGATCGGTGGCTGGATCTTCGGCCGCCTCGCTGACCGCCATGGTCGCAAGAATTCCCTGATGATCTCGGTGCTGATGATGTGCTTCGGCTCTCTGATGATCGCCTGCCTGCCCACCTATGCCAGCATCGGCACCTGGGCCCCGGCGCTGCTGTTGCTGGCCCGGCTGATCCAGGGCCTGTCGGTAGGCGGCGAATACGGCACCACTGCCACTTACATGAGTGAAGTGGCACTTCGCGGCCAGCGCGGCTTCTTCGCTTCGTTCCAGTACGTGACCCTGATCGGCGGCCAGTTGCTGGCGGTGCTGGTGGTGGTGATCCTGCAGCAACTGCTCACCGAAGAAGAGCTGCGCGACTGGGGCTGGCGCATTCCGTTCGTGGTCGGTGCCATCGCCGCGCTGATCTCGTTGATGCTGCGCCGCTCGCTGCATGAAACCAGCAGCGCCGAAACCCGTCAGGACAAGGACGCCGGTACCATCAAGGGCCTGTTCCGCGACCACGCGGCGGCCTTCATCACCGTGCTCGGCTATACCGCAGGCGGTTCGCTGATCTTCTATACCTTCACCACCTACATGCAGAAGTACCTGGTCAACACCGCCGGCATGACCGCAAAGAACGCCAGCTACGTGATGACTGGCGCGCTGTTCCTGTTCATGGTGCTGCAGCCGTTCTTCGGCATGCTGTCCGACCGCATCGGCCGGCGTAATTCGATGATGCTGTTCGGTGCCTTGGGTACGCTGTTCACCGTGCCGTTGCTGATGGCGCTGAAAACCGTGAGCAGCCCGTTCATGGCCTTCGTGCTGATTAGCCTGGCGTTGTGTATCGTCAGTTTCTACACCTCGATCAGCGGCCTGGTGAAGGCCGAGATGTTCCCGCCGCAGGTGCGTGCGCTGGGTGTGGGCCTGGCCTATGCAGTGGCCAACGCGGCGTTCGGCGGTTCGGCCGAATACGTTGCCCTGGGCCTGAAGACCCTGGGCATGGAAAACACCTTCTACTGGTACGTCACGGCGATGATGGCGATTGCCTTCCTGTTCAGCCTGCGCCTGCCGAAGCAGGCCGCGTACCTGCACCACGATGATTAAGGACGTGGCATGACCAACCAATTGTTCGACGCCTACTTCACCGCACCGGCCATGCGCGAGATCTTCTCCGACCGTGGCCGCCTGCAGGGCATGCTCGATTTCGAAGCAGCGCTGGCGCGGGCCGAGGCGGCTGCCGGGCTGGTCCCGCATAGCGCGGTAGCGGCCATCGAGGCGGCGTGCCACGCCGAGCGCTATGACGTTGGCGCGCTGGCCAACGCCATCGCCACTGCGGGCAACTCAGCGATCCCGCTGGTGAAGGCGTTGGGCAAGGTGATTGCCAGTGGCGTGCCCGAGGCCGAGCGCTACGTGCACCTGGGCGCTACCAGCCAGGACGCGATGGACACCGGCTTGGTCCTGCAGCTGCGTGCTGCCCTCGACCTGATCGAGTCCGACCTCGGCAAGCTGTCCGATACCTTGTCGCGTCAGGCCTTGCAGTACGCCGACACACCGCTGGTGGGTCGCACCTGGCTGCAGCACGCCACTCCGGTAACTCTAGGGATGAAACTGGCCGGTGTGCTGGGCGCGTTGACCCGTCACCGCCAGCGCCTGCAGGAGCTGCGCCCTCGCTTGCTGGTGCTGCAGTTCGGCGGTGCCTCGGGCAGCCTGGCGGCCTTGGGCAGCAAGGCGATGCCCGTGGCCGAAGCCTTGGCCGAGCAGCTCAAGCTGACCCTGCCCGAGCAGCCCTGGCACACCCAGCGCGACCGCCTGGTGGAGTTTGCCTCGGTGCTGGGCCTGGTCGCTGGTAGCCTGGGCAAGTTCGGCCGTGATGTCAGCCTGCTGATGCAGACCGAGGCAGGGGAACTGTTCGAGCCTTCCGCGCCGGGCAAGGGTGGTTCTTCGACCATGCCGCACAAGCGCAACCCGGTCGGCGCCGCGGTGCTGATCGGTGCCGCTACCCGCGTGCCGGGGCTGGTCTCGACGCTGTTCGCCGCCATGCCCCAGGAGCACGAGCGCAGCCTTGGCCTGTGGCATGCCGAATGGGAAACCCTGCCTGACATCTGCTGCCTGGTATCCGGGGCGCTGCGCCAGGCCCAGGTGATTGCCGAGGGCATGGAAGTGGATGCCACGCGCATGCGCCGTAACCTCGACCTGACCCAGGGCCTGGTGCTGGCCGAGGCGGTGAGCATCGTCCTCGCCCAGCGCCTGGGCCGCGACCACGCCCACCACCTGCTGGAGCAGTGCTGTCAGCGCGCCGTGGCCGAACAGCGCCATCTGCGCACCGTGCTGGGTGAAGAGCCGCAGGTCAGCGCCGAGCTGTCCGCCGAAGAACTCGATCGCTTGCTCGACCCTGCCCATTACCTGGGCCAGGCCCGCGTCTGGGTGGCGCGTGCCGTGTCCGAACATCAACGTTTCACTGCCTGAAGGAGACCGCTGTGGCGCACTTGCAACTGGCCGATGGCGTTTTGAATTACCAGATCGATGGCCCGGAAAACGCCCCGGTGCTGGTCCTGTCCAACTCGCTGGGCACCGACCTGGGCATGTGGGACACACAGATTCCACTGTGGAGCCAGCACTTGCGTGTGCTGCGCTACGACACCCGTGGCCACGGTGGGTCGCTGGTCACTGAAGGCCCCTACAGCATCGAACAGCTGGGCCGTGACGTGCTGGCCCTGCTCGATGGCCTGGACATCGCCAAGGCGCATTTCGTCGGCCTGTCGATGGGTGGCCTGATCGGCCAGTGGCTGGGCATCAATGCCGGCGAGCGCCTGCGCAGCCTGACCCTGTGCAATACCGCCGCCAAGATCGCCAACGACGAGGTGTGGAACACCCGTATCGACACCGTGCTCAAGGGTGGCCAGCAGGCCATGGTCGACTTGCGCGATGCCTCCATCGCCCGCTGGTTCACCCCGGCCTTCGCCCAGGCCCAGCCAGCGCAGGCCCAGCGCATCTGCCAGATGCTGGCGCAAACCAGCCCGCAAGGTTATGCCGGCAATTGCGCGGCGGTGCGTGATGCCGACTACCGCGAGCAACTGGGCCGTATTCAGGTGCCGGCGCTGATCGTTGCCGGTACCGAGGACGTGGTGACCACTGCGGAGCACGGCCGCTTCATGCAGGCTGGTATCGCGGGTTCCGAATACGTCGACTTCCCGGCGGCGCACCTGTCCAACGTCGAGATCGGCGAGGCGTTCAGCCGCCGCGTGCTCGACTTCCTGCTGGCTCACTGAGGATACCGCCATGGACGAGAAACAACGTTACGACGCCGGCATGCAAGTACGCCGCGCAGTGCTTGGCGATGCCCACGTGGACCGCAGCCTGGAGAAGCTCAACGACTTCAACGGCGAATTCCAGGAGATGATCACCCGCCATGCCTGGGGTGACATCTGGACTCGCCCGGGCCTGCCGCGCCATACCCGTAGCCTGATCACCATCGCCATGCTGATTGGCATGAACCGCAACGACGAGCTGAAACTGCACCTGCGCGCGGCGGCCAACAACGGCGTGACCCGCGACGAGATCAAGGAAGTGCTGATGCAGAGCGCGATCTACTGCGGCATTCCGGCGGCCAATGCCACCTTCCACATGGCTGAGTCGGTGTGGGATGAGCTGGGCGTGGAGTCGCGCACCTGATTGCACGCGGTCCCTTGTAGGAGCGGCCTTGTGTCGCGATGGGCCGCAAAGCGGCCCCGGCAATATTGGCTGCGAAGCTGAAACCCTGGGGCCGCTTCGCAGCCCTTTCGCGACACAAGGCCGCTCACATAGAGCGCGCCACCACGGGCCCGGCGTTGGCCTCGACCGCGCGTTTCAGGGCCGGGCACAAGCCGAGCATGAATGCCGCTTCTGCCACCACGAACAACGGCCCGATGATCAGGCCGCTGACATCGTCTACAAACGCCGGCTTGCGGCCTTCGTAGTAATGGCCGACGAACTGGATTATCCAGCCCACCACGAATGCCCCCAGCCCGGCGCCTAGCCACAGCGCTGTCGTCTGCATTGCCAGCACCTGGCCGACCCACAGGCATAGCCCCAGCAACAACCCCATCACCAGGCCGAAGCGCAGGTCCAGGCGCAGGTAGAACCAGACCGAGGCTGCCGCCGCCGGCAGGGCAGGGGAAAGCCAAATGCCGGCTACCTCCCAGCCAGGTCGCGACAGCAGGATGGTGACCGCCAGCACGATCATGGGGATGCCGACGAAGTGGGTGGCGATGTTGCGTGGGTCGCGGTGGTAGCTGGCGTATTGGCTCAGGTGGTCGACGAGGGTTTTCATTGTTGTGCCTCCCTGGTTTGCCTGGTCGGGGTGTGTTGCCTGTTCTGGCCTCTTCGCGGGTAAACCCGCTCCCACAGGGTCACCACAACTCCTGAGGGCTGCCCTGTCCCTGTGGGAGCGGGTTTACCCGCGAAAGGGCCAGCACAGGCGACCGATATAGCTCAGGATAGCCCGCAGCCACCACCATCATCAGCTCAGCGAATGGCAGCAGCCCGCACTGGCATATCCAGCCCCACCAGCGTCTCGATCATCGCGCGTGCCGCCGGCGATAGCCGGTAACCGCTGCGGCTGACCACGCCACAGCGCACACTCAGCACTTCCAGCGCGGGTGGCAGGTTGCGCCAGTGCAGGCGCACCAGGCTGCCGCTGGCCAGGTCTTCGGCCACGGCTTCCTCGCTGGCGGTGCCGATGGCATCGGTGGCCTGCACCACGCTGCGCAGCACGGCCAGGTGCTCTGTTTGCAGGTGCGGGGTGAAATCGCTGCGCCCGCTCAGATTGGCCAGGCGCTTGCGCACGCCGGGGGCGAGCAGGGCGCTGGCCAGGGGGTAACTGAACAGGTCGTTGGTCGACAGGCTGTCCTTGGCCAGCAATGGGTGCCCCGGGCGGCAGAAGAACAGGCCGGGGCGCGGTGAAAGGGGTTCGGTGTGGAAGTTGGGGTCGGCTTCGAACGGGCGGGTATCGTCGACGAAAAATTCGATCTGCTCGCGGCGCAGGGCCTGGCCGAGGCGTTCTGCATTGTCCACCAGCAGCGAGGTGCGGATGCCCGGGTGGCGTTCGAGGAAGTGGCGCAGGGCATCGGGCACCAGGCGCACGGCCAGCGCCGGGCCGCTGCCAAAATGCAGCTCGCCGGCGTCTAGCTTGGTCATCTGCAGCACTTCGTTGCTCAGCTGTGCGGCACCTTGAACCAGACGCCGGGCATGTTGCAGCACCACCAAGCCTTCGGGGGTGGGCGGCAAGGCTTTGCTGGCGCGGTCGACAAGTGGGCAGCCAAAGCTGTGTTCCAGGCTCTGGATGGCACGGCTGAAGGCAGGTTGGGTGATGCCCATGGCCTCGGCGGCTCGGACGAAGCTGCGGTATTCGGTGAGGGCGATGAAGTAGCGCAGCTGACGGAGGTCCATTTCACGGCTCTGGGGCGGGGATCAGGGGCCTATTCAAGCGGTTGCTGCATATGTCGTCAAAGAAGGTTTATTGATTTGTTTATAGCTTCAGGTTATTTAATGTGACTTCTGGCCTCTTCGCGGGTAAACCCGCTCCCACAGTTTCACCACAGATTCTGAAACTGTGGTGAGCCTGTGGGAGCGGGCGTGCCCGCGAAGAAGTTAAAGCAGATTCAGCGGGTAACTCACGATCAACCGGTTCTCATCGAACGAGTTGGTGCTGAAGTCCCGGCGCATGGTGGAGTTTCGCCACTTCACCGACAGGTCCTTGAAGCTGCCCGACTGCACCACATACGCCAGTTCCGTTTCCCGTGCCCATTCCTTGCCATCGTCCACGCCACCCGCAGTGACGTTGTCACCCTTGATGTAGCGGTTCATCAGGGTCAGGCCTGGCACGCCGACGGTGGCGAAGTTGAAGTCGTGGCGCACCTGCCAGGAGCGTTCCTTGGCATTGTCGAAGCTGGAGTTGTAGCTGTCGTTTGCCAGGGTGCCGCCGCTGGTGCCATTCACTCGCATCCAGGCGTCGTCGCCGCTGACTTTCTGCAGGCCGACGTAGAAGGTGTGGCCCTGATAGCGCGCCGAGAGCATGGCCGAGGCGGTGCGGTTGTCCAGTTCGCCGGCGCGTTCGGCACCGTCTTCCTTGCCGATGAAGTAGCCCAGGTTGGCGCCGAGGGTCCAGTCGCCCAAGGGTTGGCTGTGCACCAGGTTGAGGTACTGCTGGCGGTAGATGTCCTTGAGCTGGGCATCCCACAGGCCGATCATGGTGCGCTTGTCGTTGAAGGTGTATTCGCCGCCGCCAAAGTTGAAACGGTCGGAGGTGAAGGCAGCCTTACCGTTCAGCGACATGTCTTCCATGCTGGCGTCGTTGCGTGGGCTGTTGCCGCGGAACTGGCCGGCGTACAGGGTCAGGCCAGCGATTTCTTTCGAAGTCAGCTGGCCGCCGCGGAAGGTCTGCGGCAGCGAGCGGCCATCGTCCGAGCGCAAGATCGGTAGTACCGGCATCCATTCACCCACTTTCAGCTCGGTTTCGGACAGCTTGGCTTTCAGTGCCACGCCCAGGCGGCCGAAGTCATCGGCGGGGCGGCCGTCGTCATGCACTGGCAGCAGGTGGGTGTTGGTAGTGCCTTTGCCGCCATCGAGCTTGACCGAGTACAGGCCCAGAACGTCCACGCCGAAACCTACGGTGCCCTGGGTGAAGCCGGAGCGGGCGTCGAGGATGAAGCTCTGCGTCCACTCTTCGGCCTTGGCCTGCGGGTGGGCCGGGTCGACGAAGTTGCGGTTGATGTAGAAGTTGCGCAGGTTGAGGGTGGCCTTGGCGTCCTCCAGGAAACCACCTTCGTCGGCGGCGAACACGGGGAATGCGCAGGACATGGCCAACAGGCCGGGCAGCAGCTGGCGTGCGGGTTGCAAAGTGCTCATCTGTCGTGGATCTCTTGTTTTTATGGGCGAGCCGGTACGCTGCAGGATGCGGCCTGCAGGTGCGGGTCTTTTGGGATGAACCGGGGCAACGTTGCGTGGGGAGGATGGTGCGGGGTCGGGCTGGGGTGAGGCAATTCGCCGCAAACGGAAACGGGCGATAATCGAACGGAATGTTCTGGTTGGTTAATTGTTCTCCTGCACTGGCCTCTTCGCGGGTAAACCCGCTCCCACAGGTACTGCACAGCCTTCAGCATTTATGCAAAACATTGTGGGAGCGGGTTCACCCGCGAAGAGGCCGGTTCAGGCAACAGAAAACAAAAAGCCCACCGCGAGGGTGGGCTTGATGCTTTGGCAGCTTCAATCAGCCCTTCGGCGCTTCCACCGATGCCTGCTGGTTGGCCTGCCCGCTCTGCTCGTACCAGCCACCGCCAAGCGCCTTGTACAGGTTGACCTCGCTGGTCAACTGCGACAGGCGATCGCCAATCAGCGCCTGCTGGGCACTGAACAGGTTGCGCTGGGCGTCGAGGAAGGTCAGGTTGCTGTCGATACCGATGCGATAGCGGCGTTCGGCCAGGCGGTAGTAGTCCTGGTTCGCCTGCACCAGATCGCGTTGCGCCTGCAGCTGCTCTTCGAAGGTCTTGCGCGCCGCCAGGCCATCGGAGACTTCCTGGAAGGCGGTCTGGATGGTCTTTTCGTACTTGGCGACGTTGATGTCCTTCTGGATCTTCGAGTAGTCCAGGCTGGCCTTCAGGCTGCCGGCATTGAAGATCGGCAGGTTGATCTGCGGCTGGAACAACCAGGTGCCCTGGCCACCCGAGAACAGGTGGCCCATGTCGGGGCTCAGGCTGCCGGCATTGGCGGTCAGGCTGATGCTCGGGAAGAACGCTGCGCGGGCCGCGCCAATGTTGGCATTGGCGGCCTTGAGCAGGTGCTCGGCTTCCTGGATGTCCGGGCGACGCTGGAGGATGTCCGACGGCAGGCCGGCCGGTACTTCGGCCAGCTGGTCGGCATCGAGCTCCAGCGGCTTGGCCAGGTCGGCGGGAATGCCGGTGCCCAGCAGCACGGTCAGGCTGTTGACGTCCTGGGCGACCAGGCGCTGGTACTGCGAGTACTTGACCCGGGCGCCTTCCACGGCGGTACGCGCCTGGCTGACGTCGAGTGCCGAGGCTACGCCGACTTCGTTGCTGCGACGGGTGAGGTTGTAGCTTTCCTCGTAGGTCTTCAGCGTTTCTTCGGTCAGCTTGAACAGCGCCTGGTCGGCCTGCCAGGTGTAGTAGGCGTTGGCCACGCTGGCCACCAGGCTGATCTGCGTGGAGCGACGCGCCTGCTCGCTGGACAGGTAGGTTTCCAGGGCCTGCTCGGTCAGGCTGCGCACACGGCCGAACAGGTCCAGCTCATAGGCGCTGACGCCCAGGGTGGCCGAGTACTGGCTGGTGATGCCTGCTTCGCCGGTTTGCGACATGTTTGCCGGTACGCGTTGGCGGCTGCCGCTGCCGTTGGCCGAAACCGCAGGGAACAGGTCGGCACGCTGGATGCGGTACTGCGCACGGTAGGCATCGATGTTCAACGCGGCAACGCGCAGGTCGCGGTTGTTGACCAGCGATGTCTGGATCAGTTGCTGCAGTGCCGGGTCGTGGAAGAACTGGCGCCAGCCCTGCTCGGCGGCGGCAACTTCCGCCGATTGCGTCGGCGAGTACGCAGGGCCTTGCGGCCACTGCGCAGCCACCGGCGATTCCGGGGTCTGGTAGTCAGGGATCAGCGAGCAGCCGCCAAGAATGAAAGCGGTTACTGCCAGGGACAACAAAGACTTGGTCATTGCCCAGCCTCATAACGTGGAGTTTCAGGGGTGACGTCTTTTTCCGGCTCTTTGCTGCCGAACAGTGACGACACTGCGACGAAGAACAGTGGTACCCAGAAGATAGCCAGCACGGTCGCGCTGATCATGCCGCCGATCACGCCAGTACCGATGGCGTGCTGGCTGCCGGCGCCGGCGCCGCTGGCGATAGTCAACGGTACCACGCCGAGGATGAACGCCAGCGAGGTCATGATGATCGGGCGCAGACGCATGCGGCACGCCTCGATCGCCGCGTCGTACAGGCTGCGGCCTTGCTCGTGCAGCTCCTTGGCGAACTCGACGATCAGAATGGCGTTTTTCGCCGCCAGGCCGATGGTGGTCAACAGGCCGACCAGGAAGTACACATCGTTGGACAACCCGCGCAGGCTGGTGGCGATCAGGGCACCGATGATACCCAGCGGTACTACCAGCACCACGGCGATCGGGATCGACCAGCTTTCGTACAGGGCTGCCAGGCACAGGAACACGAACAGTACCGAGAGGGCAAACAGTGCCGGCATCTGCGAACCGGAGAGTTTTTCCTCGTAGGACATGCCGGTCCAGGAGAAGCCGATGCCGCTTGGCAGTTCGCCAGCAATGCGCTCGACCTCGGCCATGGCTTCACCGGTACTGTAGCCCGGGGCCGGAGCACCGAGGATTTCCATCGCCTCGACGCCGTTGTAACGCGACAGCTTCGGCGAACCGTAGGTCCATTCGCCCTTGGCGAATGAGGAGAACGGCACCATTTCGCCGGCGCCATTGCGCACGTACCACTTCTGCAGGTCTTCCGGGCTCATCCGTGCGTTCGGCTCGCCCTGGATGTACACCTTCTTGACCCGACCACGGTCGATGAAGTCGTTGACGTAGCTGGCACCGAGGGCAATCGACAGGGTGTTGTTGATGTCGGCGATGGTCACGCCCAGGGCGCTGGCACGCTCGTCATCGATGGTCAGCTGGTACTGCGGCTCATCGTTCAGGCCGTTCGGGCGCACGGCGCTGAGGATCTTGCTCTGCGCGGCCTTGGCCAGGAACTGGTTGCGCGCTTCCATCAGCTTGGCATGGCCGACACCGCCGCGGTCCTGCAGGAACACGTCGAAGCCGGTGGCGTTACCCAGTTCGAGCACCGCAGGCGGGGCAAAGGCGAACACCATTGCATCACGGAAGGTGAAGAAGTGCTGCTGGGCTCGCTGGGCAAGGGCGAACACGCTGTTTTCCTTGGAGCGCTCGTCCCACGGCTTGAGCATGATGAACGCCATGCCCGAACTCTGGCCGCGACCGGCAAAGTTGAAGCCGTTGACGGTGAACACCGAAGCCACGGTGTCGGACTCTTCGCTGAGCAGGTACTCACGCATCTGGTCTACCACTACCTGGGTGCGCTCGGCACTGGAGCCGGCTGGGGTCTGTACCTGGGCGAACAGTACGCCCTGGTCTTCTTCCGGCAGGAACGCGGTTGGGATGCGGGCGAACAGCCAGATCATGCCGACCACGATCAGCGCATAGGCCAGCAGGAACGGTGCCTTGTTGCGCAGGATGGTACCCACGCTGCGCTCGTAGCCGGTTACGCTGCGGTCGAAGTTGCGGTTGAACCAGCCAAAGAAGCCACGCTTGGCCACATGGTGCTCGCCCTTCTTCAGCGGCTTGAGCATGGTGGCGCACAAGGCCGGGGTGAAGATGAGCGCCACCAGCACCGACAGGCCCATGGCCGAGACGATGGTGATGGAGAACTGCCGGTAGATCACACCCGTGGAGCCGCCGAAGAACGCCATGGGCAGCAGTACCGCCGACAGCACCAGGGCGATACCCACCAGGGCCCCCTGGATCTGCTCCATCGAGCGCTTGGTCGCTTCCTTGGGCGGCAAGCCTTCCTCGGACATCACCCGCTCGACGTTCTCCACCACGACGATGGCGTCGTCCACCAGCAAGCCGATGGCCAGGACCATGGCGAACATGGTCAAGGTGTTGATACTGAAGCCTGCTGCGGCAAGGATGCCGAAGGTGCCCAGCAACACCACCGGTACGGTCATGGTGGTGATGACGGTGGCACGGAAGTTCTGCAGGAACAGGTACATCACCAGGAACACCAGGACCACGGCTTCGATCAGGGTGTGGATTACGCCGCTGATAGATTCGGTGACCACCGGGGTCGTGTCATACGGGAATACTGCCTTCACCCCAGGCGGGAAGAACGGTTCCAGGTCGGAGATGGTCTTGCGCAAGGCCTTGGCGGTGTCCAGTGCGTTGGCACCGGTGGCCAGTTTTACTGCAAGGCCGGAAGCCGGCTTACCGTTGAACTGAGCGCTGACGGCATAGTTTTCACCACCCAGGCCAACCTGGGCGACATCACCCAGACGCACCTGCGAACCATCGCTGTTGACCTTGAGCAGGATCTTCTCGAACTGCTCGGCAGTCTGCAGGCGGGTCTTGCCGATGATGGTGGCGTTCAGCTGGGTACCCGGCATGGCCGGCAGGCCGCCGAGCTGGCCGGAGGATACCTGCACGTTCTGCGCGGCCACGGCGGTCTTGACGTCGACCGGGGTCAGCTGGAACTTGTTCAGCTTGGCCGGGTCGAGCCAGATACGCATGGCGTACTGCGCACCGAACACCTGGAAGTCACCCACACCTGCGGTGCGCGAGATCGGGTCCTGCATGTTGGAGACGATGTAGTTGGCCAGGTCGTCCTTGGTCATGCTGCCGTCTTCGGACACCAGGCCGATCACCAGCAGGAAGTTCTTCACTGCCTTGGTGACGCGGATACCTTGTTGCTGCACTTCCTGCGGCAGCAGCGGGGTGGCCAGGTTCAGCTTGTTCTGCACCTGCACCTGTGCGGTGTCCGGGTTGGTGCCCTGCTCGAAGGTGGCGGTAATGGTCATGCTGCCATCGGAGTTGCTTTCCGATGACACATAACGCAGGTTGTCGATACCGTTGAGCTGCTGCTCGATCACCTGTACCACGGTGTCCTGCACGGTTTGCGCCGAGGCGCCCGGGTAGGTCACGGCGATGGCGATGGCCGGCGGCGCGATGCTGGGGTACTGGTTGATCGGCAGCTTCAGGATCGACAAGGCGCCGACCAGCATGATCACCAAGGCGATCACCCAGGCGAAGATCGGGCGATCGATAAAGAACTTCGACATGGTTTACTCCGCTTTGCCGTCTGCTTTCGCCGCGTTGGCCTGATCAGGGCTGGCCGGCTTCTTGACGTTGGTGGCTTCGCTGACTTTTACCTCTACGCCCGGGCGCACGTACTGCAGCCCTTCGGTGATCAGGCGGTCGCCCGGTTTGAGGCCTTCCTCGATCAGCCAGTCGCTACCCAGGGTACGGTTGGCCTTGAGCTGGCGCAGTTCGACCTTGTTCTCCTGGTTGACCACCAGTGCGGTCGGCGCGCCTTTCAGGTCGCGGGTCACGCCCTGTTGCGGGGCCAGGATGGCATTGGCGTTGACCCCGGCCTTGAGCCGCGCATGCACGAACATGCCGGGCAGCAGGGTGTGATCGGGGTTGGGGAACAGCGCGCGCAGGGTGACCGAGCCGGTGGTCTCGTCGACTGCGACTTCAGAGAACTCCAGGCGGCCTTCCTGCTTGAACAGGCTGCCGTCTTCCAGCACCAGTTGCACCGAGGCGGCGTTGTCGCCGGCCTTTTGCAGCTGGCCGCTTTCCAGGTCACGACGCAGCTTGAGCAGCTCGGCGGTGGACTGGGTGACGTCGACGTAGATCGGGTCGAGTTGCTGGATGGTCGCCATGGCATTGGTCTGGCCGTTGCTCACCAGTGCACCTTCGGTGAACGAAGAACGGCCGATACGGCCGCTGATAGGTGCCAGGACCTTGGTGTAGCGCAGGTCGATCTGTGCGCTCTTGAGCGAAGCCTCTGCCTGCAATCGTTTGGCATTGGCGTCGTCGTATTCCTGTTTGGAAACAGCCTGCTCGTCGATCAGCTGCTTATAGCGTTCGGCCAGCGAGCGGGTAGCTTGCAGGTTGGCCTGGGCATTGGCCAGGTTGGCTTCGTACACGGCAGGGTCGATCTGGTACAGCTGCTGGCCTTCCTTGACCTCGCTGCCTTCCTTGAACAGGCGCTTGAGGATGATGCCGTTGACCTGCGGGCGCACTTCGGCGACGCGGTAGGCAGTGGTACGGCCTGGCAGTTCCGTGGTCAGAGTGAAGGCCTGGGGCTGGATGGTCACGACGCCGACCTGAGGAGCCTGCGCCGCTGGCGCTGCTTCTTCTTTCTTACAGCCACTGAGCAGGGTTGCCAGGGCGACGGCGGAAACCAGAGCGGTAACGGCTGGCTTG
>PJTY01000207.1_pt1 | contig 39303 bp, 27 predicted proteins | sample 1512121 | NCBI WGS metagenome assembly PJTY01 (sample SAMN08177680, study PRJNA422409) | Soil metagenome, whole genome shotgun sequencing project. | isolation source: Soil enriched (2) on filter paper: alkali lignin treatment | place: USA: Madison | collected 2015-01-15 | reverse complement strand
CGCGAACCCGCTGGGTGACCGCTTCGATTATGCCCAGGCCTTCAAGTCGCTCGACTATGCGGCGGTGAAGGCCGATCTCACCGCGTTGATGACGGACAGCCAGCCCTGGTGGCCGGCTGACTACGGCCACTACGGCCCGTTCTTCATCCGCATGGCCTGGCACAGCGCGGGCACCTATCGCACCGGTGACGGGCGCGGCGGGGCTTCTTCGGGCAACCAGCGCTTTGCACCGCTCAATTCCTGGCCGGATAACGCCAATCTCGACAAGGCGCGCCGCCTGCTCTGGCCGATCAAGCAGAAGTACGGGGCAAAGCTTTCCTGGGCCGACCTGCTGATCCTGACCGGCAATGTCGCCATCGAGTCCATGGGCGGGCCGACCTTCGGCTTCGGCGGCGGGCGCGAGGACATCTTCGAGCCGGAGAAGGACGTCTACTGGGGCACCGAGGAGCAATGGGTGGGGCAGGGCGCCGAAACCCGCATCCAGCCGGAGCGGGAGATGGCGCTCGAAAACCCCCTCGCGGCGATCCAGATGGGCCTCATCTACGTCAACCCCGAAGGCCCCGGCGGCGAGCCTGATCCGGTCGGCTCGGCACGGGACATCCGCGAGACGTTTGCGCGCATGGGCATGAACGACGAGGAGACCGCGGCGCTCACCGCGGGCGGCCATACTTTCGGCAAGTGCCACGGTGCGGGCGATGCCGCCAAGGTCGGCGCGGAGCCGGAAGGCGCGGATATCGCCCAGCAGGGCCTCGGCTGGCAGAGCGGCCATGAAAGCGGCTTCGGCGATCACACGATCACCTCGGGCCTCGAAGGCGCCTGGACGCCGACACCGACCCGGTGGGACATGAGCTACCTGCACATGTTGCTCGACTACGAATACGAACTTGTCCGCAGCCCCGCAGGCGCGCAGCAGTGGCAGCCGGTGAACCAGAAGCCGGAAGACCTCGCTCCCGGCGCCCACAGCCCCGAGCGGCGCCTGCCGACGATGATGACCACCGCCGACATGGCGTTCAAGGTCGATCCCGAATATCGCCGGATTCTGGAGCGGTTCCGTGCCGATCCCGACTATTTCGGCGATGCCTTCGCGCGGGCCTGGTTCAAGCTCTGCCACCGCGACATGGGGCCAAAGGCGCGTTACCTCGGGCCGGAAGTTCCAGCGGAAGACTTGCTCTGGCAGGATCCGATCCCGGCGGCGGACGGTCCCGTCATCACTGGCGAGGACGTGGCCACGCTGAAGCGGGAGATTCTTGCCTCCGGCCTCACGGTCGCGGAACTGGTCTCGACCGCCTGGGCTTCGGCCTCGACCTATCGGGGCTCGGATCATCGCGGCGGCGCCAACGGCGGGCGCATCCGTCTTGCCCCGCAGAAGGACTGGGAGGTGAACGAGCCGGAGCAGCTGGCGAAAGTCCTCCGGGCCTATGAGGCGATCAAGGCCGGGTTCGACGGCGGCGCTTCGGGCCGCAAGGTCTCGATAGCGGACCTCATAGTGCTCGGCGGCGGCGTGGGGATCGAGAAGGCGGCGGCGGATGCGGGAACCCCGCTCGACGTCGCTTTCGTTCCCGGTCGCACCGATGCTTCGCAGGAGCAGACTGATGTGGAGGGCTTCGCGGTGCTCGAACCGCGCGTGGACGGCTTCCGCAATTACCTTCAAGTCTCCTTCACGGTGCCGACCGAGGAATTGCTCATCGACCGCGCGCAGTTGCTTGGCCTCGGTGCGGCGGAAATGACCGTGCTGGTCGGCGGACTGCGCGTGCTCGGCGCCAATCACGGCGGCAGGACGGACGGCGTTTTCACCGACCGGCCGGGGCAGCTCACCAACGACTTCTTCGTCAATCTGCTCGACATGGGCACGGCATGGAAGCAGGTGGACGACGAGGCGGACGAGACTTTCGTCGGCACCGACCGCGCCAGCAACCAGCCGAAATGGACGGCGACGCGGACGGACCTCGTGTTCGGCTCCAACTCACAGCTTCGCGCGCTCAGCGAGGTCTATGCGGTCTCGGATGCCGGGCCGCGTTTCCTCAAGGACTTCGTGACAGCCTGGACCAAGGTGATGAACGCGGACCGTTTCGATTTGAGGTGAGCCTGGGAGTTCCACCGCAGCTTTCGCGAGGCATATAAAGATATCTTTATATTTGCGTCGCGAAAGCTGACGGGGTAGGGACGATGCATTCGGGGACGCCGGGCTTACGTCCGGCGCCCTCATGCAACGTCCAACGTACCAGGAGCTTACCGTGGCCACTGCCCAGATCGCCCACGACTACGCCATTACCGATATCTCGCTCGCCGATTTCGGCCGTACCGAGATCGCCATCGCCGAAACCGAAATGCCGGGCCTGATGGCGCTGCGCGAGGAATTCGGCGCGTCGCAGCCGCTCAAGGGCGCGCGCATCACCGGTTCGCTGCACATGACGATCCAGACCGCCGTGCTGATCGAGACGCTGGTCGCGCTCGGCGCCGACGTGCGCTGGGCCACCTGCAACATCTTCTCGACGCAGGACCACGCCGCTGCCGCCATCGCCGCAGCCGGTATCCCGGTCTACGCGATCAAGGGTGAATCGCTTGCGGATTACTGGGACTACGTCGGCAAGATCTTCGACTGGACCAGCGAAGCCGATGCCGATCTGACCTGCAACCTGATCCTCGACGACGGCGGCGACGCCACCATGTTCGCCCTCTGGGGCGCGCGCGTCGAAGCGGGCGAAGCGCTGTTCGAACCCTCGAACGCCGAAGAAATCGAATTCGTTCGCGCGCTCAACGCCTTCCTGAAGGCGAAGCCGGGCTACCTGACCGCCACCGTCAAGGCGATCAAGGGCGTTTCGGAAGAAACCACCACCGGCGTCCACCGCCTGTACCACCTCGCCAAGGACGGCAAGCTGCCGTTCCCCGCGATCAACGTGAACGACTCCGTCACCAAGTCGAAGTTCGACAACCTCTACGGCTGCAAGGAATCGCTGGTCGACGCGATCCGCCGCGCCACTGACGTGATGCTGGCCGGCAAGGTCGCCTGCGTTGCCGGCTTCGGCGACGTCGGCAAGGGTTCGGCCGCTTCGCTGCGCAACGGCGGCGCGCGCGTGATGGTCACCGAGATCGACCCGATCTGCGCCCTGCAGGCTGCCATGGAAGGCTATGAAGTCGTCACCATGGAAGAAGCCGTGACTCGCTGCGACATCTTCGTCACCGCGACCGGCAACGACTCCGTCATCACCGGCGAGCACATGGCCGCGATGAAGGACAAGGCGATCGTCTGCAACATCGGTCACTTCGACTCCGAAATCCAGATTTCGGCGCTCGACAACTACGACTGGAAGGAAGTGAAGCCGGGCACCGACCTCGTCACTTTCCCGGACGGCAAGCAGATCATCATCCTCGCCAAGGGCCGTCTGGTGAACCTGGGCTGCGCCACCGGCCACCCCAGCTTCGTGATGTCCTCCAGCTTCACCAACCAGACGCTGGCGCAGATCGAACTGTTCACCAAGAACGACGACTACAAGAACGAAGTCTACGTGCTGCCCAAGCACCTCGACGAAAAGGTCGCTGCGCTGCACCTCGAAAAGCTGGGCGTGAAGCTCACCAAGCTGTCGAAGAAGCAGGCCGACTACATCGGCGTGCCGGAAGCCGGTCCGTTCAAGCCGGACCACTACCGCTACTGATCGGTAAGGCACTGATTGGCTAACGATGGGGAGAGTGCTGCAATCGTGGCGCTCTCCCCATTGTGTTTAGGGCTTCCGCACCTCATAGCCGTGGGTGAATGGACCAGGATCGCCTCGTACCCCTCCTGATCGGCCTGCTGCTCGCTGCCTGGATGCTGGCGGCGGCTTGGGCCGTGCTCACCGCGCGCAGTCGGCAGAAGCGCGCGGAAGGCCAGCTTCGCTCCGCCCGCAGGTTGGGCCGCATGGTCGAGGAATCGCCCGCCTTGCCGCTGCTGGTGCGCTCGGACGGGCGAATCGAGGCCAGTCCGCGCCTCGCGCAGTGGCTGGGGCTGGACGGCGTGCCGCAGTTCCTTTCCGAACTCGATGGCGGCGAACGCGGTCTGCCCACCGAAAAGCTGGATGAACTGACGGAGGCGGTGCGCCGCACCCAGAAGACCGCCGCGCCGTTCCGCATGGTGCTGACGCCGCGCGGCTCGACCCGCTCGCTGGCGCTGCGGGGTCATCTGGCCGATCCGCAGATCTCGCCCGGCGGGGCTGCGATGGTCTGGGTCTTCGACTTTTCCGACAGCGAGACCGAACTCACCCGCCTGCGCGACGAAGCCTCGCGGGCGAGGGGGGATTTCACCGCGCTTGTCTCGCTGATCGAGGCGGCGCCGATGCCCATGTGGTTCCGCCGCCCGGACGGCGAACTGCAACTGGTGAACTCGGCCTATGTCGCGGCCGTGGGCGGGGACAGCGCGCAGAGCGTGGTCGCCGGCGGCACCGAACTGATCGAGAGCGCGGACGGTCTCACGCCTGCCCAGGTGGCGCGCGCCGCTGCCGACAAGGGCGCGCCGATCCAGCGCATCGTCTCGACCACGATCAACGGCCAGCGCCGCGCCATGCGCGTCAGCGACCTGCCGCTCGGCGAGGACGGGGTGGCGGGCTATGCCGTCGATATCGAGGACCTTGAGGAAATGTCGCGCTCGTTTCGCGCGTTCCGCGAGGCGCAGCGCGGGCTGCTCGACCAGCTTTCGGCGGGCGTCGCCCAGTTCGATGCGAAGAAGCGCCTGACGTTCGCCAACCAGCCGTTCCAGCGCCTGTTCAAGTTCTCGACCGCCGCCATGCAGGACCTGCCCGCCTTCGAGCGCCTGCTCGATGCCGCGCGCGATGCCGGGCGCGTGCCCGAGGCGCGCGACTTCCCGGCCTGGCGGCGCGAGAAGGCGGCCTGGTTCGCCAGCGGAGAAGCGAGCGAGGAAGCCTGGACCCTGGCGGATGGCACCCACCTTCGCATCGTTGCCCAGCCGGTGCCGGACGGCGGACTGATGCTGATCGCCGAGGACCGCACCGAACAGCTGCGCCTGTCCGCCGTGCGCGACACTCTGCTGCGCACGCGGACGGCGACCTTCGACAGCCTGTTCGAATCGATTGCGGTCTTCGCGCCGGACGGGCGGCTGCAGATCTGGAACCGCCGCTTCGCGGCCGACTGGGGGCTCGACAGCGACTTTCTCGACACCCATCCGCATATGCAGGACCTGCTCAAGAAGATCGCGCCGCGCCTCAAGCGTCCGGTCGAGGCGGAGACGGTCGGCGGTGTCGTGCGCACCGCCACGCTGGACCGCGCGCAGAAGGGCGGCCGCATCGCGCTGGCCGATGGCCGTATGCTGGAATTTGCGGGGGTGCCGCTGCCCGACGGCAACGGTCTGCTGGCAGTGCTCGACATCACCGATTCGCAGAAGGCCGAAGCGGCCCTGCGTGAGAGCAATGCCGCGCTGATCGAGGCAGATACGATCAAGACGCGCTTCCTCGCCAAGATGAGCTACGAGCTACGCACGCCGCTGACCTCGATCGGCGGCTTCGCGGAATTGCTGGAAGCGGGCGTCGGCGGGGAACTGTCCGAGAGCGGGCACGACTATGTCGGCGCGATCCTGACTTCGGTGGAGCAGCTTGGCGATCATATCGACAGCCTGCTGGACCTCTCGCAGAGCGAGGCAGGGCTGCTGCCGCTCAAGAAGGAAGAGATCGATCCGATGCCCTTCGTGCGTTCGGTGGTCGAGGAACGCGCCGCGAGGCTCCAGAAGGCGGGCCTCGTGCTCGATCTTCAGGCCAGCGGGCTGCTGCGTCCGATCTCCGGCGACCGCAAGCGCCTCGCGCGTGCGCTCGGCCACCTCGTGGACAATGCCATTGCCGCTTCGCCGCGGGGGCAGCACATCCTCGTGCAGCTTGGCCGCCGCAAGTCGGGCGAAGGGGAGTGGCTCCAGATTCTCGTGCAGGATCAGGGCGCGGGCATGGACAGCCGCAGCGTCGCCCTCGCGCTCGACGGCATGAAGGCCAGCGCCGATGGCAAGTCGGTGGAGCGCAGCCAGGGCCTCGGCCTGCCGCTCGCGCGCCAGCTTGTCGAGGCCCATGGCGGCGCGCTGCGCCTCGTTTCCGAGCCCGGCAAGGGCACCAGCGCTCTGGTGGAGCTTCCGTGAAGATTGCATTGCCCGATCTCGCCGCGATGGAGCGCTTCGGCCGCGCCATCGCCGACCAATTGCGTCCCGACGATGTGGTGGCCCTGACCGGCGGCCTCGGCGCGGGCAAGACCACGCTGGCCCGGGCGATCATTGCGGGTCTTGGGCACGAGGGCGAAGTGCCGTCGCCCAGCTTCGCGATCATCGAGGTCTACGATCCGCCGGTGTCGGGGAAGTCCGGCGTGCGCCTGCCGCTTGTCCATGCCGACTTCTACCGCCTCAAGGACCCTTCGGAGGCGGACGAGATCGGTCTCGACGATTATCGCCAGGGTGCCGCGCTGCTTGCGGAGTGGCCCGACCATGCCGGAGGCTTCGCGCATGAGCCGGGCTGCCTTTCAATTACGCTGGAAGTTGCGGATGAGGGGCGGATCGCCATTGTCGAGGCGGGCACCGATTGGTTAGGGCGGGAACCGAAATGAGCACGAATCTTCCCGCCGATCTCGAACCCTTCCTTGCCCAGGCCGGCTGGGCGGGTGCCCATGTCGAACCGCTTGCCGGGGACGCCTCGTTCCGCCGCTATTTCCGCGTGACCCGCGCGGATGGCGAGACGGCGATGCTGATGGACGCGCCGCCGCCCAACGAGGATCCCACGCCGTTCCTGCGCGCCGCGCGGTGGCTCGACCTCAACGGTCTGCGCGCGCCGCGGATCCTGGCGGACTGGGCGGAACGGGGCCTCGTGCTGATCGAGGACTTCGGCCATGCCCGCATGCGCGACTATCTCGACCAGTGGCCGGACGACGAAGTGGCGGTCTACAAGGGCGCGGTGGACGTTCTGGCGCAGCTGCGCGAATTGCCGCCGGGGCCTTTCCTCGACTACTCGATGAGCGAATACCAGCGTGAGGTGCGCCTCTTCGTCGACTGGTACTGCTCCGCGCAGAACCTGCGCGTAGACACCGCCGGTTTCGTCACTGCCTGGGAAACCGTGCTGAGCGGCCTGCTCCCGCGCCAGCGCCCCGGTGTGACCGTGCTGCGCGACTATCATGCCGAGAACATCATGCTGCTCGGCGCGCTGGAAAAGCAGGGGCTTCTGGACTTCCAGGACGCGCTGATCGGCCACCCGGCCTACGATCTGGTTTCGCTGCTCCAAGACGCCCGCCGCGACGTCTCGCCCGAGCTGGAAGCGGAGATGTTCGACCATTACCTCCAGGCCACCGGTGCCGATCCCGAGACATTCCTGGCCGACTATGCCCGCCTCGGCGCGCAGCGGAACACCAAGATCGTCGGCATTTTCGTGCGCCTCTGGCGGCGTGACGGCAAGGCGCGCTACCTGGAGCTGATCCCGCGCGTCTGGGCCATGCTGGAGCGCGATCTCGCCCACCCGGCGCTGGAGCCGGTGGCGCGCTGGTTCGACGCCAACATTCCCGCCCATTTGCGCGATGCGAACGGCGGGAGCTATGCCGCATGAGCGGGAACAAGCTGGCCAGCGACACGGCCATGGTGCTCTCCGCCGGTCTCGGCAAGCGCATGCGTCCGCTCACCGCGACGCAGCCCAAGCCGCTGGTGCGGGTGGCGGGCAAGTCGCTGATCGACCATGCGCTCGACAAGCTCGACGCGGCGGGGGTCGAGAAGGCGGTGGTCAATGTCCACTATCTGGCCGATGCGCTGGAAGGCCACTTCAAGGCACGCCGCAAGGGGCCGCAGGTCACCGTATCCGACGAGCGCGCCCAGTTGCTCGAAACCGGCGGCGGCATGGTCAAGGCGGCGCCGCTGCTGCCCGAGACCTTCTTCTGCCTCAACAGCGACAATATCTGGCTCGACGGACCGGTGGACGTCTTCCACGAACTCTCCCAGGCGTGGGACGAGGAGCGGATGGACGCGCTGCTGCTGGTCGTGCCGCATACACGGGCGATGCATCATGAAGGTGCAGGCGACTTCCACCTCGATGCTTTGGGCCGCATCACGCGCCGCAAGCCGGGCTATGTTGCGCCGTTCATCTACATGGGCATCCAGATCGTGTCGAAGCGCTTGCTGCGTGACGCCCCGGAAGGCCCGTTCTCGACCAACGTCCTGTGGAACCGCGCGATCGAGGAGGGCCGCCTTTACGGTGTCTCGCATACCGGCCTGTGGTTCGAAGTGGGCGAACCGGGCGCCATCAAACCGACCGAGGAATGGCTGACCCGTGCCTGAAAAAGGCGGGCCGAAGGTTTACTCGATTGCTGCGCACCGTGGATTTGCCGACGCCCTCGTGGCGGGGCTGGTGCCGCGTTATTCCGAAGGCGAACTCGGCCTTGCCCGGCTGACCCTGCTGCTGCCGAGCCGCCGCGCGGTCCGCACTGTAACCGAGGCTTTCGTCCGCCATTCCGGCACGACGGACAAGCCGGGGATGCTGCTGCCGCGCATGGCAGTGGTCGGCGATCTCGATCTCGACGAGACGCTTGGGCCTTTGCTCGACCCGCTCGGCGCCGCCGACATTCCGCCCGCCGCCGATGCGACCCGGCGCTGGCTGCGGCTCGCCCATTACTTGCGCGAAGTCGAAGGCGCCGAGGCCGGGAAGGGCGCGGCTCTGCTGCGCCGTGCCTGGGAACTCGGCCGCACGATGGACCGCCTGCTGGTCGAGGGCATTGCGCCGCTCGACCTGATGAGCGAGCGGGTGATCGGCATCGTCGGCGACCTTGCCGGGCACTGGACCGACAATACCCGCACGTTCCTGATGGTGCAGCAATACTGGATCGCGGAACTCGCGGAGCGCGGCGAAATCGACGCGCCGGAGCGCCGCAACCGCCTGTTCGAACATGCCGCCGAGGAATGGCGCGCGGTGCCGCCGCAATATCCCGTGGTCGCGGCAGGCGTGACCAGCGCCTCGCCCGCGCTGGCGAAATTGCTGCGCGTGGTCAGCGAGTTGCCGGGGGGCTCGGTGATCCTGCCGGACTTCGATCTGGCGCTGCCCGGCGAAGTCTGGGACGAACTCGGCATTGCCGGAAAGCCCGAGAATCCGGAGGAGCCGCCGTTCGGCCGGGGCGATGCGGTTACGCACCCGCAGTACCACCTCAAGCTGCTGCTCAACCGCATGGGCATCGCCCGCGAGGAAGTCTCGGCCTGGCATCGCTCCGGCTACGGCGCTTCGCCGGCCGAGCGCAGCACGGTGATCTCCAACCTGTTCCTGCCGCCGCGCGCCTCGGCGGCATGGGTCGGCCTGCCTGCCGAGAAGCGCCGCCTTTCCGGCGTGCGGCTGATGGAAAGCACCCACCCGGAACAGGAAGCGCAGGCCATCGCCGTGCTGATCCGCGAGGCGTTGGAAGTGCCCGAGCGGCGCGTGGCGCTCATCACTCCCGATCGGGGACTGGCGGGCCGCGTGGTCGCGCATCTGGCGCGTTGGGGGATCGAGGCGGACGATACTGCGGGCCGCCCGCTGGCGCAGACGGCGGCGGGGCGGCTTCTGCTGCTGCTGGCGGAAGTCCTGGCCGAGCAGGCCGCGCCGGTGCCGCTGATCGCGCTGCTGGTCCACCCGCTGGCAGGCGCCGGTGAGGGTGAGGGCCGTGCGCGCTGGTTGGAATCGGCCCGCAAGCTCGATCTCGCCTTGCGCGGCCCGCGTCCCGGGGCGGGGCTGGCGGCGCTGGCCGATCTCGCCGAGCAGGAAAAGCTGGGCGATTGGTGGGGCGAAGTCGAGGCCGTGCTGGCGCCGCTCTTCGCGCTTCAGGAAGGCGAGCCGCTGGAAGCGATGCTCGGCACTTTGGTCGATGCTGCCGAAGCGCTGTGCGGAGAGGCGATCTGGGCGCAGGTCGACGGCCGGAGCCTGAGCATGATGGTCGAGGAATTGCGCGCGGCGGCGGGCTCGGCGGGGACGCTGTTCGACCCGCGCGAGCTTCACGCCATGCTGCGCGATGCGATGGACCGCGTCTCCGTGCGCCCGCCCTGGGGCGGCCATCCGCGCGTCTCGATCTACGGCCTGCTCGAAGCGCGGATGAGCCGCGCCGATCTCGTGATCTGCGGCGGTCTCGTCGAGGGCGTCTGGCCCGCTTCGCCTTCGCAGGACGCGCTGCTGCCGCCTGCCGTGCTGCGCGCGCTCGGCGTGCCGGGAGCGGACTTCCGCATCGGCCTGGCAGCCCACGACCTTGCCGCAGCATTGGGTGCGCCGGAAGTCGTGCTGAGCTGGGCCTTGCGCGATGCGGGCGGGCCGGTGATCCCTTCGCGCTTCGTGCTGCGCATCAAGGCGCTGCTCGGCGATGAAGTGAAGCGGCATATCGAGAGCGAGGCGCTGCGTCTGGCGCGGATGCTCGACGACGCACCGCAAGTCGCGCCGCATCCGCGTCCGCAGCCCATGCCTTCGGCGGAACAACGCCGGGTCGATCTGGCGGTGACCGGGCTGGACCGCCTGCGCGGCGATCCTTACGAATTCTACGCCAATGCCGTGCTGCGCCTGCGCAAGCTCGACGCGCTCGATGCCGAGCCGAGCGCCGCGTGGAAGGGCGAAGTCGCGCACAAGATCCTGGAGGACTGGCACAAGGCGGGCGAGCCGGTGGACGGCCTCCACGCGATCGCGCAGGCGGTGCTGACCGAGAAGAACGCCCACCCGCTGATGCGTGCGCTCTGGTGGCCGCGCCTCTCCGCGGCGCTCGACACCTTCCGTGACCTCGTGCTGGCGCACAAGACGGCGGGCCGCAAGGTCGTCGCCAGCGAGGCCTGGGGCGACATGCGCCACCGCGACATCCGCATCCACGGCCGCGCCGACCGTATCGACCGCCTGCCCGACGGTTCGCTGGCGGTGGTCGACTACAAGACCGGCTCGCCGCCGACGCCGCGCCGGGTGGAGGAAGGCTTCGCGCTGCAACTCGGCCTGATCGCGCTGATTGCTGAGGCGGGCGGCTTCAAGGACATGCAGGGCCGCGAGATCGCGGGCGAGGCGGGTGAATTCGAATACTGGTCGATGGCCAAGGACAAGAACCGCATCGGCTATGCGACGACGCCGCTCAAGATCGGCAAGCGGCGCTCGGGAATCGAGCCGGACGACTTCCTGCCCGAGACCGAGCGCTATCTGAACGATGCGCTCGACCGCTGGATTCTCGGCACCGAGCCGTTCACCGCGCGGCTCAACCCCGAACTCGGCTCTTATGCGGATTACGACCAGTTGATGCGCCTCGACGAATGGATCACCTCGCTTGGCGCAAGGGAACGCGAGGGCGGCGAACGTGCGGGCGGGGAGGACGCGGCATGAGCGGTCCCGCCACTGTCCATCCGCTGCACGGCAACCAGATGCGGGCGGTGAACCCGCGCGATACCGTTTGGCTTTCGGCCTCGGCAGGGACCGGCAAGACGCAGGTGCTCTCCTCGCGCGTGCTGCGGCTGTTGTTGCAGGAGGGTGCCGAGCCGTCCCAGGTATTGTGCCTTACTTTCACCAAGGCGGGTGCGACGGAAATGGCCGCTCGCATCAACGGCACGCTGGCCGAATGGGTGCGTCTGGAAGAGACGCAGCTATTCCTGCGTCTCGACGCAATCGGCGCGCCGACCGATCCCGCGACGATGGACCGCGCCCGCACGCTGTTCGCCGCCGTGCTCGACAGCCCGGGCGGCGGCCTGCGCATCGACACGATCCACGCCTTCTCGCAGTGGCTGCTGGCGACGTTCCCGCTGGAGGCGCAGCTCGTGCCCGGCGCCCGGCCAATGGAGGACCGCGAGCGCGCGCTGCTGGCGCGGCAGGTGCTCGCGGACCTGCTGGTCGCAGCCGAGACCGATGCTTTCGATGGGCCGCAGCTGCTTGGCGCGATTGCCCAGCTTTCCTTGCGGCACGGGCCGGATTCGGTCGTCGATTTCCTGCTGCGCTGCGCCGGTGCGCGCGAGGCCTGGTTCGGCCCCGGATCGTGGCAGACGGGCGATATCCGCAGCCATGTGCTGCGCTTGCTCGGTCTGCCCGCCGAAGCGGATGACAGTCTGCTTGCGGACATGTGCGGTGACGAGGCCTTCGACGTGCGCTCGCTGCGCAAATGCTGCGAAGTGCTGGCCGAGTGGAACACCGCCACCGCGCACAAGGCCACCGACGTTCTGGTGCCTTGGCTGACCTGGAGTGCGGCGAAGCGCGCGGAGGGGATCGACGATCTCCACGCCGCGCTCTTCACCAAGGACGACAGCGTCCGCAGCCTCAACCATCTTTCCAAGCGCGATCCCGACTACGAAGGCTATGCCCTGCGCGTCGGCGAGAGCCTTGCTCGTATCCGCGAGACCAAGGCGCTGCTGGGCCTCGCGGAGAGGCTGGTGCCCGCGCTGCGCCTCGGCCGCGCTTTCGCGCTCGCCTGGGACGAGGCGAAGCAGCGCGAGGGGCTGATCGACTTCGACGACCAGATCCGTCGCGCCGCCGACCTGCTGCGTGGGCAGGCCTCCGCAGACTGGATCCGCTACAAGCTTGACCGCCGTTTCGATCATATCCTCGTCGACGAGGCGCAGGACACCAACGCCGCGCAGTGGGACATCGTCTTCGCCATGGCGGAGGAGTTCTGGTCCGGCGAAGGCCAGCGCAGTGAATTGATGCGCACGCTCTTCGTGGTGGGCGATTACAAGCAGGCGATCTTCCGCTTCCAGGGCACCAGCCCGGAGAACTTCCGCCGCGCCGCCGACCGCGTGCGTGCCCGGATGCAGGATGCTGCGGAGAACGCCGAAATGCTGCGCAGCGAAATCGCGGCGCGGCCGCTGGTGGAACTCGGGTTGGACCGGAGCTTCCGCACCGCGCAGCCGGTGCTCGACTTCGTGGACGAGGCCATTGCCGGGATCGGCCATGCCCGCTTCGGCCTCGACCGTCCCGCCGAGCGTCACGTCGGGCAGGAACGCCCCGGTTACGTCGCCTTGTGGAAGCCGGTCTCCGAACAGGTCGGCGAGGACGACGACGAGCCGCTCGAAGACGGCGACGACAACGACGGTCAGCAGCCCAACTGGCTCTCCCGCCCCGACCGCCAGATGGCCGAGCGCATCGCGCAGCAGGTGCGCGAATGGCTCGATCCCTCGGGACCGGGGTTCACGCTCAACAAGGGCAGGGAGCGCCGCGCGGGCGCGGGCGACATCATGGTGCTGGTGCGCCAGCGCAAGGAACTTGCCGGGCTGATCGTCGCGCGGCTTCATGCGGCGGGCGTGCCGGTGGCGGGCGTCGACCGCCTGCGCCTGGGCGCGCCGCTGGCGGTGAAGGACCTGATCGCCGCGCTGCGCTTTGCGGTGCAGCCGCTCGACGATCTCAACCTGGCCGCGCTGCTGGTCTCGCCGCTGGTGGGGTGGAGCCAGGAGCAATTGCTGCGCTTCGGCTACCGTGACAAGCACCGGCGGCTCTGGGAGCATCTGCGCACCCAGTCCGGCCCGGAGATCGGCACGGCGCTGGAGCAACTCATCGACCTGCTGCGGCGCGCGGACTTCACCCCGCCGCAGGACATGCTGCACTGGCTGCTGGTCGGCCCCTGGCAGGGACGGCGCAGGCTGGTGGCGCGCCTCGGCAGCGAGGCGAACGATCCGATCGACGAACTCGTCAACGCTGCGCAGGCCTATGTCGCCACCGATACGCCGAGCCTCGCGGGCTTCCTCGCCTGGTTCGACGCGGGCGACGGCGAGCTGAAGCGCGAGGCGGATGCGGCATCGGGCCTCGTCCGGGTGATGACCGTCCATGGCTCGAAGGGGCTTCAGGCGCCGATCGTCATTCTGGCGGACGCCACCGGCAACCCGGAAGCCGCGCGCGACCGGGGCTTCGATCTCGCCGATCCGCGCGAGGAACGCCGCAAGGTGCCGCTGCCGCCGCTGTCGAAGGACGAGAAGGTCGGCCGCATCGCCGCGCAGATCGCCGCCAACCGCGAGGGCGACGAGCAGGAGCACTGGCGCCTGCTCTACGTCGCCATGACCCGCGCCGAGGAAGCCCTGTTCGTCGGCGGCGCGCTCGGGCGGCGCGACAAGGACGGCCCGGCGGAAAAGAGCTGGTACGCCAGCCTGCGCGCCCTGTTCCCGGCCGAGGCGGATGTCGAGGACGCGATCTGGGGCACGCGCTGCGAGAACGGCCCGGTGCCCGCGCCGCTGCCGCCCGAAGTGCGCTCGGTCGAACTGCCGTTCCGCGAGCCGCTGCCGCGCTGGCTGGAGCGCGCACCGCCCGCCGAACCGCGTCCGCCGCGTCCGCTCGCGCCGTCTTCATTGGGCGAGGACGATGCGCCCGATCCGCCGTTCCCGCCGGGTGCCGGGCGTGATGCCCTGCGGCGCGGTACGCTCGTTCACAAGCTGCTCGAACGTTTGCCGCAAGTCGCGTCGGATCTGCGTGAGGAAGCAGGTTGGCAATGGCTCGCCCGCAATGCCGCCGATCTGCCGGAAGCGACGCGTGAGGCCATGCTGCAAAGCGCGATGGCGGTGCTCGGTAATCCGGAATGGTCGGAACTGTTCGGATCCGCCAGCCTGGCCGAAGTGCCGGTGGCGGCGGTCGTCGGCGGGCAGGTGGTGGCGGGCACGATCGACCGTCTGGTGGTGGAGCCGGAGCGCGTGCGGCTGGTCGACTACAAGACCGCGCGCCGTCCGCCCGAGCGTCTGGAGCAGGTGCCCAGGGGCGTGCTGCGCCAGATGGGCGCCTATGCCGCCGCGCTGGAAGTGGCCTTTCCGGGCCGCGCGGTGGAAGTGGCGCTGCTCTACACCACGGTCCCGCGTCTGCTCGAGGTTCCAGCCGAGGTTCTGGCCGCGCACAAGCCGGACTTTTCCCCGGCCCAGTAAACCTATGCCGGGGCAGGCGTTGCCTCGAAACAATTCGTCCCTAGATTGCGTTCAACCGAGATACCCGAGGAGTTTCAATTCATGGCGACTATCGCTGTTACCGACGCCAGCTTCGAAGCGGACGTTCTGAAGTCCGACAAGCCGGTGCTCGTCGATTTCTGGGCCGACTGGTGCGGCCCCTGCAAGATGATCGGCCCGGCCCTGGAAGAGATCAGCGAAGAGCTGTCCGACCAGGTCACCATCGCCAAGATGGACATCATGGCCAACACCGGCATTCCGGCCGAGATCGGCGTGAAGTCGATCCCGCTGATGGTTCTGTTCAAGGACGGCAAGCCGGTCGCCCAGAAGCTCGGCGCCGCGCCCAAGAGCGCGCTGAAGGGCTGGATCGAAGGCGAACTCTAAGCGTCGCTTTTTCCGCTTTCGGGCTGGAAATGAAAAACCCCTTCCGCCGCGAGGCGGGAGGGGTTTTGCTTTTCAGGTTGGACGGAGCAGCCCGGATACAGATTTTTTGGGGTAGCAAAGGTGGCGGGCCGAACTTAGCCCCAACGGATATGAACATGCCGGTGAACGATAGTCTCTGGGGGCTTACCGAAAAGGAGAAGCAGACCCTTCGCCTGATCGTGCGCGGTCACGATGCCAAGTCGACCGCACGATCGCTGGGCCTGTCCGTTCATACGATCAATGAGCGCCTGCGCGAGGCACGGCGCAAGATGGCGGTGTCGAGCAGCCGCGAGGCGGCGCGTCTGTTGCTGGACGCGGAAGGTGACGACCAGCAGGCCTTTCCCACCAATTCCTTGGAGGACACGGGAATCGGGGAAGACGTGGCCGGGTTGGAGGTGGATTCGACAGGCACGCCGATCGTCGGCGCGGGGCGAGCGCATGGCCGCCCCCGGATACTGACGGGAGTATTGCTCATGTCGATTGCCCTTGGTCTTGTGGCGCTGGCCACTCTCTCGCAAGTCACGCCGACAGCGCCCCTTGCGCCGACTACGTCGGATGAGACGGCCAGTTCGGAAGTGCAGCAGCTTGCCCGTCGATGGCTGATCCTGATCGATCAGGGCCGCTGGGAAGACAGTTACAAGGAAACCGGTTCGGCGTTCCGGAAGCTGAATACGTTGCAGGTCTGGGCCGCGACGAATGAAAAGGTACGCGTGCCGCTGGGACCGGTGGTTTCGCGGACATTTCTCCGCCAGGAGAACCTTCCCGCGCCGCCTTATGGCTATGAGGTAGTGAAATTCCGCACCAGTTTCGCCAACAAGGCTGACGCCGTGGAGACGGTCTCGCTGTCGCGCGAGAATGGCAGTTGGCGCGTCGCGGGCGTTACCATCGAGTAGGTCCCGCGCGGACGGAAGTTCAACATCTTCTCGCCCGCGGCCGGATAACAGAAACAGTCACTTGCGGGCGGGATTTGTTTCGAATTATCGCAGCGGAATGCGTAAGTATTGCCAGCATTGCGGCGCGGCTCTCGGAGAGGGCGCGCGTTTCTGTCAGGACTGTGGTCAGGCCGTGATTGCGGAAGTTCCGCAGGAGGCACCGCCGGTGGCTCCGGTGCGGGATTCGGCCAGGGATTTGGCCCAGGATTCGACGGGGCCGCGCGCTTCGTTTGCGGCTCGCAACCGGGTGCCGCTGATTGCGGGCGTTGGGGTGCTGGCGCTGGCTATCGTCGGCGGGCTCTGGCTGGGGCGGGAAACTACCGGCCCGTCCGTTGCCTCCGAAGCGCCGGTTGCCGACGAAACGGCGGCTGCGGACACGCCGAAATCGCTCGACTATCATGTCGCGGTGGAAAGCGATCTGCGCGATGCGCCGAGCGAGGACGGATCGCAGGTCGTCGGCCGGATCGAGCGCGGGCAGGCGGTGCGCGGGGTGCTTATCGACGGCACGCAGGGCGGTCGCTGGCTGAAGCTCGACGAGGGCGGGGCCTATGTGAACCTCGTCAATCTGTCGTCGGCCGCGCCGCCGCGCCTCGCCGAGATCGACGGCAGCGACCGCGTGACCACCGCGCCCTGTTCGATCCGCGAATCCGAAGCGGCGGGTTCGAAGGGGAAGGCGGAAATTGCGGCAGGGTCGCCGGTGCGGATCGTCGGCATTACCGGCAAGGGCGCCGTGGAACTGGCGCTGCCGGGCGGCGGCGTCGGCTATGCGGCGAAGGACGCCTGCCCGACCCAGCCCTCATCCGCCAAGTGGGCGGCGGCCAACGGGCTGATCGAATTCGAGCCAAGCAGCTGCGAATTCGGCCCGGAACTGGCTCCCTACTTCGAGAAAGCGGCGGCGCTCAGGCCCACTACGGAAGACGAATCCGCCGAGGAATATATCTATCCCGTCAACAAGACGTTCCGCGGTCTCAAGGTGAGCTATGTGGTGAGCGGCTACGAATGGCACGGGGTGGCCTTCGTCGATTCGCCCGCCCGCGTAGAGGCGGTGTTCCGCAAGCTGGGCTTCCGCCTCGACAAGGACGGCAGCTTCGCCGTTTCCGACGATACCCCGGTGTCCTCGTCGATTTCCGCTACGCAGGAAGACAAGCAGATGCGCGGGAAGAGCGAGCTGATCTGCGGGATCTGACGTGAAACCGGCGGGTTAGAGACCCGCCTGTTCGCTGCGGTGATAGCTCTGGGCGGCCTCGGCATCCTGGATGTCGTAGGCGAACCAGGCGGCCTCGCCGTGATCGAAGACCTGCACGAGGCCTTCGCCGACGCGGGCCTCGTAGAACGTCGCGGACACGCGGTCGTAGCCTTTCACGCTCGTGCCGTCGATTTCGAACGATACGTAGGCCGCATCGCCTGCATCGAGGATTTCCGGGAGATTGCCGCCGAACTTCACGCCGCGTTCGCCATCGAAGCCTTGCAAGGCGGTTCCGCGGGCCTCGGCGGCGACGCGCCGGTCCTTTCCGGCGGAGTGGTCGTAGAGACCGGCCACCTTCTTGCCGGTGACGAAGGCGAAGGCGGCTGCGGCGACAAGGGCGCGGGTGTGGGCATGCATGGCCCTACTTGGCACCGGGACGCGCCGCAGATCAAGCCGTTGCGGGGAAGGTTTCAGTCTTCCAGCGCGGAGAGGCGCGTGGCGAGGGCTTCGAACAGGGCGGGCGAGGCGGCGCCGATCAGGCCCTTGCGGCCGATTTCGTCGACCCGGTAGGCGCTGCCGTCGGGGCGGGCGCACTTGCCGCCCGCTTCGTTCAGGAACAGCGCGCCTGCCGCGTGGTCCCAGGGCAGGGTGCGCTCGAAAATCGCCACGTCGTTCTGGCCGAGCGCGAGGCGGGGGTATTGTTCGGCGGCGCAGCGGGGGATGTCGACCATGCGGTAGTGCGGGGCGACTTCGCTGCGCAGGCGTTCGCGGCGCGCTTCCTCGGTGAAGATCAGCGAGATCGCGGCGACCGGCGGTTCTTCCCCGGTGGCGCGGGCGGAGAGGCGTTCCCCGTCCACCCAGGCGCCGCCGTTCACCGAGGCGCGGCAGAAGCGACCGGTCAGGCAGTCGAGAATCCAGCCGCCCAGCGTCTCGCCCTTGTCGGCCAGCGCGATGAGCATGCCGAAGGGGGCCTTGCCGGACGCGAAGTTGTTGGTGCCGTCGAGCGGATCGACGATCCAGCACAGCCGGTCCTTCAGCTTCAGCAGTTCGTTCTCGTCGGCGAAAGTGGCTTCCTCGCCGACGACAGCGGCGTCCGGGAGCAGGGCGGTGAGACGCTCGGTGAGGATCGCCTCGCTCTCACGGTCGGCCACGGTGACGACGTCATCCACGGCCTTGCTGATGATCTGCTCGCTCGACAGCGACTGGTAGTGCGGCAGGATCACATCGCGAGAGACCTCGCGCATGATCGTTTCGACTGCGGCGTTGAGCGAAGGGGTGATCATGCGGGAGGCTTTCGTATGGAGATTTAGGTGAGCGGGATCATGACCTGCTGGGCATAGCCCTTGCGCTCGCGGATGCGGGCGTACCATTCGGCCAGGGCCGGGAACTCCGGCTTCTCGAACGGCAGGCTGAACCAGGTATAGGCATAGACGCCCATGGGAATGTCGCCCACGCCGAACTCTCCGCCGGAGAGCCAGGGCTTCTCGCCGAGATAGCGCTCCAGCACGGCGAGGTGGGCGGCGCAGGCTTTCACGTCACGCGCGATGGCGGGCATGTCCCACTGGTCCTGCGGGGTGCGGGCCATCGAGAGGAAGGGCAGGCGCTGGGCATCGGCATAAGTGATCTGCCAGTCCATCCAGCGGTCGGCCAGCGCGCGGTCGATGGGGTCGCGCTGGAACCAGCGCTCGCCGCCGTACTCTGCCGCCATGTAGCGCAGGATCGCGTTCGATTCCCACAGCGAGAGCTTGCCGTCCTCGATCATCGGCACCAGCCGGTTCGGGTTCTTGGCGAGGTATTCCTCGGTATAGCCGAACTTCCCGCCGATATCGTGGCGCACGTAGTTCAGGCCCAGCTCCTCGGCGAACCAGGCGACCTTCTTGACGTTGTGGGAGTTGAGGCGCCCCCAGATCGTGAATTGCGGAGCGGCCACGGTCAGCTCCGGTAATCGGCGTTGATCGAGATGTAGCCGTGGGTCAGGTCGCAGGTCCACACGGTGGCGGCGCCTTCGCCAAGGCCGAGATCGACCTCGATGGTGACGTCCTGTCCCTTGAGGTGGGCGGCGACGGGGGCTTCGTCGTAGTCGGCGAGCGGCAGGCCCTCGCGCGCGGCCCAGGTGCCGCCGAAGCCGATGGAAAGCTTGTCGCGGTCGGCCGGTTCGCCTGCTTTGCCTACGGCCATGACGACGCGGCCCCAGTTGGCGTCCTCACCGGCAATGGCGGTCTTCACCAGCGGCGAGTTGGCGATAGCCATGCCGACCTTGCGCGCGCTCTCGTCCGAGACGGCGCCGGAGACGGCCACTTCGATGAACTTCTGCGCGCCTTCGCCGTCGCGCACGACGAGGTGGGCGAGCTGGCGGCAGACATCATGGATCGCGGCGGCAAAGGCATGGGCGCCGGGGGAGGCGATCGACGAGATCGGCGCATTGCCTGCCTTGCCGGTGGCGAAGGCCAGCACGGTGTCGCTGGTCGAGGTGTCCGAATCGACGGTGATGCACGAGAAGGTGCGGAAGTTCGCGGCGGAGAGGCATTCCTGGAGGAAAGCAGGCTCCACGGCGGCATCGGTGAAGATATAGCCGAGCATCGTCGCCATGTCGGGCGCGATCATGCCGGAACCCTTGATGACGGCGGCGAGTGTGACCTTGGTGTCGCCGATCATCGCCGTGGCCGTTGCGCCCTTGGCGAAAGTGTCGGTGGTGGCGATGGTGTTCGCCACCTCTTCCCACGAGCAGGGCTCGGCGGTGAGGGCCTTCTCCACGCCTTCGCGTGCCTTGTCCTTGGGCAGCGGTACGCCGATCACGCCGGTGGAGGAGACGAAGACCTGCTCGCGCGGGCAACCGATGTGGGCGGCGACCTGGTCCATGATCTGCTCGACCGCCTCACGGCCCCGGTAGCCGGTGAAGGCGTTGGAATTGCCCGCGTTGACCACGAGCGCCCGGGCGTGGCCCTGCTTCACGTTGTCGCGGCCCAGTTCCACCTCGCTGGAGCAGCACAGGTTCTTGGTGAACACGCCCGCGACGGCGGTGCCTTCGTCCAGCTCCACGTAAGTCAGGTCGCATCGGCCCCAGTCCTTGTATCCGGCGCGCACGATGTGCGGCGTCACGCCGGCGATCGGCGGCATCTCGGGGAAGGGCGAGGCGAGCGGGGAGGTGGGATAGGCCATGGCGGGTGCGTAGCGCGTGGGTATGACAGGTCAAGCGTCCGCGTGATGCCCCTGCGCTGCGGTGGACGGTGATTTACATGGACTATTCATCCATGGCCCCCTATCTGATCCGCCATGGCAAACCGCCTGCTCCTCACTCTGCTGGCCCTTCTGACGGGCCTTGCCGCGCAGATCGGCCCTGCCGACGCGCGTGCTTCGCAGGTGGCCAGCCTGCAGGTGGTGCTGACCGAAGCCGCCGTCGCCGCCAAGGCGCCGCGTGCGCCGGTGGCCCTGGCGCAATTGCCAGAGCCGGGTTTCCGCTCCGTCCGACGGCAGGCTCCGCCGCTCGTCGAGGCGCCGGATTCGCTGGCGGTTCCCGCGGTTCTCACCGGGATAGATCGCGCGCGCGAGTAAGCGCGCCGACGATTCGCTCTTTCGCGAAACCTTTCCCGTGTCTGCGCGTATCGCAGGCGCGCACCTCCGACATACGCATTCACGAAAAACAGGGATTTCCGCCATGTTCGGCGCCATCGCCAAGTCCATTTTCGGTTCGTCCAACGAACGTTACGTCAAGTCGCTCGACAAGATCGTTGCCCAGATCGCCGCCTTCGAACCCGTCCTTGAAGCCTTGAGCGACGAGGAACTGGCCGCGCAGACGCCGAAGTTCCGCGAACTGCTGGCTGGCGGCAGCACGCTTGACCAGATCCTGCCCGAAGCTTTTGCCACCGTGCGCGAAGCCTCAAAGCGCGTGTTCGGCATGCGCCACTTCGACGTGCAGCTGATCGGCGGCATGGTGCTCCACCGCGGCGAGATCGCGGAAATGCGCACGGGTGAGGGCAAGACGCTGGTGGCGACCACCGCCACTTACCTCAACGCCATCGAGGGCAAGGGCGTCCACGTCGTCACCGTCAACGACTATCTCGCCCGCCGCGACGCCGAGCAGATGGGCAAGCTGCACAATTTCCTCGGCCTCACCATCGGTGTGATCGTCCCCAATCTCAACGAATGGGAACGCCGCGAAGCCTATGGCGCCGACATCACCTACGGCACCAACAACGAGTTCGGCTTCGATTACCTGCGCGACAACATGAAGCACGAGCGCAGCCAGATGGTGCAGCGCCCCTTCAACTTCGCGATCGTCGACGAAGTCGACTCGATCCTGATCGACGAAGCGCGCACCCCGCTCATCATCTCGGGTCCGACCGACGACAAGTCGGAACTCTACATGCAGGTCGACGCGGTCGTTAAGCAGTTCGTCCCCGAAGACTACGAGATGGACGAGAAGACCAAGAACATCAGCCTGACCGAGGACGGTGTCGAGAAGGCCGAGCGCATGCTCGAAGCCGCCGGTCTGCTGGTCGGTTCGAACCTCTACGACGTCGAGAACACCCAGGTGGTCCACCACCTCGACCAGAGCCTCAAGGGCGTGGTCATGTTCAAGCGCGACATCGACTACATCGTCAAGGACGGCAAGGTCGTCATCATCGACGAGTTCACCGGCCGAATGATGGACGGTCGCCGCTGGTCGAACGGCCTGCACCAGGCGGTCGAGGCCAAGGAAGGCGTCCGCATCGAGCCGGAGAACCAGACGCTCGCCTCGATCACCTTCCAGAACTACTTCCGCATGTATCCGAAGCTTTCGGGCATGACCGGCACCGCCGCCACCGAGGCGCCGGAGTTCTACGACATCTACAAGATGAACGTCGTCACCATCCCGACCAATGTGCCGATCCAGCGCATCGACGAGGAAGACGAGTTCTACAAGAACACCCACGACAAGTTCGGCGCCATCGCCAAGCTGATCCGCGAAAAGCACGAGATCGGCCAGCCGGTTCTGGTCGGCACCGTGTCGATCGAGAAGTCGGAACTGCTGTCGGACTTCCTCAACAAGGAAGGCGTCAAGCACTCGGTGCTGAACGCGCGCTTCCACGAGATGGAAGCGCACATCGTCGCGCAGGCCGGTTCGCCGGGCGCGGTGACGATCGCCACCAACATGGCCGGCCGCGGCACCGACATCCAGCTCGGTGGCAACGTCGAGTTCCGTGTCGAGGACGAGTTGCGCGACCTGCCCGAGGGCGTGGAGCGTGAAGAGGCCATTGCGCGCATCAAGCTTGAAGTGGCCGAGCAGAAGCGCCTCGTGCTCGAAGCCGGCGGCCTCTGCGTCATCGGCACCGAGCGCCACGAAAGCCGCCGCATCGACAACCAGCTGCGCGGCCGCTCGGGCCGTCAGGGCGACCCGGGCCTGTCGAAGTTCTACCTCTGCCTGGAGGACGACCTCCTGCGCATCTTCGGCCCGGACACGCTGTTCGCCAAGATGATGAACAGCAACCTGGCCGATGGCGAGGCGATCGGTTCCAAGTGGCTGTCCAAGGCCATCGAGACCGCGCAGAAGAAGGTCGAGGCGCGCAACTACGAAGTCCGCAAGCAGGTCGTCGAATACGATGACGTGATGAACGACCAGCGCAAGGTCATCTACGAGCAGCGCGCCGACATCATGGACTCCGAGACGGTCGACGAAGTCGTCGTCGACATGCGCAACGACACCGTCAACGCGCTTGTCGCCGATGCCTGCCCGACCGGTTCCTACCCCGAGCACTGGGATATCGAGGGCCTCAAGGCCAAGGCGCTGGACATCCTCGCGGTCGAGGTTCCGCTGGAGGAATGGATCGAGGAGAACGGCATCGATCCCGAACTCGTCGAGGAACGTATCGCCGCCATGGCCACCGAGCACATGAGCGCGAAGATGTCCCAGGACGATCCGGCGATCTGGCGCCAGGTCGAGAAGTCGATCCTGCTCGACCGCCTCGATCACTACTGGAAGGAGCACCTCTCCACCCTTGATGCGCTGCGTCAGGTGGTGTTCCTGCGCGCCTATGCCCAGAAGACGCCGATCAACGAATACAAGACCGAGGCCTTCAGCCTGTTCGAACGCCTGCTCGACCAGATTCGCGAAGACGTGACGCGCATCCTCTCGGTCAGCGAACTGCGCATGCCCGAGCCGGTGGGGCTTCCCGAACTGCCGGACTTCCTGACCGGCCACATCGATCCGCTGACCGGCCTCGACAATTCCAACGACGGTGACGGTTCGGCCTTCATGCCGGAACTGTTCGGCACTCTGGCGGGCAGTCCGCAGGCTGCGGTCGGTGCGGGTGCCTCGGGCGAGAATCCCTATGCCGAACTGCCGATCAGCCGCAACGCGCCTTGCCCCTGCGGTTCGGGGCAGAAGTACAAGCACTGCCACGGCGCCCTGGCGTAAACGGTACGCGGTTCGCCATCGGTTCCGGACTTGCCCGGAACCGATGGCAAAACAAAACGCGCGCTTGCGGGTAGGCCGCAAGCGCGCGTTTTGCTGTCCGGCGTGGCTGAAACATCCCGTCATTGCGAGCGTAGCGAAGCAATCCAGAGCGGCTTGAGACCAACTCTGGATTGCTTCGCTACGCTCGCAATGACGAAGGAGAGGACGGCTTCGCTGTTAACCCGCAGGCTTTTCGCCGCCGACCCGCGCCAGCTTGGCGAACATCGCCGCCGACATAGGCTGTGCCCGCAGGAAACCTTGATAGTAGGCGCAGCCCTCGCGCGCGGCGACTTCGCGCTGCTCTTCTTCCTCGATACCCTCGGCAATGACCTGGAGATCGAGCGCCCGTGCCATCGCGACGATCGCCCGCAGCACCGCCACGTCGCGGCGGTCGGTGGCGACGCCCTCGATCATCGTCCGGTCCAGCTTGAGATAGTGGATCGGCAGGACCTTGAGATAACGGAAGTTGCAGAACCCCGCGCCGAAGTCGTCGAGCGCGATGCGGATGCCCTGCGAGGAGAATTCCGCCATCATCTGCGCGGTCTGGCTGATGTCGCTGATGAGCGACTGCTCGGTGATCTCCAGTGTCAGACGGCGCGGCGGGAAGCCGCTCTCGCGCACGAGGTCGAGCATCTGGCGCACGTAAGTGCCGAAGGCGAGGTCAGCCGGGGTGACGTTGATCGACAGCCGCAGGTCGCCCGGCCACTGGCCCGCCGCCGCCATGGCCTTGGCGGCAATATGGCGAGAGAGCGGACCGATGTGGTCGACGCGCTCGGCGATGGCGAAGAGGGCGCCCGCACCGATACGGCCGAGCACCGGATGGTTCCAGCGGGCGAGGGCTTCCGCGCCGGTCAGCGAATCGTCGGTGAGGCTGAACTGCGGCTGGAACAGGATCTCGATCTCGTCGCGGTCGATGGCGCCAAGCAGGTCGGCTTCGAGTTGGGCCGCCGAGCGCCCCGGCACCGTGACTTCGCCGTCTGCCCAGCCGAGCCGTGTGGCGGACTGGTCCTGCAAGCCTGAAAGGGCATGGCCGAGCCGGTCGAGCATCGAATCGACGCTCTCGCCGGTGAGCGCGCGGATCAGGGCGATGCGCGGCGAGAGGCGCAGCACGCCGGTGGGCAGGGCGATCGGGCGCGAGATGAAGTCGGCCAGCTGGTCGGCCACCAGATGCCAGCGCTCCCGGCTGCATGCTTCGTTGGCGACCAGCACGAAGGAGCCGCCGCCCGCGCGGGCGACCAGCCAGGGGCCGTCGAGTTCCTCGCCCGCGAAATGGGCGATGCGGCTTGCCACTTCCTCCAGCGCGCCGTCGCCGGCTTCCGCGCCATAGGCCATGTTAATCGTGTCGAGCCGTCGCAGCGACACCAGCATGGCGTGGACATGGGCATGCTGCGGGGCGCTCTCGGCATCGGTGCGCCATACGGCGATGCGTTCGCGCACGGCGTCGAGGCCGGGAATCCCGGTCAATCTGTCTTCCAGCCCGCGGGCATGTTCCCGCGGTAAACCTTTGCGTCGTTCGCCCATCGCCTTTGCTATAGCCAAAGGCCTTGCCAAACGATGCAAAATTCGAAAGGTCCGCGGCATGAAAAGGGCTTCAAAATGAGACGGGATCTCATGAAATGTTCCCATTCGCGCTCCGATCCGGCGTGCGCACCTCTTCACATCGGGAATTGCAATGACTGACGAACCCAAGCTGGGCCTCATCGTCTCCGACAGCGCCAAGGCGCAGGACGGGGCGGCCGAGCTGCGCCGTGCTCATCGCTGGGTCGATCCTGCGGAGGCCGATGTGCTCGTCGTCGTCGGCGGGGACGGCTTCCTGCTGCACGTCCTGCACGAGATGCTGGACCGGGGCGTGATCAAGCCGGTCTATGGCATGAACCTCGGCACCGTGGGCTTCCTGATGAACGGCCCGCATGACGGCGTGCCCATTGCCGAGCGCATTGCCGAGGCGCATCCGGTGCCGGTGCGCCCGCTTCAGATGTACGCCACCAGCCACGATGGCCGCAGCTTCGTCTATTACGCGATCAACGAGGTGTCCTTGCTGCGCGAGACGCGCCAGACCGCCAAGCTGGAAGTGACGATCAACGGCAAAGTGCGGATGGAGGAACTGGTGGGCGACGGTGTGCTGGTTGCCACCCCGGTCGGTTCCACGGCCTACAACCTTTCGGCTAACGGTCCGATCCTGCCGCTCGGCTCGCGCATGCTGGCGCTGACGCCGCTCAGCCCGTTCCGCCCGCGCCGGTGGAAAGGCGCGATCCTGCCCGAGAGCGCCGAAGTCGAGTTCCGCATCCGCGAACCCGGCAAGCGCCCGGTCGCCGCCGTGGCCGACCAGAAGGAAGTGCGCGATGTGAAGACCGTGCGCATCGTCGCCAATGCCGAGAAGGAACTGACCTTGCTGTTCGATCCGGGCTTCACCCTGGAGGAGCGCATCTTCGCCGAGCAGTTCCAGGTCTGAGGAAAGGCGCCCTGCGAAGACTCTGCCCTGTGGAAAAGTTTTTGCATCATTTTCATAACAGAGTGCTTGCCAACCCTGAGGACCCCTTTTATAGGCGCACTCCTGCCCGGCGGTGGTAACACTGACAGGCTGCTCCCCGATAGCTCAGCGGTAGAGCATTCGACTGTTAATCGAATGGCCGTAGGTTCGAATCCTACTCGGGGAGCCACTTTCTTCCTTCCAAAACGGAAGGAGAAAGTCGCTCTGCACATGATGCGAGAGCCCTGACACATTCCGCAAGTGTCAAAATGTTTCCCAAGCAAGCAGCACATTGACGAACGCCTCATCCGGTGAGAGCGCTCTTTCAGGACGCCCCGGCATATCGCGCAGAACAATCGGGCATCCCGCGAGAGGACATGTGACCCGAATCAGTATCCCGCGTCTGGCAGTCCTGGCTGCGGTCGTTTTTCTTGCGCTCTGCGTGGCGCAGCTGACCGGCAGCCTGCTGTTCTACCAATCCATCGACCGGCAGACGATTCGCGCCGATCACGCGCGGCGAATCGCCGAACTGATCGTCGTCAGCGATCGCATCCACACGCTCCAGCCGAATCTCGCCGCACCGATCATGACGACGGGTCATCTCAAGGCGGAATTTTCACCCGAGCCCGCCGTGCGGGGCATGGCCGATTCCGAATCGCTGCGCCGGATTGCCGGGCAGGTGATCGAATGGGAGCCGTCTCTGGCCACCCGTCCGCTCAATCTCGCCACGGCCGACGCGACGGGCGGGAAGAGCGATCTCGTGGGCTCGGTGCGGCTGGCGGACGGCAAGTGGCTGAATTTCCGGTCGCGCGACATCACTTCGATGTGGCCGATCGCCTTGCGCGCCAGCATGCTCATGCTCTGCACGGCGCTGGCCTGCATCGCCATCGGGCTGATCCTGCTGCGCCTGCTGACCAATCCGCTGCGCCGCCTTACCCAGGCCGCCGATGCCATCGGTCACGGCCAGCGCGTGGAGATCCGCGAAAGCGGGCCGGAAGACCTGCGCAACCTCGCCCATTCGATGAACGTCATGCAGGAGCGCATCGCGCGGCTGCTGGAGGACCAGGCGCGCTCGTTCGAGGCGATCAGCCATGACTTGCGCACGCCGCTCTCGCGCCAGCAGATCGCCACCGACCTGATCGAAGACCCGGAAATTTCCGAGATCATGCAGACCAGCATCGACGAGATGGAAGGTCTTCTCGCTTCGCTGCAAGGCTACCTGCGAGCCCAGCACCTGTCTTCGGATGCGGAGAAGGTCGATCTCGGGGAACTCGTGGCGGCGGTCATCGCGCCCTATGAGGATCGAGCGCGGCTGACGGGGGCGGGCAGGGCCGTGGTCGAGAGCTTCCCCGAGCCGCTGGCCCTGGCGACCGGCGCGCTGGTCGAGAACGCCATCCGCTACGGCGGACGGGCGGAAGTGTCGGTGCGGCATGAAGGGGCGGACTGGTTCATCGACGTCGAGGATACCGGCCCGGGCATTCCGCCAAGCCATTTCGAGGACGTGCTGACGCCGTTCTTCCGCCTCGACGAGGCGCGCACGCGCGACACGCCGGGCTTCGGCCTCGGCATCCCGACGGCGCACCGGCTGATGATGCGGTTTGGCGGGCAGCTTTCCTTCGCGACGTCGCCCTGCGGTGGGCTGATTGCGCGGATCAGAGTGCCGTTGATGTAGGCGAGGGGCCTTGCCCGTAGCCCCCGTCATCCTGAACTCGTTTCAGGATCCATTTCTGACCATCAGCGGCGGCTTAATCGGCAAGATGGATCCTGAAACAAGTTCAGGATGACGTTGAGCTTTGTACTGTGTCAGCCTTTTCGCGCTACCGCCGCGAGACCCTTCGTAAGCTGGAGCAGGCCGTTCAGGCGGCTCTTAGGATCGCCCCAGGCGCGTTGCAGCACCAGCTTGTTGTCCGGACGCAGCTTGACCGCACCTTGCAGGCGTTCGGCATAGGCGATGAGGCCGAGCGGGTTCGGGAAGCTGTCGTTGTGGAAGCTGACGAGCGTGCCGCGTGGGCCGACGTCGATCTTGGCGATATGGGCCTCGATCGCCTGGCGCTTGATCTGAATGAGCTTGATGAGGTTCGAGGTCGCGGAGGGCAGGGGGCCGAAGCGGTCGATCATCTCGGCCGAGAGCGATTCGATCTCGTCCTTGCTGTCGGCGTCGTTGAGGCGGCGATAGAGCGCCATGCGCACGGCCAGATCGGGAACGTAGTCCTCCGGGATCATGATCGGCGCTTCCACCGTGATCTGCGGGGACAGGCCGGAGGTGTTCTTCTCCAGCCCGACGCCGCCCGCGCGGGCTTCGAGGATCGCGTCCTCCAGCATCGACTGGTAGAGTTCGAAGCCCACTTCGCGGATATGGCCCGACTGCTCGTCACCGAGCAGGTTGCCCGCGCCGCGAATGTCGAGGTCGTGGCTGGCAAGCTGGAAGCCTGCGCCCAGCGAATCGAGGTCGCTCAACACCTTGAGGCGCTTTTCCGCGACTTCGGATAGCGCGCGTCCGGCCGGGGTGGTCAGATAGGCATAGGCGCGCAGCTTCGAACGGCCCACGCGTCCGCGCAGCTGGTAGAGCTGGGCAAGGCCGAAGCGGTCGGCGCGGTGGATGATGATCGTGTTGGCGCGCGGAATGTCGATGCCGCTTTCGACGATGGTGGTCGAGAGCAGGACTTCGTACTTGCCCTCGTAGAAGGCGCTCATGCGCTCTTCCACTTCGCCCGCGCTCATCTGGCCGTGGGCGGAGATGACCTTCACTTCGGGCACGCTCTTGGCCAGCCATTCCTCGACTTCGGCCATGTCCGAAATGCGCGGCACGACGATGAAGCTCTGGCCGCCGCGATGGTGCTCGCGCAGCAGGGCCTCGCGCATCACCATCTCGTCCCATTCCATCACGTAAGTGCGCACCGCAAGGCGATCGACCGGCGGGGTCTGGATGGTCGAGAGTTCGCGCAGACCGCTCATCGCCATTTGCAGCGTGCGCGGGATCGGCGTGGCGGTGAGCGTCAGCACGTGCACGTCGGTGCGCAGCTGCTTGAGGCGCTCCTTGTGGTTGACGCCGAAGCGCTGCTCCTCGTCGACGATGACAAGGCCGAGGCGCTTGAAATTGACCGTCTTCGAGAGAATCGCATGGGTGCCGCAGACCACGTCCATGGTGCCGGCGGTCAGGCCGTCGCGGGTGGCCTTGGCTTCCTTCTCGGGGACGAGGCGCGAGAGGCGGCCGACTTCGAGCGGGAAGCCGTTGAAGCGATCGGCAAAGCTCGAATAGTGCTGGCGCGCGAGCAGGGTGGTCGGTGCGACCACGGCGACCTGCTGGCCCGCCATGGCGGCGACGAACGCGGCGCGCAGGGCCACTTCGGTCTTGCCGAAGCCCACGTCGCCGCAGACGAGGCGGTCCATCGGCTTGCCTTCGGAAAGGTCGCCCAGCACGTCGTCGATGGCGTGTTCCTGGTCCTCGGTTTCCTGCCAGGGGAAACGATCGACGAACTGGTCGTAGGAGGACTTTTCGGGCAGCAGGGCAGGCGCCGTGCGCAGGGCGCGCGCGGCGGCGGTCTTCATCAGTTCGCCCGCGATCTCGCGGATGCGTTCCTTGAGCTTGGCGCGGCGCTTCTGCCAGGCTTCGCCGCCCAGCTTGTCGAGCGCGACGCCTTCCGCCTCGCTGCCGTAGCGCGAGAGGACGTCGAGGTTTTCGACCGGGATGTAGAGCTTGTCGCCGCCCGCATAGGTCAGCATCACGCAGTCGTGAGGCGACTTGCCGACCGGGATCGACTGGAGGCCCTCGTAGCGACCGATGCCATGGTCCATGTGGACGATCATGTCGCCCGGCGTCAGTGCCGCCAGTTCGGCGAGGAAGGCGTCGGAATCTTTCTTCTTTTTCTTCCGGCGGACAAGGCGGTCGCCAAGGATGTCCTGCTCGGTGACGACTTCGACGGCATCGTTGGTGAAGCCGGTTTCCAGCGGCAGCACCAGCGCGGCGGAGCGGCCCTGCACGGCAAGGCCGAGGGCTTCCTGCCAGGTATCCGCCAGCTTGGGTTCCGGCCCCTTGGCCTCGCCCAGGATGGAAACGAGGCGCGCGCGGCTGCCGGTGGAATAGGCGGCCAGGATCGCCTTGCGGCCCGACTTCGCAACCGCGTGTAGGTGCTTGGCGGCGGCCTCATAGACATTGTCGCCGCGCGCACGCTCGGGCGTGAAGTCGCGGGCATTGCCGAAGCCGAAATCGATGACCGTCTTGCTTTCCGGCTGCGCGAAAGGATCGGCGCGGTGGACCGGGAAGGCCGCAACGGCGCGTTCGAATTCCTCGCGGCCCAGATAAAGCGCGTCGGTGGCGAGCGGGCGATACGATCCCGCCTTCTGGCCCGAGGTTTCGAGGCGGGCCTTGTGATAGTCGGCAATGTCGGTGAAGCGCTCGTCGGCGGCACCGAGTGCCGGACTGTCGATCACCAGCAGGTCGTCGTCCGAGAGGTGGTCGAACAGTGTGACCAGCCGGTCTTCGAACAGCGGCAGCCAGTGCTCCATGCCCGCAAGGCGGCGGCCGTCGCTGACCGCCTGATAGAGTGGGTCCGCCGTGGCATTGGCGCCGAACATCTCGCGGTAGCGGCTGCGGAAGCGCTTGACGCTGTCCTCGTCGACCAGCGCTTCGCTGGCGGGGAGCAGCAGGTGGTCGGGAACGGTGCCGGTGGAGCGCTGGGTGCCGGTATCGAACAGGCGCAGGGTTTCGAGTTCGTCGCCGAAGAAATCGAGGCGCAGGCCGCCTTCCAGACCGGAGGGCACGATATCGAAGATCGAGCCGCGCACCGCGAACTCGCCCGCGTCGATGGCGGTGTCGCTGCGCTGGTAGCCCTGACGGCGCAGCAGTGCGATCAGGCTTTCATGGCCGATTTCCGTACCGGGCTTCAGCAGTCGCACCGATTCGCGAATGCGGAACGGCGTGAGCACGCGCTGGAGCACGGCATTGGCGGTGGTGACGAGAAGCTGCGGGCCGGTGCGCTTCAGCTGGAGCCGGTGCAGCGCGGCCAGACGGCGGGCGCTGACCGAAAGGGCAGGGCTGGCGCGGTCGTAGGGAAGGCAGTCCCACGCGGGGAATTCGACGACGTCCAGTTCCGGTGCAAAGAACTGCGCGGCCTCGGCAACGGCGCGCATGGCGCTTTCGTTGTCGGCGATGAACACCGCCCGCCCTTTCGCGGCGCGGGCAAGGTCCGCCATGACCAGCGGCTGGGCACCGCGCGTTACCGAGGCAAGGGTAAGCGGCGAGGTAGCCGAGAGAATGCGTTGGAAATCGGCCATGCCGCAGTCAGTCTGCCTTATGAAATCAGCGCGGGATATCGACGTAATCGAGCTTCATCATGCGGTCCATCAAGGGGCCGCGATATTGCTCGGGAATGCTCTGGGTGCCGAGCGCCCAGGCCATGATGTCGACGTCTTCTTCCTCGATCATCGTTTCGAAGAGTTCGATCTCGACTTCGGACCATTCGGCGTGGAAGCGGTCGAAGAAGCAGCCGATCATGTAATCGGCCTCGCGCGTGCCGCGATGCCAGGCGCGGAACTTGAGGCGGGCGAGCCGGGCCAGCCCCTGAGATGTAATTTCGCTCATGCCCGCGCCGTTACGATACGGCGCGGGCATGAGCAAGTTTTTGGGTGTTCCGCCCTAGCGCTGGAATACCTTGATGATCTCTTCGCTGCGGCGCCCGGTCATGGTCTTGGGCACTTCGGTCAGCAGCGCGCTCTTCAGCTCCTTGTGATAGTGGCGCCGCATTTCGCCGAGCGAGCGGGGATCCGCCACGATCACGAGCTGATCGATCTCGCGTTCCAGCACCTGCTGGTTGAGCCAGCCCGCGACGGCGGCGGCATGGGCGCTTTCGTCCAGCGAATCGTTGCTGCCGTCGCCGGTCCGGGCCTGATGGCGCGAAACGGCATCATCGCGGCGGCGGAAGCCCGCGCTGAAGTTGGTCGCCTCCAGATCCGGCGTTTCCAGCGCAGTGAGTTTCGGCGCGGCCTCGCGTCCCGCGTTGCGATAGAGTTCGAAGTTTTCACCGTCGACGATCGCAAACACGGTTCCGTGCGGAAGAAGCATGCATTTCTCCTATGCAGGGGTGGGGTGACACCTGGGCCAACGTGGCTGTCCGCAAATCCGTTCCCCGCCGGTCTGGCGAAACGAGCCGCACTCGCGCTAAGAGGCTGACCATGCGGCCCGAAGCACTCAATTGCCTGTTCACCGAGACCGATTCCCTTGACGGCGTGGGCCCCAAGCTCAAGCGTCCCCTGGAGAAACTCGGGCTGACCCGCATCCGGGATCTGCTCTATCATCTGCCCGACCGCTTCGTGGAGCGGCGCGCGGTGCTTAATCTCGACGATGCCAGCGTGGGCGAGAACGTGATCGTCCGCCTCATCGTGCGCGAGCATCGCTCGCCGTCCGGGCGCGGACCATTCCGGGTGATCGCCGAGGACGAGACCGGCAATATTTGCACGATCACCTACTTCGGCCGCGCATCCTACACGGCGAAGAAGCAGCTTCCGGTCGGCGAGACGCGCTGGGTGGCGGGGCGGCTCGACCAGTATGGCCAGATGCTCCAGATGGTGCATCCCGAACATGTCTCGGAAACCAGCGCCGCGCCGGTGGGGCAGCTTTGCGAGGCGGTCTATCCGCTGTCGGAGGGGCTGACGCAGGGACGCGTCGCAGGCCTTGTCCAGCAGGCGCTCAAGGCCTTGCCCGAACTGCCCGAATGGATCGAGCACGGTCTCTACGACAAGATGAAGTGGCCGGTCTGGCACGAGGCCGTGCGCGAGGTCCATCGCGGCGTCCATGCCTCGGCGCGCGACCGGCTCGCCTATGACGAACTGCTCGCCAATGCTCTTGCGTTGATGCTGGTGCGGGAGAGCAATCGCAAGCAGTCCGGCACCCCGCTGAAGGGCGACGGCTCGCTGCGGGCCAAACTCAAGCTGCCCTTTGCGCTGACCGGCGCGCAGAAGCGGTCCATCGACGAGATCGAGGGCGACGTGGTGCAGAACGCGCCGATGCTGCGCCTGCTTCAGGGCGATGTCGGCGCGGGCAAGACGGTGGTGGCGCTCAATGCGATGCTCATTGCGGTGGAGGCGGGGGCACAGGCGGCGCTGCTGGCGCCGACCGAAATCCTCGCCCGCCAGCATTACGAGACTCTTGCCCGGATGCTTCAGGGCACCGGCGTCGAGATCGCGCTGCTCACCGGACGCGACAAGGGCAAGGCGCGCGAGGCGATCCTGATGGGGCTGGTCGGCGGCTCCATCGATATCGTCGTCGGCACCCACGCGATCTTCCAGGACACCGTTTCCTACCGCAATCTCGCGCTGGTGGTGATCGACGAGCAGCACCGCTTCGGTGTGGGCCAGCGGCTGATGCTGGCGCGCAAGGGCCGCCGCACGCCGCATACGCTGGCCATGACCGCCACGCCGATCCCGCGCACGCTGACTTTGGCACAGTACGGCGAGATGGAAGTCTCCAAGCTCGACGAACTGCCGCCCGGGCGCCAGGCCATCGACACCCGCGTGGTTTCGGTGGAGCGCATGGCCGACGTCGTCGAAGGTATCGCCCGCCATATCGAGACGGGACAGCAGGCCTATTGGGTCTGCCCGATGGTCAGCGAGAGCGAAAACGACGACCTCGCCGCGGCCGAGGCCCGCTATGCGACGCTCAAGGATCGCTTCGGCGACCGGGTCGTGCTCGTCCATGGCCAATTGAAGCCCGAGGCCAAGGACGCCGGCATGGAGCGCTTTTCAAGTGGCGAGGCTGCGGTGCTGGTGGCGACGACGGTGATCGAAGTCGGCGTCGACGTGCCGAATGCGACGCTGATGGTGATCGAGCAGGCCGAGCGCTTCGGGCTTGCCCAGCTTCACCAGTTGCGCGGGCGCGTCGGGCGCGGCAGCGAGAAATCGACCTGTCTGCTGCTGCGCGGACAGCAGCTCAGCGAAACCGCTCGCCAGCGCCTTGCCCTGATGCGCGAGACTCAGGACGGTTTCCGGCTCGCCGAAGAAGACCTGCAACTGCGCGGCGGCGGTGAACTGCTGGGCACGCGGCAGTCGGGCGATACGCCGTTCCGCATTGCCAGCCTGGAGCAGATCACCAAGCTGCTGCCACTCGCCCATGACGACGCCCGCCTGCTGATCGAGCGCGACGGCGGCCTCGCCGGACCGCGCGGAGAAGCGGCACGGCTGTTGCTCTATCTGTTCGAACGCGACTGGGGCGTGCAGCTTCTGCGCGGGGGATAGAGGTTTTTCGGTTCAACACCCGGTCGGCGTCGCTCGTCCGGCATAAGTCGGCGAAAGCGGGAAGTTCAGCTCCGCCAGAAGGGCGGCGTCGGCGTGGCAGTATTTTTCCGTGGCCACGAACGAGCGTACCGGGGTGAAGTCGAAGCTTTCATGGTTCTTCACCAACGCGAACGATTGGATATGCGTGGGCGCGGCTGCGTAAGGGGACGTGCCGATGTCCCGGTTGGCGATCAGCATATAGAGTGTCGAGGTGCCGCGATAATCGCCGCGGGCGAAGCGGACCGAGCGGATCATGTCGTCGCCGACATCCGGAGCATCGTTGATCTGGTCCCGGCCTTCGAGAACGGCCGTGGCATTGCCCACTTTCACCAGGAAGATGTGTTGGCCGCGGACCTTGTTGTTCTGGCGCCAGAGCTGCGCGATCGAGCCGTCCTCGCCGGTTCCGGCGATATCGGGCAGGGCGTTGATCCCCGGTGCGAGGGTGATCGGCGTGAGCAGGGCCGGAGCGGATGCGGCGGCCATGCCGGGTAGCGCGAGCCATGCCATCGCCCAGCAAACGGATAGTTGTCGAAAAGGCAGATGTCGCATCGTCACTCCCCGCGACCACGCATCCCTCTGCGATGTTCTGCCCGAGGGTCGGCGAAGCGACAATAGGGCTGGCCGAAAGGGTTAGGGGGAGGGAAAAACCTGCCGATTCGACTGTTTCGAGCGCTGCGCGGGGGCGATTCGAGGGCTATGGCGCGGCCTTTTCGGCGTCGGGCGACGAAAATCGGGCCTGTGGAAATTTTTGTTTTTGCTCGAAATTTCTAGGTTTTCCGGTGCTCTGAGGGGGCTTCCGCATGCCTTCGTCCCGCCGATGCGAACAAAAATGAGATTGGCCACTTGCCACCCCCGGAGTCGCCCTATATAGGCGCGCTCCTGCCCCGGGCGCTCTTCGGAACGCCCACCCGGTCGGGGAATAGCTCAGCCTGGTAGAGCACTGTCTTCGGGAGGCAGGGGCCGGAGGTTCGAATCCTCTTTCCCCGACCATTTTCACCCTCGGGTGAGGCATAGAAACCCAGCGGAAACGCTGGGTTTTTTGCTGTCTGGGGTTTGCTTCACATTCTGTCATGGACAAGGGTTCAAGGTCCGTTTGAACCTCGCCCGCTATGGGCTAGGCTCCGGCCATGACCGAAATTCTCGCTGCCGATTCCGCCGCCCAGACCACAGTTCGCCACTGGGAGTGGCAATACCTCGACCTCATGCGCCGCATCTGGGAAGAGGGCGATGAACGGGTGGACCGTACCGGCATCGGCACGTGCTCGGTGTTCGGGGCGACGATCCGCTTCGACCTGTCGGACGGCGCGATGCCGCTGCTCACCACCAAGCGCGTCTACTGGAAGACGGCGACCCGCGAACTGCTCTGGTTCCTGACCGGGGATACCAACATCCGTTCGCTCTGTGCGCAGGGCGTCGAGATCTGGACCGATTGGCCGTTGGACCGTTATCGCCGCGAAACCGGCGAAACTATCGAGCGTGCCGAATTCTCGCGCCGGATCGTCGAGGATGCGGCCTTTGCGGATCAGTGGGGCGATCTCGGTCCGGTCTACGGCAAGCAGTGGGTGAACTGGCCGGTCTACGAAGAGGCCGGCGAGGGACTCTATCGCAAGCGGGCAGCCGGGGTGAATCAGGTCGCGCAAGTGATCGAGAGCCTGAAGAACAATCCGGGCAGTCGCCGCCACATCATCGAGGGTTGGAACGTCGCCGAACTCGATTCGATGGCGCTGCCGCCGTGCCACAAGAGCTATCAGTTCCATGTCGCCGATGGCCGCCTCTCCTGCGCGCTCTATCAGCGGAGCTGCGACCTCGGGCTTGGGTTCGCCTTCAACATGTGGTCGCTGGCACTGCTGACGCGGATGTTCGCCCAGCAATGCAACCTTGAGCCGGGAGAGGCCGTTTGGATGGGCGGTGATGTCCATCTTTACCTCAACCATGCCGCTCTGGTCGAAGAGCAGCTTTCGCGCCGGCCCGAAGGCGAAGCGCGACTCGAAATCGCCCGCAGGCCCGATTCGATCTTCGATTACCGGATCGAGGATTTCGTGGTTTCGGGTTACGCCCCGCAGGCGCATATCGCCGCTCCGGTGGCGGTTTAATTCCCGTTGGGCAGATTTTCTCGGTGGATTGACATTGCTGGAGGTTGAAATAATATGACCTGACCGTGGAATTTTGAAACGCGTTAGGTTCGTCCCTTTTTCCTAGCGCAGATCAGGTTTCTACGGCCCGGAAAGTCGGGAGAGGATAACCAGAATGGCCGAAGGCCCGGTTCGCACAGGCAAGTTACGTGGCAATCTGCCGCCGCTCGAACTCTATGTTCCCGAGCCGAGATATCGGCCGGGCGATACGGTAGATTATACTCACCTGGAAATCCCCGAACCGGGCCTTCTGGCCCGGCCGGACGAGGCCTGCGAGGCCAGGGAAACCTGGCCAATGACGCTTGACCTGATCCGGGTGCTCGGCGATGACGATCGCGCCGTCGGTCCGTGGAATCCCGGTCTCGATGCCGAGACCCTGCGCCGCATGCTGGCGACGATGGCGCTTACCCGCGCTTTCGACGACCGCATGTATCGCGGCCAGCGGCAGGGAAAGACCAGCTTCTACATGAAGTCCACCGGCGAAGAGGCGATCTCGATCGCCTGCGCCCACGCGCTCGCGGCGGACGACATGGTGTTCCCCAGCTATCGCCAGCAGGGCGTGCTGATCGCCCGCGGCTATCCGCTGGTGGAGATGGTCAACCAGATCTACTCGAACCGCGCCGATCCCCTGAAGGGCCGCCAGTTGCCGATCATGTATTCGGCCAAGGACTACGGCTTCTTCTCGATCTCGGGCAACCTCGCCACCCAGTTCCCGCAGGCGGTGGGCTGGGCGATGGCTAGTGCGATCAAGGGCGATACCCGCATCGCCACCAGCTTCGTGGGCGAAGGCTCCAGCGCCGAGGGCGATTTCCATGCGGCGATGACCTTTGCGGCGGTCTACAACGCGCCCGTCGTGCTCAACGTGGTCAACAACCAGTGGGCGATCTCCAGCTTCTCGGGCTTTGCCGGGGCCGAGCGCACGACTTTTGCGGCGCGCGCGGCGGGTTACGGCATCGCCGGGCTGCGCGTCGACGGCAACGATATCCTGGCGGTCTATGCGGCGATGGAGTGGGCCGCCAACCGTGCCCGTGCGGGCAAGGGGCCGACCCTGATCGAGCACTTCACCTATCGCGCCGAAGGGCACTCCACCTCCGACGATCCCAGCGCCTACCGTTCCGCGCGCGAGGCTGAGGACTGGCCGCTCGGCGATCCGATCATGCGCCTCAAGAAGCACCTGATCGCGCTCGGCGAATGGTCGGAGGAGCAGCACGAGACGATGGACCGTGACCTCGCCGAGCAGGTCAAGGCGGCCACCAAGGAAGCCGAGAAGAACGGCATCCTCGGGCACGGCCTTCACCACCCGTTCCACACGATGTTCGAGGACGTGTTCGAGGAGCTGCCCTGGCACCTTCAGGAACAGGCCGAACAGGCGATCCGTGAGCGACAGACGAAATGGCCGGAGTGGAAGGAGTGAGGACCATGATCGAGGAAAATCCCGTCAGCCTTCACGACGCGCCGAGCCGTCCGATGAACATGATCGAGGCAATCAACGACGCGCTCGACATCATGATGGCGCGCGATCCCGATGTCGTCATCATGGGCGAGGACGTCGGCTACTTCGGCGGCGTGTTCCGGGCGACGGCGGGCCTTCAGAAGAAGTTCGGCAAGAATCGCGTGTTCGATACGCCGATCAACGAATGCGGCATCATCGGCGCTGCCGTCGGCATGGCCGCTTATGGCCTGCGCCCGGTGCCGGAGATCCAGTTCGCGGACTATATCTATCCTGGCCTCGACCAGCTCGTCTCCGAAGCGGCGCGTCTGCGCTATCGCTCGGCCGGGGAGTTCGTGGCGCCGATCACCGTGCGCTCGCCGTTCGGTGGCGGCATCTTCGGGGGCCAGACCCACAGCCAGAGCCCCGAGGCGCTGTTCACCCACGTCGCCGGTCTCAAGACGGTGATCCCGGCGACGCCTTATGACGCCAAGGGCCTGTTGATCGCCGCGATCGAGGACAACGATCCGGTCATCTTCTTCGAGCCGAAGCGCATCTACAACGGCCCGTTCGACGGCTATTATGATCGCCCCTCGCGGCCCTGGAAGGGCTTGCCCGGAAGCCAGGTGCCGGAGGGCTACTACAAGGTGCCGCTCGGCAAGGCCCGTGTGGTGCGCGAAGGCGCGGCGCTGACGGTCGTGACTTACGGCACCATGGTTCATGTCGCCGAAGCGGTGCTCGCCGAGAAGGGCGTCGATGCCGAGATCATCGATCTTCGCAGCCTCGTTCCGCTTGATATCGACACTGTGGAAAAGTCGGTGGAGAAGACGGGGAAATGCCTGGTGATACACGAGGCGACCCGCACCTCCGGCTTCGGCGCCGAACTCGTCACGCTCGTCCAGGAGCGCTGCTTCTATCATCTCGAAGCGCCGGTGGAGCGCGTGACCGGTTTCGACACGCCCTATCCGCATAGCCTCGAGTGGGCCTATTTCCCCGGTCCCGTCCGCATCGGCGAGGCGGTCGATCGGCTCATGAAGGATTGATCCGATGGGTCGTTTCACATTCCGCCTGCCGGATATCGGCGAGGGTATTGCCGAGGCCGAGATCGTCGCCTGGCACGTCAAAGTCGGGGACACGGTCGAGGAAGACGGCCGCCTTGCCGACATGATGACCGACAAGGCCACGGTCGAGATGGAGAGCCCGGTTTCGGGCGTG
>PJTY01000205.1_pt1 | contig 39794 bp, 32 predicted proteins | sample 1512121 | NCBI WGS metagenome assembly PJTY01 (sample SAMN08177680, study PRJNA422409) | Soil metagenome, whole genome shotgun sequencing project. | isolation source: Soil enriched (2) on filter paper: alkali lignin treatment | place: USA: Madison | collected 2015-01-15 | reverse complement strand
GCGAAGAAGGACGGCACGCCGAACCAGGACTTCCGCGGCAAGCTCAGCTATTCCTGGCCGAAGAACGCGGGCCAGTTCCTCAACAATGTCGGCCAGCCGGGTTACGATCCGCAGTTCGCCTATGGCTACGGACTCACTTACAAGGATCGCACCACGGTTCCGCAGCTGAGCGAAGCGGCCGGGCTCGATGCCTCGCTTTCCAACGTCTCGGTCTATTATCTGCCGGGCAAGGTGCTCGCGCCGTGGAAGCTTGCAACGGGCGGCGCGGTCGCGGTGAAGAACGTCGACGGCGGCGGCACGCAGGAAGGCGCGCGCCAGCTTGTCTTCACCGGCCCCGGCGAAGTGCGCATCGAAGGACCGACGGTCGATCTGGGGCGCCAGAGCAACGCCATGCTCAGTCTGCGCATCGATTACCGTATCGATGCCAAGGGAGCGGTCGCGCCGAATCTGGGCCTGGGCGAGACGTTCCTCGACGGCGCGCAGCTCTTCACCTCCGCCCCCGGCCAGTGGGCCAGCGTCAAGGTCTCACTCTCCTGCTTCGCCAAGGCAGGTGCGGACATGACGAAGATTTCGCGTCCCTTCATACTTCAAGGCAATGCGGGTGAGACGATCTCGCTCTCCACCGTCAAGCTCGATGCCGATCCCACCGGCGCAATCTGTCCGAACTGAACAGAGAGAATTCCCTATGCCGCGCCTTGCGAAATTCGCCGCCCTTGCTCTTCTGACGCTCGCCCATCCGGCGCTGGCGGAGGAAGTGGACCAGAACCGCCTCCCGCCCTCGCAGGACCCGACGCGCATGGCCAACGGCCTCGCGCAGACGCCGCCGATGGGCTGGAACAGCTGGAACAAGTTCGCCTGCAACATCTCGGAAAAGACCATCCGCGACACGGCGGATGCGCTGGTCACCACCGGCATGAAGGATGCGGGGTACAACTACCTCGTCATCGACGATTGCTGGCACGGCGAGCGCGATGCCAAGGGCTTCATCACCGCCAATGCCAAGGCCTTCCCCTCGGGGATCAAGGCCACGGCCGACTATGTACATTCCAAGGGCCTGAAGTTCGGCATCTATTCGGACGCCGGCACCAAGACCTGCGGCGGCCGCCCGGGCAGCCAGGGGCACGAGTATCAGGACGCAATCACTTACGCCTCATGGGGGGTGGACTATCTGAAATACGACTGGTGCAGCACCGGCAGCCGCAATGCCGAGGAAGCCTATGCGCTGATGTCCGACGCGCTGCGCTCCACGGGGCGCGACGTGCTGCTCTCGCTCTGCGAATGGGGCACCAATCGCCCATGGCTCTGGGCCTCGAAAATCGGCAACATGTGGCGCACCACGGGCGACATCACCGACAAGTGGTCGGGCAAGCACGGCTATGCATTGGGCATGCTCGATATCGTCGATCTCAACGAGCCGCTCTGGCCTTATGCCGCGCCGGGGCACTGGAACGATCCGGACATGCTCGAAGTCGGCAACGGTGGCATGACGACCACCGAGTATCGCAGCCACTTCTCGCTCTGGGCAATGATGGCATCCCCGCTGATCGCCGGGAACGATGTGGCGAACATGAGTGCGGACACCAAGGCGATCCTGCTCAACAAGGACGTGATCGCCGTCGATCAGGACAAGCTGGGCCGCCAGGGTCGCCGGATCGCCAAGGATGGTAACGGAGAAGTCTGGGTTCGCACGCTCGCCGACGGCAAGCGCGCCGCGCTGCTGTTCAACCGGGGCGAGACGCCGGTGACGCTGACGGTGAACTGGGCACAGCTCGACTATCCCGCCAGCCAGTCGCTCAAGCTGCGCAACCTTTGGACGCACCGGGACCTTGGCGCGATGAAGGGCAGTTATTCGGCCGAAGTCGAGCCTCACGACGTCGTCATGGTGACGCTGACGCCCTGAAGATTCAGTTCCCCAACGCGATCTGGTCGAGATCGTCGGCGGAAGGTTCGGCTGAGTCGAGCAGGCGGATCGCGACCTGGTCGCGTCCGCCACGTTTGGCTTCGTAGAGTGCCTCGTCGGCCAGGCGATAGAGTGCGCGGAAATCGGCACTTCTCGCGGTTTCCGCGATGCCGATGCTCACCGTGACTTTGCGTTGGCCAACGACATCGCCATGCTCGCAGCCGCCGATCTGCTGGCGAAGGGTATCGGCAAAGCGCATCAGCTCGAAGCCCCCCAGTCCTGCAACCATCACCGCGAACTCCTCGCCCCCCAGTCGGGCGACGGTACAGGTCGGGCTTTCGTAGGGTGCGATGCAACGAGCGATCGCCTCCAGCACGACATCGCCCGCATCGTGGCCGTAGACGTCATTGATCGACTTGAACCAGTCCACGTCGATCAGCAGCAGGGCGACCACTTCGCCCCTGCCTTGCGAAGCGTCGAGGACCGTGTCGACCCGCTCGATGAAACCGCGCCGATTGGGAAGTCCGGTCAGAGCGTCGCGCCGGGCCAGTTCCTGCGCCTGCGCTTCGGCCTGCCGCGCCATGTCGCGCTCGACGCGCAGACGGGCATGGGAGCGCGAAGCAGCAACGGACAGCCAGAGCGTCTGCCATGCTGCCGCGAAAAGAACGAGGATTTGCGAACCGCCGCCCCAGAACATCGAATCCGCATCGAAGAAGCTCGTAGAGGCGAGGACGATCATCGGCACGGCCCAGGCCCCCGCGAAACTGCGCGCCTCGCTGCTACCGCGCCGCCAGGCCTGCCCGATGCAGAATGCCACCGCGACGAGGTTGGCGAGAACGAGGATGCCCAGCAGGGCGCCAAGCCTGTCGATCGGCCCGGAACGCATCACCGAGAGGGGAATACCGAGTGCGAACACGCCGCCCGTCAGCCAGAGTGCAGTCCGTCGCAGCCAGCGGCTGACGCAATGGTCCTCCAGCGCGGTGACGGCGCTGAGGGTGGCCAGCGAAATGGCCAGGCAGGAGAGCCCCGTGCAGATCTGCGCGGATATTGCCCCCGCCATGCCGGGGAAGAAGAACAGATGAAGCTGCGACCAGCATGCGCCCCAGGCGATCATGCAAGCGGCCCACGCCGCCTGCCAGGCCGAAAACTGCCGCCGCACGGCAACCGCCAAAGAGCCGTTGTAGATCGCTCCCGCCAGCAGGAGCACGAGCGCCGCGCCGATCGATGTGGCAAGCCCGGTCGTCTGCGTGCTCTCCTCTCCGCGTCCGACGAGCCTCATCCGCAGCAGATGGGCACTCGCCACTTTGTCGAAGCGCATCGTCACGCCGGTCAGCGGCACGTCACGGTGCGGCGCACGGAAGGCGAGTTGCCCGCCTGCCCGCCAATGCGTGCCGAAATCGCCGCTGCGCACGTCCTGCCGTTCCACCGCCCCATCGGCGTAGGAAAAGGTGACGACCAGACGGTCGAACCGCGAACTATGGACGATCAGGGAGAGGTCGTCGCGCTCGTCCGCTCCCGATGGCAGGATCGCGCGAAGCCAGAGTGTGCCTTTCTGATAGCCTTCGGGCTCACCGGAGCAGATGAAATTCGAGGGAGCGCCGTCGTTCTCAACGACCGTCCGGCTGACCGCATGACACAGCGGGCGACCAATCCGCAGCACTTCCGCAAGGGCTGGCGCCGACCAGCCCAGCCCCGCAGATCCCATGCACACGATCATGCAAAAGGCGATAAGCGCCTTTCGAAAGAGGCGCGAGAATGGCGATTCGCAGACCATTGCGCCACGACCTATGGCACAAGATTGCCTTCAACAAGGTTACCCGATTAACCAAAATCAACTGGACGGGCTAACAGCGCGGCGATCCACGCCGCTTGTGGGGTTCCGGCCTCAGCCCGAATGCCGATGCCGGAACCCTACGGGATCAGTCCGCGAACGGCCGGTCGATCGAAACCTGCGGCCGGGTGAACCACTGCGCACCGGTCTCGATCACGAACATGTGGTCTTCCAGGCGCACGCCGAACTGCTGGGGAACGACGATCATCGGTTCGTTCGAGAAGCACATGCCCGGCTCCAGCGGGGTCTTGTCGCCGCGCACCAGATAGGCCGGTTCGTGGATCGAGAGGCCGATGCCGTGGCCGGTGCGGTGCGGCAGGCCGGGCAGGTTATAGTCCGGCCCCAGCCCCGCCTTTTCGAGAACCGCACGGGCAGCGTAATCGACCGCCTCGCAAGGTTCGCCCGGACGGCAGGCGTCGAACGCGGCCTGCTGGGCTTCCTTCTCGATATCCCAGATGCGGCGGATGTCCTGCGAAACCTCTCCGAAAGCGTAAGTGCGGGTGATGTCGGAGTGATAGCCCTGGATGGTGCAGCCGGTATCGACCAGTACGAGCTGGCCTTCCTGAAGCTCCCGGTCGCCGGGAAGCCCGTGCGGATAGGCCGTCGCCTCCCCGAACTGGACGATGCAGAAGCTCGATCCGCTGGCGCCCAGCTTGCGGTGCGCGGCGTCGATGAAGTGAACCACTTCGCTCTGGCGGATGCCGGGGCGCAGGATGCGCGCGGCGGCCTGATGAACCAGCAGGGTCATGTTCTTGGCCTGCTGCATCAGCGCCAGTTCGGCCGCCGACTTGACCATGCGGCACTGCTTGATGACCGGCATCGCGTCCACGAGCGCGGCCGAACCGCCCTGCCGAACGCGCTCGGCGAAGTGGAACGGCAGATCGGGATCGATCGCCAGCGTCTTCACGCCCAGTTCCGCGAGGACCTGCACCACCAGCGCGACGGGGTCTTCGTCTTCCTGCCACGAGCGGATGTCCACCGGGATGGCAAGGTCGGCTTCCAGCGTACCGATCTCGAAATGCGGGCAGATCATGATCGGCTTGCGGCCGGGGACGAGCAGCATGGCGACGAGCCGTTCGGTCTGCCCCCAAGGCAGGCCCGAGAAGTAACGCAGCGAGGCTCCGGCGTTCACGAGCAGGGCATCGGCGCCGAGTCTGTCGGTCAGTTCCTGCGCGCGGGCCATGCGCGTCTCGCGCTCGGCCACGCCGATGGCCGGGGCACGGTCGGCCCAGAGTTCGAGCCGGGCCAGTTCAGTCTCTGCGGTAGATCCGCCAATCATGTCTTTTTATTCCTTCATGCGAAACGCTGGATGTCGAAAGGCGCAAGCGGCAGTTCCGGCTGCCTGCCCGCGACCATCGCCGTCACCAGTCGCGCCGTGATCGGCGCAAGAGTAAGCCCGAGATGCTGATGCCCGAAGGCATAGTAGAGATTGGAGGCCTTCGTCGAGCGGCCTATTGCCGGAAGATAGTCCGGCAGGGTCGGGCGGCAGCCCATCCAGCGACGGAACGGCCCGGAGATCGGCAGGCCCAGTTCCGCGACGTGCCTCTCCAGGCGCTCCCACTTGCGGGGGTCGGCAGGCGCATCGATCTTGCCGAGTTCCACGAAGCTGGCGGCCTGCACTTCGTTTCGATAGCGGGTGACGATCATCGAACGCTCCTCGAAAACGACAGGCGGCAGGTCGACAGGCCAATGGCTGGCGTCCGCGCGGACATGATAGCCGCGCTCGGCGATCATCGGCACTTTGTGGCCGAGATGCTCCATGACTTCCCGCGAGCGCACGCCAGCACAGACCAGTACCTGTTCGGCATCGACACCGCCGATTTCAACGCGGTTCCCGGCCACCCGCAACTCGCCGCGCTGCGCCACCAGAACGCCGCTGCGCTGCCGGAACGCCTGACGCAGCGCCTGACGCAATTCGCCGAGATCGGCGATCTGACCGCTGCCCGAAAACCGGATCGCCCCCGCCACCGGCCGGTCACCCAGGCCCGAAAGAATTTCCTGCTCGGCTTCGGTCACGTCCTGCACGGTTGCACTGCCGGTCTCGGAAGACAGCCATGACGCACGCCCCTCGCGCGCAGCCCGGTCGCCATGCCAGAGTACGAAATGCCCGTCCTGCCTGACGAGGTCCGGCGCTCCGATCCGCTCGACGAGCGATGTCCAGGCCGGCATCGAGCCCGCCAGCAGCGGCGCCAGGGCTTCGCAGCCCTTGCGGAACCGGGCCGGACGCGCGGCAGACAGCAATCGCAGCCCGAACGGCAGCCATTCGCCCATCGCGGAAGGCGGAAATCCCAGCGGCCCGCCGCGCAGGAACAGGCGTTGCGGCAGACTGCGAACCATGCTCATCGAAGCCAGCGGCTCGATCTGCTCCACCGCGATATGGCCCGCATTGCCCCAGGACGCCGCCTTGCCCTCGGTATCGTCATCGACGATCGCGACCTGATGTCCCGCCTCGAGCAATTCGATGCCCGTGCAGAGACCAACCACTCCGCCACCGACAATTCCAATGGACCCCACAAAAACTCCGTTGCATAAGTCAGACTATATCGTATACCATATATCAATCACCGCCCGTTCGCACAAGGCTTTGCTCCTCGCATGAACCTCTCGATCCACAGCATTGGTCGCGCGTCCCTTCGCCGGGGCGTTGGAGGGTCGCGATTAACAAAACGCAATAGGTCTGCAGAAAAGGTCGGATTGCAGCACCTTTGGGGATCATCTACCGTATACGTTAGATCGGAGGCGTTTTGCGCCGCCGAGACGTTTATGGAGATACACTGGTGACAATCGTCGTCCGCACCCTTGCCGAACGCATTTTCGACGTGATCCGCGAAAGGATCGTCGAAGGAAAGCTCCCCGTAATGGAGCCGGTCAGGCAGGATGCACTGGCTGCCGAACTCGGCGTCAGCAAGATTCCGCTGCGCGAAGCGCTCGCGCGGCTCGAACATGAAGGCCTGCTGACCAGCCAGGCCAATCGCGGCTGGTTCGTCCGCCCGATGTCGAGCGACCAGGCGGAGGAAATCTACCTCCTGCGCCTCGCCATCGAACCCGCTGCGGCTGCCTATGCCTGCTCCGTCGCCGATGAAAACGACCACAAGGCCGCGGTCCAGGCTTTCGAAGTGCTGGATGCCGCCGCCAAGGAAAACCTCAGCGACGTCGCCGTGCGCAACCGCGAGTACCATGTTTCGCTGGTGCGTCCCGGCAAGCGCCTGCTGACCACGCAGCTCGTCGAGCGCCTCGAAGTGCTCGCCGAACGCTACGTCATCGCCCACCTCGAGCCGGCGGGCCGCGGCGACCGCGCCCATACCGAACACAGTGAACTGCTCGACACCTGGCTCGCCGGAGATGCAGCCAAAGTGCAGAGCCTGCTCACGCAGCACATCGCCAGCACGCTAGACGACTTGCGCGCTCATTTTACCGCCAGCCAGACAGGCTGAGACCATAATCAGGGGGATCCATGCTCGGACCGCGTAAATCCATAGAAAAACTGTCACAACGCGAATCCGGGCATTCCCTGGCCAAGACCCTAAGCTGGCCCCACCTGATTGCCCTCGGCGTCGGCGCCATCGTCGGCACCGGCATCTACACCTTGACCGGCGTCGGCGCAGAGCGCGCCGGTCCGGCCGTGATCCTCGCCTTCGCCATCGCCGGTGCGGTCTGCGCCTGCGCCGCGCTCGCTTATGCCGAAATGGCGACGATGATCCCCGCCGCGGGCAGCGCCTATACGTTCTCTTACGCCGCCATGGGCGAGACCATCGCCTGGATCGTCGGCTGGAGCCTCATCCTCGAATATTCGCTGGCCTGCTCCACCGTCGCAGTCGGCTGGTCCGGCTATCTGGTCGGCTGGATCCAGTCGGCGGGCATACATCTGCCGCAAATGCTGCTCGTCGGCCCGCACGGCGGCGGCATCGTCAACCTGCCTGCCGTGCTCGTGGCGCTGGCGGTCATGGGCATGCTGATCGCCGGTACGCGTGAAAGCGCGACGCTGAACATCGTGCTCGTCATCATCAAGCTGATCGCGCTGTCGATCTTCGTCGTCATGGCGCTGCCCGCCTTCCACGGCGGCAACCTCGAACCCTTCATGCCCTACGGCTTCGCCAGCACCGAGATCGAGGGCCAGAAGCGCGGGGTCATGGCCGCTGCCGCCATCGTCTTCTTCGCCTTCTACGGCTTCGACGCGGTCGCCACTTCGGCCGAGGAAGCCAAGAACCCCGGCCGCGACCTCACCATCGGCATCGTCGGCTCGATGGTCGTCTGCACCGCGATCTACATGGCGGTCGCCATCACCGCGATCGGCGCCCTGCCCTTCCAGCAGCTCGCCAACTCGCCCGAACCGCTGGCGCTTGTCCTGCGCCAGCTCGGCCAGCCGGTCGCCGCGCACCTGATCGCCCTCGCCGCCGTGCTCGCGCTGCCCTCGGTCATCCTCGTCATGATGTACGGCCAGAGCCGCGTGTTCTTCGTCATGGCCCGCGACGGCCTGCTTCCCCGCAGCCTCGCCAAGATCAGCCCCCGCACTGGTGCCCCCACCCGCATCACCCTGATGACCGGCGTGTCGATCGCCGTCGTCGCGGGCATCTTCCGCCTCGACGAGATCGCCGAACTGGCCAATGCCGGGACCCTGATCGCCTTCATCTCGGTCGGCGCCTGCCTGATGATCCTGCGCCGCCGCGCGCCGGAGCTGCCGCGTCTGTTCAAGTGCCCCAAGCCCTTCCTCGTCGGCACCCTGACAATCCTCGGCTGCGCCTACCTGCTGTTCAGCCTGCCCGAGAGCACGCTGGTCCGCTTCGGCGCCTGGAACGTGATCGGCCTGCTGGTATACTTCCTCTATGGCCGCACCCGCAGCGAGGCGGCCCGAGAGGCAGCGGTGGCCTGAGCCCGAAAACCTCGAACCGTTCTCAACTATCCTTCTCAATATCCAAGGAGATCGCGATGAAACGCGCCCTCGTTCTGGCCGCCGCCCTGCTCGGCACCGCACTTTCGCCTGCTGCTCCTGCCCTCGCCAAGACCGCCTATGACGGCGTCTGGCTGTTCGACGACACCCCGCCGACGCCCGGTGTGACGATGATGGAAGTCACGTCCAAGGGCGGAAAGATCGCCGGCACCGTCACCACCAAGTGGTATGGCCCGGTCGAGATGATGAACCCGCGCATCGAAAAAGGGGAGCTGAAATTCGAGGCCCGCAACCTCAACGACAAGGAACATCTGACCCGCCCGTGGAGCGTCGCGCTCGAAGACGGAAAGGCCCGGCTCAAGGGCCGGATCTGGGAATCCGAAGTCGACAGCACGGGCTACAAGGGCAAGTCCGCCGACGCCAAAGCCCGCGCCTTCCAGTTCTCGACCCTCGCTCCGCTCGGCGCGCCGATCCCCAGCAAGATCGCCGCCACGCCGCCGATGGGCTGGAGCAGCTGGAACAAGTTCGCCGAGCACATCGACGACAAGACGATCCGCGCCCAGGCCGACGCCATGGTCTCGACCGGGCTGCGCGATGCGGGCTATCTCTACATCAACATCGACGACGGCTGGCAGGGCAAGCGCGACGCGAACGGCGTGCTCCAGCCCAACGAAAAGTTCCCGGACATGAAGGCGCTGACCGACTACGTCCACTCCAAGGGCCTCAAGATCGGCATCTATTCCTCGCAGGGTCCGCGCACATGCGCCGGTTATGAGGGCAGCTACGGCCATGTCGCGCAGGATGCGAAGACTTATGCCGCATGGGGCTTCGACTATCTGAAGTACGACCTCTGCTCGGGCGAGTGGTTCTATGCCGATGCCGACACCGTGAAGCGCAGCTACTACGAGATGGGCGCCGCGCTTCAGGCGACCGGCCGCGAGTTCATCTATTCGCTCTGCGAATACGGCCGCTTCGACGTGGGCAGCTGGGGCCGCGACGTCGGCGGTCAACTCTGGCGCACGACCGGCGACATCACCGACGACTATCCGACGATGGCCAAGATCGGCTTCGACAAGAACGGCAATCCCGACTGGGCCGGCCCCCACGGCTGGAACGACCCGGACATGCTGGAAGTCGGCAACGGCGGCATGAGCGCGGACGAATACCGCACCCACATGACGCTCTGGGCGATGTCCGCCGCGCCGCTGATGATGGGCCACGATCTTCGCGAAACCGATGCCGCGACGCTGGCGATGCTCACCAACAAGCGCGTCATCGCCGTCGATCAGGACGCCAAGGGCGCTCAGGGCAAGGCCGTGCGCAAGGTCGGCACGATGGAAGTCTGGGCCAAGCCGCTGGCAGGTGGCCGCGTCGCCCTGGCCCTGTTCAATCGTGGCGATGCGGCAGCTTCGCTTGCTCTAAGCCCGGCCGACGCAGGCCTCGCCTCGGTTTCGCAGGTCGAAGACCTGTGGAGCGGCGCCAGGACTGCCAAGCTGCCGGCCAGCTACACTGTGCCTGCACGCGGTGCCGTCATGCTCACGGTCGGCGGCTGACTCCGCATCCCGAAGTCCCACCTGCCGTCGCACGCGCGGCGGTAGACCTGCCGCCGGGAGCCGCTCAGCCGGAACCCGGCGGCATTCGTTGCCCGCACGATTCCTTAATAAGCCTTATTCACTTTTGTTATTGCGAGGCATTCGCACTTGGCGTAATGGCTGCCGCTCAAGGGGGCCGGGACTCGATTCCGCATCGTTACACGCGCTTCCCGTCTTTCAAGGGAAACGTGCAAGTTGAGCGGCAGCGGTGATAGTCTCGATGTGCTGGATGCTGCGGCCCTGACAGAAGCGCCCGCAGCCGCACGCATCGATCCGCCCGTTCGCAAGGCGGCTCCGGCCGCGCCGCGCAAGGCTCCTGCCAAGAAAAAGAACAAGAAGGCCCGCGCCTTCTGGCTGAAGCAGCTCCACACCTGGCACTGGGTGAGCGCGGCGGTTTCGCTGGCGGGGATGTTCCTTTTCGCGATAACCGGCATCACGCTGAACCACGCCGCGTCGATCGGCGCCGAACCCAAAGTCGTGCAGAGCCAGGGCAAGATCGCCCCGGGCCTCCTGCGCCAGTTGCCGCCCGCAGGAGACAGCACCGCCCCGCTGCCCGCCGACGTGGCCAAAGCCGTCGCAGCTGCGGTCCCGCTGGATCCCTCCGGTTTCGCGGCGGACTGGTCTGCCGATGACGAAGTCTATGTCGCCATGCCCGGTCCCGGCCGCGACGCCTGGGTCAGCATCGATCGCTCGAACGGCGCGGTCTCGGCCGAGGTGACAAAACGCGGTGCGGTTTCCTATCTCAACGACCTCCACAAGGGCCGCAACACCGGCTCCGTGTGGTTCTGGTTCATCGATCTCTTCGCGGCGGCCTGCGTCATCTTCACTGTGACCGGCCTGTTCCTGCTCCAGCTTCACGCCAAGCACCGGCCCTCGACCTGGCCGCTGGTGGGGCTGAGCCTGCTGATCCCGCTCGCGATCGCCCTGATATTCATCCACTGAGACAAGAAGGCACCGATGACGACATCGAAGGCACTGCCCGCGCTTCCGCTTCTGGCCCCGCTCGTGGCGGCCGGAACCATCGCCTCTCCGGCGGCGGCGGCCACCGTGAGCGTGACGATCCCGCGCATCAACGTCGCGGAATACCATCGTCCCTATGTCGTCGGCTGGCTGGAACCCGCTGCGGGCGGCCCGGCCCGCACGATCTTCGTGTGGTACGACGTCAAGAAGGCCGGCCGCGAACCCGGCACCAAGTGGCTGGCGGACTTGCGGTCCTGGTGGCGCAAGGGCGGTCGCTCGCTGAACCTGCCTGCGGACGGTCTCAGCGGCGCTACCCGCGCGCCCGGCACCTATCAGGTCGCGCTGCCTGCCAATCTCCCGGCCGGACAATACGTCTTCAAGGTGGAAGCCGCGCGCGAAACGGGCGGGCGCGAACTGGTATCGGTTCCGATCACCGTGCCGGTCAAGAAGAGCGCTTCGGCGGCAGGCACATCCGAACTGGGCGCCGTCACCATCCGCTGACTTCGCTCTCTCGCATTTTCTATGATTTTTGGGGACATCACATGCGCTACAGTTCCATCCTGATCGCGTCGGCCGCCGCAGCCGCCGCCCTCGCCTCGCCTGCGTCTGCCCACCGCGCGTGGCTGCTGCCCTCGACCACGACGCTTGCGGGAACCAGCGAATACGTGACCGTCGACGCAGCCATATCGAACGACCTGTTCTATCCCGATCACTTCCCGATGAACCCGGAGCAGGTTACCGTCTGGACACCCGATGGCAGCGTGGGCAAGCTCGAAAACCCGGCCACCGGCCGCTATCGCTCGACCTTCGACGTGAAGATCGACAAGCCCGGCACATGGAAGATCGGCACGCAGCGCTCGGCGATCATGGGCAGCTTCAAGGTCAATGGCGAGGACTGGCGCCTCGGCGGCCGTGGTCGTCCGATGGGAGCTCCCGGTACCGGAGGCCCGGGCGGTCCGGGTGGAGCACCTGCTCGCAGCGTCGCGACCGTGGCCGACATTCCGGCCAATGCCACCGACGTGAAGCTCGTGGAATCGCTCTCGGCCAACTACATCTACGTCACCGCCGATGCCCCGACCAAGACCGTCTTCACCCCGACCGGCAAGGGTCTTGAAATCGATCCGATCTCGCATCCTGACGAACTCGTTTCCAACGAAGAAGGCCAGTTCCGCTTCCTGATCGACGGCAAGCCCGCCGCCGGGGTGAAGGTCACGGTCGTCCCCGGCAGCAAGAAGTACCGCGAGGCCGAAGAAGCGCAGGAACTGACCACCGGCGCCGACGGCGTGCTCCATATCAAGTGGCCGGTCGCCGGAATGTATTGGATCAACGCCAGTGCCAGCGACGCCAAGCCCAGCGAGAAGCGCGCCACCGAGCGTCGCATGACCTATACCGCCACCGTCGAAGTGGTAGCGCCCTGACCGGCAGCCTGCGACTGGCGATCCCCGTCGAAATCGATCCGGGCGCCCTTGCCGACTGGCGGCAGGGCGCCCCGGTGATCGATCTCGGCGGCGAGACCATGGGCACGACCTGGCGCCTGCGCCTGGCCGTGCCCGAGGATTTCGACCGGAACGCGACGCTTGAAGCGATCGAGGACCGACTGGAAGACATTCTCGCGCAGATGAGCCATTGGCGTGCGGACTCGGTCCTTGGCCGCTTCAATCGTGCGCCTGCCGGGGAATGGACCTCCCTCCCGCCCGATTTCGCGGGCGTGATGAGCGCGGCTCTTGCCATCGCCGAAATGACCGATGCCGCCTTCGATCCGGCGATCGGGGCTATCGTCGACCTCTGGGGCCACGGCCCCACACCCTCCGAGGCGCCACCGACGCCGGACGCACTGGCCGAAGCCCGCGCGCGCTCCGGTTGGCAGCGACTGACGTACGATCACGAAAACAGCCGCCTGCTCCAGCCCGGCGGCCTTCATCTCGACTTGTCCGGCATTGCCAAGGGCTATGCCGTCGACGCTCTGGCAACACTTTTGCGAAAACGCGGTTGCCGTCATTTCCTTGTCGAGATCGGCGGCGAACTCATCGGTTCCGGGGTCAGGCCCGACGGCGATCCCTGGTGGGTCGATCTGGAAACCCCGACAGTCGACGTATCGCCGCTGCGCATCGCCCTCCACCAGCTCGCCGTAGCGACCTCGGGAGATTACGTGCGCGGTCGTCATACTATCGACCCACGCAGCGCCGTGCCGGTCGAACATGCCATGGCGGTGAGCGTCCTCCATCGCTCCGCCATGCTGGCCGACGCCTGGGCTACCGCGCTCTCCGTTCTATCCGTCGCTGCCATGCACGAAATCGCGATCCGGAATGACCTGACGGTCCGCGCACTTCATCGTACAGGCGATAAGGTCGAGGAGTGGCTCAGTCCCGCATTTCAGCGGCTTATCGTCGAAGACTAAGCCCCAGTTCACGGCACGGCTGGCAACGGAGCCGTTACGCAAGCGGCTGCATTCACCCAACTTTGCAACAAAAGCGATACATTTGTAACAAAGCGTATTGCGAATGCGAATGACTCTCATTATCGGAACCGCAACAGGTTTCCAAAACATGAGGGGAAATATGTCTTTCAAGCCTTCGTCGGCGGCTGCTCGCCGTACCTTTCTCGCGCTTTCCTGCATCGCTCCGGCAATTGCCCCCGTCGCTCACGCCCAGCAGGCGGATGGCCAACGCGTGCTCGGCGGCGTCACCGTCAGCGATACCGCGATCGACGAGCAGCCCGGACGCAAGCTCGAATCCCCCAAGCGCACCCGTCCGGTTCTCGACACCCCGCAGACCATCACCGTACTGTCCAATGAAGTGATCGAGCAGCAGAACCTGCTGACCCTGCGCGACGTGCTCTCGACTGTCCCCGGCATCACGTTCGGTGCAGGTGAAGGCGGCACCGGCCCCGGCGACAACATCACGTTCCGCGGCTACAGCGCCAGCAACGACATCACCGTGGACGGCGTTCGCGACAGCGCCCAGATCACCCGCACGGACTCGTACAACCTCGAACAGATCGAAGTCACGAACGGAGCGAACTCGGTAATCTCGGGCGCAGGCTCGACCGGCGGCAACATCAACATCGTCACCAAGCGACCGAAGTCGGACGACGCCTACCTCGCAACCGCCGGTATCGGCACCGATAACTACTACCGCGCGACGGTGGACCTCAACAAGCGCGTCAACGACCTCGTCGCGTTCCGCCTGAATGCCATGTGGCACCGCAACGACGTGCCCGGCCGCGATGTCGAGGACTACAAGCGCTGGGGCGTCGCGCCCTCGCTCACCATCGGCATTGACGGCCCGACCCGCCTGACGCTCCAGTACAACCACCAGGAAGACGACAACATCCCGCAGTACGGCGTGCCGTACTATGCCGGTAAAGGCGTCCCCGGCGTCCATCGCAGCGACTACTTCGGCTATCGCAACTTCGACAAGCAGCGCATCAACGTCGACCAGTTGACCGCGATCTTCGAGCACGATTTCAGCGACACCGTCTCGATCCGCAACCTCGCCCGCTGGCAGGATTCGCGCCAGCTGACCCAGGTCAGCCCGCCGCAGGGTACGTATTGCCTCGCAAACGGCCTTACCCCGCTCGGCGCCGCCTGCACCGTCAATGTCGGGACCGCCAACGCCCCCAACAATGTGCTCCTGCCCGCAGGCTACTACCTGATCGGCGGTCCGCGCGGAAACACGCGCGACACCCGCAACCAGCTGATGTTCGACCAGCTCGACCTCAAGGCCGTGTTCAACACCGGCGCGATCGAGCACACGATCACGCTCGGCGGCGCGGCGACCTGGGAAAAGTACGACCTCTACACCGGCAACTCGCTGCGCGGCGCGGACGGCTCGGTGACGTACTCGCGCTACCCGCTGGTCAATATCGCCAACCCGAACGATGTCGTGGCAGGACCGGCCAGCCCTTACTTCACCTATGGCAGCAACGTCTATGTCGGCCCGGTGAACTTCATCCGCGCCGGGCACACCATCGGCGAGCAGACCAATGTCGCGGGCTACCTGTTCGACACCATGAAGCTCGGCAAGTTCGAACTGAGCGCCGGTGCCCGCATCGAGCGCAATGTCGGCACGAGCCGCGCCGATACGATCTGCTCGACCGTGGGCGGCTGCCTCGTGAGCGGAACGCGGATCGCGCTGGGCGACGTCAGCGCAGTCGGCGTGAAGAGCCGCAATGCCGACACTCTGTTCTCCTACCGCGTGGGCCTGAACTACAAGCCGGTCGAGCAAGTCAGCATCTACGCCGCCTACGGCAACTCGCGCACGCCCTCGAAGAACTCGGTCAACGGCTCCTGCACGGCCGAAGCGCCGGGCGTGACCGGTACGACCTGCAATATCAACCCGGAATCGGCCAAGAACTACGAGATCGGCGTGAAGGGAGAACTGTTCGACGGCGGCCTGCTGCTGACCGCATCGGCTTTCCGCAACGAGCGTGACAAGTACGCCGTCATCTCCGGCGACCCGACGGTTCCGAACCAGCAGCTCGACGGCAAGTCGCGCGTGGACGGTATCGCGCTCGGTGCCTCCGGCACGATCACCAAGGCGTGGACGATCACGGCGAACTACACCTACCTCAAGGCCAAGCTGCTCCAGTCGGTATCGGACGAGTGCCTTGCGGCCCCCGGCAGCGGCACCTGCACCAACTCGCCTGCAAACCCCAACCCCGGTGCCGGTCAGTACCTGCCGCAGACCCCCAAGCACTCCGGCAGCCTGTTCACCACCTATCGCCTGCCCTTCGGTCTGACGCTGGGCTACGGCCTCACCTACCAGGACGGCTTCCTGCTCTCGGCCGCAACGCCGACCGCTGCCGCCGTCAAGTCGGACGACTACCTGACTCATCAGGGCTTCCTGTCCTACGACTTCACCCCGAACCTCTCGGCGCAGATCAACGTCAAGAACATCGGCAACAAGCTCTACTACCAGCGCATCCGCAACAACGGCTGGGCCACGCCGGGCGATGCCCGCTCGGCAGTCCTGACCATTACCGCGAAGATGTAAGCGGGAACCCTGTCCCAACGGCCGGCGGGCGCTCTTCAGGGCGCCCGCCGGTTTCTCTTTTTGATGCGAGTCATTGTCAGGAGCGCCGTCCTCGGCAAGAAGAGCGCCCATGGTCATCGAAATTCCCGAACTTTTCTCCGGCGACGAAGTGCGCGCATTCCGAGAAGCGCTGGAAACCGCCGACTGGGCGGACGGACGCGCCACTGCCGGTCACCGCGCCGCGCAAGTCAAGGAGAACGAGCAGCTACCACTCGATCATCCGCTGGCGAAGCAGCTGGCCGACCGCGTGCTGGCCCGGCTCATGCAGACCCCGCTGTTCATCGCCGCCGCCCTGCCGCAACGCGTACTCCAGCCCCGCTTCAGCCGCTATGACGGGCGCGGGCACTACGGCAACCACGTCGACAACGCGATCTTCCCGATCCCCGGCACCGGCGAGCACTTGCGCAGCGACATTTCCAGCACCCTGTTCCTCAGCGATCCCGACGAATACGACGGCGGCGAACTGGTGATCGAGGACATGTTCGGCGCCCATACCGTCAAGCTCCCGGCGGGCCACCTGATCGTCTATCCCGGCAGCAGCCTGCACCGCGTTGCCCCGGTGACGCGCGGCACCCGGTTCGTCTCGTTCTTCTGGACCCAGAGCTTCGTGGCCGCCCCGGAACGCCGCCGCCTGCTGCTCGAACTCGACGGCGCAATCCAGGGTGTAGCAAGCGACCACCCCGAACACGCCTCGATCGATACGCTCACGCAGGTCTATCATAACCTGCTGCGCCAGTGGTCGGCGACGTGAGCGACAGCCCACTCCCCGCGCTGACACAGATCGCCCCGGATTTGCGCAGCCTCGCCGACTACGAGCGCCGCGCGCCTGCCCATCTGACAGCCGAAGCCTGGCACCATATCGAGGAAGGCTCGGGCACGGGGCAGACCCTGCGCGCCAACCGCGAGGCTTTCGCGCACCGAGGCTTCCGCCCCCGCGCCATGGCCGACTTGCGCGGCGGCGGCACGGCGACCGAGCTGTTCGGGCGCACTCACGCGGCACCGCTGATGCTCGCGCCGATCGCCTACCAGCGCCTCGCCCATCCCGACGGCGAACTGGCGAGCGTACGCGCCGCCACCGCGCTCGATACCGGCACGATCGTCAGTACCCTGTCGAGCGTGCCATTGGAAGAGATCGCCGGGGCCGCTCGCGCCTTCGCCCACGAACTCGGCAAGCCTGCGGCACCGCTCTGGTTCCAGCTCTATCTCCAGCCTGACCGCGAGCACAGCCTTGCCCTCGTCCGCCGCGCCGAGGCGGCAGGCTACGAGGCGATCGTCCTCACCATCGACGCCGCCATCAAGCTCTCGGGCATGACCCTGCCGCCCGGCGTCGGCGCGGCGAACCTCTCCGGAATGGCGCTGCCGCGCCAGACCGCGACGCCAGGCGGGCGTATCCTGTTCGGTACTCCGCTCGCCGATACGGCCCCGCGCTGGGAGGACCTCGCATGGCTACGCGAGGCAACCACCCTGCCGATCCTCATAAAGGGCATGGTGCTCGGCGAGGACGCGACCCTCGCCGTCGGTCTGGGGGCGGACGGCCTTATCGTTTCCAACCACGGCGGCCGTGTGCTCGATGGCTTGCCGAGCGTGCTCGACGTGATCGAAGAGGTAGCCCAGGCGACCGGCGGGTGCGTTCCGCTACTCGCGGACGGCGGCTTCCGCTCCGGCACCGACGTGGTCAAGGCGCTGGCGCTCGGGGCAAGCTCGGTGCTGATCGGCCGTCCGCAGATGCACGCCCTTGCCGTCGCCGGAATGCCGGGCCTGGCCCATGCGATCCACCTGCTGCGCACCGAACTGGAAGCGGCCATGGCGCAGCTCGGATGCGCGACACTCGCCGATATCACCCGCGAGCGCCTGACATATCTCTATTGAAGTCGCAGCAATCGCGGCCCGCTCATCTTCGGTAAATCACTGGAATTGCATCGCCCGTTAGTTCGCCGACGAGGCGACGCAACAATGACGCGAAGCTGTCACCAATTAATACAAATTGTGACGCCCCAAAGGGCGCAAATCTTGTCATGGCAGCAACAAAACAAGATGAGGGATTTACAAAGTGGTGCGACTCCGTTTCGGACTGATGGCATCGGCTGCGCTGGTGGCCTGGCCTATCGCTTCCGTGCATGCCCAATCGGGTTCGGGTTCCGCTTCGACCGGCGCCGGCAGTGCTGCGCCTGCCCAAGCGGTCGAAGACAGCGGCGAGGAAATGGAAATCGTCGTCTCCGGCCAGAAGCCGCGCGGCTCGGTGGTCGGCGACATCGCTCCCGAAGTGACCTTCAACTCCGGCGACGTGCGCGCCCTGGGCGTTTCCAGCGTCACCGAACTGCTTGAAGAACTCGCACCGCAGACCGAAAGCGCGGGCGGCGGTGCACCGGTCGTCTTGCTCGAAGGCCGCCGAATCGCCAGCTTCCGCGAAGTCGGCACGATCCCCACCGAAGCGATCCAGCGCGTGGAAATCCTGCCCGAGGAAGTCGCGCTCAAGTACGGCTATGCGGCAACGCAGAAGGTCGTCAACATCGTCCTGCGCCAGCGTTTCCGCGCCTATACCCTCGAAAGCGGCGGCAAGCTCACCACCAAAGGCGATGGCCTGACGCTCAACCCCAAGGCCGACTTCCTGGCGATCCGCCGCGGCGAGCGCGTCAACATCGACGCCAACTACTCGCACGGCAATCCGATCACCGAGGCCCAGCGCGGGCTCGCGACCAGCGGCGGCAACGGCAACAACCGCACCCTGCGCTCGGGATCGGAAGCCCTGACGCTGACGGGAACTTACGCCAAGCCGCTCTCCCAGGTCTGGCTGGCCACGATCAACGGCGAAGTCACCACCACCGACACCGAAGCCCTGCGCGGCAGCGCGCTTTCGCCCGTCACCATCCCCGGCGGCAGTGCCTATGCGAGCGGGGCAGCGGACGAAACCTTCCTGCCCACCGTCGACGGCCTCTCCCCGCTGACCAACAGCAACAGCACCCAGACCGGGCATCTCGGGCTAACGCTGAACGGCACCACGCAAAAGTGGCAGTGGACGGTCACCGGCAACTACGACCACAGCGACACCCGCTCGATCCAGCAGCGCCCGCTGAACCTTGCGGACTACGCTGCCGCCGTCGCCGCCGGAGATCCGCTTGCCGATCCCTCACTGCCGATCGCCGGGCAGTTCCTGGACTTCCAGTCGGTCAACCAGTCACGCAATTCCACCGACAGCGCCGAACTCAACCTGATCGCCACGACCTCGCCGCTGCAACTGCCGGCCGGCGCGGTGAACACGACCTTCAAGGTCGGCGGCAACCTCGACCGGTCCGAAAGCGAGATCACCCGGCAAGGCCTCACGCAGAACAGGGATGTGAACCGCAATCAGGGCGAGGCCTCGGTCAACATCGACATTCCGCTCAGCAGCCGCGCCGTGCCGCTGTTCCCGGGCGCAGGACGCATGTCGATCAACGCCAATGCCGCCGTTCGGCAAGTCGGCGATTTCGGCACCTTGCGCACGCTGGGCGGCGGCTTCACCTGGAATCCGACGAACCAGTTCAGCCTGATCGCCAGTTACCGGGACGATCAGAATGCGCCCACGGCGGCCCAGCTCGGCGGTGCGGTGATCACCACCGCCAATGTCGACATCTTCGACTATACCCGCGGGCAATCGATCCGCGTCACCGCGCTGACCGGCGGCAATCCCGACCTCAAGGGCTCGGGCATGCGCAACTTCCGTCTGGGCGGCACGTTCCGCCTGAACGATCCGAACATCACGCTGAACCTCGACTACAACCGCACCTGGCAGCGGGGTCAGGTAACCGCCCTGCCCGGCGCGACCCCGGCGGTCGTCGCAGCCTTCCCGGAACGCTTCACCCGCGATGCCGATGGCGATCTGGTCTCCGTCGACTTGCGGCCGATCAACATCGCCAGCGAGGACAAGTCCCAGCTGCGCATGGGCATCACTTTCACGAAGTCGCTGAAGACGCCGCAGTCGCAGATCGACGCTATGCGCGAGAGCTTCCGGAAGCGCTTTCCGGGCGGCTTCCCCGGCCGCCGCGACGGAGAGGACAGTCCCCCGCCGCCGCCACCTGCAGAAGGCGAAAGCGCTGGCGCCAAGTCTGACGGCGCGGGGGCTTCCCCGGATGCCGCGGCTAATACACCTGGCAATCCAGGCGGCGGCGAAGGCCCGCGCGGCGAAGGAGGAGGCGGCGGCTTCGGTCGTCCGGGCGGCGGCGGACCTGGCGGTAGTTTCGGCGGGCGCGGTTTCGGAGGCGGCGGACGCGGCGGACGCATGACCTTCTCGCTCTACCATACCTGGGTCTTCTCCGACCGCGTGGTCCTGCGCGAAGGCCAGCCAGAGATCGACCTGCTCAAGGGCGGTACTATCGGTGCCAGCAGCGGCGGCACGCCGCGCCACAAGCTGGAACTCCAGACCGGCTACTCGCAGAGCGGCCTCGGCATGCGCTTCACCGGAAGCTGGCAGAGCGGCACCACGGTGAACGGGGTAGACGGCTACCCGACGACGCAGCTGCGTTTCGAGGATTTCGCCAAGTTCGACTTGCGCCTCTTCGCCGATCTCGGCCAGCAGCCCAAGCTCGTCGACAAGATGCCGTTCCTGCGCGGCTCGCGCGTGACGTTCTCGGTATCCAACCTGTTCGACGCCCGCCAGAAGGTGCGCGACGGCAACGGCAATACGCCCTTCGCCTATTCGCCTTATTACCTCGATCCGGTGGGCCGCTCGTTCCAGCTTACCTTCCGCAAGCTGTTCTTCACGGCCCCGCCGGGAGGTCAGGGGCGCGGACCGCGGTAATGCCAAGCGGCGCGACGAGAAGATTATCGTCGCGCCGCCCCCGATAGCGCCATTCCGGACAAACTTCAGACTAGTATTTGCGAATGATTTGCAATAGCATGATTTACGCGACCTGGAGTGCCCGCCGATGACCTTTCACTTCCCTACCCCGTCCGGCCCGCCTGCAACGCTGCCGCCCAGCGTTCTCGTAGACGTGGCGCGCTGCTGGAGTCAGGCTCGCCGCGAAGGGCGACTGGCGCAGCCCAGTCTTGCCAACCGTCTCGATCTGTTCGACTGCGCGGTCCTCGCGCCGGTGCTCGACAGCTTCTGCCTGCTGTTCGAATCCGCCCTCGACCGGCCGTTCCGGATAGGCGAAGCCCGGCACCTCTCCGCCGACGAACGACTGATGCTGTCGCTGCTGGAAGGTCCGGAACTGCGCACCGTCACGCTGCCTTGTGACAAGGCCCGCGGCACTCTGCTCGACCTCGCGATCCGTTCCACCCGGATCATGATCGCCCTCACCCTTGGGCAGGCCCGCAAGGTGAAGGTCAGGGGCTAACGGCGGAAAATCAGATGCTTATCTGAGCCATTATCATCACGAAGAAGATGACAAGCGCGGTAGAAGCGAACCAGCCCAGCACCACGGTGCGCCAGAACGCGCCGAACCACCTCAGGCCATAGGCTCCGCGCAACTGCCGGTACATGTGGATCGGCGGCAGGACGAACAGCACCGTAACCAGCGCCTTTGCGCCCAGCGAATCCAGCACCATGCCGAGAATGACCAGCAAGGTCATGAAGCAGAGCGAATAAGTGACGAACACCGTGTGGTCGTAAAGGTGGAACCGGCGACTGAACGGAAAGAGCAGCCAGAGGAACGGCACCGAGATCGGTATCAGCGCCCAGCTATACTTGTAGGCGTAAGTCTGAAGCTTGTAGGCGGCGAGTTCCGGGTTCTTCTTGAATTTTTTGACGGCCTTGTCGATCTGGTGGAAGTCGCTGTAGCGCTGCTGATCGGGCAGGTTCTCGGTAATTGCGGATCGCGTGTCCTTCAGCGCTTCGAGTGCCTGTTTTCTGCTGTCGATCCTGCGATCGATCGCGTCGGTATCGGCGCGCCGGTCCTGCAATTTCTGGCGTTCCGCGCGCAGACCCGCGAGTTCCTTTTCACTCGCACCAATCGCTTCGTCGAAATTGCCGCTGCGAACCGTCGGCATTTCTCCGCCCTCGGCCCCTTCCAAGGCGTGGAATGCCGCGAACATCAAGAAGACGCTGAACAGAAACAGGGCGATCGGAGAGACGTAGCTGGCGCGCCGTCCGTCAATATATTCGCGCGTCAGCCGGCCCGGACGCCAGACCAACAGCGGCAGCGTCCGCCAGATCTTGCCTTCGAAATGGAACACGCCGTGCAGCAGGTCGTGAAAGAACGCGCCGAGGCTGCGATGGACATGCGCCGCCTGCCCGCAGGAATGGCAGTGCGGACCGATCAGCGGAGTGCCGCAATTGAGGCAGGCGGTTTCATGCGTGTGCCCCTCACTGCCCGTATCGGGTTCGACGGCTTGCGCGGCCAGCGCGCCTTGTCCGATCTCGGCGAGACTCTCGGTGATCTCGTTCATGCGTTCCCCCTGAAACGGGAGAGAACCTATCGCGTTGTCCGGCGGCTGAACAGAGGGAGAGCTAACCGGCCCGTTCGGCGAGCTTGGCCTCTATAGCCCGCCACAGCCGCGCGAACTGCTGCGCGGCCGGGCTTTGCGGGGAATGGACGCCAATCGGCTGCTGGTGGACCGCACATTGTTCGACGGCGCTGGCATAGGGAACCGAGGGCCAGTTCGGGTTCGCATCGCGTGCCTGCCTGTGCAGGGCGCGGCGCAAGTCCAGCATCGAAAGCACCGGCAGGATCGGCGGATGGCGACGCGTATTGCCGGAGATTTCGCGCACCACGAGATCGAAGGCACGGGCGGAAAGCGGCGAAGGCGGCAGCGGCACGATCACCAGATCGGCAGCACGCACGACTTGCGCGGAAAGCTCGTTCATCACCGGCGGGCAATCCAGCACGATGCGGCCATAGTTCGCGGAGAGTTCCTCCGTCAGCCGGGCAAGCCGCTTGCGCTTGCCGATGCGCATGAGCTGGGCGTCAAGTGCGCGAATGCTCTCGTCCGCGGGAAGAATGTCGATACCCTCCCAGGCGGTACGCTGGATCAGCTTGGCCGGTGAGCGGTCGCGCGAAAAGACTTCCTCCGCCAGCCCGGAACCCTTCGCCTCCAGTCCATAGAGGAAGCCCGAACCTCCCGCCGCGTCGAGATCCCAGAGGAGCGTGCGATGGCCGCCTTGCGCCGAGTACCAGGCGAGATTGGCAGCAAAGGTCGTCTTACCGACCCCGCCCTTGACGCTGTAGATGGCGATCGTGGCTCCGCCGGACGATGGCCTATCCGCGTCCGGTTCCTGCACGCGCGCGCGTTCTCGAACCGATCCACCGGCGATCCGGGGTAACTTGTGCTTCTTGCCAACCACGCGCGGGATCGTTGCCGGTGGAGCGCGATCCGTCAACCGGGAACCGCCCTCGGTCCATGTCTAAAACGGCATCGGCCCGCAGCTCTGTCCGAAAAACGGAGAGAGCTGCGGGCCGATGCCGCAATCCGGCTCGCACCGGGTCAATAAGTCAGGCGATCAGCCGTCGTAGTCGCCACCCAGCGAGGTATTGCGGGTAGGCGCCGAAGCGGTGATGCGCAGGGCTTCGGCCGACTGGCTGAGCGAGCCGATTTCGTCCATCTCGTCGTCGTCGTCCGGCAGGACGCGCTGCATCGAGGTGACCAGCGTTTCCTTGAGGTTGGACGGGGTCACGGTCTGCTCCGCGATCTCGCGCAGGGCGACGACCGGGTTCTTGTCACGGTCGCGCTCAAGGGTGAGTTCGGCGCCGCCCGAGATCTCGCGCGCACGCTGTGCGGCCAGCAGGACCAGGTCAAAGCGGTTGGGGATCTTGTCGACGCAATCTTCGACAGTAACGCGCGCCATGGGCACTCCGTATGAAATCTGGTGGATCGGTAAACGAGGGCCGATAAGCGGATTGCTTGCAAGAGTCAAGGAATCCGCGCATCGCCTATCTGCAAAAGCATGTCGCCTCATGATCGTTCACCACGCCCACGGCCTGGAGCCAGGCATGGACCACGACCGGGCCGACAAAGCCGAAGCCGCGCTGCTTGAGCGCCGCCGACAGCGCATCGCCTACAGGGGAGCGCGCCGCGCTGCCGGTGCCGTCGCCCAAGGCGGGTTCGCCGCCGACGAAGGACCAGATGAATTCGGCAAAATCCTCGCCCTGCTCCTGCATCGCCAGATATCCCCGCGCGTTGCGGATGGTCGCCTCGATCTTGGCGCGGGCGCGGACGATACCGGCATCGCCCATCAGGCGCTCGATCTCGGCAGGGCCATATTCGGCGATGCGGTGAGGGTCGAAGCCTTCGAATGCCGCGCGGAACGCCTCGCGCTTGTAGAGGATCGTTCGCCAGGACAGGCCTGCCTGGAAGGTATCCAGCACCAGCTTTTCCCAAAGCGAGCGGGAATCGCGGATGGGAACACCCCATTCCTCGTCGTGATAGGCCTGCATCCGGGCGTCGCCTTCGGCCCAGCGGCAGCGGTGGATCGTTTCGGTCATCGGGCTTTCCGGAAAGTGAGATTATAGCGCCAGGCGCCGGTGGCAGGATGGGTGCCCTTCTCGACGCTGTCCACCCCATGGAACACCATACGCGACGGCCCGCCCCAGACCACGACGTCGCCATGATGGACCCGGTGGCGCCGGGGCCGGTCGCTCCGCGAGAGGCCACCCCAGAGGAACGTGGCAGACAGGCCCAGCGAAACCGAGACGATCGGTGCCTCGTGGTCACGCTCGTCCATGTCCTGATGCAGCGAAAGCCGCGTCCGGGCATCATAGCGATTGACCAGGCAGGCGTCAGGCTCGAAGCCGGGATAGCCCGCCGCTTCTGCTGATCGCGCGGCGAGATCGCGAAAGCGCGGCGGCAGTGCGGGCCAGAGATCGCCGGTCTCCGGATCGATCGCCTGATAGCGGTACCCGGCGCGGTCGCTGACCCAGCCCGTCTCCCCGCAATTGAACATCGCCACGGCAAGTCTCCCGCCGCTGCGGGTCGACATGTGCCGGAACGGCGAAATCGCCGAGAGCGGCGGTATCTCGGCGAGCAGCGCGTCCGCCCCATCCAGCGCGAAACCGCCGAGCAGGACCGCCCCCGGCCCGAGCACCACTTCGCTGCGGGCACTGGCGAACATGTCAGGCTGCGTCATGGAAGATCACCCCCAGAACATGACGCCTGCCCGAACGAACCTGCGATACGCCATGGCGCATGGCGACGCGGTAGTCTCCCCGCGATCCCCGCTGCGGACGGTGGTTGACGGCGAAGATCACGCCGTCGCCTTTCGCCAGCGGCACGACGATGGGCCGCGACTGCATGCGCGGGCGCTGCTCGGTCAGGACGAACTCGCCGCCGGTGAAATCCGCGCCCGGCTGCGAGAGCAGGATCGCCACCTGCAAAGGAAAGACATGCTCGCCGTAGAGATCCTGATGCAGGCAGTTGTAGTCGCCGGGGCCGTACTGGAGCAGAAGCGGCGTCGGTCTTCGCTGCCCGGCGGCATGGCAGCGATCGAGGAAGTCGGCATGATCCGCCGGGAAGCGGACCGACATGTCCATGCGCTCGTGCCAGCGGTTGGCGATCGGCGCGAGGCAGGGATAGAGCGCCGTGCGCAGCGACTGGACCGCATCGGGAAGCGGATAGGCGAAATAGCGATACTCGCCTTGCCCGAAGCCGTGGCGGGCCATGTGAACCTGGCTGCGGAACATGTCTGTCGGCCCGTATAGCCGGGAAACCGCATCGCATTGCTCATGCCCAAGCAGGCCCGGCAGGACCGCCCAGCCCTCCCGATCCAGCTGAGCCGCAATCCCCGGCCAGTCCTGTGCCGCGACAGCAGGCGTTTCATCTTCGTTCTGGTTCATCACCGGCCGCCTAGCACGACGAGCGAAGCATAGCGCCCCGTTCCTTGCGATCAAACCCTGACGGTCGCCTATCGAGGCGATGGATATGCATCGTTACAATTATCGCTATTGATTCGCATTAGGTTGTATGGCCAAGAGCGGGCACGCTCACTGATCGAGAAAGACCCGATGACTCGCACCAAACGCCTGAGCCTGCTGGCCGCTTCCGTCGCTGCCGCCGTGTTCGCTGCACCGGCCCTTGCCCACTCGCCTTACCTGCTGCCCAACGGCTTCAACCTCGACAAGGACGATCACGTCACGGTCGAAGCCTCGTTCAGCGAGCATGTCTTCGTGCCCACGGTCGCCATGCAGTCGGACGATTTCCACTTCGTCGGACCGGACGGCAAGGCCGTGCCGCTGAAGCCGGTGGCGCTGCGCGATCTGGTGATCCTGGAGGCCCCGCTCGCCACCGACGGCACCTATCGCCTGACCAGCGGCGAACGCCAGGGCCGCGTGGCCAAGGCCGCGCTCATCGACGGCACCTGGGAATTCATCGACCCGCGCCGTCCCCTGCCCGCCGGTGTCACGCCGGTCGATATGCAGAGCGTGACCAAGGCCGAGGCCTTCGTGACGCGCGGCAAGCCCGACCAGGCCGCGCTCGCGCCGTCCGGCAAGGGAATCGAATATCGCGCGATCACGCACCCCTCGCTTATCCGCGCGGGCCAGCCTGCCGAGTTCGAACTGCTGTTCAACGGCAAGCCGCTCACCAATGCCGACGTCGAGGTCGAGCAGGCCCGTGCGGGCGAGGTGGAAAACACCCGCCTGCCGCTTGTCACCAGCGACGCGCGCGGCCGCTTCACCATCACCGCGCCGGAGCCCGGACTTTACTTCGCGATGACGCGGCACCGCGTCGACGCCGTGAACGGCTTGCCCGCGCGCAGCTACACTTACGCCCTGACCTATTCCGTTTCGAAATGAGGAAGAATACCATGAAGCCCGCCCTCTGCGCGATCACCCTGCTGGCAGCGATCGGCACCGGCACCACGGCAGCCCATGCCGCCTCCCACGACCTTGCGACTTTCATCAAGGAGCAGGACCTCGACGGCGACGGCAAGGTGAGCAAGGACGAATTCCAGCGCGGCCGCGATGCCGAGTTCGACCGGATGGACCGCAACCACGACGGCGTCCTCTCGCACGACGAATATGTCGGCGACTATCGCGAACGTCTGGAACGCGAACTTGCGCAGCGCCCCGAAAGCGAGCGCGCCGAAGAACGCACCCGCCAGATGCGTCAGGCGGAAGTGCGCTTCGGCGTCCTCGACAGCGACAAGAGCGGTGGCATCACCCGCGCCGAGTTCGCCGCCACCGGCTGGGGCATGTTCCTGCGGCACGACACCAACCACGACGGCTTCGTCTCGGCCGAGGACGTGCCTGCGAAAGACGGCGAGTAAGGCTGCGAGCGGGGCGGCGGATCGACGCGTTTGACAACTGACCGCCCCGCTTTACCACCGTCATCCTGAACTTGTTTCAGGATCCATTTCTGGTCATCGGCGGCGGTTCGTTCGGCAAGATGGATCCTGAAACAAGTTCAGGATGACGGTGGGGCCGTGGCTCTGACGCTCGATCTACTGCAAGTCCCCAGCTTGCCTCGCCTCACTGAAGGCTGCGGATGAAGAATTCCGACAGCCTGCGCGTCACATAATCGATCGGACCGGTCGAGCGCCCCACGCTGTGCTCGCCGCCGGGCACGACCAGCAGGTCGAAGTCCTTGTCCGCCTTGATGAGCGCATCGGCGACCTGCATCGTCGAGGCCGGATCGACATTGCTGTCCTGCTCGCCCACGATCATGAACAGCTTGCCCTGGAGCTTTGCGGCATTGTCCACGCCCGAGGCATCCACATAGCTCTTGTCGACCGGCCAACCGAGCCACTGTTCGTTCCAGCTGATCTTGTCCATGCGGTTGTCGTAGCAGCCTGCCATGGCCACCCCGGCCTTGTAGAAGTCGCCATGGAACAGCAGAGCATTGAGCGTGCTCTGCCCGCCCGCCGAAGCGCCGTAGATGCCGACCCGGCCGATATCGTAGGCCGGGTCCTTCGCCGCCAGCGCCTTGTGCCAGAGGATACGGTCCGGGAAGCCGGAATCCTGGAGGTTCTTCCACGCCACGTCCTGAAACGCCTTGGAGCGGTTGGCCGTACCCATGCCGTCGATCTGCACGACGATGAAGCCGAGGTCGGCCAGCGCCTGCATGCCGATCACCTTGTCTCCGCCCGAGTGGTAGCCGAAGGGCCAGAAGCTCTTGGGCACGAAGCTGTCGTGCGGCCCGGCGTAGATGTTCTCGATCACCGGGTACTTCCGGGCCGGATCGTAGTCGCGGGGGCGCACGACGAGGCCCCAGATGTCGGTCTTGCCGTCGCGCCCCTTGGCGGTGAAGACTTCCGGCGCGCGGAAACCGGCGGCGGTCAGGCGGCTGATATCCCCCTTGGCGACGGTCTGAACCAGGGCGCCGTCGCTCGTACGACGAAGTTCGCTGACATTGGGCAGGTCCACGCGCGAGTAGGTATCGACGTAGAACTGCATGTCCGGCGAGAAGCTGACCGTATGGTCGGCGCGCTCAGGTGTGAGCGGGGTGAGGTTCCTGCCGTCGAAATCGATGCGGTAGTAATGACGGAAATAGGGGTCCTCGCCTGCATTCACGCCGCTGGCGGCGAACCAGATCTGGCGCTTCTCGTCATCGACCTTGACCACGTCGCGCACGACCCACTGGCCGGTGGTGATGCGGTTCTTCACCTTTCCGGTCCGGCCGTCGATCAGGTAGAGGTGGTTCCAGCCGTCGCGCTCGGAAGCCCAGACGATCTCGTTGCCCAGCCCCTTCACGTCGTGGGAGAAGCGGCGGTCGGCATAGACGAACGTCTTCGCGTCCTCTGTAACGGCGGCATGGGCTGCGCCGTTCGCAGCATCGACCGAGACGATCCGCGCCTGCCCGAAACCGCGTCGGACGTAATCGAACTCCACGCTCTTGCCGTCCGCCCGCCAACGCGCCCCGGACAGTTCGTAGGCATTGGGGAAGAGCGAAGGGTCAACCACGGTCTGGCGCTTTTCCGCGACGTCGAACAGCACCGGCTGCTCCTGGTCGATCGCATCGCCGGGCTTGGGATAGAGCTGGGTCTGGAGTCCCGGCTGCCCCTTGTCCTTGGGCGCCGCCTCGACGCGCAGGACATGGCGGGCATAGCCGGGGCGGACGCGGTAGATCATAAGGTGACGGCTGTCGGGCGACCAGGCGATCGTCTCGGGATCGTAGAAATTGCCGGAGGAACCATCGATGCTCAGACGAACCGCTGCCTTGCTCCCGACGGGGCGCACGATCAGGTTGTCATCCTCCACCAGCGCTTCCCACTTGCCGTCGGGCGAGAGGCGCGGATGATTGTCCGCCGGAACCGAAAGATCGCGAACGACACCGAAGCCGCGCGGACGGCGCGGGTCCTGCTGCTTCTCGCAGGCATAGTCGGTCAGGGTGCAGCGCCAGCCGTCTTCGTCGAGCCAGAACTGGATGGTCTGTCGGTCTCCGGCATAGTCGAATTCCGCGAAAGGCAGGCGCAGCGGCGCTATCGGTCGGCCCAGAGCCGCGCTCAAAGTCGCGGCGAGGCGCTGCTGGTCGAAGGCCGGGCTATGCGCCAGCGACCGGGCATCCACGGTCTCGAACGCAAAGCCGCCTTCCACGGTCTTGCGATAGGAGAATGCCTGGCCGTCCGGGGTCCAGTGCGCGGGCCAAGCCACGTCGCGCGTCAGGTATTGCCAGCTTTCGCGAAGGGCCAGCGAGCGGTCGATATCGGCCCGCGTCGGTGCTGCGCCAACGGTTGCCGAGATCAGCGCTGCGCCGCCCGCCATCAACAATCCGCAGATACGAGCACGGCGAGCAGCAAGCGACATGGAAAAGACCTCGGTTGGGAAAGGAGATCAGGATCGTATACGGTATTACCTGAGCGACGCAATGTCTGCGTGATCCCCTCAACGCCATCGCGTTCTTCCACGGATGCGAAAAGCGCGCCGCAATCTGCATTAAATGCTAATGCGTCGCATATTCTTTTTCTCAATCACGGGTCATAGATTCGGTTCCACGCGGCGCATCGATTCGCCGCCATTGAACCCCTCGGGGGGAGATCCTAGTTTCAACACCGGGCCAGAAACCGCGGTCCGGCAACGAGGAGACGGTCAAGGCCATGGATATTCGTCGCGAAACCGACAGCATCGGTGAAATCGAGGTTCCCGCCGCCGCATACTGGGGCGCCCAGACCCAGCGCAGCATCGAGAACTTTCCCTTCGCCTCCAGCGAACGCATGCCCTTGCCGATCGTCCGCGCCCTCGCCCGCGTGAAGCTGGCTGCGGCCCGTGCCAACCGCACCCATGGCCTCGATGCCGGACTGGCCGATGCCATCGAGGCCGCCGCCACCGAAGTCGTCGAAGGCAAGCTGGACGACCAGTTCCCGCTCGTGATCTGGCAGACCGGCAGCGGCACCCAGAGCAACATGAACGTCAACGAGGTCATTGCCGGCCGCGCCAACGAGATCCTGTCCGGCCGGCGCGGCGGCAAGGACCCGGTCCATCCCAACGACCACGTCAATCGCGGCCAGTCCTCCAACGACAGCTTCCCCACCGCGCTGCACGTCGCGGCAGTCGTCTCGATCGAGGAAGTGCTGGTTCCCGCGCTCGACCGGCTGACCGCCTCGCTCGACGCCAAGGCGAAGGCCTGGACCGACATCGTCAAGATCGGCCGAACCCACCTTCAGGACGCGACGCCGCTGACCCTCGGCCAGGAATTCTCGGGCTACGTCCAGCAGCTTCGCGACGCCTACCAGCGCATTCGCGACGCCGAGAAAGGCGTTTTGCGGCTGGCGCAGGGCGGCACGGCGGTCGGCACCGGCCTCAATGCCCCCGAAGGTTTCGGCGAGGCCGTCGCTGCCGATCTTGCCGAACAGACCGGCAAGGCCTTCGTCAAGGCGCCGAATACCTTCGAGGCCCTCGCCAGCAACGACGCTCTGGTGCAGCTTTCCGGTACGCTTTCGACCCTCGCCGTCGCGCTGACCAAGATCGCCAACGACATTCGCCTGCTCGGCTCCGGCCCTCGCTCGGGCCTCGGCGAACTCGACCTGCCCGCGAACGAACCGGGCAGCTCGATCATGCCCGGCAAGGTCAATCCCACCCAGTGCGAGATGCTGACGATGGTCGCCGCTCAAGTGATCGGCAACCACCAGGCCGTCACGGTGGGCGGCCTTCAGGGCGCCTTCGAACTCAACGTGTTCAAGCCGATGATCGGCGCGGCGGTGATCCGCTCGATCGAACTGCTTGCCACGGGCATGACCAGCTTTGCCGAGCGCTGTGTCGACGGCATCGAGCCGAACCGCACGCGCATCACCGAATTGCTGGAGCGATCGCTGATGCTGGTGACCGCGCTGGCACCGGAGATCGGCTACGACAATGCCGCGAAGATCGCCAAGCACGCCCACGCCAAGGGCCAGACCCTGCGCGAGGCGGCGCTGGAACTCGGCCTGGTGGACGATGCGACGTTCGACCGGCTCGTGCGCCCCGAAACCATGGTCTGAGCCTCCCGCGCGGCGAGGCCCGGAACCGGGCACCTGCGGCGACGTTGCTTCCGGGTAACGTCGCCGCAGGAGTATTTCAGCTATGACTGCACCAGAAGAGCGCCCTGAAAATCGGCCCAAAAATCGCGAGGTCGAAGACGAGATGGTCTGTCCACCCGATAGCGAGAGAAAGCCACCTCGCCCCGCGACCGAGCCTAAACAAGGCGGGCGCGAGCAAAACTGACGCGTGACTTTCTGATGCTCTGATCGCTAACCCGCCGTCATCCTATGCGGCCAAGGCATGGATCGGCAGTAAAGCCGCCCCCAAGGTAATCGGCGAACCCTCAAGACCGGATACCCTTACCGGCGGTCGGCGATTTCCTACGGTGACGACCAGCGCTGCCCGGGATAACCGGGCTTCCAGTCCGCACAGGACTTCGCCCGGCAAAGGTCCCGCCAGTACGATTGCGCCCGGGTCGATCCACGCGAAAGCGGTATTGCACACGACTTCCAGTTGTTCCGCCGCGCGGTCCAGCCAGGCCTCGATCGTCGGACGCTGTTCGGCCGCCGTGGGATCGATCTCGGCCACCGAAGTGATCGCGCAGCCGTCGGCTCGCAAGCAGGCCAACAGATCGAGCGGGCTGGGCCGAGGCTGATCCATGGGAAACAGACAGCCCACTTCCCCCGCGACCCCATATTGCCCCCGCATCAACCGGCCGTCGACGATGACTCCCGCGCCGATCCCATACCCGAGCAGCAATACGACCACGGTGGAGAAATCGCGCAGCAGTCCGCCAAGGTAGAACTCGGCCAATGCGGCGGCATTGGCGTCGTTCTCCAGCCAGAGCGGCCAGCCCAGTTCGCCAGACATGATTTCGTGGAGGGGCGCCCCTCGCCAGCCGGGCAGTGCATCGACCACGCTCCATCGCTCGCCGTCATTCGACAGCGCCGGTCCCGGCACGGCCACGCCCATGCCGAGCATGCGCTGCCCGAGCAGATTGTGCCGGCTCACGAGTTCATGCGTGATCTCACGGACCTTGCGGGCGAACTGCCGCGGATCGATCGGCGGAATCGTCTCGTGATGGGTGGCGACGACGGCGCCCGCGAAATCGACCAGCGCGATGTCGAGCATGCCCTTGTGCGCCGTGGCGCCAACCGCATAGCCGCCGCTCGATGCCAGTCGCAGCGGCACCGCCGGGCGACCGCGCGCCTGATGGGCCGGATCGCCCAGTTCCTCCACCACCCCCATCGAAAGCAGTGCGCGCGACAGCTTGGTGAGCGCGGCAGGGCTGATCTCCAACCGCGCGGCCAGCGCCGAGCGGGACAGCGCGCCGGACTTGCGCAGTTCCTGGATGATCCGGCGCTGGTCCTTCTCGAGGGCGGGCAAAAGCATGGGAGGAGGCTCCAGACCTTCGGAAACCGGCGAAACCTGCCTTCGAACTGTCATAATTATTTATTTCACGAATAATAATTAAAAGCGTCATGTTCCGCGGTCAAGGGGCTTCCCGCGTCGGCTGGCAAGGCTGACCTGCAACGAAATGAGGGTTCCCCCAATGCGTAAGAGCATTCTCGCTTCCGGCACGGCACTGGCTGCCGTCTGCACCGTTTTCACCGCGCCCGCACTCGCCCAGACGGCATCGGCTTCCGTTCCGGCCGACGGCGCCGAGCAGGCCGCGCCTACCGACGACATCATCGTTACCGGCTCGACCCGCGCCCAGCGCCGCTTCGATGTATCCTATGCGATCAACACCCTGTCGCAGGAAGACATCCAGAAGATCGCCCCGGTCAACTTCGCGGACCTGATCGGCCAGCTCCCCGGCTTCCAGACCGAGATCACCGGCGGCGAAGTCCAGAACATCTACCGCATTCGCGGCTTGCCCAACGACGGCGGCTTCGTGAGCTTCCAGCAGGACGGCCTGCCGCTGTTCCACGAGAACGACGGCGTGTTCTTCCGCGGCGACGCGATCCTCAAGCAGGACCTCATGACCGAGCGCGTCGAAGTGGTGCGCGGCGGCCCGGCGCCGGTCTATGCCAGCTATTCGGGCGCGATCATCAACGCCATCACCGTCACCGGCAGCGACGTGGCACGCGGCAAGGCGCAAGTGACGCTGGGCGATACCGGCCTCTACCGCCTCGACGCCTACCAAGCAGGCCCCCTGGGCAAGAACACCTACTACGCCATCGGCGGCTTCATGCGCTATCATGACGGCTATCGCGACAACGGCTTCCCCAACGACAAGGGCGGCCAGATCCGCGCCAACATCAAGCATGAGCTGGACAACGGGTTCATCAAGCTGAACCTAAACTACGTCAACGATCACAACGTCTTCTACCTGCCGATCCCCACCAACGATCCGCGCGATCCCAGCAAGTCGCTGAACCAGTACATCGACTATTTCACCGGCACGATGAACTCGCCCGCCTTCCGCAACGTCAACCTCAAGTACCGTGACGGCAACGGCGTGATCCAGAGCCGGACCAGCGACCTTTCCGATGGTCGCCATATGCAGATGATCAACTTCGGCGCGCATTACGAAGGCGACTTCGACGGCTGGCTCGTCACCGCCGCCGCCGGTTACACCCAGGGCAAGAACGATTTCACGGCGTTCTACTCGACGACCAACCCGGTGGACGGCAACGCCTTCGCCAATGGCTATCTCAACCGCGCCGGCGGCGCTCCGTTCGGTGCCACGCGCTTCGGCTACGTGCTGGCGGGCACCGATACCGTCTACGATCCCTATGCCGCCTCCGGCCTGGTGATGCAGGGCCAGTACCGCGACATCCATTCGAAGTTCTATTCGGGACAGGCCAACCTCTCGGTCGCCAAGCAGGTCAAGACCGGCATCGGCACCCATGACATCAAGCTGGGCCTCTACGGCAGCCTCTATGGCGAGGACAGCCGCACCCTCTACCAGAACTACCTGATCGAAGTGGCGGGCGAGCCTCGCACGCTCGACCTGGTGGGCTACAATGCTGCCGGTGCGGTAGTGGGCCGCGTGACCGACAATGGCGTGCTCAACTACGCCGCGACGCTCAGCCAGGGCGATTCCGATGCCAAGATGTTCGCGGTCTATGCCAACGACACCTGGGAGATCGTGCCGGGTCTGCGCATCGACGCCGGTATCCGCCACGAGCGCTACAGCTACAAGGGCTGGGCCGCGCTCACGGCTCAGGCGAACCTCGGTGACGCGACCACTCTGGCCGACGACACCACCCGTGCCTTCACCGGCGTGATCCTGAACCAGAAGCTCAAGCCGAACGCCACCAACTGGACCGTCGGCGCCAACTACGACTTCTCGCGCCATATCGGCCTCTACGGCCGCGCGTCGCACCTCGAAACGCCGCCCAACGTCCAGACGGTGATGAGCATCAACCCGACAATCATCAAGACCGTTGCCGACCAGTACGAAGTGGGCCTCAAGCTCGCCTCGGGCCGCTCGTACCTCTACGTCACGGGCTTCTACACCAACTTCGACCCGCTCAACGCCTCGTTCCTCGCCTTCGATCCGACCACGGGCCGCAACGACGTGAACGTGCCCTTCATCGGCGAGGCCCAGGTCAAGGGCATCGAGTTCGACGGTGCCTGGTCGGTCACCCCGTGGTTCACGCTCAACGGCGCGCTCACCGTCAGCGATCCCAAGTACAAGAACTTCCAGAGCAGCACCGGCGCCGATCCGGAGCAGGCGGAAGGTAACCAGATCGTCCGCCAGCCGAAGGTCTACGGCAATATTCGCCCGAGCTTCAACTTCTCAACGAACGACACCGACATCTCGGTCTATGGACGCTACACCTACATGGGCAAGCGCTTCGTCGACCTCTACAACAACACCGCGCTTCCGGCCTACGGCACGATCGGCGCAGGCGTCACGGTCTCGCACGGAACCTGGCAGCTTCAGGTCGTGGGCGACAACCTGTTCAACGCCCACGGCCTGACCGAAGGCAATACCCGCACCGACTCGCTCGCGGGTCAGGGCAGTTCGGAGGCGATCTACGGCCGCCCGATCTTCGGCCGCAACTTCCGCCTCGTCGTGAGCAAGGCCTGGTAATGCGCGGAAAAGCGTACCGGATGACCGCTCCGCTACTGGCAGCGGCCATGCTCTCGCTCGCTTCCGTCCCGGCTTCGGCCGGGGCGGTTCGCGACATCGAGACCGAAACCCTGTCGAACCGCCTGTTCCCGCTGCTGGATGCCCTCGGCCGGGACCTGCCCGCGATGGAAGCGGTCAGGACGAAGCCGGAAGTCGCGGCCATGCTGCGGGTCCGGCAGGAACGCCGCGAGGCCTGCGCCTCGGATATCGGCTGCCTTGCACAAGCCATGGTGTGGACTTCGGCGGAAAGCGCCCTCCTCGCCCGCGCGGCGATGCAGCCTGCCGGAGCACATGCCTCCGATGACGGCGTGGCCGCGCAGACCGCGCGCGAGATCGAAGGCGTCAATGCCATCGTCCGCACGTTCGGCCTCGGGCAAGTCCCCGCCTATCCGCAGATCGACGGTGCCGGAACCATCGACCCGCAGGAAATCCGCTCGCGCCTCCAGGCCGCCGCCTGGCTTTCCCAGACCCCGCGTGCCGCTTCCACGCAGGCGCTGGACCCCAGCATCGAGTTCGCGCTCGCCCTGCTCGACGGCAGCGATCGTGCCGATGCCATCGGCTTCGAGCCACTCGCGGGCGGTCTCAACGCCCCCGCCATGAAACGGGCCAAGAGCCTCGACTGGAAGCGTTTCCGCTACAGCGCGATGATCGTCACCGGGGTAGGGCCGGAAGTGCCCGACATGGCGCTCAGCCCTTTCGGCAAGTTCCACTTGCGTCTCGCCGCCAGCCGCTATGCGCAAGGCGACGTGCCCTTCATCATCGTCACCGGAGGCCGCGCCCATCCGCGCGCCACGCGCTTCGCCGAGGCCGAACAGATGCGCAAGGCCCTGATCGAACGCTATGGCGTCCCGGCGGACGCGATCGTCATCGAGCCTTACGCACGCCATACGACCACCAACTTGCGCGATGCCACGCGCCTGCTGATGGCGATGGGCGCTCCGCTCGAAAAGGACACGGTGATCGTCTGCAACCCCGACCAGAGCGCCGCGATCGAAAGCCCCGCCTTTGCCCAGCGCAACATCGCCGAACTGGGCTACGAGCCGGGCAAGGTCGGTCGCCGCATCTCGCCGACGGAACTGGAATTCCGCCCCTCGCCGCAATCCGCCCGCGTCGATCCGCGCGATCCGCTAGATCCCTGAACTTCGTCGGAGCCTGATATGCGTATTCTCAATCTCGCAGCGCTTGCCGCCGCCGCCCTGCCCGCCCCCGTACTCGCATGGGGCGGGACCGCCCATGCCGTCATCGACCGCGCCGCAATCGAGGCCATCCCCGACGACGGCCCGACCTTCCTGCGCAAGCACGTGGACTATATCGCCGGTTCGGCGTCCCTCCCCGACGGCTGGCGCGGCGACAGCGAGCCGTTCTCGAAGATCGAGGAAGACCCCAACCACGGCTGGTTCAAGGAGCAGTTCGCTTTTCTCAAGCCGATCCCTCGCTCGCGCTATGCCTTCGTGATCGCGCTCCACAAGCAATACGAGGCGATCAAGGACAGCGACCCGGCCGCCGCCGCGCGCACCAATGTCCGCTGGACCGGCACCCTGCCTTATGCCGCGATGGAATCCTACGAACGCCTGATCGCCTGCATGCGCCAGATCCGTGCGCTTCGGGCCGAGGGCAAGGATACCGCCTTCGCCGAACAGCACTGCGCCTTCCATGTTATCCGGCTAGGCCACTACATCGGTGACGGCGCCCAGCCGCTGCACGATTCCGTCAACAGCGACGGTTGGCGAGGCGACAATCCCAAGGGCTACACCCGCGACCGCACGATCCACGGCCGTTTCGAGAGCGATTTCGTCGACGGCATCGGTCTCACGGTCAAGGACATCGCCCCGCGCATCGGCTCTCCCGGCCACCGTGAAGGCGACATGTTTGGCGCCGTCCTGGCCTACCTCGACGATGCAGCGGGCCGGATGGAGCAGGTCTATGTCCTCGAAAAACGCGACCGCTTCGCCAATTTCAAGGACAAGGACGTGCGCGAGATGGTCTATGCCCAGACCGGCAAGGGCGCGGCGATGCTCCGCGACATGATCTGCCGGGCCTGGGCCGAAAGCGCGGTAAAACCCAAGCCGCTTACGCCTTCGCCGCTCGACCCGGCCAATCCGGCCTACGATCCCGAAACCGGCTCGGCACCGGCACAGATCGGGGCCTGAACGGGACGACCCCCCTTACCGCGTGCCTGCGGCGAGATAGCGCCGCAAGCACGCGGGCGTGGCGCGCATGGCCGATGTCGAAACGCCGCAGCATCACGAAAGCGCCGAGACTTCCGGCGATCGGCACGCCCAGCCCCAGCACGAGAATGCCGGTACGGACAAGCGCCGATTGCTCCGCCCCCGGCACATAGCCGAGGCTCCCGAGCGACCAGCCGATCACTCCGTTCGCCGCCGCTCCACTGGCCTTCACGACCACGAGATAGAATGCGAAGAGGCCGGTCTCGAACCGGCGTCCATGCCGCAAGGCGACGAAGTCCACGGTGTCGGCCAGAAGCCCCCAGGGCAGCATGAACACGCAGGTGAAGGCTGCGCCGATCAGCACGGCGCAGGCCAGCAGAAGCGGCGGCCAGGCCATGCAGAAGGCGAAGAGCGCCAGGCTTCCGGCGCAGAGCAAATGTCCCGCCGCCAGCAACCGGCTCTTGTCGTAGCGCCCCGTCAGCATGGTCCAGAACGGTACGCCGAGGAACTGTCCGCAAGTCACGGCGATCAACAGGGAACTCACGCTTTCCGGCCGATCAAAGACGTAAGTGCCCATGTAAAGCAGCATCCGCTCGAACGTCGGCACCGCGAAACCGGTGATCGCCGCAACCAGCCCCATGCCGAGGACCAGCCCGTCACGCAGCGGCACGGCAATGCCGTCGCCGAGGCCCTCGGCCGGAGGCGGTACCTCGCGCCCCGAAGCCAGAGCCGAGAAGGCCATGGTCATGGCGAAAAGCACGCCTGCCAGGCAGCCGGTCAGCGCCAGCAGTTCCAGCATCCGTGCCGACACCGCGTGCTGGACGGTCGGTGTCAGCAGCGCGGCGACGGTCAGCGAGGATGTCGTGCTGAAGAACAGGCGATAGCCGGAGACTCGCCCCCGCGCGCGGCTGTCCACGGTCATGCGCGCCATCAGCGCATTGTGCGGCACGTCGATCACCGCATAGGCGCCGCGAAACAACAGGAGCGCGGCAGCGACCATCCAGACCCGCTCCGCCCCCAGCGCCGGCAGCCCATAGAGCAATGCGAAGCCGCCTCCGGCCGGGATCGCGCCCGCCAGAATGAGCCAGCGATAGCCCTTGCCCACACGGCGCAGGCGAATGACCAGCAGCGCCGCCAGCAAGTCAAACACGAGGTCTCCCGCCACCGCCACGAGCATCAGCAATCCCGCCACCGCCCCCGGCAGTCCGAACAGGTCGGTCAGGAGATAGAGAAAGGTGACGTCGGCACCGGCGAAGACCAGGTTCTTGCCGAAATTCCCGCTGGCATAGCCAACCAGCCGCGCTTCGGTCCCTAAGCCGGAACGTGCCGCTACCCGCTGTCGGGCCGGGTGCGGGGAAGCAAGTGCCATGCGCGGCCTCTAGCCGCCCGCCATTTCAGTTTTGCGACGGAATTCCTCCCCCACCGAGGGGAGGAAAAACTCAATGTATCTCCGCCTCGACCGTCCCGGCCTGCCGCTCGAACAGGCGACGATATTGCCCCTGTTCCGATTTCAGCAAAGCCTCATGCACGCCGTCCTCGACGATTTCGCCGCGATGGAACACCAGGATGCGGTCCAGCGCCCGCACCGTGGAAAGGCGGTGCGCAATGACGATCGCGGTCCGGCCCACCATGAGACGCTCCATTGCATCCTGGATCGCCGCCTCGGATTCGGAATCCAGACTGGAAGTCGCCTCGTCGAGAATGAGGATCGGCGCATCGGCAAGGAAGGCGCGCGCGATGGCGATGCGCTGGCGCTCGCCGCCCGAGAGCTTGACGCCGCGCTCACCCACGAGCGTGCGATAGCCCTTGGGCAGGCGCATGATGAAATCGTGCGCATTGGCCAGCCGGGCCGCCTGTTCGATGTCCTCGATCGTGGCGTCCGGGCGGCCGTAGCCGATGTTCTCCGCCAGGGTCCGGTGGAACAGCACCGGCTCCTGCGGCACGATGGCGACTTGCCGCCGCAGCGAACTCTGCGTGGCATGGGACACGTCCTGGTGGTCGATCGTGACGCGGCCCTGCTCGACGTCATAGAGCCGCTG
>PJTY01000202.1_pt1 | contig 40218 bp, 36 predicted proteins | sample 1512121 | NCBI WGS metagenome assembly PJTY01 (sample SAMN08177680, study PRJNA422409) | Soil metagenome, whole genome shotgun sequencing project. | isolation source: Soil enriched (2) on filter paper: alkali lignin treatment | place: USA: Madison | collected 2015-01-15 | reverse complement strand
TCCCAGCGTGCTACAAACTGGTTAAGCAATGATCTAGCTGCTTGATAACGAAGGGAAAAATATGACGAAGTCGGAGCTGATCGAACGTATTGTCACCCATCAGGGGCTGCTCTCGTCCAAGGACGTGGAGTTGGCCATCAAGACCATGCTTGAACAGATGTCACAATGCCTTGCCACCGGCGATCGCATCGAGATTCGTGGTTTTGGCAGCTTCTCGCTGCACTATCGCGCCCCGCGCGTGGGCCGTAACCCGAAGACCGGCCAGTCGGTCAGCCTCGAAGGCAAGTTCGTGCCGCACTTCAAACCCGGCAAAGAACTGCGCGACCGGGTCAATGAAGAAGAGCATGATGAGGCACACACCTGATTCCACAAGGAGCAATCTGATGCGTAACCTCAAGCGCGCCCTGGCGGCGGTGTTCGTGCTGCTGTTGGCGGCTGTGGTGCTGTTCTTCGTGCTGGAGAACCAGCAAACCGTCTCGTTGGTCCTGTTCGGTTGGGCTGCACCGGCAATGCCGGTCGCTGTGGTGGTCCTGGCCGCCCTGGTCATTGGCCTGGCAGTCGGGCCGCTGCTCGGTGCCTACGGCGTGCAGCGCAGCAAGCGCAAGATCAAGGCTTCTGCCCGACAGGCAGCATTGAGCGGTAACTAAGGGCATTTCCTACATCGGTTTAGGAAAGTCTCACCTATGCCAGCACCGGCCGTCATGGAGTAATAGCGCACTTCATTTTCGGCCCAGGCGAGTGTGCGCAGCATGGAATATCCCGTTCTTTCCCATCACGGTGGCACCCGCGGCGTCACTGGCTCCTGCCATCAACTGCACCTCGATCCGTCCACCAGCCTGCTGATCGACTGCGGCCTGGAGCAGGGCAGCGATGCCGCGCCAGGTGCAGCATCGGCGCCGCTCGGCTTCGACGTCCAGGGCATCCAGGCCCTGGTCGTCACCCATGTGCATCTAGACCATGTTGGCCGTATCCCGGCGCTGCTGGCTGCTGGCTACCGTGGCCCCATCTTGTGCAGCGAGCCGTCAGCCCAGCTGCTGCCATTGGTGCTGGAAGACGCTTACAAACTAAGCATCAGCAGCGAACCCGCCCACGTGGCGAGGTACCTCGATTATATCCGCGACCTTATCGTGCCCCTGCCTTTCGAGCAGTGGCATACCCTGGTCGAGCGCCCCGGTGTCACTTGCCGCATCCGTCTGCAGCGCGCCGGTCATCTGCTCGGTTCGGCCTATGTCGAATGCGACATGCAGCATGAACAAACCAACACCCGCTACGTGTTCTCCGGTGACCTGGGGGCTTGTGGCAACCCCTTGCTGCGCCCCCTGCAACCCCCGGAACGGGCCGATGTGCTGGTACTGGAAAGCACCTACGGCGACCGCCTGCACCCGCCTGCGGGCGACCGTGAGCAGCGGCTGGAAGCGGCCATCGACCGCGCCCTGGCTGACAAGGGCACGCTGCTCATTCCGGCGTTCAGCCTCGGCCGCACCCAGGAGCTGCTGTACGAACTCGAAAGCATTCTTCATCGCAAGGCCTTGCTGAACAAAGCCGGCCCCGCCCCCGATGGCGATCCGCTCGACTGGTCGCAATTGCCCATCATCCTCGACTCGCCCCTGGCCCAGCGCATTACCGGTGTATACCGGGAGCTGCACAACTACTGGAATGCCGAAGCCCGGTTGCGCCTAGCCGAAGGGCGCGACCCGCTCGGTTTCAGCCAGCTTGTTAGCGTGGACACCCACGCCCGCCACCAGCAGGTGGTCAATTACCTCAAGAGCACTGGCCGCCCGGCGATCGTGATTGCCGGCAATGGCATGTGCTCGGGTGGGCGCATCGTCAATTACCTCAAGGCCATGCTGGGTGATCCGCGACATGAGGTGATGTTTGTCGGGTATCAGGCAAAGGGCACGCCGGGCGCGGTGATACAGGCGAGTGAAGGGGCGGAAGGGTTTGTGCAGATTGATCTGGATGGGCAGATGCATGAGATCCGGGCGAAGGTGATGACCTTGGGTGGTTACTCCGGGCATGCGGATCAGGCGCAGTTGGTGGGGTTTGCCATGACCTGCAAGGCGCGGCGCGTGGTGCTGGTGCATGGTGAGGGCCGGTCAAAGCAATTGCTTACGCATGCTTTGGCAACCCAATTTGGATCTTTAGGTCATGAGGCCATGATTGAAATTCCTTAGTGCATTATTTTGTCCGTTGGTCGGTTCGGCAGGAACTAAACGGGTCGAGGTGTCTCTACAACCGATTGATACCTATGCTTGAGGTTGATCAGGTTTGCAAAAGGCCTGCAACGCTTCAGCGAGCTTGGGGAAGCCATGGCCTCAGGTGGGATTCCAGAGCGTATAGGTCGCCAGTTAGGTTGGAGGAAGATCGAGGCAATGCAAAACAGATATGAAGGCCTGGGTGGCGGTGAGGTTAGTCTTTTTGAGTTGATTCAAGGGGCGTGGGGGCAGAAGGTGTGGATGGCTGCTGTGGCGTTTTTTGTCATGGTTGCAGGCTTTGCGTATGTTCTGGTGGCCAAGCCGGTCTATGAGGCGAAGCTCTATGTGCAGCCACCTGCGCAGACGGATATTGCGCAACTGAACAATGGCAGGGGAGGGGAAACGGGTCTAGGTGTCTGGCAGGTCAAGGATGTTTACGAGATCTTCTTGAGGAGCCTACAGTCCGAAGCTGTACGCAATCAGTTTTTTCGTACTGTGTACTTGCCGAGCCTTCCTGAAGACAGGCGTAATAATTCCTGGGACTTGTTGTATGGCGACTATGCGCGCGACGTTAGCGTGGCGGCCGCCGCAAAGGACTCACCTAGCCGCTTCGTGATCAAGGTTGATGTCGGTAATCCTGAACAAGCAGTGCAATGGGCAGCCCGTTATGTGGAGTTGGCAGCTGCTCGCGCTAAGCAAGAGGTGCTCAAGAACAATCAGAGCGATATGCTAGTCAAGGCCGATAATATCAAGCGGCAGATAGCGAGGGCGAGAGCTACTGCTCGCAAAGAGCGTGAGGACACGATCGTTAGGCTGAAAGAGGCGTTGGTTGTGGCAAAAGCGATTGGGCTGAAAAAGCCACCTCTGATCTCGGGCGCGTTATCTGCTGAGGTGTCTGCTGGCATGGCGGGGAGTTTGAGCTATATGCGCGGTAGCGAAGCCCTGGAAACTGAGATCGCGAACCTTGAAGCTCGAACCTCTGACGATCCTTTCATCAGTGGCTTGAGGAGAATGCAGCAGTCGATGGAGCAGTACCGTACTCTGCAGGTTGGTGCCGATGTGATCTCTGTCTACCAGCAGGATGGAGTCGTAGATCAGCCGGAGACGCCGATCAGGCCGAAAAAGCTTTTGGTGCTGGTTTTGACGGCGCTGTTCGCCGTTGTTCTAGCGGGCTTCGTTGGGGTAGCGCGGGGTTATTGGTTGCGGATCCACCAGCGCTGAACGCTGGGGTTGCGTGTCTGAATGCCATTATCGGGGAAGGGCCTTTTGCTGGGGTGGGGAAAATGCGAGAATGGCCGCCCCACCGTACGACAGGGATAGCACTGATGGGTAAATGGCTGAGGTAGCCAGTTCAGAGCGAAAGTCATTCCTGTCCCGGCTGATCTACCTCTAGCAGACAGGCTTGTGACGTGACCAATTTATCGCATGGTACCCACCCGGCAATTCAGGACGAATTCGATCTTTTCCGTGTATTCAAGGAGCTATGGCGTCGTCGAGCAATCGTAATGATCATAGCCTTGGCTGTCGCGTCACTAGGTGCTGCTTACGCTTTTCTGGCCAAGCCAGAATATGAGGTCAGAACTGTTTTGCGTCCTGCTGCATTGAATGATCTGGATGCCTTGAATCGCTCAGGGGTTTACACACTGCCTCCGGGTGCGGCGCTCGTTCGTGTTGGTGCAGCATTGGACTCTTACGATAATCGACTTAGTTATTTCCGCTCTCAGCCAAAGTTGGTCGATGCATACGCCGAAAGTGGTGAAAATGCAGAGCAGGCGTTTTCTAGATTTAATGACTCTTTCAAGCTCGTTCAGCCTGATCCGAAAAAAGCGGATCTTCTTTCGGCTTTCATTGGCTTGAATCTGAGATATGAAAAGGGTCTCGATGGGGCTTCCGTTCTTAATGAGTTTGTATCGTTCGCGGTTGAGCGTGAGCGAGTGCAGCTTGCTGAGGACTTGAAGGGTATTATTTCGAATAGACTTCAAGAAATTGAATTGAAAATTCAAGCGGCAGTCGCAAAATACGATGCTGATAAAGAGAGTCGCATAGCCAAGCTTAACGAGAAAGACTCGATCAAGCGTGCGCGTCTGCAGGATGAACTCAAGGCGCTGCGGGTAGAGTTGAAGCTCAGGCGAGAAGCGCGCTTGGCTAGTCTCAACGAGTCGATTTCCATCGCCCGAAATTTGGGGCTGAGGAAGCCCGCTACTCCTTCCTCAATGTCTGAAGAAGCGGCGGGCGCCGCCAATATTGTCCGAACTGAAGTCAATACCCAACAGGTGCCGCTCTATTTCATGGGCTACGATGTGCTGGAGGCGGAGCGCGATGCGCTGCGCAAACGGTCGTCTGATGATTTTACCGAGCCACGCGTTGCGAAAATTCGTAAAGAACTGTTGATGCTCGCTTCCAATCGTGAAGTGGAAATGCTTTTGGCACGTGAAAATGAAGTGCTTTTTCTTGAAGGCATCGAGGGCTTGCGGGCTGAGCGGGCGCGTTTGAATAGTATCAATACAGATCTAGGCCAACTGCGCTTGGTGAACGTGGATCAATATGCCGCGGCTCCATCGAGTCCATTGAAACCCCGTAAAGCTCTAATCATCGGTCTTTCGCTTTTTGCAGGCTTGATATTGGGAGTATTTGTCGCGCTCTTGAAGGGGCTGGTCAAAGCTCGGAAGCGCCACGCGGAGAGAGTCAAAATTGCAGGTGGCATTGGTCGGGAAGAGGCTCCGGCGTTGATTGTTGGGTAGTATGGTGGGCAGGGTAAAAGTTATAGGTATCGCCATGAAATTTGAGCTTTGCTCATGGTGACAGGCCTATGGCTTTTGAGTGTGCAGGTCAAAACGGGTTTTTCTCAGCCTATTTGACTGTTCGGACGACAGACGGCTGGGAAACGCATCGGGCGCACTTGCCCTAGGTGTAGTTCCGGCCCCTGTGCCAAACGCGTTAATGCTGGCATGTATCATGCTTGGAGTTTGTAGTCGTGAGAACATTATGTGTGTTTGGTACTCGTCCCGAAGCGATCAAGATGGCGCCGCTGGCGCTTGCGCTTACGGCCGACTCCCGGTTTGAAGCCAAGGTGTGCGTAACTGGTCAGCACCGGGAAATGCTTGACCAGGTACTGGGGCTTTTCGGTATCGAGCCGGATTTCGATCTCAATATCATGAAAGCGGGTCAAGACCTGACAGATGTTACGGTTGCCATTCTGCAGGGGATGAAGGATGTCTTTAAGACGTTTCGTCCAGATGTAGTGCTGGTGCATGGGGATACGGCGACAACGTTCGCTGCTACGTTGGCCGCTTACTATCAGCAAATTCCAGTGGCACATGTGGAAGCTGGGCTACGTACAGGTAATCTTTATTCGCCGTGGCCAGAAGAAGCAAATCGTAAATTGACTGGTGCGCTTGCAAAGTTGCACTTCGCCCCCACAGAAACATCGCGTGCCAACCTAATTCGTGAGGGCGTAGATGAGTCGAGTATTATAGTTACAGGCAATACCGTAATTGATGCGTTGCTTGATGTTGTTGGCCGCTTGAAGGTTGACGAGAGCTTGCGGGCTATCGCCGCCGCGCCTGCTGAGTTCCTAAGTGCCGAGAGTAAAGTGATCTTGGTTACAGGGCATCGTCGAGAGAGTTTCGGCGACGGTTTCGAGCGTATTTGTCAGGCCCTGTCTGCAGTCGCCAAGCGGTATCCCGACGTCGAGATCGTTTATCCCGTGCATTTGAATCCCAACGTCCGTGAACCTGTAAATCGGCTGTTGAGCGGAATCGATAATGTACACCTTATCGAACCACTGGATTATTTGCCGTTTGTCTATCTGATGAGCCGTTCTTACATCATCCTTACCGACTCTGGTGGGATTCAGGAAGAAGCCCCTTCGCTTGGGAAGCCAGTATTGGTAATGCGCGACACTACCGAGCGTCCTGAAGCCGTTGAAGCAGGAACGGTAGAGTTGGTTGGGACGGAAGTGCATCAGATCGTTGGGGCACTCAGTCGATTGCTCGATGATCAACAGGCTTATCAGGAAATGAGCTTTGCCCATAATCCATATGGGGATGGCGCTGCAAGCCAGCGTATAGTCAATGCGCTTCTCAATATTTAAAGGGGATCGTCGCTGCCTCATTGCAGGTGAAGCGGTTGTTCCGGTTACTCAAGATGGTTGACTTGTAAGGATTGACATGGCATTCGAAACTATTTCGGTAATTGGGCTCGGCTATATCGGGCTACCGACCGCTGCGGTGTTTGCCTCGCGGAAAAAACAGGTGATCGGTGTCGATGTGAACCCGAAAGCTGTTGAAACCATCAATCAAGGCAACATTCATATTGTCGAGCCTGATTTGGATATGGTGGTTCACGCTGCTGTCACCAATGGTTACCTGCGTGCTACTTCCACCCCTGAACCGGCTGATGCGTTTCTGATTGCCGTTCCAACTCCGTTCAAAGAAAATTTTGAACCTGATCTGGGCTACATCGAGTCAGCCTGCAAAGCTATCGCACCCATACTTAAAACCGGGGACTTAGTGATCCTGGAGTCAACTTCTCCGGTTGGGGCAACCGAACAGATGTCTGCCTGGTTGGCTGCTGCGCGTCCAGATTTGACTTTCCCTCAATCCCACGGCGAAGACTCTGATATCCGCATCGCCCATTGCCCAGAGCGTGTGCTGCCAGGTCACGTACTGCGCGAGTTAGTTCAAAATGATCGTGTTATCGGTGGCATGACACCTAGGTGCTCTTCCGCTGCGGCAGCTCTCTATCAGATTTTTGTGGAGGGTGAGTGTGTTATCACCAATGCACGCACCGCCGAGATGTGCAAACTGACAGAGAACAGTTTCCGTGATACCAATATTGCATTCGCCAATGAGCTCTCCATTATTTGCGACAAGCTGGATATCAATGTTTGGGAGCTGATACGTCTCGCCAATCGTCACCCGCGTGTCAATATTCTGCAGCCGGGCCCGGGAGTTGGTGGGCACTGCATTGCGGTGGACCCCTGGTTCATTGTCAGCAAGACACCTGATCAGGCGCGATTGATCCGCACTGCACGCGAGGTTAATGACAGTAAACCTCTGTGGGTCATAGAAAAGACCAAGTTGGCTGTTGCTGAGTACTTGCAAGCCAACCCGGAAAAAACCGCTAAAGAAGTAACGATTGCGTGTTTCGGCTTGGCTTTCAAGCCCGATATCGATGACCTTCGCGAGAGCCCGGCTGTTTCTATTGTTCAGCGCATCAAGGAGTCGCACCCAGGCAAGGTATTGGCGGTAGAGCCTAATATTACCGAGCTGCCTACGAAATTAGGTAGTGGCCTCGAGCTCGTAGATGTTCAAAATGCTTTGGAGCAGGCTGATATTGTTGTGCTCTTGGTCGATCATAGAGAGTTCAAGCTAATCTCGAGGGACAGGATCGCTGCACGTGCAGTGGTCGATACGCGGGGAGTCTGGTCTCTATGAGGATACTTTTAACCGGCGGTGCAGGTTTTATTGGGTCGGCCGTTATTCGGCATCTAATAAATAATACTCAGCACTATGTTCTCAATGTCGATAAGTTGACCTATGCCGGTAACCTTGAATCCCTAGTCAGTATAAGTGACAGTGAGCGATATTGCTTTCAGCACGTAGATATATGCAACCGCGGTGCTTTAGAGCAGGTCTTCGATGACTTCCGGCCAGATGCAGTGATGCATCTGGCTGCGGAGTCTCACGTTGATCGTTCCATTGATGGGCCGGCGGCGTTTATTGAGACCAACATCGTTGGCACTTATTGCCTGCTGGAGGTAGTGCGAAAGTATTGGGGGCACATGGATGAACCGTCCAAGGAGCGCTTCCGCTTCCACCATATCTCCACCGATGAGGTTTACGGTGACCTCTGCAATCCCTCCGAGTTTTTCACGGAGACAACGCCTTATGCTCCGAGTTCTCCTTATTCTGCGAGTAAGGCGAGCTCTGATCACTTAGTGCGTGCCTGGAAGCGCACCTACGGTTTGCCCATATTGATCACCAACTGTTCCAATAATTATGGCCCTTATCACTTTCCAGAGAAATTGATACCGCTTGTCATTTTAAATGCTCTCGAAGGAAAGCCGCTGCCAATCTATGGTAAAGGCGACCAAATTCGTGACTGGTTGTATGTCGATGACCATGCGCGCGCGCTGTGCTGCGTGCTGACAAAGGGTCGCATCGGGGAAACATATAACATTGGTGGTCATAATGAGAAGATGAACATCGAGGTCGTTCGGGAGCTCTGTTCAATTCTTGATGAACTCAGGCCCTTGGGGGAAGCTTCTAATGCGAATGCTGTCGCAGCCATGCGTAATTTAGGCTTGGAAGGACGTTCCTATAAAGAATTGATTACTTATGTAAAAGACCGTCCTGGTCATGATCAACGTTACGCGATTGATGCGTCGAAAATCGAGCGTGAGTTAGGGTGGAAGCCTGAGGAGACATTCGAGTCAGGCATTCGAAAAACAGTCGAGTGGTATTTGAACAACCCGTCATGGGTCAAGCGGATCAAGAGTGGCGCCTACCAGACTTGGATGGCCAAAAATTATAGTGAAAGGCCTGCGGAATGAGGTTCTTGCTGCTCACCAAAGATGAACAGGTTGTCCGGGAGCGACCACATATTACAGTGGAAAGGGAGGGGCGCTGCCAAAGCTATGCTCGCCATGCTATTGACACTGCAAGCCCTCTGGTAGCTCAATTGAAAGTCTCGCGCAACCGGTGCATAGAGGCTGATCGGCTTTATGGAGGGTTTAAGATCATACTGCCATCGTGGCGGTTGGGTTTTGAACGCAATTTGGCCGAGAAACAAGGTTTATAATATGAGTCGTAAAGGTATTATTCTTGCGGGAGGGTCCGGCACTCGGCTGCATCCGATTACGTTGGGTGTATCGAAGCAGTTGCTGCCGATTTACGATAAGCCGATGATCTATTACCCGTTATCAGTATTAATGCTGGCTGGTATACGGGAGATACTAATCATTTCCACGCCTGTGGACTTGCCAAGCTTCCGTAATTTGTTGGGAGATGGTAGTCAGTTCGGCATCGCGTTGAGTTATGCTGAGCAGCCTTCACCAGATGGGCTTGCCCAAGCGTTCATCATTGGCGAAGAGTTTATCGGTAATGATAGTTGTTGCTTGATTCTTGGCGATAATATTTTCTATGGACATCACTTCGTCGAACATTTGAAAAAAGCCGGTATCAGGCAGAACGGTGCAACTGTATTTGGTTATCACGTCTCAGATCCTGAGCGCTTCGGTGTCGTTGAGTTCGATGCGACTGGGCGAGCCATCAGTATAGAGGAGAAACCGAATAAGCCGAAGTCAAATTACGCCGTTACGGGGCTGTACTTCTATGACAGCCGGGTTGTTGACGTAGCAAAGTCGATCAAACCTTCTGTCAGGGGCGAGCTGGAGATCACCGATGTCAATCGCTTCTATCTTGAAGATCGAAGCTTGAGCGTTGAAATGCTGGGTCGAGGATTTGCCTGGCTGGATACCGGTACTCATGCATCGTTGCTCGAAGCCGGCCATTTTGTCCACACCATTGAGCAGCGGCAAGGATTAAAAGTGGCCTGCCTTGAAGAAATTTCCTTCAATCAGGGCTGGATCGACGGAGACGAACTGCTAAGGCAAGCTACACGGCTACAAAAAACGGAGTATGGTCAATATCTTGCCACCTTGGTCAGAGAGCACAAGTCGTGATTTTTTCGCAGGCCACCATAGTGGGTTTAATATTGATCGGACTTCGCGTCGAGGGTGAGAGGATTAGCTACCTTGGGGGCGACGACAAGATTTGCCATTCGGCCCCTTATTATCTGTGCGCTAGCGTGGGATGAGCGTTGTTGGTGAGTTTTCCAGGGTTGTGTTTTAAATGCTATGGGTGGTCAGAGGTGAGAAGAGAACAATGAGATTCAATGCGGGCGCCGTCAATGCCTTGTCCCTTGTCGCGATTCAGGGCGCCAATGCATTGTTTCCGTTGTTTGTATTTCCTTTTTTGCTGGCGATCTTGGGTAAAGAATCATTCGCAGAGATGGTGGTGGCTGAAGCGATGGCTCTTTATGCCTTGACTGTATGCCTCTACGGTTTTGATACTAGTGGCGTGCAGTCAATTATCGAATCGCGAAAACAGGGGAATAAGTCGGATGAGGCGGCGTGTTTGTTTAATATTTTAGGCGCGCGAATCATATTGCTTGTTGTTTCTGCGCTTTTATTGTTTGGGCTTAATGCGCTCGTTGTGGGCGTTGAGCCCTCGGTGTTGTTCGTTTGGTTGCTTTATGTTTTGGGAATGATTCTTCAAAGCAATTTTTACTTCCAGGCGGTAGAGCAGAATTTCGCGCTTGCAGTATTGACAACGCTTTCGCGGATTGGGGCGATGTTGGCTGTCTATTTGTTGGTTCGGAACGAGTCTGATTTGCTATTGGCTTCTGTGATCTTGGCTGGTAGCTTTCTTGTTTCTGGTGGCGGTGCGTTTGTTTTGCTTATTTCCCGTTTTGGTTTGAGGGCGTTGAGTTCCATTCAATTTGCAGAAATACGCTATCTGCTGGTTGAGGGGCGCCATTTGTTTTTGGGTAATATATCTGTAGCGCTCTTTCGTGGGGCGAATATAATTATTTTGTCTGGCATGTCCAGTGCGGCAGCGGTTTCTGCTTATGCCTTGGCCGAAAAGGTTATAAAGAGTATTCAGGCATTAGCTCGGCCCATGAATCAGATTTTCGCGCCTAAAGCGGTTAAGGCCTGGTTTTTGCTGGACGATGAGAGCAAGGATGAACGTAAGGCTTTTGTGTTGATTTGGAGGAGCACAAGAACGCAAGTTCTAACAATGAGCTTGTCTTTGCCATTTATCCTGTCTGCAATTTATGCTGGGCACTTATACGGTGTACTGCCTGGATTCGATGAGGATGCGGTTAAGCTGATTGTTCTTATGGCGCCGGCTGTTATTTTTGGTGTTGCAAACGCGATGTTTGGTGCAGTCGGCCTGAATTTACTAGGGGCTCAATCTTATTTTGCGCGCTGCGTACTTTTAGTCGGTATCTGTGCTTTCGTACTTTCTATTACGTTAACCCACTTCTTCGATGCAGTAGGTGCAGCAATCTCCTTTCTGTTGGCTGAGGTTTGTCTGCTAATTTCGTTCCTCTGGAAGTATCAAGGTAAATTTAGCCGTGGATGAATTCTGGGTTTTGAAGATAGTGAACCTCTTCATCGCTTCCCTCTTTCTTGTGGGGGCATGGTGTTCTCGAAAAGGGGTTGGAGTATGGCTGAACCCCATGTCTATTTTGTTTCTGTTTTGGTTTTTTTATACCGCGTTTCCGTTGCTTTTGGCGTTTGAAGTACCTGTCAGTCCCTTGGTGATAGTTTATATACTGCTTTTTTGTACCATTTTTTCTATTTCTGGGCTTGTTTTTCCGTGGTCTATCGCTTTAGCGCTGAATGAGCGCAAGCAAAATTCTGCATTTTACTTTGATAGACCGCTTTTTGTTCTGATGTTCTATTTGGTTGCAGCTTCCTCTGGTATTTTTGTTTTTATTGGTGTGTTGCAGCAGGGGATCCCAATCGACCAGCTTATAGAGAATCCCATAGCGTTTGGTGGCGCTTATGCTAATAAACGTTATGCGGGTGAGATTGTTTCCAACGTGTTTTCTCAATTGGGGCTTCAGTGTGGCTATTATACAGCGGTGCTGGGTGGGCTTGTATATGGTTCTCGAGTAAAGCGGAGGGGAAGGACTATGGTTCTTTTGCTTTCATTTGCTCCAGCTTTGTTGGTTATGTTTTTGCAAAGCGCTAAGGGGCTGTTTTTCTTCTCAATATTTTTGTTTCTTGGCGCTATCTTGGTTACGCGGATCTATAATAAGAATTATACTCTTCTTGATGCTAAAGGTTTGCGCAGTTTGTTTGCTTGTGGGCTCTTGGCGTTGCCGGTGGTGGTTGCTTCTTTTTTGTCAAGAGGGATTTATCAGCTTGGGGACATGACGCTAATTCTCGATCGGCTCCGTTATTACCTGGTTGGCTACTCCTCGGTACATTTGCCAGCGTTTTCGGATTGGTTTTCGGAGCGTTATCTGGGTGAGTCGCTTATGAGCTACAAACAAGAAGAGTTTACTGCGGGTTTTTATACCTTCATGTCATTTTTTCAGTTGGCCGGTGATGACAGAGAAGTTCCGATGGGAACGTATGATGAGTTTTATATGTATGGCGATCAAATAAAAGGCAATCTATTCACTGTCTTTCGCGGGCTTATCACTGATTTCGGATTAGTGGGAAGTTTGCTGTTTGCTTTTGTGCTTGGTCTTGTTTGTAATTTTGGTTATTGGCGTTTGTTGAGTCGGAAGGAAAGCGCTTTTGCTGTTACATTTTTTATATTTTTTGTTGCGATTGGTTATCAGACCTACCTTATTAGTTCGTTGACTTGGTTGACGTTGCCTTTTGTTTTCTTGATTCAATGGCTAATGCTGTTGTGCATGATGAAGTTCAAGGTTCGATAGAGGGTTGGGAATGAGGATTTGTATAGTTCCGGTTTGCTATAATGCGCACAGTGACGCGTTACGTTTCCTTGAGTCGGTAAACCGGGCGTATTTGTCGTGCTTTGGTCTTCAGTTGGATGTAGTGTTGTCAGATAACTCTACTGTTCTGCCTGGTGCTTGTGAGTTGGATCAAGGGTACGCCTTTGCATATAAATATCAAAAAAATGATAATGTCGGCTATTTCCCGGGTTTTAATCGTGGTCTTTCGGTCTTGCCAGTTCCAATAAGCTCTTACGACTTTATCGTTGTTTGTAATGTTGATCTAGTGATGGCTGATGACTTCTTTTCAGTTCTTTCTAAGCAAGTGTTGGAGTCGAATACAGGACTGATTGCACCAGGTATCTTTTCCGACAAAGATGGCCGTGACATGAACCCTAAAATTATGCGTCGCCCCACGGCGGCCAAAATAAACTTCATGCGTATCGTTTGTTCAAATGTCTTGCTATTCCGTTGGTACCATAAACTGGTGCGCCTACGCGAGCAGGCACGCTCCCGTTCACAGAAAAAAAAGTCGATAGAAGGGCGCGAGAGCAAAGCTCCGGCAGGGCAGAGGATGTATGGTGCCCATGGCTCATTTATGATCTTTACGAAGCAATATTTCCGTCAAGGCGCGGACGTTGACTACCCAAGATTTTTGTTTGGTGAAGAAGGTTTTGTTGCTGAACAATTGCGAAGGCACAATTTGGTTATCGAGCATGTGCCGGAACTTCGTGTTTTTGATAAAGAGCATGCTTCGACTTCGCAGGTTAAGCTAAAGTTTCTTTGTGCAGAACACAAAAAATCATACGATTATTTTTATAGGCACTTCCTCAAGGGTGGGTCATAATTGTGGCTAATTCAGGGTTGGTGAAGAAGATATTCGCTTTGTCGCCACACGTGGAAATGATTGCGCGGCGGTTATATTGGCGAAACGTTGGTCGTCTTGCTGGTAAAGTAAAGAAAGGCTCTAAGAAAAAGCCCGTCATAGCGGCGGACCAACCAAAACCGTTCAATCTTGAAGCGCTTGGTGCCCATCTGAGGCAGAATGGCGTCAAGCCGGGTAGCCTATTACTCGTGCACTCTGCTTTTGCCGCGTTGAAGGGACGGGTCTCAGGTCCTGAGGAGGTTGTGGATTATTTGATGGGCATTCTCGGAGAGCACGGTACTTTGGCGATGCCGGCGATGCCGATGTTCTCCAATTCCAGGTCAGTCGAGGAATACCTGTCACCTCTGCCAGACAACAATGTCTACATCTACAATGTTCAGAAATCGCGGATCAAAACCGGGGTTTTACCTGCAGCTTTGCACAAGAGAAAAGGCTCTGTCAGAAGCCGTCATCCAATCAACTCGATGGTCGCCGTTGGCGCGCTGGCCGAAAAATTGATGGATGGTAACCTTTCGGGTGATTCCCCCTTGGCCTGCGGTGTCAATTCGTCTTGGTCTCGTTGTGTTGAAGAAGACGCGATGATTGTTGGGCTGGGTACGGACCTTACGCACAGCCTAACGATGATCCATGTCGCTGAGGATGTTAAAGACAGACATTGGCCGGTGCGCGACTGGTATGTGGAGAAACGCTTTGTCGTTAAGGATGGGGATTTTGAAGAGACTTTGGTCTTGCGCGAGCGTGCCCCTCGTTGGGGGGCCCTTCATTTTGGTGAGCGGACCCTGTGCAAAGACCTGATGGCTGCTGGCATATTGAAATCTGCGGTCATTGATGGCGTGCTCGTCGAAATGATTTCTGCTCGGTCGCTTTTGGAGTTCCTGAACGCTAGGAACCATACTGGTTATCCTTATTTCTGGGTTCGCTCATGAAGCCCGAAGTTGTGCTAAGTAAACTAAAACCGCTTTTTTTTGATTCGGCGGGATATGTTGTGTTGGGTAACGCCAACACGCTTTATCGTCGTTCGGAGACGGGCGAGCTTGAGGTATTGGTTACCTTGCCAGAGTCAGGCAAGAGGAGGTTCCTGGCGCGATCCAGTTGGGCGTATCGACTTGGGCGCTTGGGGTTTGGTACGGGTGCTTTTTTTAATGGACTTTATTTTTTCACCTACGGCGCGAGCCTGTATAGTTATAACCCTCAACGTTCGGAGCTACGTTGCGAGCTTCGTTTCCGGGTGGGCCGTGGTCCCTTGAGCTTCACCGTTGTTGAAGGTGTCCAGGGGTTCGACGATGGCATATACTTTGGTGAGTATTTTGGCAACCGTCTGCGTGATCCTGTTCATGTTTATAAACGAGATGGTGCGGGCGCGTGGAATGTCATCTATACATTCGCCTCTGGTGAAATCAATCATATCCACGGGCTGGTTGCGGATCCGATACGCGGTTGCGTGTGGCTTCTGGCGGGCGATTTTGAGCATTCTGCAAGTATCTGGCAGATTGAGCACGAATTTTCAGTTGTCCGGCCGGTGCTTAGAGGGGAGCAGTTGCACCGAGCCTGTATTGCATTTCCGTTAGAGCGAGGACTGCTGTACGCCACCGATACCCAACTTACTCGGAATTCCATCAGGCTTCTTGTTCAGCAGGAGGGTGAGTGGAAGTCTGAGACGCTCTTTGATATCAATGGCTCGTGTATCTACGGATGTGAGTTGCAAGATTTCTTCGTCTTCTCAACCGCCACCGAACCTTCTGATGAAGTATCAAATAAATTCCTGGCGCTTCTAGATCGCAAGCCTGGGCCTGGGATAATTGAGAACAGGTCTGACGTGTTACTCGTTCGAAAGAGCGATTTGTCATGCAAAATTTTGTTTTCCAAAGAAAAAGATTTTTTGCCATATAGGCTCTTTCAGTTTGGTGCGATCCTTTTTCCGAATGGTAAGGCTGAGCATAATACTTTGTATGCCTACTCGATTGGTAACAAGGTTAATGACCTTAGTACTGAAGTCTATCGTTTGGATTCAAACTGATTTTTTGCATTTGAGGGTGTTATGAAGCAGATTCTTCAAGACATGGCTAAAGGTGGCACTACCGTTACGGTAGCGCCTGCGCCGCATGTCTCTCGCGAGCACATGATCATTAATAGCTCTGTTTCGCTTATCTCGGCAGGCACGGAGCGTTCGCTGGTCGGTTTTGGCAAGGCATCCTACATGGACAAGGCGCGGCAGCAGCCTGAAAAAGTTCGTATGGTGCTGGACAAGGTTAGAACCGATGGCCTCATGACTACTATTGAGGCGGTTCAGTCCAAGTTGGCTCAGCCGTTGCCTCTTGGCTACTGCAATGTCGGCGTTGTCGCGGAAATAGGTGCGGGTGTTGAAGGCTTCAAGGTAGGTGATCGTGTTGTCTCGAACGGTCCTCACGCTGATGTAGTCAAAGTCCCCAAAAATCTATGTGCCCATATTCCGGATGCGGTCGACGATGAGTCTGCTGCATTTGTCGTTGTGGCCAGTATTGGTCTACAAGGCATTCGCTTGGCCCAACCTACCTTGGGCGAAGCATTTGTGGTTACCGGCGTAGGCCTTATTGGCTTATTAACGGTTCAACTGTTGCGTGCACATGGTTGTCGTGTGCTGGCGGTGGACTATGATGATGTTAAGTTGGATCTGGCCCGTCAATATGGCGCAGAGGTGTGCAATCCAGGGAAAGGTGAAGACCCGGTTGCTGCCGGTATTGCATTCAGTCGTGGTAAAGGTGTAGATGGTGTAATCATCACCGCGTCGACGAAGTCGAGCGATCCAGTTACCCAAGCAGCGCGGATGAGCCGAAAACGTGGACGTATCGTCCTGGTAGGCGTGACCGGCCTTGAATTGAATCGTGCCGACTTTTATGAAAAGGAACTTAGTTTCCAAGTTTCCTGTTCATACGGCCCTGGCCGTTATGACCCGGAGTATGAAGAAAAAGGCCAAGATTACCCGCTCGGTTTCGTACGTTGGACTCAACAGAGAAACTTTGAAGCCGTACTAGACATGATGGCCAGCGGACAGCTTGATACAAAAGCGCTGGTCACCCACCGCTTTGCATTTGAAGATGCACCAGATGCTTATGCTACCTTGACTCAGGACAAGTCCGGGTTAGGGATGCTGTTGTTGTACACGTCTGACGTTGCAGAGCGTGCAATCCGCCAGGTGAAACTGGTCACCTCCGCCACGTTCAACGCTCAGAAACCAGTAATGGGCTTCATTGGCGCAGGCAATTATGCGTCGCGCGTATTGATCCCGGCTTTCAAGAAGGCTGGAGCGCAGTTCCACACCATCGTCACTGCCGGGGGCCTCAATAGTGTTATTCATGGTAGCAAGGCTGGTTTTGCGCAGGCGTCCACGGATGTCGACGCGATGCTGGCCAACCCAACGATTAACACTGTCGCCATCGTCACTCGCCATGACAGCCATTCCGGTTTCGTATCCCGGGCGCTTGAAGCCGGCAAACATGTGTTTGTTGAGAAACCGTTGGCTATTGAGGGGCAGGGCTTGGCCAAGGTTGAGTCCGCATACAATCAGGCCATTGAAAAGGGGCTCAAGCCACATCTGATGGTAGGCTTCAACCGTCGCTTCTCACCGCAGGTGCAGAAGATGAAAGCGCTGCTGACGGCGGTCAACGAACCTAAATCGTTGATTATGACCATGAACGCTGGAGCTATCCCTGCCGATCATTGGACCCAGAAAGAAGCGGTTGGCGGCGGCCGGATCATTGGCGAGGCCTGTCATTTTATCGATCTGATGCGTTTCTTGGTGGGTAGCCCAATTGTCTCGATTCAGGCCCGTAGAATGGGCGATTCGCCAGCGGTAGCCGTAAGCGAAGACAAGGCTTCGATCATTCTGGGATTCGAGGATGGTTCCTTTGGCACCATCCACTACCTGGCAAATGGCGCAGGAAGCTTCCCCAAGGAACGGGTCGAGGTGTTTGCTGCTGGACGCGTGCTGCAGTTGGACAACTTCCGCAAGCTCAAGGGCTTTGGCTGGCCAGGCTTCAAGAAATTGAACCTGTGGACGCAGAACAAGGGGCAGTCCGAGTGCGCCGCGGCATTCCTTGAAGCGATAGAGCAGGGCAAGCCTACGCCGATCCCTAGTGACGAAATCTTCGAGGTGGCGCGTGCCAGCATCGAAGTCGCAAGGATGCTGCGCACTCAATGAGCCTATTCTTTGTAAAGGCCAGAACAGCATTGGCGCTAGGCACTGGTAACTTGTGTCGGGCGCTTGGATATCGTCTGGGTGTCAAGACCGGTCTGAACCCCGTACGCCGGCTGACCGCACCTATGCCTACAGGACCATTCTTTATCCAGCCTTCCCGTCAGGAGTCGTTGCTACCTTGCACAGAGCAGTGGGCTGGTGAGGTGCACTATTACGGGCGCTGGCCGGTAGCTGTGGGGGAGCCCCCCCCGGATTGGCATTTGAACCCGTTGACAGGTGTGCGCGTGCCCAGTCCAGAGCGGGAATGGTGGCGAATCGCTGACTTTGACTCAGCGGTGGGCGACATTAAGAGTATCTGGGAAGCTTCCCGGTTCGACTGGACCTTGGCTTTTTCGCAGCGTGCTTGCCAGGACGACGGCGCATCGATCGCGAAAATGAACCAGTGGCTGCTGCATTGGTGTCAGCACAATCCGCCGTACTATGGGCCGAACTGGAAGTGTGGGCAGGAAGCCGCGATTCGCGTCCTGCATCTGGCCATGAGCGCAGTCATGCTTGATCAGCATCGTCAATCTTTGCCTGGTTTGATTGCTTTGGTTGACCTGCATCTGAAGCGTATCGAACCGACCATCAGCTATGCGATGGCACAGGACAACAATCACGGAACGTCCGAGGCTGCTGCACTGTATGTGGGTGGAAGCTGGTTGATGAGGAATAACCATTCCGAGGGGGAACGTTGGTATGGGATGGGGCGCAGGTGGTTGGAGAACCGGGTAGCGCGGCTGATCGAGAGCGATGGTAGCTTCAGCCAGTATTCCGTCAACTATCACCGGGTAATGCTCGACACTTTATCGATGGCTGAGGTGTGGCGGCAGAAACTCGATCTGCCGACGTTTTCCGCCACTTTCCAGGCCAGAGCGAGGTCCGCAGCGAACTGGTTGTACAGTTTTGTCGATGAGTCGACGGGCGATGTTCCGAACATCGGTGCGAACGACGGTGCGCGTTTGCTGCCGTTGACCGATACTGATTTCCGCGATTTCCGTCCTTCGGTACAACTGGCAATGGCGCTATTTTGTGCTCAGCGCGGCTACCCTGAGGCAGGAACCTGGGATTTCCCTTTGAAATGGTTGGGTTTGTGTGGCCCTGTGACACCGGCTGAGCGCCCAACCAGTCAGCAGTTCGACCGAGGGGGTTATGTGGTGTTGCGTGAAGCGGGCAGCACCGCAGTGTTGCGCTACCCTCGTTTCCGTTTCCGGCCTGGGCAGGCTGACGCCTTGCATCTGGACCTTTGGCATGGCGGGCGAAATCTACTGCGCGATGCCGGTAGTTTCAGCTACAACGTTGAAACCGAGTGGTTGAGGTACTTCCCGGGGACATCAAGCCATAATACCGTCGAGTTTGACGGCAGGGATCAGATGCCACGTCTCAGTCGCTTCCTATTTGGTGACTGGCTGCGTACGTGTAGCCTCGAACCATTGTCCCGGCGCGATGGGGTCGTCTCTTGCGCTGCGGGGTATCGAGATGGCAAGGGGGCTACTCATGCTCGTCATGTCAGGCTGGGGGCTAACAGCCTCCAGGTCCGTGATGAAGTCAGTGGTTTTGCTCGCAAAGCCGTATTGCGCTGGCGTCTGGAGCCTGGTGATTGGCTGTTGGACGGCAACTGCGCAAGTAATGGCGCGCAGCGGCTGTCAGTAACGGGCAATATACCGATTGTGCGCTGCGAGCTGGTAGAGGGCTGGGAGTCCCGTTACTACCTTGAAAAAACGCGAGTACCAGTGCTTGAAGTCGAAGTGGTGGTCGCTGGGGTCTTGATTACGGAGTATCACTGGTAAACATGAGAATTCTTTACTTCCATCAACATTTCTCGACCCCCAAAGGCGCCGTGGGTATTCGCTCGTACGAAATGGCCCGACGCCTGGTGGATCAGGGGCACCAAGTGACCATGGTGTGCGGCAGCTATGGTGGCGGCAACACAGGGCTGACTGGCCCTTTCCTGTCCGGTAAGCGGGAAGGCAAGGTCGAAGGTATCGATGTCATTGAGTTCAACTTGGCCTATGCCAACAGCGACGGCTTTCTGAAGCGTGCGGTGAGTTTCCTCAAGTTTGCCCTGCGAAGTATCGGGGTGGCGCTTACCAGCAAGTATGACTTGGTGTTTGCTACTACTACGCCATTAACTGCGGGTATTCCAGGGATCTTCGCACGCTGGATTCGCGTTAAACCTTTTGTCTTCGAGGTGAGGGATCTTTGGCCGGAGCTGCCCAAGGCGATGGGGGTCATCAGCAATCCTTTGGTGCTGTGGGCGATGTCGATGCTCGAATGGGCTAGCTATCGCTCCGCTCATCGATTGATCGGTCTGTCGCCGGGCATCGTCGAAGGTATCGTTTCCCGAGGTGTACGCCCGTCGAAAGTGGCGATGATTCCCAATGGCTGCGACCTGGACATTTTTGATGCCCCTGCCCAGCCGTGGCGTCCGGAAGGCGTGGACGATAGCCAGCTTATGGCGGTGTTTGCCGGCACTCATGGCATAGCCAACAACCTCGATGCTGTGCTAGATGCCGCAGCGCGCCTGAAAGCGCGTGGGCGCAACGACATTCGTCTGGTTCTGATCGGTCAAGGCAAACTCAAGCCCGCGCTTGTAAAACGTGCAAAAGCTGAAGGGTTGGACAACGTGGTCTTCCATGACCCAGTGAACAAAGAGCGCCTAGCCGGACTGATGGCTTCGGCTGACCTTGGGCTGCAAGTGCTTGCCAACATACCGGCTTTCTACTTCGGGACTTCACCTAATAAGTTCTTTGACTACATTGCTTCGGGCCTGCCGGTGCTCAACAATTATCCCGGCTGGCTTGCTGAGATGATCGTTAGCGAAGACTGTGGGTTCGCCGTAGCACCAGATAATCCGGACGCATTTGCCGACGCCTTGGAGCAGGCAGCATCCGACCGGGATGCACTCAGGGCCAAAGGTGAGCGCGGACGCCAATTGGCAGCCCGCCGATTCGATCGCAAGTTGTTGGCCGGTCAGTTCGCCCAGTGGCTGGAAGGAGTGAGGCGATGATCAAACGTCTGTTCGACATGGTTGCTGCCGCTGTTGCGTTGTTATTGCTGTCACCGGTCATTGCGCTGGTGGCATGGAAGGTTCGCAAGAATTTGGGGGCTCCAGTGTTTTTTCGCCAGCAGCGCCCGGGCCGTGATGGCAAACCGTTCGAAATGGTCAAGTTCCGGACCATGCGCGATGCTGTCGATGTGCACGGCAACGTTTTGCCCGACTCCGAACGTATGACGCCGTTCGGCAGCTTCCTGCGCGCATCCAGCCTCGATGAGTTGCCCGAGCTGTGGAATGTCCTCAAGGGAGATATGAGCCTAGTGGGGCCGCGTCCGCTGTTGGTGGAATACCTACCGCTGTACTCTCCTGAGCAGTACCGTCGGCACGATGTGCGTCCTGGTGTTACCGGTTGGGCGCAGATCAATGGTAGGAACGCATTGAGTTGGGAGGATAAATTTCGGCTCGATGTGTGGTATGTCGACAACCGTAGCCTCTGGCTGGACCTGAAGATTCTTTTCCTCACGGTAAAAAAGGTGGTGAAGAAAGATGGTATTAGCGCCGATGGCGAGGCGACTATGTCCAAGTTCACTGGTAATGGTCAATGATGCGCCCAGCGGATGTGGCAAAGTGCTCAACGGTTTTTTCAAGCTGATAGCATATTGATGGCAAATCTAGTGATTAACATCGAATCGCGTATCGCTCCGGAGCCAACGTCGACAAGGGCAGCAGCGCCTTACCATGATAGTATCCGCGATGATTTCATTCATATTGGCCTAGGTGTGCTCCAGGCAACTGGCGTGACCGTTAGAGTTCTCAATTGGCTTGGCGTGGGGGAGTTCATCCGCCAGGTGATCCAAGTCGGACCACCTGATGTGATCGGTGCTGATACCGCTGTCGTCAAACCTGTTGCCCGCGGCATCAATACCATGGGTGTCGCACGTTCCTTGGGCAGCGCGGAGCAACCGCATGCTGCTGTCCCTGACCAAATAATGGATATACTGCTATGTTGAATACCACTTTTGCTCCTTGGCCATCTTTTACAGAAGAAGAGGCCAATGCTGTTCGTGACGTCATTCTTTCCAATAAAGTCAATTACTGGACTGGTCAGGAGTGTCGGGAGTTCGAACGGGAGTTCGCCAAGTGGGCGCAGTGCGAATATGCGGTCGCTGTAGCTAACGGCACGGTTGCTCTCGACTTGGCCCTCAAGGCACTGGGCATCGGTTCAGGCGATGAAGTAGTCGTTACCTCCCGTACCTTTCTTGCTTCGGTTTCGTCGATTGTCAACGCGGGTGCCGTGCCCGTGTTCGCTGATGTAGATGCGGATTCTCAGAATATAACTGCTGACTCCATCCGCGCCGTGCTGACGGATCGAAGCCGCGCAGTGATCTGTGTGCACCTGGCCGGTTGGCCGTGCGACATGGATCCGATCATGGCGCTTGCCGCAGAACATGACCTGAAGGTTATCGAGGACTGCGCTCAGGCCCATGGTGCGCTGTACAAAGGACGTTCTGTCGGGTCCATCGGCCATGTGGGGGCCTGGTCGTTCTGCCAGGACAAGATCATGACCACTGGCGGTGAAGGTGGCATGGTCACTACCAATGACAAAGCACTGTGGTCGGACATGTGGTCCTACAAGGATCACGGCAAGAGCTGGGAAGCGGTATACGAGCGTCAACATCCGCCAGGTTTTCGTTGGTTGCATGAGAGCTTCGGTACCAATTGGAGGATGCTGGAGGTGCAAGGCAGCATCGGCCGAATTCAGCTGAAGCGGATGCCTCAATGGCACGAATCGCGGTTGGCCAATGCTCGCCGTATCTGGGAGTGCGCTAAGATATTGCCGGGACTACGTGTTCCAGAAATCCCCCATGACATTGTGCATGCTTCGTATAAATGCTATGTCTTCGTTCAACCCGAACTGCTTGCTGAAGGGTGGAGTCGGGACCGGATTCTCAACGAAATTAATGCGGCTGGCGTTCCTTGTTTTTCGGGATCGTGTTCGGAGGTTTATCTTGAAAAAGCCTTCGACAGTACTTCTTGGCGTCCTGAGGAGTGCTTGCCAATGGCACGGCAGCTTGGCGAGAGAAGCTTGATGTTCCTGGTTCACCCAACATTGACCGAAGCCGAGATTGCCAAGACATGCGATGTATTGAGCAAGGTCATGCATAGCGCCGCTGGGTGAAATACTAGTGGGAGATCAGCGTATATTGAGTGTTTCCCGCCTGGGTTCCCCTCGTCTTTTGAAGGGATTGCATCGCCTAGGCAGGGTGCATGTATGAAATGGAATAGGAAGGGATCTGGTTTGGTTCGGAGTAAGGAGAGTAAGCGGATGACGGATAGGCTGCGTACGGGGATGCTTCTGCTACCCCGGCGCTACAAACGCGCGCTCCAGGTTGTGACAGACGTGTTCCTGGTCTGGTTCGCATTGTGGCTAGCGTTTTTGGTCCGTCTAGGTATAGATGAAATCTATGAGCCGTTGCGAACTCATTACTGGCTATTTTTGGCAGCCCCGCTCATAGCCATACCTATTTTTATTCGATTTGGTATGTACCGCGCAGTTATGCGTTATTTCGGCAATGATGCACTTATAGCCATCGCCAAGGCTGTGTCATTGTCTTCTCTGATACTGTCTTTGGTCGTTTATTGGCACAGTAATCATACAGCGATAGTTCCTCGTTCCATCGTTTTCAACTATTGGTGGTTAAGCCTGGTATTAATCGGTGGGCTGCGCCTGACGATGCGTCAGTACTTCCTTGGAGACTGGTTTGCCGCTAGGCAGCATGTACCCTTCACCAATCGTGATAATGGTTTGCCGAAAGTGGCGATTTATGGCGCTGGGGCGGCAGGTAACCAGTTGGTTGCGGCACTGCGGATCGGGCGGGCGATGCGTCCGGTTGCGTTTATCGACGATGACGAGAGCGTAGCGGACCGAGTTATTTCCGGGCTTCAGGTATTCCGCGGTCGGGATATCCAGAGAATGGTCGACATTACGGGAGCTGAAGAAGTTCTGCTGGCGATCCCTTCCGCAAGTCGGGGGCGTCGTCGCGAGATATTAGCGCTGCTTGAGCATTTCCCTTTGCATGTGCGTAGCGTTCCTGGGTTCATGGATTTGGCGAGTGGGCGTGTAAAGGTCGATGATATTCAAGAGGTGGATATCGCTGACTTGCTGGGGCGCGACGCGGTTCCTGCTCAGCGCGATCTGCTTGCGCGTTGTGTTACTGGTCAGGTCGTTCTGGTCACGGGCGCTGGTGGTTCGATTGGGGCTGAGCTTTGTCGGCAAATATTGTTGCTCGAACCCAAGGTTCTCCTGCTGTTCGAGCATAGCGAATTCAACCTCTACAAGATTCATAGTGAATTGGAACAGCGTATCAAGCGTGAATCGCTGCCAGTTATGCTAGTGCCCTTCTTGGGCTCTATTCGCAATCAAACCCATCTGATTAATATTATGACGATGTGGGGCGTGAATACTGTCTATCATGCCGCGGCCTACAAACATGTGCCCATGGTAGAGCACAATATTGCCGAGGGCGTCCTGAATAATGTCATTGGCACATTGAATACGGCGCAGGCAGCGCTGCAGGCGAACGTTGCTAACTTTGTATTGATTTCAACTGACAAGGCGGTTCGTCCTACTAACGTGATGGGTAGTACCAAGCGCTTGGCTGAGTTGATTTTGCAAGCTTTGAGCAAGGAAGTCGCACCAGTACTTTTTGGGGACTCCAGTAATATTGCTCGAGTCAACAAGACCCGCTTTACTATGGTTCGTTTCGGAAACGTACTTGGCTCTTCAGGGTCAGTCATCCCACTGTTCCATAAGCAGATCAAAGCAGGCGGGCCGCTGACCGTTACTCACCCAAAGATAACTCGATATTTCATGACGATTCCTGAGGCCGCGCAGCTTGTCATACAAGCTGGCTCCATGGGGCAGGGTGGTGATGTATTTGTGTTAGATATGGGCGAGCCTGTAAAGATTGCTGCTTTAGCGGAAAAAATGATTCATCTGTCGGGCCTGAGTGTCAGGTCTGAAAGTAATCCGCATGGTGATATTACCATTGAGTTTACTGGGTTGCGCCCAGGTGAAAAACTATACGAAGAGTTGCTGATTGGGGATAATGTGTTGCCGACGCAACACCCAATGATCATGTCGGCTAATGAAGATTTTTTGCCTTGGGAAAAGTTGGCAGATCGCTTGTCGTCTCTGCTGAAGGCTGTCGAGGACGAGGATTTTGCACGTGTTCGCCAGTTACTTAGAGAGCTGGTAAGCGGTTACACACCTGAGGCCGAAATTGTAGATTGGGTCTATCAGCAGCGGCTCAAGGATATCTAGACTTTTGGACTTCAGCCGGTGGCGAGATTAGAATAATTTCTGAGTCGAATAAAAAGGGCTGTGTTACAGCCTTTTCCACTTTGCAAGTGGATCACGAATCCTTACGCTCCTGGATTGACTGTCGATGTTAACCGACACCAAAACTCGAAAAAGCCTACCGTATCTAAACCTTTCGACTTTCGTAAATCCATCTATGGCGGGGCCACGTTGCTCGAGCTGGACATCAAACTTGCCTTTCTCAACAATCCGCGTCTCTGTTCAATCGACCTCATCAGGTATTGGCGCCAGCCTATGTTGTTTGAGCCGGTATAGGCCGAGACTTAACCCGTCCAGCAGTGGGTGAATTTGCCCGTAATCCCCGACCCCGTCGAATTCTTTCTTAGCCGAAGCCGCGCCATGTACTTAAACCTGTCACGTCGAAGACTTCTTCAAATCGCCGGTACCACGGCCGCCTCGGTCGTGCTAACCGGTCCCTGCGCATTAGCCGCTCACGGCAAGTTACCCGCATCTACTGGCAAACTACCAGCACCTACCGGGATGCTGACCGACCTGCTGCCGCAAGCACTCAACACCAATGCTGGGCAGCGGCCCCGGTTTAGCTGGCAGGTACCAGATTTCGGCGCAGGTACGGTCCAGCGCTTTTACCAGCTCCAGGTGGCGTCCAGCCCTGGCGGCTTCGACAGCGGCAAGCTCGTTTGGGACTCGGGGCTGCGAACTTCTGACTCCTCGATTGCGGTACCGTACGAGGGGCCGGCGCTGGAGCCTCGTACCGCATACTGGTGGCGGGTGTCGAGCTGGGGGGAGCAGGCGTCCGACTGGTCAGAACCGACCCTGTTGGCTACTTCAGTCGAGGACCATTGGGAGGCCAAGCCGATCTGGTTGCCAGCCGGGCCCGTGATGACTGACGGCACCCTCACGGTTCGCGTGAAAGTCACCTCCGTGGCTGCAGGGTTGCGGTTCCGGGCTGCGGATACCGCCAACAATTACATGTGGCTACTACGCGCTGGCAACCCTGGTGTTTTGCGTAAGCACATTTGTATAAACGGCGTACACACCAGTATGGGCGACGTTAAGTTGCCGTGCGCCGTGACCGCGGACGAGTGGCTTGACGTCTCGATTACCATGAAGGGAAGCACGTTTATCACGGTTGTAAACGGCATTACGGTCGATACCATTACCGATACCAGGTACGCCTCGGGCAACATCGGGCTGCGCAGCGGCCTGAACGAATCCCAGGTCTACGACCGAATTACGTTCACCGCCGCAGACGGAACAACGCTTCTGGACGACGACTTCGCCTCCGACAAAGGTACCTTTGTAGGCGGCACGCTTTCTGAGGGCATGCTTATCTTCCCCGCTGGGGCCTCCTCGCTTTCTTCTCACGGTTGGGATGACACTTGGGCGCTGTTGCGCCACGAATACGCTATAGATTCGACGAAGAGTGTGGCAGCAGCGGTTTTGTATGTTGCAGCCGGCTCAGCGGACATTGGTCGTCAATACGTGGCCAAGGTTTGGTCGAACGGTTCAGTGGTCGGGTACGCGTCGGTGCGCTCGGGCGCCGGGACGGCGTACCAGGCCTTCGACATCACTTCCACGCTCGAGAAGTCCAACGTGCTGGCCGCCCTGTGTTGGGCCACTACAGGGCAGGTCTTCCTGGCCCAGCTGGAGATCACGTACACCGACGGCAGCCGCGCGACCGTCATTTCGGGTGACCACTGGAAGGGGTACCGTCAGAAGGGGCTGCTCCCAGCGAGGGGCAGTGTAAGTGGAGGCGCCTACAGCGCCCCGTTAGAATACTGGGACCTCCGCCACGAACCGCTTGGCTGGACCCGGCCTGGCTTCGATGATAGCGGCTGGCTGGCGCCAGTTGTTTGTCCGGTAATCTTCCCGCTTGTGCCAGCCCCGATCGAGCCGGTGCGACTGCACGATACTATCCCGTCCTCTGTCACCAAGGTGGCCGACGGCCGCTGGCTGGTGGATCTTGGCCGGGAGATCGTCGGCGGGCTGGCCCTTGAGGTAGTCGGTACTGCGGGCGAAACTGTCGAAGTACGCTTGGGCGAGGAGTTGACCCCCGAAGGCACAGTCAGGTATCAACTGCGTACTGGCAACACCTACCGCGAGATATGGACTCTGAGAGAAGGCAAGCAGCAGTTCGAGCACTGGGGATACCGGGGTTTTCGCTGGGCTGAGCTGCATACCTCGATAGACCTGTCTGCGGCGCTCATTAAGGGGCGTGCCTGGAGGCTTGACTGGGACAACTCCGAGGCGTCCTTTAGCAGTTCCAGTCCCGCACTCGACCGGGTATGGGAGCTATGTCGCTACTCCATCGAGGCCACTCGCAACGACCTCTACGTCGATACCCCGACTCGAGAGCGTGCCCCATACGAGGGTGATGCGCTGATCAACCAGCTTTCGGAGTACGGTGTTCAGCGGTCCTATGCCCTGGCCCGTTGGTCGAACGACTACTTGGTGCGCAAGGGCACCTGGCCTACCGAGTACCGGCTGATGTCCGTGCTTTCAGCATGGCAGGACTACCTCGCAACCGGCGACGACCGCCAGCTGGCCAAGGATTACGACCTATTGGTTGCGAAGAACCTAACTTCGTACCAAGACCCTCGAAGCCTGGTCAGCAAGTTGCCCGGTAGAAGCAGCCAGGACTTGGGAGATCTTGTCGACTGGCCGGATACTTGCCGTGACGGATACGTGTTCACCAACGTAAACACCGTCGTTAACGCTTTCCAATATGCAGCCTTCGATGCGCTTGCGAAATGCGCCGAAGCGCTAGGCAAGACGGCCGAGGCGAAGACCCTACGGGACAAAGCCAGCACTCTCGGTGCCGCAATGCGCACCGTTTTGCTCGACAGCACGGGCGGCTTTTTCCTGGATGGAGAGGGTACCACCCACAGCGCCCAGCATGCCACTGTCTTTCCCGTTGCATTCGGCGTCGCGGACCCGCTGAGCTCCGACGTGCGCGCTCGGCTCGGTGACACCCTGGCCGCAGGCGGGATGCGAGTGAGCGTGTACGGGGCGCAGTTCCTGTTGGATGCGCTCTTCCGGCTAGGCCGCTCGGACGCGGCACTTGCGCTGCTCACCTCGACGGGCAGCAATTCGTGGATGCATATGTTGGACTCGCTGAAGGCCACGATTGTCACCGAGGCTTGGGATCCGGCGATGAAGCCTAATATGACGCTGTCCCACGCTTGGGGCTCCGCCCCGGCCAACGTCATTCCCCGGCACGTGCTCGGGGTCCAGGTAAGCTCCCCTGGCGCGTCGGAGTTTCTGATCCGTCCCAGAATTGGTGCGCTGACCGAGGTGACGGGGACGGTGCCATCGATACGTGGCTCGGTTGAGGTGGCTGTACGTCGCTCAGGGGACTTCCACACAACGCAGGTTACTGTACCGCCGAATTCTCGGGCGGTGCTGGAGGTGGAAATCGGTACGGCGGACGCTTCCCAATATCGGGTGATGGGGCCGTGTGGTCCGGTACCGATCAAGGCGGACACGGACTTCACCGGCACGGTGTTGCGAATTGGGCCTGTGGGGGCTGGCACGACCACGGTAGAGCGCACTCGCTCTTGATGTTCATGGGATATTGTAAGCGTTCCATATACCACTCCTCCTTGACAAGGTAGGGTTATGAAGCGCTTACAAAAGGAGCCCGTAATAATGGTTCTAGTTATACTTAAGGTGCGACGGATTCTATCGAGGACAGGAGTTGCTGATTAATTCGAGACTCCGACAAGTTTTAACATGCTATAAGCCAAGTTTGGTTTGGGTTCCCAGTGGTAATATGTTGCCTGGCCGCACTAAGGCTTGGTGGGTGGGATGTAAATTTCGGCAGAGCCAGAAATAACGATTTTATTCTTTACCCTGCATATCGTGTCAAAGCTAACCTTGTTCGATTTGAGGTTGACATCGGTCACGGTGACTTGCGCTACAACCGTATCATCAATGTATACTGGTCGCTTAAAGTTAAGGGTCTGAGAGACATATACGCAACCTGGTCCTGGGAGCTTTGTCCCGAAAAGCGCAGAGAAGAAGCCTGCCGACATTAGACCGTGAGCAATACGCCTGCCAAAGCGGGAGCCGGCCGCATATTCGGCGTCGACATGGACTGGGTTATGGTCTCCACTTATGCCAGCAAAAGACTTAATATCTGAGTCGCTGATGGTCTGGGAGTAGCTCACAGTCATCCCTGGCACAATTTTTTCAATTGGTATGGCTCCAAGTGCAATATCGTTCATTCTCAACCCCCTAGTCCTTTGCGCGAGAGCGGTTTGGCTGGGTTCCCTACCACCACGGCACCGGCTGGGACGTCTTTTGTTACTACTGCGCCCATACCCACCACGGCACCTTGTCCAATTCTCAAGGGTTTGGTGGAGCGCCCTTGTTTGATTATGGCGCCAGTACCGATGTAAGCATGGTCTTCAATTACGACGTTGCCATTACACTTTACTGAGGGTGCGAAGGTGACGTAATCACCGATCACGCAGTCGTGGGCTACATACGAGTATATGTTGGCATGGAAGTATTTTCCGATTTTGGCATTGGAGGTAATGGTGGTAAATGGGCAAAGCACTGCGCCATCACCGAGTTCATTGGCATCGAGGATCACAGTGTTGCGTGCCTTGATGGTGAATGGTTCGGCACCTAGTCCAAGCATGTTTTCAACGATACGCGCCCTGACCTTGCTGTCGCCAATGGCGACGTTGAAGTATTTTTTTTGCGCCGATAATTTTGAAAATACTTCACTGGAAACAACTTTGTAGCCATTGACGGTTTCAGGGATTTCACCGTCATCTACAAAAACTAGTTGGTAGTCGAACTTGGCGGTAGCCTCGAGCTCGTTTCTGACAAGCGGCATCACCTCGCGGCCGTAGCCGCCTGCTCCGACAACTGCATAGATAATCAAATCTTACACCCCTGTATGATCATTTTAGATGGCCCAATCTATCACGGTTCGTGACGTTCGTCTCAACAGTGCTCTGGCAAATCTCATTCTTAAGGCTAGGTTGTGTGTGAAGTCAGGGCCCCCTAGGTGCGATGTTCCATGCTGGCCTTTCCTGTGCCAAGGTATCAATCGTGTCCAGTCCGATGGAGGTTAAAGAATATTCCCGGACCGATCCACCTTGAATCGTTGTACGATGCAACAGAAAATTGCTGGCTATCCGCCCTTGGGCTGCGGTTGGATGTCAGCGTCGTGTTGTGACGTGCATGATCGGGTGGCTCGTTCGATGATCGTCCAACCAAGCAATGGCGTAGTGGAGTGATCTACTTACTAAGCCTGCGATTTGGCAACCAGGTCTGCCATTCGTATCAGCTTTGCGAGCTCACTGTCATTTGGGTGGGCTCATCAACGTCTCAGGTTTTTCGAGGATTTTCCATGATTTTTGTCACAGGCGGTGCTGGGTTTATCGGCTCCAATTTCGTTCTCCAATGGTGTGCTCGCTATGACGAACCCGTTGTGAATCTTGATGCGCTGACCTACGCCGGTAACCTGGCGAACCTGCAATCGCTTGAAAGCAACGAGCGCCACCGTTTCATCCAAGGGAATATTTGCGACGCGCCTCTTCTGGCCCAGCTTTTTGCTGAGTATCGCCCTCGCGCAGTGGTTCATTTCGCCGCAGAGTCCCATGTCGACCGTTCCATCACCGGCCCAGAAGCATTTGTCGAAACTAATGTGGTAGGTACATTCCGTCTGCTGGAAGCCGCTCGGGCTCACTGGAGCAGCCTCGAAGGTGAAGAAAAACAAACATTCCGCTTCTTGCACGTTTCAACCGATGAGGTCTATGGCACGCTCGGCTCGAGCGACCCGGCGTTTACGGAAGCCACCCCCTACGCTCCGAATAGCCCTTACTCGGCAAGTAAGGCTGCCAGCGACCACTTGGTGCGTTCTTACTTCCACACTTACGGCATGCCGGTGCTTACCACGAATTGCTCGAACAACTACGGCCCGTTCCACTTCCCGGAAAAGCTTATTCCGCTGATGATTGTCAATGCACTGGCGGGCAAGGCGCTGCCTGTCTACGGCGACGGTCAGCAGATTCGCGACTGGCTGTACGTCGAAGACCACTGTTCGGGCATTCGACGTGTGCTGGAAGCCGGCACTTGCGGTGAAACCTATAACATTGGTGGTTGGAACGAGAAGGCCAATATCGACATTGTGCGCACCCTGTGCGGTCTGCTCGACGAACTCGCGCCGGCCAACGCTCGCAACGTGGTCAACCAGAACACAAGCAAACCGATTCAACATTATGCAGAATTGATCACCTACGTTACGGATCGTCCAGGGCACGACCGCCGCTATGCAATCGATGCACGAAAGATCGAGCGTGAGCTTGGCTGGAAGCCAGCCGAAACGTTCGAAACCGGCATTCGCAAGACGGTTATCTGGTACTTGGCTAACCAAGACTGGGTCAAAGGCGTAATGGACGGCAGTTATCGTGACTGGGTCGCGCAGCAGTATGGGGCTGAAAAAGTTTGAAAATCTTACTGTTGGGGAAGAACGGTCAGGTAGGTTGGGAGTTGCAGCGTGCCCTCGCGCCATTGGGGGAGGTGATTGCGCTTGACCGCCAGGGCGACGGTAGCTTGTGTGGTGATCTGAGTGATCTCGAAGGCCTGGCGGCTACAGTGCGCTCGCTAGCCCCGGATGTGATCGTCAACGCTGCGGCCTACACGGCAGTGGACAAAGCCGAGAGCGAGCCAGAGCTGGCTGCGCGGATCAATGCCGAAGCGCCGGGCGTTCTGGCGCGTGAGGCCGCCAAGCTGGGTGCATGGCTGATTCACTACTCCACAGACTACGTGTTCGATGGCAGTGGCCAGGCGCCGTGGCAAGAGGACGCCCACACCGGTCCGTTGTCTGTCTATGGCCGTACCAAGCTCGATGGTGAGCTGGCCATTCAGGCCAGCGGTGCCTCTGCCGTAGTGCTGCGTACCAGCTGGGTGTATGCTGCGCGTGGCCACAATTTTGCCAAGACCATGCTGCGCCTGGCGGCAGAGCGCGATGCGCTCAACGTGGTGGCAGACCAGTTTGGTGCCCCCACCGGCGCAGACCTGATCGCCGATGTTACCGCCCATATCCTGCACCGAATATGCAGCGTGCAGGACGCGCGCCCTTTGGCAGGCATTTACCATCTTGCCGCAGCCGGCGAAACCAGCTGGCACGGGTATGCCCTGTTCGTATTGGCGCATGCCAGCCGCAGTGGCGTTGCCTTGAAGGTTACAGCTGAGCAGGTAGGCGCAATAAGTACCGAAGCTTACCCGGTGCCGGCGCCACGCCCGCGAAATTCTCGGCTGGCATTGGCTAAACTCGAAGAGGCCTTCAATCTCAAGATGCCGCTTTGGCAACAAGGTGTGCAACGCATGCTGGACGAAATCCAGCGCTAGGAATTTTTATGGCACGCAAAGGACTCATTCTGGCGGGCGGCTCTGGCACTCGCCTGCACCCCGCCACATTGTCGGTATCGAAGCAACTGTTGCCGGTGTACGACAAACCGATGATCTACTACCCGCTCAGTACGCTGCTGCTGGCCGGTATTCGTGACATCCTGATCATCTCGACGCCACAGGACACGCCGCGCTTCGAACAGTTGTTGGGTGATGGTAGCCGTTGGGGCATCAACCTTTCGTACGCGGTGCAGGCTAGCCCGGACGGGTTGGCCCAGGCATTCACCATCGGCGCCGATTTCCTCGGCAACGCCGCGTCCGCCTTGGTGCTGGGTGACAACATTTTCTATGGTCACGACTTCCAGGCGCTGCTTCTAAGCGCTGACCAGCGGCAGGCCGGGGCTTCGGTCTTTGCATATCACGTCCAGGACCCGGAGCGTTACGGGGTGGCGGAGTTCGACGGCAGCGGGCGCGTGTTGTCGATTGAGGAAAAGCCGAAGGTCCCCAGGTCCAACTATGCGGTCACCGGCCTTTATTTCTACGACAACCAGGTCGTCGACCTGGCCAGGCAACTGAAGCCTTCGGCACGGGGCGAGCTGGAAATCACCGACCTCAACAACTTGTATCTCCAGCAGCAGCAACTGCAGGTCGAGATCATGGGGCGTGGTTATGCGTGGCTGGATACCGGTACCCACGACAGCTTGCTGGATGCCAGCCAATACATTGCCACCATGGAGCGGCGCCAGGGCCTCAAGGTCGCTTGCCCTGAAGAAATTTGCTACCGTGCGGGCTGGATCAACGCTGAACAGCTTGAGCGCCTTGCCCAGCCGTTGCTGAAAAACGGTTACGGGCAGTACCTGAAGAACCTGCTTGAAGTGAAGGTATTCTGATGCACGCTATTTCATTGGCCATCCCTGAAGTCTTCCTGTTTACCCCAAAGGTTTTCGGTGATGAGCGTGGCTTTTTCTACGAGAGTTTCAATGCGCGCGTGTTCAATGAAGTGACTGGACTGCAGCCAGACTTTGTTCAGGACAACCACTCCCGCTCGGTGAAGGGCGTGCTGCGCGGGCTGCATTACCAGCTGCCGCCCCACGCCCAAGGCAAGCTGGTGCGTGTGGTTCAGGGTGAAGTGTTCGATGTGGCGGTGGATATCCGCCGCAGCTCGCCCACTTTCGGCAAATGGGTTGGTGCGGTGTTGTCGTCGCAAAACCATAACCAGTTGTGGATTCCACCGGGTTTCGCCCACGGCTTCGTGACGTTGAGTGAGACTGCCGAGTTTGTCTACAAGACCACCGACTTCTACTCGGCCCAGAGCGAACGTTGCATTGCCTGGGATGATCAGCAAATTGCCATCGACTGGCCGATCGACTTCCAGCCCACGCTGTCCGCCAAGGACCAGGTCGGTAAGGCGCTGGCGCAGGCCGACCTGTTCGACTGACGGTACCTGCAGGGAAGGGGGCGGTGAACGTGCATTGCTCTGGTGGCCTGCGTATGATGGCGAGCTGCCATGAACCGCTTGCCAAGCGCAGCGCCCCGCAGCCGTGGCTTATTGCTGTGTACGGTGCTGCTGCAATTGGTGACTCCGGTCGTGGCAGAAATCCGCAGCTGAGCCGGAAAAGAACTTGTTTCAGAAAAGGGCGATTTCCATCAGCTGCAGCATTTTTATAATTACATTCGCATAGGATATGTGATGAAGAACGCCGTTTGCCTGAGGACGCTAGATGTCGATTGATGTATCAATAGAGTCCCCGGTTCAACGCTTTGGAAGTCTGCTCAATAACTACCTGTTGCCATTGGGCTGGCTTTTCATCCTTACAGGGATGTTCTGGGCCGGGGACCGTACTACCTACCACAAGCTTTTCTACATTTTTCTTGCTCTTCCCACGTTTGGGATGTTGATCGCACAGCGTAAATGGTTCAAACCTCTCGTTTGTAACCCACTGTTCCTGGCGTTCCTGGCATTCAGTGCCTACACCCTGTTGAGCATTGCCTGGTCCGACACGGAAAACTCCGTTGGCAGCTTGCTCAAGCGGCCACTGTACATCGCAATGTTGCTGTTCGCTGCCGGTATCATCAGCCTGCGTTCTCCTGGGCAGCTGGAGCAATGCACGCGTCTGGCAGCTATTTTCGCTGCAATTGCGGCAGGCGTTTTAGTGGCTTACTTCCTCTACCTGAACCCGTCTTTTGCGGGCAGGCGTTTGGTAGGTTACGGCGCGCTGTACAACCCTTTACTCACCGCTCATGTATTTGGCGCATTTGCCGCGTTCTGGTTGGCGTCCTGGTTCCAGGCACGTAGCGCGCTCAGCCCATTGCCGCTTGTTTGCCTGGCGATCTTGGGGCTGGCGGTTCTCGCAACCGGCTCCCGCACGCCATTGATTGGCCTGGCGGCTGCTTTGGGTTGGCTCCTGGTCGTTGGCGACCGCAGGCGTGGGCTCATGGCCGTTGGGATGATCGTGCTTGTGCTGATTGGCGTTGCACTGGTGTATCCCGAGGCCGTGACTCAGCGTGGCGTTTCATATCGCCCGGCCATTTGGTTGGATGCGCTGCGCCAGGCCAGCGAACATCCATGGTTGGGGCATGGTTTCGACTCACCCATGACGGTGATCATCCCGGGGCTTGGAAGAACACTTGCCGATCCACATAACATCGAGTTAGGTGTGCTATACGCCGGTGGGATCGTAGGTTTGGCCCTGTGGATGGCGATTTACGGCGTGGCCATGTACTTCTGCTGGGCTTACCGCAAACACCCCGGTGTTACCCTTGCGGCAACCTGGCTGATCTTCGGCTTCGCCTCGGGCTTGACTGAAGGCAGTGCCTTCATGTCACGCCCGAAGGAGCATTGGTTCCTGATCTGGATCCCGATGGCCCTGGTCTATGGCCAGTCACTGGTCCACTGGAAGCGTAGCCGCGGGGCTTAAGCCCAGGCCATCCGCCACATACCGCGCAGGGTCTTCTTGTTCCAGTACCTGAGCGGGATTTCCGAAAGGATCTCCCGGCTCAGTGCCTTGTCGCGGTTGGCGTACTTCAGCACCATGGAGTTACGGAACTTCATGCACACCTGCTCGTACTGCGGGTGGTCGCTGAACACGGCAAAGGTGCGCAACACGTTATCCACCATGAAGCGGCCATTCTTGAAGGTGTTGGTCGGGTGGTCACGGTACTGCGCCAGCACCTCGCCCAGCACGTCGATGAAGTAACCGGCACGTGCGATCGACAGCTCGATATACACGTCTTCCAGGCGGATATCGGCATTGAAGCCGCCCACTTTTTCCAGCGCCTCGCGGCGTAGCATCAATGTGGCTGCCATGGGGCCAGGCTTGCGGTCGAGGAACAGGTCGTCGAAGTCCAGGCGGCGGAAGGGCAGGTTACGGTTGCGCTGCTCGCGGGCGCCCATCACCTTGCCATCCTGGTCGATGGTTTCGATGTTGGCCGAGCAGATGCCCACTTCAGGCTTGCCGTTCATGTACTCCACCTGGGTGGCGATACGGTGCGGCAGCATGATGTCGTCGGAGCCGAAAGGCACGATCAGGTCGCCCTTGGCGCGAGCGATCGCGTCGTTGAGGGTACGTGCCAGGCCTTGGTTGGCCTGGAAGCGCAGGTCGAAGCCGTACTGCTCCTGAAGGCGCTTGAGCACTGCAGGGCTGTCGTCCTTGGAGCCGTCATCGATCACCAGAAGCTCGATGTTCTTGTAGGTCTGGTTGATGACGCTGGTGATGCTTGCTTCGATGTAGCGCGCGTGGTTGTACGACGCGATTATCACTGTCACCAACGGAGTGTCAGTAACGGCGTGACTCTCAGAACTCATGTGAAATCCCTAGCTTTGATCCGTTTTTATGAAGCTTTTGTGCAGGCTACCTGCTTGCTCTTGTCTGAATTGATGGCAATTCAGTGGCTCTGGCAGGTATTTCCCATTCTAAAGGAAGGGGCATCGCAGGGATACGGTAGGCACGGCGCAGGTCACCCAGCCTTCTGCATCCGGCCAGACCGACTCAGGCGAACTGGGTAGCGATGGCGCTCTACCAACGACTTTCGAGTACACCACGGGTGAAGATCTCGCGGCGCTTCAGGCGCCCGATTTCCTCATGCTTGGCAAGCGCGTACACCCGGTTGAAGGCAGCACGTTGCACATCAGGGAAGTACTCGGCCAGTGCGCATTCAACCGCAGCATCGTAGGCCGCTTCGGTTATGTAGCGGTAAATTTCCCGGTAGTAGAAAAAGCCGAACTGAAAGCCCAGGGTTTCGCTGAAGAAATTGCTCGGCTCGGAGAAGCTGTTCTCCAGGTCGATGGCCTGTGCTTTGCCTTGTTGCGGGAGCATCACGTTGGCCGCCCACAGGTCCATGTGGGTAACCCCTCGGCAGTGCAGGGCATGCAACAGTTCGAAGGCGGCCTCGATTACCTGGTGCACCGCTTCGGGCGCCCTGCGGACTCTTGCCAACCCGTCCTCGTGACCACTGAGCAATTCGGTGATAAGAATGAAGTCCTGCATCAGGCCGAACCTGGAGCGGCTGTAACCGTAGCCGACCAGCCTTGGCACCCGTGCACCGCGGCGGCCTGCTTCGCGCGTATTGATCAGTTCCTCGAGAGACCAGTCGTACATGCCGTTGCGCTTGGGCCTTCCGCGTTGCATGCGCAGTTTCTTTTTCAGCGAGTCGAGTTTTTCGCGCTTGGTGAACAACTGGCTCTGCACGCAAGCGAGCGGGGCGCTGACCCGCTTGGCGCTGGCGCTTTGCTCGATCAACTGTTCCAGGGCTTGTCGGGTGTGAGGGGCAATGGGGCCCTGAAGGTGCAGGGTGGTGTCGCGATACCGCAGGGTATGAGGATATTCGTCTTGCCAGATCTGGGTGTCGCCGACCACGCTTCGTCCTTGTAATATCAAAAAGCCACATCGCAATGGATCCAATCTTACAGATTTTTCACATTTTTCCTACAATTTATTGGCGGTCGCTAACTTGATCGTATGGTATGGGGCCGCATAGGCGGCCCCTCTGGCTCAAGCCTTTGGCGCGTTTTCCGCACTCGGTGCAACGGCAAAATCTGCAAGCGCCTGCACGATTCGCCCACACGCCTTCCCATCGCCATACGGGTTATGCGCCACACTCATCTCCCGATAAGCCCCCTCATCCGTCAGTAACCTGGCCAGTTCCCCCGTAATGGAACCAACCTCCGTACCCACCAGTTTCACCGTCCCCGCCGCCACCGCCTCTGGCCGCTCCGTGGTATCGCGCATCACCAGCACCGGTTTGCCCAGTGCCGGCGCTTCCTCCTGAATGCCCCCCGAGTCGGTCAAAATTACGTACGCACGGCTCATCAGGTACACGAACGGCAGGTAATCCAGCGGTTCGATCAGGTGGATATTCCCCACATCCGCCAGCAGCCGGTTGACCGGCTCGCGCACGTTGGGGTTTAGGTGCACGGGGTACAGCACATCCACATCGGGGAACTGGCGCGCCGTCTGTACCAACGCCTGGCAGATGCGTTCGAAGCCACCGCCAAAGTTCTCGCGGCGGTGGCCTGTTACCAGCACCATGCGGCGGTTGGCAGCCAGGTAATCGAACTGGCGCTCGAACTGCGCCCTCAACGCCGGGCTCTGCAGTTTGTGCACCACTTCCAGCAGGGCGTCGATCACGGTGTTGCCGGTGGTGAAAATGCTCGCCGGGTCGGTGCCTTCCCTTAGCAGGTTGTCGCGTGAGGTGGCGGTGGGGGCGAAGTGCAAGGCGGCCAGGGTGCCGGTCAGGCGCCGGTTGCCTTCCTCTGGCCAGGGTGAATACAGGTTGTTGGTGCGCAGGCCGGCTTCTACGTGGGCGATGGGGATTTGCTGGTAATAGGCCGCCAGGCTGGTGGCAAACGTGGTCGCGGTGTCGCCATGCACCAGCACCACATCGGGCTTGAATGCGGCCAGTACCGGCTGGATACCCTGCAAGATGCCCGTGGTCACGCCGGTCAGGTCCTGGCCGGGTTTCATGATGTTCAAGTCGTAATCGGGGGTGATGCCGAACAGTTCCAGCACCTGGTCGAGCATTTGCCGGTGCTGGCCGGTGACGCACACGCGGGACTCGAAGCGGGCGTCCTGGGCTAGGTGCAGGGCAAGGGGGGCCATTTTGATGGCTTCGGGACGGGTGCCGAATACGGTTAGGGTCTTGAGGGGCACGGCGGTGATCCTCTTGCTGGACGGGGCAGTACGGGTGGGCCGAAGGGGCTGGTAGGCGCGCGAAAGGCTGGCCTGGTGGACGGGCTGGATGCGAGGGCAAGCGGCGGGTGGGTGGAGGCATGCGGCTTGGGTCCTTCAAGCAAACGGCAGTCCATTGCTCAAAAATCTAGCAGTTGCTTCCTGTGATGCCAGTTGGAGAGGGGTGTTTACCTGGCTGGAGATTGCTGTTGTTCGTGCTCAGGCCTTGTTCACCGGGGGTTGTAAGAATGTGGACGGGTTTGGCTGTGAATGCGGCATCGGACCAACGGGTATTCGGCTACAGGCCATGGTGCATGGCGCCAATGTTCGCGGGCCTGGGTGGCGGCGGGGGAAGGCCGATGTTTTTTGGGTTGGCGAAGTTGGCTGGGTGATTGATCGATTTGGTTACCATTCGCCGATGATGGTGGCTGTTTCGGTGTGGGGTTTGCCGCTAGGGTTGATTGCGCGGCCGAAGGAAAACGGCTGCTGGAAAATGACCAACCCAGGAGTGTTCACCATGCGTAACAACGTTCTGTCGTACTTGCTGTTGCCGCTGTTCGCCAGCCTGTCCTTTTCCCTTAGCGCTGCCCCGGGCAGCACCACGGCGGTGGCCGAGCCGGTGCCGGTGGTAAGCCAGCAGCAGGCCCAGCAGCCGCAGCGGCTGGATTTGAACACGGCTGATGCGCTTACTTTGCAGAAGGAGCTGAACGGAATAGGCAAAGCCAAGGCCGAGGCGATAGTGGCCTACCGGGAGGCCAATGGGCCGTTTGCTTCGGTGGATGAGCTGCTGGAGATCAAGGGGATTGGTAATGCGTTGCTGGAGCGTAACCGGGACAAGGTGATGGTGGAGTAAGGGGGGAAGGGCTGGGGTTTGTGTCCTGGCCCTGACTTTTATCAAGATTCAATTGAGAAAACTGAATTCGAAAGCGGTCCGCGTACCCTGCGGGAGCAACTGTCTTGCCCCATCAGGTTGCCTCATAGCCTGTAGGAGCATGTCTGGAAGTTGGTGCTGACAATGTGGGAGCGGCTTTAGCCGCGAAGAACCCAACGCGGTGCATGGCACCGGCTGCGCCGGTATTCGCGGCTAAAGCCGCTCCCACAGGGGCCCCGCTGAGTCAATGAGTTATGTGCAACTCTATGAACGCGGCTTTGCGACGCTGGCGCGCTAGCGGTCCTGCGCATCCTTGGCATCCGCTTCGGCATTGCGCTCATGCACCTTGCGCAGCTGTTCTTCGGTCAGTGGCAGTTTTTTTGCCGTATCGCGCAGCAACATCAGCCCGCCGACGATCGAGCCGAGGGCTATGATGAGTATCAGCCAGGCATACCAGGGCATTGTCGTTCTCCTTTGCTGGTGATGGGCAGCGCTTGTACAAATGTTGAGCAACTGCCCGTTCCGTTGGTTCAATTATAGGAGCCAGCCGCTGCCGGGCCAATTCCGTGACCCGCGGGCCCCAAAGCCTGCGTCACTTCGTTTACAATGCGCGCCGTTTTCGACTTGCCAAGAGACCCTGCCCATGTCCGCCTGCCAGACGCCCCTGATCGTCGCCCTGGATTTCCCTACCCGTGA
>PJTY01000201.1_pt1 | contig 40777 bp, 39 predicted proteins | sample 1512121 | NCBI WGS metagenome assembly PJTY01 (sample SAMN08177680, study PRJNA422409) | Soil metagenome, whole genome shotgun sequencing project. | isolation source: Soil enriched (2) on filter paper: alkali lignin treatment | place: USA: Madison | collected 2015-01-15 | reverse complement strand
CGGCACCGGCCCTCTCCCCCACCCGGGAGATCGGGTGGGGGAGAGGGCCGGTGCCGCCACGAAAATGCCCTTGCGGGCATTTTCCAAACAAGGTCTAAGTCGCGGGGCATGTCGAAAAGGCGCACCGTCCACAACCTGCTGAAACCGAACGCGATCAAGCCGCTGCGGCGGACGCTGGCGGTGCCGGTCTGGGCAGACGTAGCCCTGCGGCTCGGCGGTGCGTTTTTCCTGATCTTCATCGTCATCATGGTTCACTGGAGCGACCGTGCTGGCCTGAACGACGTCCACGACGGACAGGTCAGCTTCCTCGACGTCGTCTATTTCACGATGATCTCGATCACGACCACCGGCTTCGGCGACATCGCCCCGGTGAGCGACCGCGCGCGGTTGATCGAAGCCGTGCTGGTCACGCCGATCCGGCTCGCGGTCATCACCATCTTCGTCGGCACCGCCTACAACTTCATCATCAAGCGCAGCTGGGAGACATGGCGCATGAAGCGAATCCAGGAGAGGCTGGAGGACCACATCGTCGTGCTCGGCTTCGGCGTCAGCGGCTCGGAAGCGGCCAGGGAACTGATCGAGCGCGGCACCGATCCCGCCTGCATCGTCGTGGTGGACCCCGCGCAGGCCCGCCTCGCCCATGCCGAGAAGATGGGCTGCAACGTGCTCCAGGGCGACGCCACCCGCGACGAAGTGCAGAACGCCGTCCGGGTGAGCACGGCCAGGACGATCCTCGTCTCGGCCGGCCGGGACGATACGTCGGTGCTGATCGTGCTGACCGCGCGCCATCTCGCGCCGACGGCGCCGATCACCGTCGTCATCCGCGCCGACGACAACGAGTTGCTCGCCCGTCAGGCCGGGGCCAACAACGTCATCAACCCCGTCCGCTTCACCGGCCTGCTGCTGGCCGGATCGGCGGAAGGGCAGCATGTCGCCGACTACTTCTCCGACCTCGCCTCGGTCGCCGGACGGGTCCAGCTTGTGGAGCGGCCGGTGGAGCCCTCGGAGATCGGCGGATCGCTCGACCACCTCGTCAGCAAGGGCAAGGGCCTCAGGATCTACCGCGGCGAGCGGACGATCGGCTTCTGGGAAGACGATGCGAAAGTCCTCAAGGCCGGAGACATCGTGGTCGAAATCCTGCCGACGGCCTCCACCGACCGGCCTCTCGCAGGCGACTCAGCCTAGCAGCCAGAACACCAGGCCCATGGCCAGATAGGCGACCAGCCAGAACAGGCAGTCCATCGCCCGCCGCATCGGCTCGGCGCGGTAGCGCACATGGGTGAGCCAGATCGCCGGAAGCACGAAGGCGATGGCGACGCCGCCGGTCTGCATGAAATAGAGCCAGGGCTTGGCGGCCAGGGTCTCGGCACCGATCCGCGCGAAGTTGTGTCCCAGCATCACTGAGCTGACCAGGAACACGAAGCAGACCACCCCGTAATTGCCCGCCCGCTCCGACTTGCGCGGCGAAAGGCTGCGCCCGTCCTGAAACGGCTGCCCGTTCCAGATAACCCCCAGCACGACGGCGAGCGCCGCTGCGAGAACCACGGCCAACCAGTTCACCGGACCCATTATGATGTTCCTTTTTCCAACAGCTTCTTCCTTGCGCAGGGTCTTCCCGAAGGTGCAAGGGCGCTAACGTCGTGCGACACGGATAGGTGCGAATCATTTTCAGATGATTCGTTTTTCGTGACTCTTGCCCGCAATGCGCGTATCGGGCGCGCCATTCCTATGGCTATCGAAATCCCCTCTCCGCCCAAGGTCGGCATGGTCAGCCTCGGCTGCCCCAAGGCGCTTGTCGACTCCGAACGCATCCTCACCCGCCTGCGCGCCGACGGCTACACGATGAGTCCCGACTACGCCGGGGCCGATGTCGTGCTCGTCAATACGTGTGGATTCCTCGATTCCGCGAAGGAAGAGAGCCTCTCCGCGATCGGTGAAGCCATTGCCGAAAACGGCCGCGTGATCGTCACCGGCTGCATGGGCAACGAGGCCGACGTGATCCGCGCTCGCTTCCCTGACGTGCTCGCCGTCACCGGCGCGCATCAGTACGAAGCCGTGGTCGAGGCCGTGCACGAAGCCGCCCCGCCCGAGATTTCGCCTTACGTCGACCTGATTCCGCAGGCTTACGACGATGCGGGCGTAAAGCTGACCCCGCGTCACTACGGCTATCTGAAGATCTCGGAAGGCTGCAACCACGCTTGCTCTTTCTGCATCATCCCCAGCCTGCGCGGCAAGCTGGCGAGCCGCCGCATCGACGCGGTGCTGCGCGAGGCGGAAAAGCTGGTTCAGGCAGGGACCCGCGAACTGCTGGTCATCAGCCAGGACACTTCGGCCTATGGCGTCGACGTGCGCCATGAAACGCGCATGTGGAAGGACCGTGAGGTCCGCACCCATATGACCGATCTCGCCCGCGAACTGGGCCAGCTCAGCGATTCGCAGGGCCGCAAGCCCTGGGTGCGCCTGCACTACGTCTACCCCTACCCGCATGTCGACGCGGTGATCCCGCTGATGGCGGAAGGGCTGATCACGCCTTACCTCGACATTCCGTTCCAGCATGCGGCGCCTTCGGTGCTCAAGTCGATGAAGCGCCCGGCCAACGAGGCCAAGGTGCTGGATCGCCTGCGCAAATGGCGCGAGATCTGCCCGGATATCGCCATCCGCTCCAGCTTCGTGGTCGGCTTCCCCGGCGAGACCGAGGCGGACTTCCAGTACCTGCTCGACTGGCTGGACGAAGCCCAGCTCGACCGCGTCGGCGCGTTCCGTTTCGAGCCGGTCGAAGGCGCCAGCGCCAACGACCTGCCGAACGCGGTGCCCGAAGAGGTCAAGGAAGAGCGTTACGCCCGCATCATGGAGAAGACCGCCGCGATCAGCGCCGCCAAGCTCCAGGCCAAAGTCGGCCGCATCCTGCCCGTCATCATCGACGAAGTGGGCGAGCCGGACGAGGATGGCGACATCGGTGCAACCGGCCGCTCGCAGGCAGACGCCCCCGAGATCGATGGCAACGTCTTCCTGCGCGGGGCCGGGAGCGACCTGCAAGTCGGTGATATCGTTGACGTCCTTATCGAGGATGCCGACGAGCACGACCTTTACGGCGCCGTTACCGAGGTCTGAATGGGGATCGGGCGATAGTTGCATGTCTTGCAACTTTGCCCAATCTTTTCGCATTTGCAGCGAATCAGTGTCGGGAGCATATGGAGTAGGCCTTTCAGGCATCCTCTCCCAAAAACTTTCCAAGGGCTGGTCTTCGGACCGGCCTTTTTTTTTGCGTTGTGCGCGGGGATTCGCGATCCTTCCCGCGTTCCGGTGGCTCGTCGTCATCATCCACCCATCATCGTTGCGAAACACAAAAGGATCCAGAGTCTCTCGAAGTCGCTCCGGGTTGCTTCTTCGCGCGCGACCTGACGAGATCAGGGAATCTGCTGGCCCCGTCGCACATGCAGTTACGACAACTCGCCAGAGCGTCCGAAACCCCCAAAAAACGCCGCCCCAGCGATGGGTTGCACACTACGCAATCACACCCCATTTTTTCGCATTTGCAGCAAAACGTGTCCAAGGTCATAAGGATCGGGCCTTTCAGGCATCCTCTCCCAAAAACTTTTCATAGGGCTGGTCTTCGGATCGGCCCTTTTTTTTGCCCGTTTTCCAGGCAAGCGCTGCCATGGCTGGCAGTCGGCGCGGCTTTGTCCTAGCCATGCGGCATGGCCGAATCCTCGCGAATCTACACCGCCGCCCTCGCCGTCATCGGTGACGAGATCCTCTCCGGCCGCACGCACGACAAGAACATCGCGCAAGTGGCAGCCTGGCTTCAGGTGCAGGGCATCCGCCTCAAGGAGGTTCGCGTGGTCGCGGACGACACGGCCGCCATTGTCGAGGCGGTGAACACGCTTCGTGCCCGCAACGACTATCTCTTCACCACCGGCGGCATCGGCCCGACCCACGACGACATCACCGTGGACGCGATCTCGGAAGCGCTTGGGGTGCCGGTCATCGTCCATCCCGAAGCCCGCGCCATCCTCGAAACCTATTACGAGACACGCGGCGGCCTAACCGAGGCGCGCCTGCGCATGGCCCGCACGCCCGAAGGCGCCAGCCTGATCCCCAACCGCTACACCGGCGCGCCCGGCATCCGTTATGACAACGTCTTCATCATGGCCGGCGTCCCCAGCATCACCGCGGGCATGCTCGATGCCCTGTCCGGCCAGCTGGAAGGCGGCGCCCCACTGCTTTCGGAGACGATCGGCTGCTGGGTAGGCGAAAGCGAGGTCGCCGAACTGCTCCGCCAGACCGAGAAGGCCCATGAGACCTGCCAGATCGGCTCCTACCCCTTCTGGGGCGAAGGCCGGACCGGCGCCAACTTCGTGATCCGCTCGGTCAGCGCAGAAGACCTCGCCGCCTGCACGCGCGCGCTGGTTCTGGGACTGGAGGCCATGGGCCGCCCGGCCGTGCCCGGTGGCATTTGAAATCGTCGCCACCATCGCCCTGATGGCCTCCTCCGTCCCTGCCCCGCTTTCAGCCGCACCGACCCTCGAAGCCTTCGAGCAGGTCCTCAGCCGCCATGACAGCGCCACGCTGGCACTGGAGGAATGGTGTGCGGCGCGTGGCTTCGCGCAGCCTGCCGGCGTGACCGCGCAGCAAGTCACGGACGGCGAACAGACCCCTGCCGACGGGATCGACACCCGCCTAGGCCTGGCCAAAGGCGAAACCGTCGCCCTTCGCAACGTCAGGCTGAGCTGCGGCTCCAGAGTGCTGTCGGTCGCGTGGAACTGGTACGTTCCCGAACGCCTGACGCCGGAGATGAACGAGACGCTGCGATCGAGCGACGTGCCGTTCGGCAAAGTCGTCGCCCCGCTGCACTTTCGGCGCAAGGCGCTGGCCGTGATTGCAGGCCCGGCGGCGAACTGTCCCGCCGGGACGATCTCGACGCATCAGGCAATGCTGGTCCTGCCGGACGGTCGACCGCTGGCCTATCTGGTGGAATGCTACACGGCCGCAAACCTCGAGCCCTGAATTCCGCTCAGGCTGCTACCGTCTCGCTTCCGGCGATCGAGGTCCGGTGCATCATGCGACCGGTCGACTTGTCATAGGGGATCGCCCGGTGCATCGCGCCGGTATTGTCCCAGATCACGAAGTCGCCCTTGGTCCATTTGTGTCGCAGCGAGAACGCGGGCTGCGCCGCCCACTCCTGCAAGCGGATCAGCATCGCCCGACCCGCCGGCACTTCCATGCCGACAATATGGTCCGCCGTCGTGCCGATCACCAGCGACTTGCGGCCGGACTCGTGGGTCCAGACCAGCGGATGTTCCTTGACCAGACCGATGCCCAGCACGCGCTCACGATGCTTCTCGGGAATGGCATCGGCGATGGGCGACAGGCTCGCGCGTACCGAATGGACCGCCTTAAGGCCTTCCAGCGCCCGCTTCTCTTCCTCGGGAAGCCCTTCATAGGCGGCATAGGTACTGGCGAACTCGGTCTCGCCGCCGATGGCCGGGGCGATGCGGCAGGACAGCAGCGTCGCGAAAGGCGGCGGCATGTCCACGGTAATGCCGTCCATGTGCCAGAAGAACGTGCCCAGCACATATTCCGGCTGCGGGTTGATCTTCTCGTCCAGCGTGACCTGGTAGACGTCCTCGTTGTTGCTCTGGACGTTGTTGCGGGCGGTCAGGCGGACCTTTTCACCCATGGCTCCGGTGATCGCGAGCTGCTCGGCATCGGTGAGGTCCAGTTCGGGGAACACCACGACAGTGCGCTCCTCCACCTTCGCACGGATCGCCCGCGCGGCCTCCGGCGTGAAGATATCCCCGCGATCGTCCCAGACGACACGCGAGCCGATGTGTTCCTTGATGTCCTCGAATCGGATGGCCATGGCGGCACGCTCTCCAGCATATCGTTTTGAACAGTTGTTCAGCACGAATTACACCGGCGAGCGAGGCGGCGCAAGGCGGGAGCATCGGCAAGGGATCGCCGCAACGAAAAAGGGCCGGAGGTTGCCCTCCGACCCTTCTATCCGTTTCGCATGATCCCGAAGGATCAGGTGCCTATCAGGCGCCGGCGATCTCGGTCGTATCGATCTTCAGGCCGGGGCCCATCGACGACGAAAGCGAGATCTTGCGAACGTACTTGCCCTTGGAGCCCGAGGGCTTGGCCTTGACGATCGCATCGACGAACGCGCTGAAGTTGGTCAGCAGGTCGGCGTCCGAGAACGACATCTTGCCGATGCCGGCGTGGATGATGCCCTGCTTTTCGACGCGGAACTCGATCTGGCCGCCCTTGGCGTCCTTCACGGCCTGCGTGACGTTCGGGGTCACGGTGCCGAGCTTCGGGTTCGGCATCAAGCCCTTCGGACCCAGCAGCTTACCGAGACGGCCGACGACGCCCATCATGTCCGGGGTGGCAATGACGCGGTCGTAGTCGAGGTTGCCGGCCTGCATGTCGTCCATGAGGTCTTCGGCGCCAACCTTGTCCGCACCGGCGGCCAGAGCTTCGGCAGCCTTGTCGCCCTTGGCGAACACAGCGACGCGAACGGTCTTGCCGGTACCGGCCGGAAGCGAAACCATGCCACGGACCATCTGGTCGGCGTGACGCGGATCGACACCCAGGTTCATCGCAACTTCGACGGTTTCGTCGAACTTGGTGGTCTTGAGGTCGCGCAGGGTCTGCAGCGCTTCAGCAACGGGGTAGTGCTTGAGGTTTTCGCCGAGCTTTTCGGTCAGCGACTTCTGCTTCTTGGTCACCTTGGCCATGAAATCAGCCCTCCACCACTTCGAGGCCCATCGCGCGGGCCGAACCTTCGATGATCTTGGTGGCGGCATCAATGTCGTTGGCATTGAGGTCGGCCATCTTGACCTGGGCGATCTCGGCAAGCTGCGAGCGCTTGACCGTACCGGCGCTGATCTTGCCCGGCTCCTTCGAGCCCGACTTCAGGTTCACGGCCTTCTTGATGAGGAAGGTCGCCGGGGGCGTCTTGGTGACGAACGTGAAGCTGCGATCCGCATAGACCGTGATGATGGTCGGGATCGGCATGCCCTTTTCGAGTTCCTGCGTAGCGGCGTTGAAAGCCTTGCAGAACTCCATGATGTTCACGCCGCGCTGACCCAGCGCAGGGCCGATCGGCGGGGACGGCGTGGCGCTGCCGGCCTTGACCTGCAGCTTGATGTAACCTTCGATCTTCTTGGCCATGTGGCCACTCCTTTCACACTTTCACACCTGCCGGGCAGATGCTCATGTTTAGCGGTCTTACGGACGCCGGGGCATCCTCCCGCAGGGAATCGGGGGGCACGAGGCCGCTCCGAAGGGCGCGCCCCTAAACCATATCCGCCCAAAAGGAAAGAGCGGGATTTGCCGCTTCCTTCTGCCGGAGCACAGCGCCATAGCGCCGGGCGATATGACAGACGACGAACACGACAATCTCTTCTGGAACGCCCTGTCCGGCGCGCAGGCCCCCTTCTCCATAGGCAACGATCGCGTCCGGCGCTTCCATCCCTCGATCGGCCCGTTGGCGGGCTTGCGCGACATGTCGCCCGAAAGCCTCGACGCCTTCGGAGACCTGGTGCGGACGACCGGCGTTGCCGCGCTGGGTCTCATCGGCGTGACCGAGGACGTTCCGGTCCCCGGCACGGAAATCCTGCGCGGCGCCGAAGGGGTGCAGATGGTTTTCGACGGCGACGCCGCCGCTCTCGCGGAAATCGAACGCGCCCTGGACGACCCGCGGATCGTACCGCTGGGCGAGAGCGACTATTCGGAAATGCTGGAACTCGCCCTGCTGACCCAGCCCGGCCCCTTCGCCGAGCGCACCGGCGACCTTGGCCGGTTCTGGGGTGTACGGGAGAACCAGCGCCAGGACGGCCGCCTTTTGGCCATGGCGGGTCAGCGGGTTCGCACGGCGAGCCATGTGGAAGTGAGCGGCGTCTGTACCTACCCCGATGGGCGCGGCAACGGCTATGCGGCCCTGCTCTCGCGCCGCGCGGCCGCTGCGATCCTCGCGGACGGCCAATGCCCGCTGCTCCACAGCTACGCCGACAATGAGACGGCACTGGCGCTTTACCGGAGGCTGGGCTTCGTCGAACGCGCCCGCGTGCGCTTCACGATATACGGCCCACCAGCCTGAAACAGGCGGCCTGAAACAAAAAGGCCGGGCGATTGCCCGGCCTTTCGATCACTTGCTGAGTTCGACGTGCTCGAAGTCGAGTTCGACCGGCGTTGCGCGGCCGAAGATCGAAACCGCGACCTTGACCTTGTTCTTGTCGAAGTCGAGTTCCTCGACGAGGCCGTTGAAGCTGGCGAAAGGACCGTCGAGGACCTTCACCGAATCGCCGATCTCGTAATCGATGCTGACGGTCTTGCGCGGTGCGGCGGCGGCGGCTTCGGCGGCACCGAAGTAACGCGCGGCCTCGCTCTCGCTGATCGCCTGCGGCTTGCCGCTCGAACCCAGGAAGCCGGTGACCTTCGGGGTGTTCTTGACGAGGTGGTAGACGTCGTCGTTCAGCGCGAGCTTGGCGAGCACGTAACCGGGCATGGTCTTGCGTTCGGTCTGGACCTTCTTGCCGCGCTTGACCTCGGTGATGGTCTCGTGCGGAACCTGAACGTCCTCGACAAGCTGCGAAAGTCCCATCCGCTCGGCTTCCGAGAGGATGGATTCCTTCACCTTGTTCTCGAAACCGGAATAGGCGTGGATGATGTACCAGCGGGCCATGATTCTCTCTTCGTAAGCTAGTTCAGGCGATCACAGCAGCGACAGGATCGAGCTGACGACCCAGCCGAACAGCGCGTCGATCCCCAGGAAGAACACCGCGAGGAAAACCGTCATGATCCCGACGAAGATCGCCGTGGTCACCGTCTCCTGGCGCGAGGGCCAGTAGATCTTGGAGGTTTCCGTGCGTACCTGCCGGATGAATTCGCCGGGACTGGTCTTGGCCATGACTGTCGTTCTCGCGTCTCTTGCCTGCTGCCTGAGCAGAAAAATTGCATCTCTTCCGGCTAGGGGCCATCGCCGCCCCGGCCGAGGCCGGGAGGGGCAGATGCGATCCTCATGTCGGAAGGAACCGCCGACTTAGCCCCGACCTGCCCGATTTGCAAGGTCTGCCGATGAGGCTTTACGTACCTGGGGCTGAAGGGTCAGCCAGGCGAGCGAGGAACGAATTCTCGCTGGAATAGAGAATTCGCGCGCCATCCGGCAGCGCAACCGGCTTGATACGGCCGATGTACCAGAGATACTCGGCATGGCGGGCCGGGCCGAACTTGCGCAGATCGATGTGCTGGCGCGGCGAATAGAGGATGCGCTGGCTGGGATCGGCAAAGCGGTAGGACAGATCCCGCATCGACAGCATATGCACGTCGGGCAGCGCGAAGTTCGAGTTCTCCATCGCGCTGCGGCGCACCACCGCATAGGAGCCGAAGTGCTCGAACGGCCCGAAGCGCCACTGGATGCGCGGGATCGCCACCGCCGTGGCGACGCGCGCCCCTTCCGGCACCTGATCGAGCGCGGCGATGAGCTGGCGCGCGGTCTGCGCGTCCTCATACCACACCACGGTCGTCACCGCCGTGCGCGAGATGAACAGCGATGCAGCCGCCACGACCATCCAGCGCCGGATCGGCAGGTCGATCGCAAGACAAGCCACCATCAGCGCGGTGGTGCTCAGGCGATAGTCCGCATAGTCGCCGCCGAAGATCTGGCGCGGCACGATCAGCGTCAGCACCAGCAGGATCAGCGCCGCCCAGCCGAAGCGGCCGTCGATGCGCTTGCGCAGCAGCGCCCAGCCCAGCACCAGCAGCACCAGATCGAGACTGATGATGTCGAAATAGAAGTCGAAGCTGCGCATCGACTTGTAGAGGATGCCCCACTTGTATTCGAGCACGTAGCGCCCGTAGGACACCTTGGAATTCGCTCCCATGCCGATCAGCATCGGCAGCAGCGGGAAGATCAGCGGCCAAGGCCGGAAACACGGGCGCCAGTCGAGCCAGCTGCGGCGGCGGGCCCATTCGTAGCCGAACAGCATCACGCCCATCACGCCCCAGCCCGAGACGTGGCAGAGCCAGACGACGAAGCTGAGCGGCACCATGACAGCCCAGCGCCATGGCTTGCCCTCCAGCCTCACCCAGAGTGCGAACGTAAACAGCCCCAGCGCGATCGACAGCGCATAGTTGAGGAAGCCCATCAGCAGCGAGGGCGACCAGATCATCGCAAAGGCGAGAATCGGCCCGACGCTCAGCTTGCGGCCGAGCGAGCGGCACGCCGCCACGATCGACAGGCCGGTGAGGAAGGGGATCATCGCCACGATGATTCGCCCGGCCTGCTCCAGCCCGAAGATCGGCGCCATCGGCACCATCAGCAGCTCGACGCCGAGATTGCCGGTCCATTCCCAATTGAACACGAAATAGCGCGTTAGATAGGGATCGGCCCCGTGATCCAGCGCAACCTTGTAGCCGGCCAGATGCGAGGGATAGTCCGTCATCTGCGGCGCCCAGGCGACGAGCGCGGGCAAGGCAGCCACTGCCGACAGCACCACGCCCAGAACGAGCGCCTTGTCCTGCCCCAGCAGTTCGGCGAGACGCTGCCACAGGCCGCGCCATTTGCCGTTGTTCAATCCGATCTGTTCCGCTTGCGGTTGCGCGGTTCCGTGCATCAGCGCCTGTATCTTTCTCGAGAAAGCCCCCGAACGATTTTGGTCCGGGCTGCCGACCAGGGTCGACGCAGATGCCCGATTCGCCAAACGCGGCTCTCTAATCGCCGTGCCGCGAATGACAAGGGACGCACGGTATCGCGCTTCTCCGTTTATCGCAATTGCAGCACGAAACGCGAAACGCCCGCTTCCGATAATTCGGTAGCGGGCGTTTCAGGAAATGCTGGCAGGAGTGCACGGACTCGAACCGTGGGCCCTCGGTTTTGGAGACCGATGCTCTACCAACTGAGCTACACTCCTGCGGGCGAGGAGGCCTCTAGAAGGAGACGGCGGGGATTACAAGAGGGTTACGCCCGCATGACGGAAGATAATTCACGGGCTTGCATTTTGCCCGCGTAAAACCCCAGATAACGCGGAGAATCCCATGGGTTTCCTTGGGCCGTCCGAAGCCGGAACGAAGCGCTTCCTTCCGGTCGCAAGTACATTTCAGGATACCGCTGCCAGGATCATGCACGCCCCCACTACCCCAACCATGATCGAACCCGACCTGCTGATGCTGGCCTATCGCAGCGGAATTTTCCCGATGTCGGACAGCCGAGACGATCCGGAAATCTTCTGGATCGAGCCGCGCCTGCGCGCGATTCTTCCGCTGGACGGCTTTCACCTCTCGCATTCGCTGGCGCGGACGCTGCGCCGGGGGCGATTCTCGGTCACCTGCAACACCGCGTTTTCGGAGGTCATGGACGCCTGCGCCGCGCCGCGCCAGGTGCGGGAAGATAGCGACGATGAAGGCGGAAGCTGGATCAGCCACCGCATCCAGGCGAGCTACGAGCACCTGCACGCGCTGGGCCATGCCCATTCGGTCGAAGTCTGGCAGGATGACGGTGACGGCCGACGCGAACTGGTAGGCGGTCTCTACGGCGTCGGCTTCGACCGGGTATTCTGCGGCGAGAGCATGTTCTCGCGCCGGACCGATTCGTCGAAAGTGGCGCTGGCGTGGCTCGTCGCCGCATTGCGCCGAGCCGGAGCAACTCTGCTCGATTGCCAGTTCATGACGCCCCACCTCGCCTCGCTGGGGGCGGTGGAAATGCCGCAGAAGCGCTATCTCACGCTTCTGCGGGAGGCTCAGTTGACGGTCGGCGCCTCGACGGGCGTCGGACTCGGCAAGGCCGGAGCAGCGGCGGAAGGTGCCTCGGAGGGTGCGGCGCTCGGCTTGCCTGCGGCTTTTGCAGGGCTCTTCGCGGAATTGCCGGAAGGGGCCGATTCTTCCTCGCCCGGGAAAGTCATCGCGCAGCTCTTGACCCAGACGTCATAGACCGGGTGCTCGACCGCGTTGAGCGCGGGCGAATTCTTGAACAGCCAGCCCGAGAAGACCTTGTGCCAGCCGAGCTTCTCGGCGGCGCTGCGGCGTTCCTCGACGAAAGCCTGGACGAAAGCGCCCTCTTCCTGCGGCTGTTCCCAGGGAAGCGACTTCTCGCAAGTGGCAACCTTGACCACGAGGTTGCCGATCCGGCGTGCCTCGCCCGGCTTCATCACCAGGTCCTGGGTCAGGTTGTTGCGCTTGTTGAGGACGCCCAGCGTGACCACGCGGTCCTTGTTGGGCGTGCCGATCTGCTGGCCCTTGGCGGCCTGGGCAGGCCCTGCCTGCATCCCGGCGATCGCATCGGGAACACCGGTATCCTGCGCCTCGGGCGCCGGCTCGCCCTTGCCGCAACCGGACAGCAGCGGCAGCAGGACGAGAATCGGCGCAAAGGCGGAAAATCGCTTCACGAAAGCTCTCAGGCCTCGGGAGACCAGGCCTCGTAGTCGCCCGTAGCCGCGGCGCGCTTGCCGCCACGCTCCAGAGCGCCCTGCGGACGATAGGCCGTGGCCGTGCCGGTGGCATTGGGGGTGTAGTCCACTTCCCAGATGCGCGCGGGGGCCAGATGGCTCTCGGGCACGCCGTCATAGGAGTGGTGCAGCCACCCATGCCATTCGGAAGGCACGTTGCTGGCGTCGTTGGCGCCGGCATAGATCACCCAGCGGCGTTCCCATCCCTCGGTCGTGCGCACTTTGGCGGACTTCGAGCGATAGTACTTGTTGCCCTGCGCGTCGGTGCCGACGTGCTCGCCGTTACGCGAGCTCCAGAGCGAGGTGCCGATGGTGGCGCCGTCCCACCAGGTGAAGATCTTGGACAGGATTCCCATGAGCCGCGCGTTAGCGCTGTTCACCGCCGATGCCAAGCATGTTCACGAACGAAAACGACAAGCCTTGCGGCTATCCCCGGAGCCTTTCCGCCATTCCGGACACATCTGCCCTCTCCAACATATCGATTGCATGCTGGACACGGCGCACCGCCCGCATCACGCTGCACTGCGGGAGAGACGCTTGAAGGCGCTTGTTTTGGCAACGACCCTGGGGAGGGTTCCGCATGCGTAAACAGACGTTTTCACGACTTGCATTTGCCGCTCTGGCTCCTTTGGCTTTTTCAATCGCCGCACCTTCATCCGGCGCCAAGCCCGCAGGCACACTTTCGAAATTGCCCGCACTCGGCGTGGACGCGAATCACGTAACGGTCTCGGGACTGTCTTCGGGCGGTTTCATGGCCGCGCAGTTTTCGGTCATCCATTCTTCAAAAGTCAGCGGCGTGGGCATCGTCGCGGGCGGCCCCTACGGCTGCGGGCTGCTCGGGCTGACGGTTGTGCAAACCTGCATGACCGGCTCGCCTTCCGGCTCGGGAGCGAGACTCGCCGCACAGATCAACGAGATGAGCGGCCTCATCGATCCGCTCGCCAACGTGAAGGGGCAGCGCGTCTATCTGTTCCGCGGCGCCTCCGACACGGTGGTGGGGCAAGGCGCGCTCGATGCCCTGCGCGATTTCTACAAAGGTGTCGGAGTGCCGACGGAGAATCTCCAGTACCTTGCGAGTTTCCCGGCGGAACACGCCTTCCTCTCGCTGACCGCCAGGTCGACTTGCGCGTACCTCGGCGGGCCTTACGTCAATCACTGCGGCGCCGACGGCACCGTCGGCGGCCTGCCTCGCTACGACCAGCCCGGCGCGATTCTAACCAAGGTCCTCGGGGGCACCATCACGCCGCCCGCCACCAAGCTGTCGAGTACGCCGCAGGCCTTTCCGCAGTCGCCCTACCTCTCGCCGCTCAGCGCCATGGCGACGACGGGCTATATCTATGTTCCCAAGCCATGCAGCACGGCCGGTGCCAATTGCCGCATCCATGTGGTCTTCCACGGCTGCGAGCAGGCGGCCGCCTACACGGGCGACGCCGTCTATGGACAACTCGGCTACAATGCATGGGCCGACACCAATCGGGTCGTCGTGCTCTATCCGCAAGTCGAGAAGAGTACGCTGTCAGGCAATCCCATGGGTTGCTGGGACTGGTGGGGCTACACCGGGGCTTTCGCCACACGCTACGGCCCGCAGACGCAATCGGTACAGGCTATGATCGACCAGCTCGCCCAGACCGGCAGCTGACCGGCCTACCAGTCCACCTTGTCGCCGGACGCGATGCCGAGTTCGGCCGCGCGCCCGGCGTTCAGCTCCAGTACCGCGATCACCGGCCCTGCCGAGGGCAGCGGCGTCTCGTCATAGGGCACGGCATCAGCGGCAATATTGAGAACGCGGTGGTCCGGACCGATGAACAAGAGGTCGAGCGGGATCACCGTGTTCCTCATCCAGAACGCAGCCTTGCGCGGCGCCTTTTGGGGGAAGATCATGCCTTCGTCCGCCGCCATGGCGGTACGGAACATCAGCCCCTTGGCCTGCTCCGCCTCGCTCTCTGCGACTTCGACCCGAAAGACATGCGACTTGCCGCCCGATACGACGGTGAGCGGGATCACGGCCAATCCCGATTCGGGGTGGAGCGATTTCACTTCCGTTGCCGCGTGCCCAGCCTCCGCACCGCCTTTCGAGCAGGCAGCGGGCAAGAGGAGCACCGGCGCCAACAGGCCGAGGACAAAACTCCGTTTCAGGGCCATGACTCTAGTCCTCTTCAGCCTCCGACACCCAGGCCTCGGCATCTTCCGGAGTCTCGGCATCGATGATCGCGCGCGCCACGTCGAGCCGGTGCCCGGCCCGCAGCATCGCGCCTATATGCTTTTCCCGCAGCGGCCGATCCGCCTCCTGGGCGCCAAACGGCCCGAGCCGCCGACGGCGCGCCAGTACCAGCGCCGCCCGCCGCTCGGTGGCCTCGTCGGGGCGAACATCCTCACGCAGGGCCTCGTCCAGCCCGGCATGACCCAGCGCCTCGCCCACCCGCCGCGCGCCGTAGCCGCGACGCAGCAGGCTGCCCGCCTTCATTCGCGCCCAGCCCGCGTCGTCCACGTAACCAAGTTCGACATAGCGCCCGATCAGCCGCTCCAGATCGGGGCCCGAATCGCCATCGCCCTCCCCATCCCAGCCGCGCTCCCGCAGCTTGCGTTGCAGATAATCGCGCAGCTTCCCTTGCGTCGTGGCGAAACGCGCGACATAGGCCAGCGCCAATTCTTCCAGGCGCGGTTCGGAAAGAGGTTGCGGATTGCGACGCTTAACGGACATCTTGCCCTATTCGTGCCACACTCGGCTTGGATTGGGGAGAGCGCACGGAACCACGTCGTGCGGATTTGCTGCCTCCGGTACAGGAAACCGGATGTCAGCGCGGGGTTCCGGTGAGAATAAACGGTATAACAACAACGGGTTAAACGAAATGAACGACACCATCAGCATGGTGCCGCAAGCGATCGAAGCACTTGTCGCCACCCCGAACGAGGACGCGCTTGCCCGCCGCTTTGCCGATTTCGACACCTTCTGCGATGCGCTCGACTATGCGGCGCAGGGCCAGCGTGGATTCAATTTCCATGATCCGCGCGGCACGCTGAAGCAGGTCTATCCGTTCCGCCAGCTGCGCACGGATTCGCTCAAGGTCGCGCATGCGCTGATCGCGCGCGGCGTGAAACCGAACGACCGCGTGGCCCTGATCGCCGAGACCGGCCCGGACTTCGCAGCCCTGTTCTGCGGCGTCGTCTATGCCGGCGCCTGGCCCGTCCCCCTGCCCCTGCCCACCAGCTTCGGCGGCAAGGACAACTATATCGAGCAGCTCGCCGTCCAGCTTTCCAGTTCGGATCCGATGCTGCTGGTCGGCCCGGACGAAATCGCCGAAATGACCGCCCAGGCCGCGACGCGCCAAGGCTGCGACCATGCCACCTGGGCCGATTTCGCAGCCAAGGATGCACCCGAAGTCGCACTGCCCAAGGCCAGTCCGGACGATATCTGCTACCTGCAGTATTCCAGCGGCTCGACCCGCTTCCCGCACGGCGTTGCCGTGACGCACCGCTCGCTCATGTCCAACCTTGCCGCGCATAGCCACGGCATGGAACTGGCCGAAGGCGACCGCTGCATCTCGTGGCTACCCTGGTACCATGACATGGGCCTGGTCGGCTGCTTCCTCTCGCTGATCGCGAACCAGGTCTCGGGCGACTACCTCAAGACCGAGGACTTCGCCCGCCGCCCGCTGGCATGGCTGGACATGATCACGCGCAACGAGGGCACCTCGATCTCGTACTCGCCGACCTTCGGCTACGACATCTGCGCCCGCCGCATCTCCAGCCAGAGCCATGTCGACGACCGCTTCGATCTGTCGCGCTGGCGGCTTGCCGGCAACGGCGCCGACATGATCCGCCCGGACGTGATGCAGAGCTTCGTCAACGCCTTCGCGCAGGCGGGCTTCAAGGCAAGCGCCTTCCTGCCCAGCTACGGCCTGGCAGAAGCGACGCTGGCCGTCACCATCATGCCCCCGGGCGAAGGCATCCGCGTCGAACTGGTCGAGGAAGAACGCCTCTCCGGCACCCCGCGCGACCTCAGCCGCCCGGCCCGCTACCGCGCCATCGTCAACTGCGGCAAGCCCGTACGCGACATGGAAGTGGTGATCCGCGGCGAGAACGGCGCGAGCCTTTCCGACCACAAGATCGGCAAGGTCTGGTGCCGCGGCACCAGCGTCATGCACTCCTACTTCCGCGACCCCGAAGCGACCGAGGCCTGCCTCGTCGACGGTTGGCTGGATACCGGCGACATGGGCTACATGGCCGATGGCTACCTGTTCATCGTCGGCCGCGCGAAGGACATGATCATCATCAACGGCAAGAACCACTGGCCCCAGGATATCGAATGGGCCGTGGAACAGCTGCCGGGCTTCAACCACGGCGACATCGCCGCCTTCTCAGTGGAGATGGACAATGGCGAGGAAGCGCCTGCCGTGCTCGTCCACTGCCGCGTCTCCGATCCGGTCAAGCGCATCGAACTGCGCGACCTGATCCGCGACAAGGTGCGCTCGATCACCGGCATGAACTGCGTGGTCGAACTGGTGCCGCCCAAGAGCCTGCCGCGCACCAGCTCGGGCAAGCTCAGCCGCGCCAAGGCGAAGAAGCTCTACCTTTCGGGCGAGATCGAGCCGTTCAAGCTCGCGGCCTGATCGGGGCTTTCTGATAAGAAACGGGCCGGAGAGCAGTTTGCTTTCCGGCCCGTTTTCTTTTCAAGAACAAGAGAGAAGCAGGGGAGCATAGCCCCCCTGCACCCCCATTACCGTATAGGTGGGGGCGCTCCCTCTTCGTTGCGCCCAGATTTTGCCCGAAGGGCTATTTAATGCCCTGCGGGCGGCCGCAAGGAGCGCGCAACGAATAGGCAAGGCGCACGGAAGACGGTTCCGGAGGTGCAGGGGGGCTATGCTCCCCTGCTCTTCCCTTTTCGTCCTTCAAATAGTCCGATGCAATTCCAGATAATCGCGCGGAATGCTCAGGGCTTCCTTCGCCACCTGCGTTTCTCGCAGGAACAGCACCAGCGCCACCAGCAGCAGCACGATCGAGGCGAGGAAGATCACCGCCGCGACGCCGTGGAGGTTCAGACCCGCCAGTCCCTGGAGGAACAGCACCGCTACGGTCGTCCCGATGCACAGTGCCGAGAGCACCATGAAGCGGATCGCGTTGGTGATGATGTTGATGCGTTTGTCGACCAGGCGGATTTCCAGAACGACCATGTCGTGCTCGGCCCCTTCCGTGTGGTTGTGCCGCTGCTGAAGCTCGCGCGCACGGTCGACCACCCGGCCAAGGCGGCTCGAGAGGATGTTCAGGATGTTACCGATGGCGACGAGCACGAAAACGGGCGTCAGCGCCAACTGGATGGTCTGGACGATCATGGCATCGTTTATGTCTGACACGCGTCAGTCTGCACAGGCGCGGGCGAGCAGGCAGACGCCCTTTTCCGCAAATTCCACCTCGTCCAGCGACGAGGCCAGCCCGCAACCGCCGGGCGCGACGGTTTCGCCGCCGATGGTCACCGTACCATCGCGCGGAATCACCAGCAGGGCCTGCGGATAGCGGGCCGCCACTTCCGGCGACGGCTTGCCCGCGACCTGATCGAGCAGGAACAGCGGCCCATCGACGAGGACCGCGCTGCCTTCGGCGGGAACGCGCTTGTGCCAGCGGGCGAGATCGTAGACCTCACCACGCGAGACGGCCATGCCCTCGTCGAGATGCAGTTCGCGCGGGCGGCCATAGTCGTAGAGGCGATAGGTGATGTCGCTGTTCTGCTGGACTTCGATCAGGCTGACCCCGACGCCGATGGCGTGGACGGTGTTGGCCGGGATATAGAAGAAGTCGCCCGGCACCACTTCGTGCCAGGTCATCAGGCCTTCGATCGAACCGTCGAGGGCGGCCTCACGCATGGCTTCCTCGCCGATCGGCGCATCGAAGCCGATGCCGAGCGTGGCGCCGGGTTCCGCCGCCACGATCAGCCAGCACTCTTCCTTGCCCTGCTTGCCCAGCCCCTTGGCGAGCGTCTGGGCATCGCTGGGGTGCACCTGGACCGAGAGCTTCTCGCTGGTGAAGATGTACTTCACCAGCAGGTCCGGCAGGGCGGCGGGCGGCTCGAACCAGATCTCGCCAATGCGTTCACCGTCCGGAGCCTTGAACGGCGCGGGCAGCACATCCTTGCCCCAGGGCTTCTCGACCTGGCGGATCGGCAGTGCAGCAGTCATCGATTTATCCTTACTGATTGACGGCTCCGGAGAGCTTTCCGACCTTTTGCACACCGTCAACGGTCGTGACCAGCACATCGTTTCCGTCGATCACGACAATCACGTTTTCCAGCCCGATCACGGAGACGCGCGGCCCGTCGCTGTCGACCAGGACATTGCGGCAATCGACCATCTCGACCTCGCCCGAGCCGCGCACGGCGTTGCCTTGCGCGTCCTGCGGGAGAGCCTCGTGCAGCGCCTGCCAGTTGCCGATGTCCGACCATTCCATGTCGGCGGGCACGAGTGCGGCGCGGCGGGTGTTCTCCATGACCGCGTAGTCCACCGAATCGCTTTCGACTTCGGCGAAGGTCGCGGCATCGGGATGGAAACGGTGGCCGTCCTCGGCGCCTTTCTCGACCGCCTCGCGCACTTTGGCGGCGATCTGCGGGCGATGGGCGGCGAGTTCGGCCATGAAGTCGCCCACGCGGAAAGCGAAGATGCCTCCGTTCCAGGCGTAATTGCCGTCGGCCAGGAATGACTTCGCGCGTTCGAGATCGGGCTTCTCGACAAACTGGGCGGTGCGGAAGGCTTTTTCGTGCCCTTCGATGGCCTCGCCGCGCTTCAGGTAGCCGAAGCCGGTTTCCGGCGCGGTGGCCTCGATGCCGAAGGAGACCAGCCAGCCGTCCTTGGCGAGTTCGGCGGCGGCGCAGGCAGCCTCGGCAAAGACTTCCGGACGACCGATGTAGTGATCGCTGGGGCAGACCAGCATGATCGCGTCTTCCGGCAGGCGGCAGGCCGCCAGCGCGATCGCGGCGGCCGTGTTGCGCGCGGCGGGTTCGACGATGACCGAAGCACCCTCGACGCCGCGAAGCTGCGCCTCGACATGTTCGAGATGCTTGGTCCCCGTGACCACAACCGGCGCCGCAAAGCCGCCGTCCGCCGGACAGCGTGCCACGGTCGCCTCGAACAGGGTCGAGTCGCCGACGAGCGGCAGGAACGGCTTGGGCATGGCGACGCGGCTGCGCGGCCAGAGCCGGGTGCCGCTGCCGCCGCAGAGAATGACGGGTACGATTTCGGGCATGTTCAGCAGGGGAGCGCTCGCAGCATGAAGGGAGAGGGAATTTTCCGGCGCGCTATTAGACGCACCTTCGACCAATGCAACAGGATCGATCCAGTCAGACTTCATCATTCACTCCTGCGCGGCGGCTTTCGGGGCATGATCGGACAACGCGAATGCACCGGGAAAAGCGCCCGGAACCGGAAACTTCGTTTCGTCCCGCAAAGCTAGCGCGAACCGCGCCGTCCGTCTTGGCGGAACGAGACCAACCGAACCGGAGCCGCGCCATATGGAAAATGCCCCTTTTGGAGCATGTTGCCGCATATGGCTTACCCCTCCCCTTTGAGGAACCATCGCTGCCGCCAGCCGAATTCCGTCTCGACCGGATTTCCGGTCGCATCCCGGCCCGGCCTGAAGCGGAAGCGCTCCGTGGCGAGTCGGCAGGTGATCCGGTCTGCCTCGGAATCCGGGCTGGCGCGAACGACCCGGCAGGCCTTGACCCGCCCGTCCGTCCCGACTCTCAAGGCGATGACCACTTGCGAACCCAACCGCAGATCGCGGCTCTCGCGGGGGTAGTCTCGCGCCGAGTTGATGTCTCCGGCGATCTTCACCGGTTTGGCGGCAATTCCGCCGCCGCCACCCTGCCCGGAGCCGCCGGTACCCGCTCCCGGCCCGCTGCCCAGTCCTGCGGCGCCGGTTCCCTCGCCGACCTCCCTCGCTCCCGAGGCATTCTCGGTGCCTTTGCCTGCTATGGGCGGCGCCTCGCTCGGCTTGATTGCGATCGGCGCTTTCGGAACGGCGGTTTCGCGGGGCTTGGCCTGCTTGCCGGGCGTCCCCGCTGCGCCTTCGTCCTGCGCGGGCGATGGGCGGGGCTGCGGTGCTGGCGCTGGCGGCGGTGACGGGGTTTCGAGCGGCACGTCGAACGTCTGCGTGAGCGAGCCAACGATGGACGCTGCGAATTCCGGTGTGAAAGCGCGGATCAGCGCGGCGAGCGCCACGAAATGAAGCAGCGCGACCAGCGCGATCGCGCCCAGACGCGTCTTTCGCGCCGGTTTAAGGTCGGCTTTCACCATGGGGCGGAAATGCCATGAGGTTCATCGGCTTGGCAAGGTGCCGGGGCGGATCAGGTTTCGGCGAAAGTATAGGGCTGCGCTGCGCGGCGATAATCGTCGGCCAGTACGTCGCGGCCGATGGGCGGCACCGAACGGGCTGCACAATCGGCGCGCTGGCAGAGGCGGCAGGTGACACCGATGGGGGTAACTCTCGCTTCGTCGCCAGCTGCATAGACCAGCTTGCCCGCCTCTTCCGCCGCGCAGGCGAGTGCGACGGCGCGGGTGACTTTCATCCGTCCATGCCTTCCCTCGCCCGAAGTAACGGTGCGCGCGATCGAAAAGAACCGCTGCCCGTCCGGCAGTTCCAGCCATTGGGTGCGCACTTCGCCCGGCCAGCGGAACACCTGATGCACCGACCACAAGGGGCAGCCGCCGCCATGCGCCGCGAACGGGAAGCCCGCGCCGTCCAGCCGCTTGGAGACGTTCCCCGCCTCGTCCACCCGCAGGAAGAAGAACGGCACCCGCTCCTCGCCCGGACGGTGCAGCGTAGTGAGGCGATGGGCGACTTGCTCGAAACTGGTGGCGAACAGCCCGCAAAGCGCCTCGATATCGTAGCGCCGCGCCTCGGCCGCGCGGGCAAACCTGGCATAAGGCATGAGGATCGCCGCCGCCGCATAACCGGCCAGCGCCCGACGCACCAAAGTCGCCGTGGTCGTTTGAGCAAAGGCAGCAGCGCGAACGACCGCGACGATATCGCTGCGCATCGCCGTATGGGCGATGTGGGTGGCGATCTGGAATGCCCGACTTGAGGCGCCGAGCGTATCGTCGATCAGCAGCTGCTGGTTGTGCCGGTCGAACCGCCGCAGCGAATCGACCATGACGTCCGGCGGCAGGAAACGCACGCGCACGCCCTTGGCGCCAAGCCAGGCGGTGGCCCCGCCCGCCTGCTCGATCTCCGCCGCCAGTTCCTCGGCGCGCAGGTCGATGGTGTGGAAGTAGTTGCGCGATTGGCCGAGGAAGCGCTGCGCCTCGCGCACCGGCTCGTTCTCTTCCGCCGCCGGGCCGGAGGCGCGTTGTTCTGCCAGAGCCTGACTCTCGCGGGTATAGGCCCCGTGGAGCCGCAGCAGCGCCTCCGAAATGCCCGGAAAACTCATCGCGAGGTCGGCCACTTCCAGCGAGGGCAGGTCGATGTCGGCGAACAGCGGGTCACGCAGCACCTCGCCCACACGGCGGGCATAGTCTTCGCCATCGTCCCCGGCGATATCGGCCATGTCCAGCCGATAGGTCCGCGCGAGGCGGAGCAGCATGTCCGCCGTCACCGGCCGCTGGTTGCGTTCCAGCAGCGCGACATAGCTGGGCGAAATCTCCAGATCGTCCGCCATGGCCTGCTGGGTCAGCCCCAGTTCGCGGCGCAGTCGGCGCAGCCGGGGGCCGAGATAGAGAGGTCGCGATTCCGCCATAGGTCAGCAGATTGTCACACCTGCACATCTTTACAAGGAATATCTGTAAAGTTTGACAACCGGACCTCGCAGCCCGTTCCGCGCCGCACAAATGAGGATTAGCTCAAGGTCATCGCCCAATCACATTTTCGACGGGGACTTTTGGCAGTGACCTATCAGAGCAAGATCACCGAAGCCGGCCAGACCATCGACACCGAGCCCAACTGGAACGGCATCGAAGCGGAATCGGTCGCGCGCATGCGCCTGCAGAACCGCTTCCGCACCGGCCTCGACATCGCCCGCCATACCGCGCGCATCATGCGCGAGGACATGGCCGCCTATGACCGCGACCCCGCCAACTACACCCAGTCGCTGGGATGCTGGCACGGGTTCATCGGCCAGCAGAAGATGATCTCCATCAAGAAGCACTTCGGCACGACCAAGGGCCGCTACCTCTATCTTTCGGGCTGGATGGTCGCAGCGCTGCGCAGCGAGTTCGGCCCGCTGCCCGACCAGTCGATGCATGAGAAGACTTCGGTTCCGGCACTGGTCGAGGAACTCTACACCTTCCTGCGCCAGGCAGACGCCCGCGAACTCGGCATGCTGTTCCGCGATCTGGACAAGGCGCGCGAAGCCGGTGACGAGGTCGAGGCCAAGCGCCTTGAGCACGCCATCGACAATCACGAAACGCATGTCGTGCCGATCGTCGCCGATATCGATGCGGGCTTCGGCAATGCCGAGGCGACCTACCTGCTCGCCAGGAAGTTCATCGAGGCCGGCGCCTGCTGCATCCAGATCGAGAACCAGGTCTCGGACGAGAAGCAGTGCGGCCATCAGGACGGCAAGGTCACCGTCCCGCACGAGGACTTCATCGCAAAGATCCGCGCCGTCCGCTACGCCTTCATGGAACTCGGCGTCGACGAGGGCCTGATCGTGGCGCGCACCGACTCGCTGGGCGCGGGGCTGACCAAGCAGATCGCCTTCACCCGTGAGCCGGGAGATATCGGCGACCGCTACAACAGCTTCCTCGACTGCGAGGAGATCGCGGCGGGCCAGGTTGGCCATGGCGAAGTGCTCATCACCCGCGACGGCAAGCTGATGCGTCCGAAGCGGCTGCCTTCGAACCTCTACCAGTTCCGCAGCGGAACCGGTGAGGATCGCTGCGTGCTCGACTGCATCCATGCTCTGGAGAACGGCGCGGACCTGCTGTGGATCGAAACCGAAAAGCCGCACATCGGCCAGATCGGCGGAATGGTCAGCCGCATCCGCGAAGTGATCCCGAATGCCAAGCTGGTCTACAACAACTCTCCCAGCTTCAACTGGACGCTGAACTTCCGGCAGCAGGTTTTCGACGCCTGGACCGCGGAAGGCCGCGACACCGGCGCCTATGACCGGGCGAAGCTGATGAGCGTGGACTACGACGGCACGGAGCTGGGCAATGAGGCCGACGAGCGCATCCGCACCTTCCAGAAGGACGCGGCGCGCGAGGCGGGGATCTTCCACCACCTCATCACCCTGCCGACGTACCACACCGCCGCCTTGTCGACCGACAATCTGGCGAAGGAGTACTTCGGCGAGGCGGGAATGCTCGGCTACGTCAAGGGCGTTCAGCGTCAGGAGATCCGCCAGGGGATCGCCTGCGTGAAGCACCAGAACATGGCCGGGTCCGACATCGGCGACGACCACAAGGAATACTTCGCCGGCGAAGCCGCCCTCAAGGCGGGCGGCACGCACAATACGATGAACCAGTTCGCGGCCTGAGGCCGTTGGGGAAAGTTCCCCGCTAAGCAAGGAAAGGAAGGTACTATGACGACCATGACCACCGAACCGGCCCGCGCCCGCGCGGTGCTTTCGAACCAGGACTTCAAGCTGCTTCAGGAAGCCGTCCTCTTCTACATGCGCGCGCATGAGGACGATCCGATCAGCTCGACCTATTCGAACCTCTACCACAGGCTCGGCAGCGCCACCCGGCGCTGACCTGAAACACCGGAACGCAGGCACCCATAACGCCTGCGACCGGAACCACCGGCTCCCCGGAGCCGGATAACCTCTCAAGCGTTTTCCTGGGGAGGAAAACCCGGCCCGTCGCACACCCCTGCGGCGGGCCTCTTGCTATTGGTTAACTTGCCTTCAAAATTACCGGCCGGCATTGCAACGCATAGCCCAGCAGTGCGTTGTCTGAAAAATTAACACCTTGTGATATAACTGTTTCCGACACGGGGACGCAAAGTTGGTTCTGGTAACTTCGGAAGAGTACGAGGCGTTGGAAGGCCAAAGGCCACCTGAATCGCTCCACGCTGCCCTTGCGGCGGCCTCCCGCGCGGAACGCCGTCTGCGCGAGGCTATCGACGTGCTGCCGCAGGGCGTCGTCTTCCTCGACGAAGAAGGCCGCTACATCCTCTGGAACCGCAAGTACGAGGAAATCTACTGCCGCTCCGCCGACCTTCTGGAACCCGGTGCCAGGCTGGCTGACACGCTGCGGGTCGGCGTCGAGCGCGGCGACTATCCCGAAGCGAGCGGCCGCGAGGAAGAATGGCTCGCAGACCGCCTGTCCCTGATGCAGCAGCCCGCCGCCCGGCACGAGCAGCGCCTGTCGGGCGGTCGCTACGTGCTTATCGAAGAACGCCGAACCGAGGATGGCGGCTCGATCGGCCTGCGCGTGGATATCACCGACCTCAAGCAGAAGGAGGAAAGTTTCCGCCTTCTGTTCGAACAGAACCCGCTGGCCATGCTCGTCCACGATCCCGAAACTGGCCGGATCCGCAACGCCAATGCCTCGGCCAGCCGCCTGTTCGGCTTTGATCCGGAGGAGATGGAAGGCCTCGATGCCCGCCGCCTGTTCGGCGGCGAGGCCTGGCCCGAAGCTTCGCGCATGCTCAAAGCCGATACGCCGACCTGCAACGCGGACTGGACGATGTTCCGGCGCGACGGCGACGTGGTGGAAGCCCATGTCTCCACCCATGCCTCTGTCATCGAAGGACGGCCGGTAACGATCGCCTCCGTCTTCGACGTCACCGAGCGCCGCCGCATCGAACGGCGCATGGAATACATGGCGCGCCATGACGAGTTGACCGGACTTGCGAACCGCTCGCATTGCCGCGAAACGCTGCGCGACCTGCTGCCGAAAGCCTCACTCGGCGAACCGGTCACGCTGGCGCTCATCGATCTCGACAACTTCAAGACGGTCAACGATACTTACGGCCACCACTTCGGCGATGCCCTGCTGACCGACGCCGCGCGGCGCATGCGCGAACTCCTGCCGCCCGGCGCCCTGCTCTTCCGGATCGGCGGTGACGAATTCGCGATCATCTTCCGGGGAGCCGGCCTTGCCCAGGCCGAACCCATCTGCCGGGCGATCATCGCCGCGCTCAGCGAACCCTTCCGCGTCCACGGCAACACGCTGCACATCGGCGCGACCGTGGGCATGGCCGCCGCCCCCTTCGACAGCGACGATTCCCCGACGCTCATGCGCTATGCCGACCTCGCGCTTTATGCCGCAAAGGCCGACCGGCGGGGCACCTGCCGCCGCTTCGAAGTAGCCCTCGACGAAGCCGCTCAGGCCAAGGTCCGGCTGGAGACGGACTTGCGCCAGGCCGTTCAGGAGGGGGAGCTTGACGTTCACTACCAGCCACTGCTCAACCTCGAAACCGGCGCGATCGAGTGCTGCGAGGCGCTGCTGCGCTGGAGTCATGCGGAGCGTGGCTCGGTCTCCCCCGAGGTTTTCGTGCCGCTGGCGGAAGAACTCGGGCTGATCGACAAGCTCGGCAGCTTCGTCCTGCAAAGGGCCTGTCGCGAGGCCACCCGCTGGCCCGAACATGTGCGCCTCTCGGTCAATGTCTCGCCCGTCCAGTTCCGCAACGGCAACCTGCTGAATACCGTCATCAACGCCCTCGCCGCCTCCGGCCTGAGCGCCGAACGGCTCGAACTGGAAATCACCGAAGCGGTGCTGATGGAGCAAGGCCCCCGCCCCGCCGCGATCATCCGCAACTTGCGCAGCTTCGGCATCGGCATCTCGCTCGACGACTTCGGCACCGGCTATTCCTCGCTGAGCTACCTGCTCAATTACCCCTTCACCAAGATCAAGATCGACAAGTCGTTCATTCTCAACCTCCACGAGGAAGCCAGTTCCCGCGCCGTTATCCGCGCGGTGATAGGCCTGGGCCGCAGCCTCGGGCTGACCGTGGCGGCGGAAGGGATCGAGAGCGATGTCGAGCGCGAATACTTGCGCTCCGAGGGCTGCACCCAGGGCCAGGGCTTCCTGTTCGGCAGGCCGCAGCCGGGCGCGATGCTGGAATTCCCCGAAGGACCGCCGCCGGACAGGCGCGACGCGGCCTGACCCCGCCGTCCGCCCGGTAATCGCCAAACCAGGAGCCGCCTCGATGAAAAGCATCGCCACGCTGACGATGAACCCGACCATCGACGTGTCCTACGACGTCGGCAAAGTCCGCCACACGCACAAGATGCGTACCGACAACGAGCATTATGCGCCGGGTGGCGGCGGCATCAACGTGGCGCGCGTCTTCGTCCGGCTCGGTGGCCATGCACGGTGCTTCTATCTCTCGGGCGGCGCCACCGGCCCGGCGCTGGACGGGTTGATCGACCTGCACCAGCTCGTCCGCACGCGCATTCCCATCATCGGACCGACGCGTATTGCCGCCGATGTTCTCGAACACGATACCGGCAAGGAGTACCGCTTCACGCCCGCCGGTCCGCATGTCAGCGAAGCCGAGTGGCAGGAATGCCTCGACCGCCTCGCCGAAGCGGACTGCGACGTACTGGTCATGAGCGGATCGCTGCCCCCCGGCGTGCCCGACGATTACTACGCCCGCGTCGCGCGCCTGATGCGGGAACGCCGGGATGGGCGCCGCTGCGAGGTCGTGCTGGACAGTTCGGGCAAGGCGCTGGCAGCGGGGATCGCGGAAGGCGGTCTCCTGCTGGTCAAGCCGAGCCAGGGCGAGTTGCAGCAATATGCCGGTCGCAAGCTCGAGGATGTCGAGGCCATCGGCAAGGCCGCGATGGAGATCGTCGAGAGCGGCAAGGCCCGGCTCGTCGCCGTGACGATGGGCCACGAAGGCGCCGTGCTGGCCCGCGCCGAGGGCCCGGTGTTCCTGCCCGCCCTACGGATCGACGCCGCAAGCGCAGTCGGTGCCGGGGACAGCTTCGTCGCCGCAATGGTCCACGCGCTGTGCCGGGGCGACAGCGAACTCGAAGCATTCCGCCGGGGCATGGCCGCCGGCTCCGCCGCCGTCCTGCGCGCCGGAACCGACCTCGCGCGCCCGGCGGATATCGAACGCATGCTGGAGCGGATCGAACCGCTCTGACCGTTCAGACGACGATCGCCCGCCTGCAGAAATCCCAGATCGCCACGGCCAGGGTCTCACGCTCGGCCAGATCGGGTGCGCCGCCCTCTTCCTGGAGCAGGACGGTATGCACGGTGGTGGAGACGAGGTTGTAGATCAGCCGCGCCTGCAAATGCGGCTCGGCGGCGCGAAATTCGCCTTTCTCGATCCCCGCCGCAACCTGCCCGGCCATGAGGTCCAGCAAAGGCTGGAGCGCCGCCTGAAGCTCCGCGGGGCGGGACTGGGCTAGCCGCAAGTGCTCGCGGCTGAGCGCGGCGCTGCGCAGATGGGCGCCGCCTTTCATCCGACCGTTTTCGCCATGGCCGAGTTGGCCGACGACGATGCTGGAGACGATGAGCCGCAAGGCCTCGGTCGGGCTCGCCTCATGCCGCGTCATCTCGCCGAATTGCAGTGCGGCCGAACGCAGCGAGGAATCGAAGACCGCCAGCACGAGATCGTCCTTGCCCTGGAACCGCTCGTAGAAAGCCCGGCGCGCCAGCCCCGTGCGCGACAGGACGGCACGGATCGTCAGTCCCTCCAACCCGGCTTCGTCGAGCAGATCGTAGGCGGCATCGATCAGCAATCGCGTGCGGTCGTTCTCGCCATCGTCGAGCACGGCGGGTTGGGATTCGGACGAGACGGGAGTCGGACGCAGGCTGGCCATCCCCGAGGGATTAGGCGCTCCTTCCTCTTCGGTCCAGCCCGGCGCCTCCCATTGACTCTCTGCCGGACCACGCGCTAACAGTGTTGAGAACAGCGTTCTCAGAAACGCGACAACAGCTGAAGGACAGGAGAGTTCGATGCCCAAGGTCACTTACGTCGATCACGAAGGGCGCGCGTCCGACGTCGAGGTCGAACTAGGCGACAACGTCATGCACGGCGCAGTCTACAACGGGATCGAAGGTATCACCGGCGAATGCGGCGGCGGCCTCTCCTGCGCCACTTGCCATTGTTACGTGGACGAGGACTGGGTGGAGACCGTCGGCGGCCCCTCCTCTCAAGCGGAAGAGGAACTGCTGGAAGCCGTCGCAGCGGAACTGCGGCCGGGCAGCCGCCTCTGCTGCCAGATCGAGATGACCGCGGCGCTCGACGGCCTTGTCGTCCACATGCCCGAACATCAGTTCTGAGCGCGGGAAAAGGAGAGACCGATGCCTATCGACGCCGCCAATCCGGTTCCGCCGAACCTCCCGCGCCATGTCGGCATGGACCAGATCCCCGACCATGTCCCGAGCGACCTTGTCCGCCAGTCCGGCCTGACCGTCGGACCGGAATTCCTTGCGGGTCCGCATGACTTCATGGCTGCGCTGCACCACAAGCAGCCGCCGATCTACTATGACGTGAGCCCGATGGGGAACATGTGGCACCTCACCAAGCACGAGGATGCCCTGTTCGGCCTGCGCCATCCGGACATCTTCTCGAACGAGGGCGCCACCCCCTTCCCCCGCGATCCGAATGACTATTTCTACTTCATCCCGATCGAGATCGACCCGCCGCATCACCGCAAGTACCGCAATATCGTCGACCCGGTATTCAGCCCCAAGGGCGTGCTCAAGCTGGAAGAGCTGATCCGCAGGCGCTCCAACGACCTGATCGACGCGATCGAGGCCAAAGTCGCTGCGGGCGGCACTTGCGAGTTCACCGAGGACTTCGGCCGCCCGCTGCCGGTTTCGGTCTTCCTCGACATCATGGGCCTGCCCCAGGCCATGCGCGACACGTTCGTGGAATGGGCGATGGAACTGCTCCATTCCAACGACCGCGCGATCATGGGCCAGGCCATGGCCAAGATCACCGCCTACCTCAAGGAAGCCATCGCCGAGAAGAAGGCGCATCCGGACGACGGCGTCGTCAGCCTGATCGCCCATGCAGAGCCCGACGGCGTGCCGCTCTCCGACAAGGAGATCTTCGGCTTCGTCTGCTTCCTGTTCATCGGCGGGCTCGACACCGTCTTTGCCACGCTCAACAATATCTGGCTCTGGCTGGCGCAGAACCCGGAGAAGCGGCAGGAGATCATCGACCGGCCCGAGGACATCGACCGGATCGTCGAGGAACTGCTGCGCCGCTGGTCGGTGACGTTCTCCGGCCGGGTGCTCGACCGGGACCACGAGATGCGCGGGGTGCAGATGAAGAAGGGCGACCGCGTCACCTTCATTCTGCCCGCCTGCAACTTCGACCCCGAAGTCTTCCCCGATCCGATGACCGTGGACTTCGACCGGCCGCGCAAGACGATCCTCGCGTTCACCGTGGGCGTGCACAGCTGCATGGGCGGGCACCTTGCCCGGCTCGAAGTGAAGATCGCGCTGCAGGAATGGCTGAAGCGGGTGCCGAACTTCGACCTCCAGCCCGGTACCCGCATCGAGTACCGCCCCGGCGGCGTGATCGGGCCGGAAGCGGTGCCGCTGGTCTGGTAGTTTCCACGCAACACCGAACAGGACATTCGACTGCCGCTCGTACAATTCCGCTTTGCGATCCCGCGAAATTGTTGCAGAGTGATCAGCGAAAGGTCGCTTGCGGCTTTACCGGCGTTGGGAGAGAGCGCGCCGGGAAGGAAGTTAATTTCTTTCCGGCGCGCCGAATCTTCGCAGGTGCAACATCTTCTACGAACTAGATTTTAGAACCCCGGCCCGCATAAAGCAGGCCGGGGTTCTCTCGTTATGTTGCACGCGCACCGACGCTGTTCGCAGTTGCAGCAATGGCCTGGAAACGTTCCCGAGGCGGCGAATCGGTGTAAATCGAATCACTATGGCGCGCGTGGTTCGCCGAGTCGATTGGACGATTCGCCCCAGCCCGCCCCTCGATTGCCCCGTCCGAGTGCCTGCGCTAATCGCGAACGACCTTGACCCAGCGCCTCATCCAGCCCGCCCGAAGCCAGACGCATCTGCTCTGGTCGATCGCCCTTCCCGCGATGCTGACCAATGTCGCCACCGCATTGTTCGGGCTGGCCGACATGTGGGCGATCGGGCGCCTTGGCGACGCCCCGGCGCAAGGCGCAGTCGAACTGGGCGCGAAGTACATGATGGGCCTGCTCAACGTGTTCAACTTCCTGCGCACCAGCACCGTCGCGCTGACCGCCCAGAGTGCCGGACGCGGCGACCGGAGCGCGCAAGGCGAAACCCTGGCGCGGGCCATGGCGGTGGCGCTGGGCATCGGCGCGGTGCTGCTCTGCCTGATGCCCCTTGCGATCCCCTACGGGCTGGACCTGCTGGACGCGAAAGGCGCGGTCCGCGAGAGCGCCCGGCACTATATCGCCATCCGTTACTGGGCCGGGCCGCTCTGGCTGGGCAACTGCGTGCTGGTGGGTTGGCTGATCGGCCAGCGCCTCGTCCGCCAGGTCCTCGTGGTCGAGATCGCCGCCAATGTCGTGCACATCGCGCTCGACCTGTTCCTCGTGCTCGTGGTGCAATGGGGCGTGACCGGCGTGGCGACCGCGACCCTCTCCTCCGAGCTGTTCAAGTTCCTGCTGCTTGCCGCCCTGGTGCTGCGCCGCCCCGAAGCGCGCACCGCCTTCGCCTCGGTCCGGCATCGCGCAACCTGGCGGCGCAATGAACTCGCCCGCCTCTTCGCGCTCAACCGCGACCTGTTCCTGCGCACCCTGCTGCTCACCGCCGCCCTGCTCGCCTTCGCCCGAACCGGTGCGCAGGCCGGGCCGGTCATGCTGGCCGCGAACGGCATCCTGTTCCAGCTCTTCATGTTGGCGACGCTCCTGCTCGACGGTTTCGAAAGCGCCGCGCAAGTGCTCTGCGGCGAGGCCCTCGGCGCCCGCGACCGCAGCCGCTTCATGGCGACGGTCCGCTCGGCGCTGCTCTGGGGCGCGGTCATGGGACTCGTCCTGACGCTCGGCTATGCGGCAGGCGGGCGGACGCTGGCCGCGACCTTCACCACTGCGCCGGAGGTCATCGCCGCCACCGCCACCTATGCCCCCTGGCTGGCACTGCTACCGCTGCTGGGCGTCTCCGCCTATGTGCTCGACGGCGTGTTCGTGGGTGCGGGATGGACGCGGGCAATGATGGGGACGATGCTGGCGGCGATGGCGGTCTACGCCGTGCTGCTCTGGGGACTGCATCCCTGGGGCAACCATGGCCTCTGGGCGGCCTTCACCCTGTTCTTCGTGATGCGTGCCTGCGCCCAGGCAGCCGTGCTGCCGCGCCTCGTCCAGCGCAGCTTCGGGGCGCCTCCTCCAGAATAGCAAAAGCCGCCGACGCCGGAGGAGGGGATGGCATCGGCGGCTCGCTTGGCCTCAGGCGGGACGTTCAGGAACCTTGGGCAGGCTCCCGGGGATCAGTGCCCGCCTGATGCCGGCTTCGCACCGCGCGGGGGACGCGGGGCAATCCAGATAGTGCACGCGGCAATGAACAGCAGGATCGCGCAGAGCGCGAAGACATGCACGGTACCCAGCACCGTACCTTGCGCGTTGACGAGATTGGCCAGCGTCTGGCGTGCCTGCTCCATCGAGAAGCCGGCATTCTGGAGCTGGTCCATCGTCTGCTGCGAATTGTTCATCGTCGCTGCCATGTCCGCCCCGTTGGCGCGGCTCATGTCTTCCCAGGTCGTCGTCACCAGGGCGGTGGCGATGGCGCTGGCCAAGGTGCGGCCGAAGTTGGCGATGCCCGCTGCGCCCGCCGTCTCGTCAGGCCGTACCGAGGCGAGGCTGATCGTCGTGAGCGGCACCATGAACAACGAGACCCCCACGCCCTGCACCAGCTGCGGCCAGGCGATCGTCCAGAACGGCACGTCGGTGGACCAGCTCGTGCGGAAGATCGCGACCACGCCGATCCAGGCAATGCCGATGAACACCAGCATGCGCGGATCGAAGCGCTGCATCAGCTTGGGCACGAAGGGTGAAGCGAAGACCGCCAGCACGCCGGAGAAGGCCATCGCCTCGCCCGCCTGCGTCGCGGTGTAGCCCATCGAGGTCTGCAACCACTGCGGGATCACCACCACCGAGGCGAAGTATGTGCCGAAGGCGATGGTCAGCGAGAATGTCGCCGCCGAGAAGCCGCGGTGTCGGAAGACCTTGAGGTCCACCACCGGGTGCTCTTCGGTCAATTCCCAGATGATGAAAGCGATGAAGAAGACCACCGCGATCACCGCCAGCCCGACGATGAAGGGCGAACCGAACCAGTCGTGCTCGCGCCCGAGGTCCAGCATCATCTGGAACGCGGCGACCCAGGCGATCAGCAGGCCGAGACCCACGACGTCGATCGGCAGCTTGCGCGTCGGCGTCTCCACGCCGCGCAGGATCGTGAAGAGGCCGAAGAAGACCAGGATCACGATCGGCACGTTGATGAAGAAGATCCACTCCCACGACCAGTTGTCGGAAATGTAGCCGCCGACGATCGGACCCGCGATCGGCGCGGTAACGACGGTCATCGCCCACATGGCCATGGCGCGGGGGTGCATGTGCTTGGGGAAGATGCGCAGCAGCAGCGTCTGCGTCAGCGGCATCAGCGGACCGCCGCAGAAGCCCTGCCCCAGACGGAACAGCACCAGCAGGCCGAAGCTATGGGCGATGCCGCAGAGCGCGGAGAACACGCCGAAGCCGATCAGCGAGAGCAGGAACACCCGCAGGCTGCCGAAGCGCCCCGCGAGCCAGCCGGTCAGCGGCACGCAGATTGCCTCGGCCACCGCATAGGAGGTAATCGCCCAGGTGCCGTTCGACACAGAAACGCCCAGTCCGCCCGAGATGTGCGGGATCGAGACGTTGGCGATCGTCATGTCGAGCACGACGACGAAGTTGGCCATCGCCAGCAGGAAGCCGGCGATGAGCAGCTTCACCCCCGTGAAGGTGGTGTCGCCTGCGCCAGCACCTCCGGCTGCTGGCGCAGCGGGTGCGCCGGCCATCAGTCGGCGTCCGTCAGTTCGATCTCGGCATCCATCGAGAGACCGATGCGCAGCGGATGCTCCTGGAGTTCCTTGGGATCGAGTTCGATGCGGACCGGCAGGCGCTGGACCACCTTGATCCAGTTACCCGTCGCGTTCTGGGCCGGGATCAGCGAGAAAGCCGCGCCGGTGCCGCCCGAGAAGCCGACGACCTTGCCGTGATAGGTCACGTCGCCGCCGTAGAAGTCGGACTTGAGCGTCGCCTTCTGGCCGGGGCGGACCTTGCCGAGCTGCGTTTCCTTGAAGTTGGCATCGACATAGAGATGGCCGACCGGAACCACGGTCATCGCCACGCCGCCGGCCTGGACCTTCTGGCCGACCTGGATGGCGCGCTTGGCGATCACGCCGTCGATCGGCGCGCGCACGACGGTGCGTTCGAGATCGAGCTTGGCCTGGTCGAGCTTGGCCTGGGCCTGGCGGATTTCCGGCGCGGTCGTGTCCGAAGTGCCCTTGGTCAGCGCGACGGCGGCGTCTTCCTGGCGGCGGGCGCTGACGGCGGCGGCCTGCATCTGGGCGAGCATCGCGCGCGCCTCGCTGGCCGAGGCCTGGGCCGAGGCGAGCTGCTGGCGCGCGGTCGTCAGTTCGTCACCCGAAACGGCACCGCTGCCGACGAGGGCCTGACGGCGCGCGAAGTCGGTCTTGGCCTTGGTCAGGGTCGCCTCGGCCGAAGCCACGCTGGCCTTGGCCGAGTTGATCTGCGCATCGCTGGCGTCTGCCGAAGCACCCAGCGCCCGGTTCTGCGCGAGCGACTGGCCGTAGCGGCGCTGCGCGGCGGCAAGTTCGGCCTCGGCCTGGGCGAGCGCGATGCGCTGGTCCGAATCCTCGATCCGGAACAGCAGCTGGCCCTTGCGGACGGGCTGGGTGTCGGTGACGAGCACTTCCACCACGCGGCCCGACGTCAGCGGGGTCACTTGCGCATTGTCGCCGCCGACATAGGCATTGTCGGTCGAGACCGAGCGGCTGCCGATGAAGGTGTCGTAAGCGAAATAGAGCAGGCCCACTGCCGCCACGCCCACGGCAAGGCCGACGAGGAGCGGCTTGCGCCTGTTCTTGCCGAGCACGCTCCCGGAGCCCTGCTCGTTGTTGTGTTCGTCACTCATTACTCGGGAGCCTTCTTGCTTGAATTGTCTTCGTAACCACCGCCCAGCGCGCGCTTGAGCGCGACTTCGCTGGCGAGGGTCCGGAAATGGGCATCGACAGCGGCCTGCCGCGCATCGAGCGCGGTGGTCTCGGCGCTCAGCGCGTCGAGGTAATTGGCAAGGCCGCCGTTGTAGCGCTTCATCGCGATGTCGTAGGCGCGGGCCGACTTGTCCTGCGCGTCGGCCGAGGCCTGCTCCTGCTCGGCTGCCGCATTGCGGGTGGCGAGCGCATCGGCCACGTCCTGAAGCGCGCCGATCACGGTGGAATTGTAGTCCGCCACGGCGAGATCGTAGGCGCCGCGCACCTTAGTGTACTCGCCCTTGAGGCGACCGCCCTGGAAGATCGGCAGGCTGATCGCTCCGCCCGCATTTCCGTAAGTCGAGCCGCTCTTGAACAGGTTCGAAAGGCCCAGTGACTGGAGGCCGAACAGCCCGCTGATCGAGATATCGGGCAGGAACGCGGCCTTGGCGGCGTCGATCCGCTTGCCCGCACCTTCGGCACGGAGACGCGCGGCGACGATGTCGGGACGGCGACCGACGAGGCCGATACCAGCATCGGCGGGAACCGGCGTCACCGGCAGGCGGGCGATCGAGGTCGGCGCGATCGAAAGACCCCGATCCGGCCCGGCGCCGAGCAGCGCGGCAAGCGCGTGGCGGCGCAGCAGGATCTGCTCGTCATTGGCCGAAAGCTGGGCGCGGGCCGAGGCGGCCAGCGATTCCGACTGACGCAGCGGCAGTTCGCTGTCGAGTCCCTGCTGGTTGCGCTGGTCGCTGAGCGTGACCATCGCCTCGCGCGCCTTCACCGCATCCTTCAGCGCCTCGCCGCGCGCCACGAGGCGGGCGAGGTCGAAGTAGGAGGAGACCACGTTCGAGGAGATCATCAGCTCGGCCTGGCGGGCGTCGGCCTCTGCGGCCTTCTGCTCGGAAGTCGCCGCGGCCAGCATCTTGCGATACTTGCCCCAGAGGTCGAGGTCGAAGTCGCCCGAAAGCGCGAGATCGCCGTTGCTCTTCCAGCCCTTGGGAACGAAATCGGCCGGAATACCGTTGTTGTAGCTCTGCTTCCTGCCGCCGGCGGAACCCTGCCCGTTGACAGTCGGCAGCGTCGATGCCCCGGCGACCAGCGTGGCGCCGCGCGCCTGAAGGATGCGGGCCTGCGCTTCCGCCACGTCCGGCGAATTGGCCAGCGCCTCGGCTACCAGTGCATCGAGCTGGGCATCGCCATAGGCGGTCCACCACTGCTGCTGCGGCCATGCGGCGTCGGAGGTAGCCGCCAGGGATTGGGCGCTGTCCAGGGTTGCGGGAGCCCGCATCTGCGGCTTCGGCCCGAGGTCGGGCACTGCGCAGGCGGACAGCGAAAGGCCTACGGCCAGCACGGAGGCTGCCGCGACTCGGGGGATAGTGATCGTACTCATCGGTACAGTTTTTATCGGAGTCCGGCTTGCGCCTGTCAACGAAAAAGTGTACCAGCCAGTACCACTATGACAGAAAATCCGGGCAAGAGAGAACTCAACAAGGCGAAGAAGCGCGCCGCGATCGTGGAAGTCGCGACGCGTTCGTTCTTCGAGCGAGGTTATGCCGCCACCACGATGTCTTCCATCGCCGACGAACTCGGCGGCTCGAAAGCGACGCTCTGGGCGCACTTCGGATCGAAGGAGGAACTCTTCGCAGCCGTGGTAGACAACAAGGTCGATGCCTTCGCGCAGGACGTGAACGAAGTCCTGATCGGACAGACCTTCTCGTTCCCCGCGCTGCGACGTGCATGCCTGCGCTTCGTCGACTGCCTGCTTCGCGAGAACTCGGTGCAGCTGTTCCGGCTTGTCGTCAGCGAGGGCGAGCGGTTTCCCGAGATCAACGAGATGTTCTACGAACGCGGCCCCTCGCGCTTTCGCGGCTGCGTCACCGAATTCTACATGACCGCCTTCACGCAGGAGGAAGCCGAGCGGCTGACCCAGGTGACCGTCTCGGCGCTGGTCGGCTATCGTTCGGACATCCTCATGCGGCCCAAGCGCCCGACCATCAAGGAACGCGAGGCCTTCGTGGACGATCTGATCGGCCTGATCGACTGGCCCCGCCGCCCCTGCCCGCAGGCGGCGTGAGTTTGTCTGGAAATTCGCTTTCGGCGAATTTCCAGATCCTATTGCTTGACCCGGCGCTGCCGGAATAGGAAACGGCGCGCATGGACAAGTCCCCCGCTCCCGCTCCGATCCTCGTCGTCACCACCGGCGGCACGTTCGACAAGCAGTATTTCGACGCCCTCAGCGAATACCAGATCGCCGAGAGCGTGATCGAGAAGCTGCTCAAGGTCGCCCGCGTCGCCCATCCGGTCCGCGTCGTCGAACTGATGCGCAAGGACAGCCTGGAACTCACCGACGAGGACCGCGCCGCGATCCGCGCGATCGTCGCCTCGGCGCCGGAAGCCCATGTCGTCATTACCCACGGCACCGACACCATGACCGAGACCGCCAAGGTCCTCGCCGACGTGCCCGGCAAGACCACGGTCCTGACCGGCGCCCTCGCCCCGGCCCGCTTCGCCGAGAGCGACGCGACCTTCAACCTCGGCATGGCCTTCGCCTGCTGCCAGTCCGCGCCCGAGGGCGTGTGGATCACGATGAACGGCTCGGTGTTCAACGGCCTCAAGGTGCGCAAGGACCGCGAGGCGGGGAAATTCGTCGCGCTCTGAAGGCGCGATTCCCGACCGAAATGATCTTGAACTAAGGGCAAAACCGGAAAGCCTCCTTCGTCAGGCGCAAACGGCTGCCCCCCTAGACCTGAGCGCGGAAGGCCGATCGCCGCGTCGCTCATGAATGCGCACGACTTCCCGGTCGCACAGTAACGCCGCCTCCCGTTTCGGGGGGCGGTCCTTACGCTGCGAAGGGAGTTGTCGTGACGGTAGCGCTTCAGAACCAGGCCGATGTTCATGTCGCACTGACGAATGCGCCGATCGGCGCGATGATCATCGACGAGGCCGGGGTGATCTCCTGGGCCAACCAGGCACTGGCGACGCTGCTGGGCGAGCCGAACCCTTCCACGCTGCGGCTCACCCTCGCCTTCGTCTGGCTTCCGCAGGACGAAGCCGAACTGCTCCGGCAGATGCTCGAAGTGTTCTTCGCCGCCCCCGTCGAGGCCCGCCCCTCTTGGACACGCGTGGTTACGGTCAAGGCGCTGGAAGGCATCGAGCAGACCGTCGAACTGACGCTGACCTCCTCCCCCGGCGAGTTCGACAAGCGCGCGATCCTCTACTTCCAGAGCCTGACGCGCCAGACGATCGCCGAAAAACGCTTCTCCCAGATCTTCGAGAACCTGCCGCTCGGCGCCCTCGTGGTCGACAGCCGCCAGCGCATCGTCCAGGTCAACGCCGCGCTGGCGGGCGAGTTCGGCTACCCGCGCGAGGAGCTGGTCGGGCAGCCGCTGGAAATGCTGCTTCCGCCCCGTTACCGCGAACCGCATCTCGAGCATGTGACCGGCTATGTCCAGGCTCCCAGCTCGCGCATGATGGGTTCGGGCCGCGACCTTACCGGCCTGCACCGCTCCGGCCAGGAAATCCCGGTCGAGATCGCTCTGACCCGGCTCGAAAACGGCGCCCAGCCGATGTTCATGGCGATCGTCAGCGACATTTCCTCACGCAAGCGGGGCGAGACCGCACTCCAGCAGACCAATGCCCAGCTTGAGGAATTCACTTACGTCGCCAGCCACGATCTGCGCTCTCCCCTGCGCGGGATCGCCGACCTCGTCACCTGGATCCGCGAGGACCTGAGCGAAACCGAACTGCCGGAGGACGTGCAGCACAACTTCGATCGCATCGCCCTGCGCATCGCCCGTGCCGAGCAGATGATCGACGACCTCCTCGACTATGCCCGCGCCGGGGTGCGCGACCGTCATACCGAGACGATCCACCCCGCCGAACTGATCGACGAAGCGCTGAGCCTCGCGCTCGTGCCCGACAGTTTCAAGATCGAGATCGACTTGCAGGGCGGCGACATCACTGCGCCCCGCGCCCCGCTCGCAACATCGCTGCGCAATCTGATAGGCAATGCCGTGAAGCACCATGGCGGGCGCTCCGGGCGTATCCGCATCGCCATGCGCGAGGAAGGGCGCTTCTCGGTCTTCACCGTCGACGACGACGGCAAGGGCGTCACCCCCGGCAACGAGGACCGCATCTTCAAGCTGTTCCACCGCGCCTCGCCCGGCACCAGCGGCGACGGCGTCGGCCTCGCCTTCACCCGGCGCATGATCAATGCCCATGGCGGCATGGTGACCGTGCAGTCGCCCGGCGCGCTCGGCGGCGCCTCGTTCGAAATCCACTGGCCCCGGATCCTGCTGAAGGAGAACGAGGATGACTGAGCCTGCACAGGTCACGCTCCCCTTCGACTATACCGTGCTGGTCGTCGATGACGACGACGTGGCACTGGAAGGCGTGCTGCGCAGTTTCAAGCGCCACGGCGTCCCTTGCCGCACAGAGACCGCCGGGGACGGCCGCGAAGCACTGACGATCCTGCGCGGGCAGAATCCGGGAAAGGCGGTCGATACCCCGGTCATCGTCCTGCTGGATCTCAACATGCCCAACATGGACGGTTTCCAGTTCCTGGAGGAACTGCGCGCCGACGCCGAACTGAAGCGCACGGTCGTGTTCATCCTCAGCACCAGTTCGCGCGATCAGGACCGCTCGCGCGCCTACGACGAACATGTCGCCGGATACATGGTGAAGTCCGCGGTCGGCCCGCAGTTCGCGCAGCTCGCCCAGTTCATCACCAAGTACGCCACCACGCAGAACCTGCCCGCGATCGCGCAATCGTGATCCCACCCCGCTTAGTCGAGGAACCCGAGACGATGGATTACAACTACAAAGGCAAGACGGAAATCCAGGCCCTGGTGGTGGACGACGACGATGTCGACCGGGAGCGCCTGATCCGCATGCTCCAGCGCGGCCCGCGCGCGATCAACGTGATCGAGGCCAGTTCGCAGGCCGAGGCGCTCCAGATCATCCGCCATGCCGAACCCGCGCTCGACATCGTCTTTCTCGATTTCGGCCTTTCCGACGGCGACGGGCGCGATCTCGTGCCGACGATCCGCGCCGAAGTCGATCAGGACTGCCCGATCGTGGCCGTCACCGGCAATGTCGACGAACAGGTCGCGGCGGATTCGATCAAGGCGGGAATGACCGAATACCTCACCAAGCGCGCCCTTTCGCCCGAAAGGGTCGCCGCCTCGGTCGAGGAAGGCATCGCCTGGCGCAAGTACCGGCAGGACCTGCGCCGCACCGAGGAGGAACTGACCCACCGCAGCCTCCACGACCCGCTGACCGACCTGCCCAACCGCACCCTGCTGTTCGACCGCCTCGGCCAGGCCTGTGCCCGCGCCCGCCGCAACGGCAGTTCCTTTGCAGTGATGATGATCGACCTCAACCGCTTCAAGGAGATCAACGACAGCTTCGGCCATGCCGCGGGCGATGTCGTGCTCACCACTGTCGCCCGGCGGCTGCGCGGTCACTTGCGCGAGGTCGATACGGTGGCCCGGCTCGGCGGCGACGAGTTCGCGCTGCTGCTTCAGGACGTGCCGGACACCGAGACCGCGACCGGGCTCGCGGGCAAGCTGGCGCGGGTGATCGAGCAGCCGATCGTCCACGAAAACCGCATCCTCCATGTCGGCGCCTCGATCGGTATCGCCATGTGCCCGCAGCGCGGCTATGCGCCGACCGGCCTGCTTTCCGCCGCCGACGATGCGATGTATGCGGCCAAGCGCGGGCTCGACAAGCTGGTGGCCAGCCGGGACAACCTCCCCGCTGCGCCCGCCTTCGATCCCAAGGACATGCTGGAGGAGATCGACCAGGCCATCGCCCATGACGCGCTCGAATGGCATTGGCAGCCAAAGGTCGATCTGCGCGACGGGCGCGTGCTCGGCTTCGAGGCGCTGGTACGCTGGCGCCATCCGCGCAGCGGCAATATCCCCGCCGACCAGCTCATCCGCACCGTCGAGCAGTCGCCGCTGCTGGAAACGTTCACCAACCAGTGCCTCGACACCGTGCTCGCCCAGTTCGCCCGGATACAGGACCAGGTGGACGGTGCTGCGATCGCCATCAACGTCTCGGCCCGCATGCTGGAGCGGCCGACTTTCGTGGACAGCGTGGTCGAGCTGATCGAATGCCACCGCATCGCCCCCGAACGAGTGACGCTGGAACTCACCGAGACCGCGCTCATCACCAATCCCTCGCAGGCCAAGCGGGTGATCGAGCGGCTGCACGAGCACAAGATCCCGCTCTCGATCGACGACTTCGGCGCCGGT
>PJTY01000199.1_pt1 | contig 40911 bp, 29 predicted proteins | sample 1512121 | NCBI WGS metagenome assembly PJTY01 (sample SAMN08177680, study PRJNA422409) | Soil metagenome, whole genome shotgun sequencing project. | isolation source: Soil enriched (2) on filter paper: alkali lignin treatment | place: USA: Madison | collected 2015-01-15 | reverse complement strand
GCCGGATTCTGCCTGCGCACCTTCCGGCGCACTTCGCTCTCGGCGCGGATCGCCTGTATCCTCGTGGCGGGGGTGATCCTTGCCCAGTTGCTGACCAGCACGATCTGGTTCGAAAGCCGCCGCCGCCAGATGCTGGAGATCCCCACCCGCGTCTTCGCGACCCGGGTGGCTGACGCGCTGCGGCTGCTCGACGCCCGCCCCCCGCAGGAGCGCCCTGCCCTTGCGCGGGAATTGCAGGCCCCGGGATTCTTGCTGCACCTCTCGCGGCAATTGCCGGAGGCAGGCCAGCCCGCGCCGGACCTCAAGCGCTCATCGCTGCTGCTGGCCCAGGTGATCGCCGTGCACATGGGCCGCCCGGTCGAAGTCCGCACCATCGGCGCTCGCCTGCTCGACGACCGGGGCCGCGCCGCCACCAGCTGGAGCATGATGTCCGCGCGCGACCCGTTGGCCGAATTCGAAGTCGCCGTGCGCCTTCGCCCCGACCAGCCCTGGCTCGTCGCCACCGGGCGCGAGGACGAGAACGGCGCCGATTTCGACCGCATCGGGACGATCGCCGACTATGTCCTGCGCATCTATCTTCTGCGCATCCTGATGGTGGCGGCGCTGACCTGGTTCGCGGTGAGGCTGGCGATGGCGCCGCTCAAGCGCATGGCCGACGCCGCCGAAGCGCTCGGACGGGATATCCGCAGCGCGCCGCTGGAAACCGGCGGCCCGCCCGAAGTACGGCGCGCGGCGGAGGCCTTCAATGCGATGCAGGAACGGCTGCTCGGCCATATCGAGGAACGCACCCGCTTCCTCGCAGCGGTCTCGCACGACTTGCGTTCTCCCATCACCCGGTTGCGGCTGCGCACCGAGCTGCTTCCCGACGAGCAGCTGAAGGCCGGTTTCCGCAAGAACCTGGGCGAGATGGAAGAGATGGTCGACGCCACGCTTTCCTTCATGCGCGGCGGCACGGACGAGGACCTCTGCGCGGAGGTCGACCTGGACCAAATCGTCATGGAAATACGCGCAGCCCAGGCCGAACAGGGCGCGCGGGTGTCGCTTTCGGGCACAACCGGAGCGCCTCTGGCAGGGTTCCCGCAAGGAATGCGGCGCTGCATCCAGAATCTCGTCGAGAATGCGCTGCGCTATGGCGGCAGCGCCGAACTCGTGCTGCGCGGAGACGGAAGCACTGTCACCATCGTCGTCGCCGATCGCGGGCCGGGCATTCCCGAGGACAGGCTGGAAATGGTGTTCGAGCCGTTCTACCGGCAGGAGGATTCGCGCAACGTGGCCTCGGGCGGCGTGGGCCTCGGCCTCAGCATCGCCCGCGACATCGCCGTGGCGCACGGCGGCGCGCTCTGGCTGCGGAACCGGGAAGGCGGCGGCCTGGAGGCGACCGTGACGTTCCCGCGTCGCGCGGCCGCCGACAGCTGATCGGCTTGGACCAGCTTCCGATCCGATTCCATCGGATCAAGTGCTCCAGGCTTTTGTTTTACCGCATTTTCCGAGTCATCAGGTGGTTTCACCTGATTGGGACTCCTGCAAAGGAACACCTCGTCGGCCTGTCTCGGAATGGAGGCGGGCCGTTTCTTCGGTCCTTCACGAGAGCAGTCGTTCGCAACCCCATCGGTCCGAGCCTCAGCTACGGCGTGGATCACCGTCGCGCCCATGAGCAATTGCGCGTTCAAGTTCGCCTTTAAGAGCGGGGTTTAACTGCGTCGACCGCGCAGATGACGGGCCGTTGCATCGGATGCCGGTACCAGTTGGCGCCCGTAACGCAGTGCCGTCGTGGGGGACGACCAGCGCAACGCTTGGGCGATAGGCCCCGCATCCTCTCCGGCTGCGAACAGATCTTGGGTGAGGCCGACGCGCAAGGAATGGGAGCTGAGCGTCGCGATCGCAACCTCCAGCGCCCTGCCCTGGAGGGAAACATGGCCAAGATCGGCTGCCCGCTGCGCATTGCGCTTGATAATCAGCCGCACGGCGGCCGGTGTCAGCGCGTGCTCCCCGATTGCATATTCTATCCGCGCAGATCGTGGAGGACTGACGCCGAGACGCTCTGCGCCGCTCCGATGATTCCACGCCAATTCGCGGATCGGCGCGGCTGTTGTGCCTTCATGCGCCTTGAAACGGCGAACAGCCACTCTCCGAAACAGCGCGCCTTGGCCGATGCCGGCTGCTTTGGTCCAGGCCACGATCCGCCGCACCGTTTCCGGCGAGACCCACGCGTAGCCCCCCTGCCCCGTTTGATCGGCCTTGGAGCGAGGAACCAGCAGGTGGGCAGAGCCGTCATCCTGCAATGTGATATCGGCATGACGGACCGCAACGAGTTCGGAGACGCGCAGGCCCGTGTCATACCCCAGGGAGAGAAGCGCGGCATCTCGAAGACCCGTCGGGGTCGCTTCGCAGGCTTCGAGCAGCGCTTTGAGGGTGATACCCTTGGCAGGCGCCGTTGCCGGTTCGTCGTCGCCGAGCCGAATGGGGCCAGCCTGCCGCTGAGCGACACCGCGTCTGCGACGCAGTCCACGCATGGCATCGCGCACGACTTCGCCCTTGGTCGGGTTGGTACTGGCGATGAAGCTGTGAATCACAGCAAGGGAAGCGAGACGTCGGGCGACCGTTGCCGGCTTGAGGCTCCGCGCCTCGCAATCTTCGATGTAATGGACGACCCGCGCCTCGGTGGCAGGAAGGCCAGCCAGTCGCCTGCTGCGACAGTAGGCCGCATAGTCCTCCAGATCGTTGGCCAGGGCCTTTACGCTGGCAGGGGCTCGCGCTTCGATTGCCTTGCGGAAGGACGCTTCGTCGATGGAGCCGTCCGCAACAAGCAGAGCGCCGATTTGCGCTGTTAGCTGCGCAACCCTGTCGATCGCCCCGCCCGAGCCGCGTTTCGGCAGTGTCTGTTCGCCGGGGCAACAAACGGCGATGACGGTCTCATCCCCGGCGACGCTTGAAACAGGCGAAGGCGGCGAGTTGCCCATCGCATTCCACCCTTCGTTTGAACCTGGATCGCTGACCTTGGCGAGGCTAAAGCTCCGCCCTGCAGCACCGATTTTTTAGCATCGATCCGAAACAGGCACAACTCGACTATCGATAAATATGGATTATCGGTAGTGCGTGTAAATTCAATCGTCGGGCGTCAAGCTAATGGGACTTAAACTTGACAATAGCCTCATAACGGTATGAGTTTATTCCCATGTCAAATTTTAGCGAAACCGTGCTGATAGCCTTCGGAGCTGCTCAGGCCGCTATCGCGCGTGCTCATGAACGAGTGATCCTAACCCCGAAACCAGCGATCCTAAAGGCCCAATATCGCTTTCTGCAGCAGGAAGCGTTGGGGCATGTCGAGGGAGAGCTTGTCGCCCCCAGCGACCTTGCAATGGACTACGGGTACTCGCCTCACTCCTACAGGCGTTGGCCTTACGCTTTCGTGCAGGCCTTCGATACGCCTCCTTCGTCTCGGCAATTTCCTACTGCGGCGAGTGTTCTTCAGTGGCTTGAGACCCTCGGGAATGCCGACGATATTGGCGAGATCATACGCCGCCCCATGGGAGTGAACGAGAACAAAATCGAATTGTGGGCTAGAGTCGTCGCCCATGCCCATGCCATGCCCCCAGCAATTGCAGGCGCCGACCTCGCCGCGGCCTGGTTGACCGTCGGGCCCTTGCTTCAAGGCAATCTGCCTATCGGAATCATGCTCGGCGATTATTACAGCATGGGCGAGGCTGGATTTTCCGCCGGTGGAACCGTCGCAATCGGGCTGATGGAGCAAGGACAGAGTTGGGCGAAGATCGCTGTCGGGAGCATCGATGACGATTACGACGACCTCTCGAGCCAGGCGAAACTGGAGCGGTGCCGAGTTGCCTGGCTCCAGGCACTGGCTGGCGGCGCAATGGCGCTTGTACGCCTCGACACCCGGCTGCGGCTATGGGAGCGTCGTCTGGACGAAACCATGCAAACAAAGAGGCGCACATCGCAACTCGGCAAGCTTGTCGAGTACGCGGCACTGCGTCCCTCATGCGGTGGTACTCTAGCCGCCCGGGATCTTTCCCTGTCTCGACAGGGCGCCGCAGACCTGCTCGATGAAGCCGTCGCCGCCGGTCTCCTCCGGGAAATCACCAAGGGAGCGTCATTCCGGCGATATCAAGCCACGATCTAAGGTCGAGGACACCCGGTGAGATCCATTGATTTGATGTAGCAGATATGTCGTGTCCGGCAGTTTGGTTCGCCGATAGCCGGACCCTTTCGGCTTTGCGCGTTCTCCCGCGAGCGGCACCCGAAAGTTCGCGGCGTCGAAAGCCGCGCTAGCTGCCTCTGCGTTTGCCGCTGTGTGGTTACGTTCCCCTGCCCTCACCGCTGACAGATGATGGTGCCGAAGCGGTGACCGAATACGAACGGGCATGCGCGCGATCGATCAACTGCTCGATCGCTCGGCGAGGAGAGACTGATTTGGCGGCGTCGATTTTCGCTCGTCCGACTTGCCGTGGCTCCACAGCATAATCCGCATCTTGCCACCGGCGATCGCGCAGTCGATTTCCCACTCCTCCGAGAAGCGATGGGTATCGGGTTAAAGATCAGGGCTGAGCGACAATGATGGTGCCGCGATGACACCCGTTTGAGATCCCCAATTGCCCGATTCCGTGGCCCGATTGCCGAAAATGGCGGAAAACCTAGGGTTTTCAGCTACCAATCGTCGAGCCGCGTAGAACGCCGAAAACGGCGTCGGCGAGGGGTAGGGTGCGGAAGAGGTCTAAGAGCGCTGTACGGGCTTCTGAGGGCAAATTTTCGCAACTGAATCTGTTCCCCTGCCGCGCACCGGCGTTCCGTTGAATCATTTGCTCTCGCCGAGCGTAAGAAATGATTCAAAGTGGGAAGGGCGACGAACGCAGCTGCTCAGGTCCCACCGTTGGCGGATGATTGAGGTGACGCGCCCTGAGCGACCGCGTGCGAGGCGCGGCGGTGAAAGATCGCGCAGCCCTTCTCACGCTTTCTCCCCCCTAAAAAAGCTTCAGTTCGGGTTAGAAGGCTCTTTAGAAGGAATCCGTTAGAAAAGTTACACGGCCGGTTTCGCGCGGGCTTCTCGCGGAATCTCACGATTCGCAAATTCGGGCCATTCCTGAAGTGTCGTCGATACGTTCCCGAAGTGTCGGCGGTGCCGTTCCTGAAGGGTCGAAGGGCTGTTCCCAAAGGATCGAAAGGATGTTCCCGAAGGGTCGAAACATTCAATTTAGGCGTTCCTGGTGTGTCGAAGGCCTGAAAATCCGCCGATTTTTTGAATCACTTTTTCTGGGGGTCCGTGTGGAAAGGTTCAATCCGCCTTTCCCGATCGCTTGCACGGTCGCGCTCGCATTTCCATTCGACGCCAGACGCGACACTTCGGGAACGGGCTTTGCGTATGCCTTCCAAGCTTCGGGCAATGGCGTCCTCTTCCGGCAATTCCTGGATGCGCCCCCTTTGGTTTCGGCTTCCCGAGGCCGTTTCGCGGCTATGAAAAAATGGGGGCGATGAAAAAAGGGCGATGAGGAAAAGCCGCGCGCTTCTCGCAGGCGACCGGAGATGAATGCCGATGGGAAATAAGCGATCGAGGCGGAGAAAAGAGTGACGTTCCCGAAGGCGGGGCAGGCTTGGCAAGGGGGTAAGCCGGCAGGCCAGGGAACGATCCGCAGGCTCTGCTAAGCTGGAGCGGGCGGAAGCAACTTCGGATCGTCATGGCCCGGATCGACCGGCGCCCCCGCGCTTCCCTGGGCGAGCGCCGATGCGCGAGGGGCAATGGCCGGATGATCGGCTTTGTCTCGGACAGGCAATGCACAAAGGAAAAGGCCCCGCAGCGTGGAAGCTGCGGGGCCTTTCGTTTAGCTGGTGGTCCGTTCGAGGCGGAGATCAGCCGCGCAAGTTGCGGCCGTGCTTTTCATGGTGGCGCTTGACCCATCCGATGAAGGCACGCTGCCAGTCGGCCGGAGTGCGTTCCGGGGCCGCATGGATCCATCTCTCGAACTCGGCATGAAGGGCATGGAGATCCCAGCCCGGGCAGGTCCGGCGCAGGTAGTCCATGGTATCATCGGTCATGAAACCGCGGGTGGCGGCTTCCGAAAGGCCGATGACGGTTCGGCGGATGAGCTGGCTGGCATCGACCAGCGGCCGGCCGGCCGTCTCTTCCATCGCTGGGGACGCTCCCGGTTTCCCTGGGGAAACGGGGGAGGCACCCGGATCGGCGGGTGGGACCTTTCGGGCCACCGGACGGGAACGGGCAGGCTTGCGCGCGGGTTCCTTGGCAGCAGTTCGCGTTGACGAGAAGGCGCGTTCGACCGTCTCTTCGGCATCGTCCGCGCTCGTAGGTAGCGCAGCCGGAAGGCCCTTTTCGGCTCCCCCCTTGCCGTCGATGCGGCGCATGCGGATCATCGGTTCGCCGTCGCGCGCGGTTTCGAGGGAGAGCGTGTAGCCCGGCAACTCGTCCTTCTCGACGAGCTTGAGCATTTCGAACTTGAAGCGGCGATATTGCCCCTCCGCGCCGGATTTCTCGAAGAGCACGGGCATGGAGATCGCGAAACCGCCCTCCCCTGCCCCGCCCGCATGCTTGCGCGCGACCTTGTAGAGCCAGCGTTCGCGTCCGCCGGTGATGTTGAAATAGGCGCGGTCGATCGAGAGCACGCCGCCTTTCATCATCACGCCCTCCCAGAACCAGTTGGACAGCTCGATCGTCATTCCGCGCGAGCGTTCGGTGCGTTCGTCGACCAGCTGGGTCCAGCCATCGAGCCAGGAAAAGGTGGCTTCGCGGCGGTTTTCGGCGCGGATATTGGTCTTGATCGTCGTTGCGACGAGCCGGTCGAGGGCTTGGCCCAGCAGTTCGTAGGCGCGCCCCGTGGTGGGGCGGCCGATCGCGCGGAGCAGGTCGTAGGGCATGAGATGCAGCTTGCGCGGCACGTCATTGACGCCGCGGCGCGCCATGTCGGCGAGCATGCTGGCGCAGTAGATCAGGATGTCGGCGTCCCAGATCGTGGCCATGCCGTAATCCGGGTTGGCCGAGACATGGACCCAGAGCTTGTTGTCCGGGCTGGTATAGTCGATCGGCTTCACGCGCTTGGACTTGGCCAGGCTGAAGAAAGGGCGCTCCATCATTTCGCGCTGATCGCGCAGCGGCAGGTCCGCGATATACGGAAGGAACAGGTCGAACTGTTCGGAACCTGTCTCTTTGCGTGGGCGACTCATTCTTGCGTTCCGAATTCAAGACGGTGGACAGGACGGCCCGGACACGGCGCTTCGCTGTTTCCCTGGGGAAACGAGAATCGACGGATTCGGGTGATTCTTGCCATCATGGCGGGGCGGCGGAGGCAGGGCAAACCGCCGGGAACCTTGCTTGTGCAGAACTTGTGCGTGGTTTTCGGCAGTTTGAAGGCTGAATCGGGACCGCGATTTCAGGAAGGTCGGCCAAGGAGGGAAAACGAAGCGTTTCCCCGGGGAAACAACCGAGGGGAAACGGGATGGCAAACGGGTTGCCGATACGAAAAATGCAGGGGAGGGGACCCCTGCATTTCGCGATTTCCAACATGGATCGAAGAAGGGAGCTGACCTTCTCCTTATGATCAGGTCTGCAGCCCGCGCCCTTCCTCGTCGAGCTGGATGAGGAGGTTGCGAACGGCATTCAGCACTTCCTCCCGGTTCGCACCCGATCCCGAATGCAGCCGCAAGGTCACGCCCTGGCGGTTGCTCGACTGAACCGAAGCCATCGGTCTTCCGTGGCGTGAAGGAATGAACATCGGCACCGGGGCAGCGCGTTCCGCATCGGGCGCGGCGAGGAGAGCCTTGAGCACATCCGGCGCCGGGATCGACGGGCGGCCGTCGGTGCGGCGATTGACCTGCTCCCGGGCGAGGCGGCTTGCCTCCTTGCGGATGGCGGCAGCCTTGTCGCGGTCGTCGAGAAGCTGGGCGAGCGGATAGGCGGGCTTCAGCTGCACATCGGCGGGAGACGCGAAGGCCGACAGCACGGCATCCGGAATGGCTGCCACCTTCAGCATCTTCGAGAGCCAGCCCTTGGAAAGCTTCAGCCGCTCGGCCATGCGGGTCATGTGGTTGCCGTAATGGTCGCGAAGGGCCTGGGCATAGTTGCGCGCGCGTTCGAGGTCGGACACGTCCTTGCGCGCGCGGTTCTCCAGATCGGCGAGGCGGAACGCAGCCTCGTCATCGAGCTGCGCAACTTGCGCGACGAACTGCAGATCGGGATAGGAGTGACGACGCAGCCAGGAGATCGACCAGTGGCGGCGGGTACCGGCGATGACTTCGTAGTCGTAGTCCGGATCGCCTTCGAGCCGGCGCACCACGGCGGGAACCTTCTGGCCGCCTTCGGCGACGATCGAATCGATCAGTTCCCGGCAGGACTCTTCCGAGAGGTGGGCATAGGAACGGGCATTGCCCGGCCAGACCTTTACACGGGTCGGGTCGAGCAGGAGCTGCGTTACCTGCCGCACTTCGCCGCTGGCGACACGGGCGAGGGCGCTCTCTCGTCCCAGCAGGGTGGTGCCGCGCGTCCGCTCGGTGCGCAGCCTGGGTTCGGGCGCTGGAGGCGGCGATGCGCTTTCCTCGCTCGCGGCATCGGCGGCAGGCGCGATGTCGTCGTCGAGATTGATATCGTCGTCGGAAAGCAGCGCGGCGAGATAGTCTGATTGCTTGCGGGCCATGGCTTACCTCGAAGAAAGCTGGCGATTTTCGGGGCGAGAATCGGGCGAGAACATATGACGAACAATGTTCGTGTAGGAAAACGGAAATCCGCGTCCTTGAAGGGGCTTAGCCATTGACCAGCAAGTCCTCGTCCACGCGCTGCGAACGGCCCCATCCGGTGCGGACGAGCTGTTCGATCTGGCCCATCGCCTCGTCGAGATTGGCCTTGCAGCGCTTGTGCGTGCGCGGGGTGCCGATCGGCTTTTCCAGTTCGTAGACCGTCATCATGCGCAGTGCGGCATGGCTGATCTCGGCGCTTTCCAGGATCGGCACGGGCAGCAGTGCCGGGCCGAACGTCTGCTCCATGATGGTGCGGACCATCTCGTGGCTCGGGTCGTTGCCGTCGAACTTCGAGCAGATCAGGCGGACGAAGGAATAGTCTACGGAGATCCCCGCGCCCACCAGCTGTTCGAGCACCTGGTCCATCATCGAGAGGAACTGCACGGTCGAGCAGAAGTCCGGCGTCGTCGCTGCCAGTGGCACCAGGAGGGCATTGGCCGCCTGCATGACCGCAAGGCTGATCGTGCCCAGCGCTGGCGGCGGATCGAGGATCACCACGTCATAGTCGCGGGCGAGGTCCATCAGGCCCTGCTTCAGCTTGCGGAAGCGCGCGGCGAGCACCGACTGGCCATCGGCACCGGCCGCGGCGAGTTCGTACTCGACGTCGAAGAGTTCGAGATTCGACGGAATGAGATCGACATTCGGCCAGGGCGTGCGCTTGACCGCATAGAGCAGGTCGGCCTGGGTCGGGTCGATCGAGAGATAGGGGTAGAGCGTTTCTTCGCGGGTGATGTTGAAGTGCGGGTTGAAGCCGAACAGCGTCGTCGTCGTCGCCTGGCTGTCGCAATCCACCACCAGCACGCGGTAGCCCTGAACCGCGAAATAGTGGGCGAGGTGGGTGGTGACGGTCGACTTGCCGACGCCGCCCTTGAAGTTCTGCACCGCGATCATCGCCGGAACGTCCAGCGGTGCGCGGACGGGAGAGGCGCCCAGCACTTCGCGCATGTTCAGCATTTCCTCGACCGTATAGCCGAGCCTGCGGCCGTTGCCGGCGGCGGGGGGAGGGGGCAGGCGCCCGTCGTCCTCGGCCATGCGGATGCGATTCGTCGAACATCCGAGCAAGGTTGCGGCTTCGGCGATACCGAAGCGGACGTTCAGGCCCTTGCGGGTTTCCGGCAGGAACGCCTTACGGCGCAGCCGTTCGATCATTTTCTCGCCGGCCTGGGCCATTTCCGAGATACGGTCGACTTGTGAATGCATGTCTCGCCTGCGCAAATATTTTGAACGATTTTGCAGGTATATGCATTTGGCGATGTTCAGTCGAGTGCCCGTGCGAATAAAGGGATTTCAAGCTGTGGGTTACTGGCCGGTTGCGCCAGATCGAGCGCGGCCATGACCGATCTTCTTGGGCGAACCGGCGATTGCATCGAGTTGATTCAATTACCGCTCATGACCGGCGGTAACGATTCGGTTTTCATCATGGATGATCCGTTTGCTGTCTGCAAAATCTGTTGGGACGATAGCGAACCCAGCGCATGCGAACGGCCTGATTCCGGTGAAGCCGACGTCGGCCCCGATATCCTGGATCATGTAGGAGCAGTGGAACTCTCCCTGCCATCAGCAGCAAGGTTGGAGGCCAAGAAGCGATACATGCTCCGAATGCGGCGTGTCTGAGTCGAGCGACTAATTTGTAGCCGAAACGACCTATATGCGTTTTTCCGAGCATTTCCGTCCATTCGGTCGCTCTCTGCCGGATCAGGAACCGTTTTGCGTGTCGGCTATCCGTTCGAACAGGCCGAAGTTCTCGACGCACTGAAGCGGACGATAAGATAATATAATCAATGTTATAACGCGAAACTGCGCATCAAATGCGCTGCACCGATCCGAATTTCGACGCAATAACGGCGGAGCACCGATTTCCTGCTCCGTCCTTCGTTTCCCGATCGGGAAACTGCCTTTTGCGTATGTCCGGGGCGGCAATGCGGCTTGGCCATGCCTGCAACCGGGCCCGTATTCTTCTTAAGCAGCCGCTCCGGCTCCAGTTCGGGATGCCCGACGAGGCCATGTTCTTCATCTTGCGGGGAAAGATCTTCCGATACCCCACCTCAAAAACATTCATCAGGCGAATCTCGAACCATGACGGCTTCGGCTTTTCCTTCCTCTTCTTCGCGTATTTCGTTGCGTAAGGGCTTGTTCCGGCGCTGGGGCTTCCTGCTGGCCGGGCTCCTCCTGCAATCGGCGCCGTTCCATTCGGCCCAGGCGCAAGTGGGCATTTCGTCGCCGCTCGCACCGATCATCGACCGGGATCGCATCGACCGGCAGGATCCCAGCGTCCCCCGCGAACCGGCGCCCGCACAAGTTCCGCAGGCGCAGGCCCCGGTCGTGGCGACGACTCCTGCCGCGCCGTCGGGCGGGCCGGGAGTCGCGCTGACCAAAGTGCGCTATCAGGGTTCGACGCTTTCGCCCGCATTGCTCGACAAGGCCGTCGCCCCGTTCATCGGCGCACCGCTCAATCGGGACAATCTCCAGAAGATCGCCAATGTCGTCAGCACCACTTATGCGCAGAGCGATGTGGCCTTCTTCGCCGTATCGATCCCGCAGCAGGTGCCGACCGGCGGGGTGCTGACCGTCCAGGTCCTCGAAGGTCGCATCACCCAGTACATGCTCGACGGCAAGACCCGCAGCACGCCAACGCGCCTGATCGATGCACAAGTGAAGCGCCTGATGCGCGAGACACCGGCGCACAAGTCCACTATCGAACGCACGATCTCGCTCCTGCGCGACATTCCCGGACAGACCGTGCAGGCCAGCCTGAAGCAAACCCGCACCCCCGGTGAACTGGCGCTGGCCCTCAAGATCGAGCGCAAGCAGGTCGACGTGACGCTGAACGTCAACAACAACGGCATCGTCAACGTCACGACCGGCGTGCAGACCCAGCTCGCGGTGGCGGTAAACGGTGTGCTGCGCGAAGGCGACACCACCCGCTTCTCGGGCAACCTGCCGTTCAATCCGGACCGCTACCAGTTCTATTCGCTCAGCCACGCGACGCCGATCGGTTCGAGCGGCACGACGCTGGGTGTCAGCGGTGCCTATGTCCGCACCAAGACGCGCGACCTCGATATCATAGGGGAGGCCAAGCAGGGCGGCATCGCGATCTCGCATCCGCTGATCCGCTCCTATCGCCGCAATCTCTCGCTCAGCCTCTCGCTCGACGGGACGAACAGCAACAACTACTTCCTCGATACGGCGTTCGGCGGTTTCAAGACCCGGGCGGTTCGTCTCGGCACGGTCTGGTCGTCGATTGACAAGACCGGCGGCTATGCCGTTTCGACCAGTTTCAGTCAGGGTTTCGATGCTCTGGGCGCCCGCCCGATCGAGGGTTACTCGGAAGCCGCGTTCCGCAAGGTCAACGCGCAGCTTACCGCCGTGAAGGAACTGACCAAGGCGATATCGGTGAAAGCGACGGTGCGCGGCCAGTATACGGGCGACAAGCTGCCGACCACCGAACGCTTCGCGCTTGGCGGTGAGGGGGCAGGCATGGCCTATCGCGTGGGCATCATCACCGCGGACAAGGCGGCGGCGGGCAGCCTCGAACTGTCGTGGCGCGTGGCGGGAAAACCGTCCGGCGGAACGCGCGGCCTGACCGTCTTTGCCTATACCGACGCGGCACTGGCCCACAGCGCCGAACGACCGGCCTACAGGCTTGCCGCACAGGATTTCTCGCTGGCAACGGCAGGGGCGGGTGTACGCGTGACGCCGATTAAAGGCTGGACGGCACATGCACAAATTGCCATCCCCGTCAAGTCTCCGACTGAGTATTATAGCAAGAAAGCGCGCTTTTTCTTCAGCCTGAGCAGAGCAGTCTGATTGCGTTTTGCGTGTACGCAAAAAAGACGGTTTGCGAGCTTAGTCGAAGTTGCCAGCTCTTCTTTCGAATTTATGAAAATCTCACGTCGAAGGGGCGGGCGATGAAGAACGTTTGGGAAGTATGGACAAATGCATTCACCGATGTCGAGTGCGATGCGATCGTGAAGCGCGCCGAAGGTTATGCGGAGCAAGATGCGACGATCGGCTTTTCCGGCAACTTGCGCAGCGATCTCGGCTATCGGACCTCGACCGTGCGCTGGCTCGATGCCGCGCGCGAAAAGGATATCGTTTCGCGCATCATGGATTTCGTGCGGCCCTCCAACCGGAACAACTTCGGCGTCGAGATCGAAGCGCCGTTTGAGCTTCAGTTCACGGAATATCGCGCAACCAACAAAGGGCATTACGACTGGCATCAGGATGTCTGGCTGGAATCGATGCGGCCTTATGCGCGCAAGCTGTCCGTCGTGGTCCAGCTCTCGCACGCGGAGGACTACAAGGGCGGAGAGTTCGAATTCTTCGGCATCGCCCATCCGGCAGAAAAGTTCGCGCCGCGTGGCAGCGTCCTGATCTTTCCGTCCTTCCTTCAGCACCGCGTTCTTCCGGTTCTCGATGGCACGCGGCGCAGTCTGGTGACCTGGGTGGAAGGCCCGAACTGGCGGTGACCCCGGACGGACAGCCGCAGCCGGATCTGCCTGAAACCGTCTCTTGCCGGTGAGCGGTGCTGCGAACTGCCCAATGACCGGCCGGGTTCATGGGTTTTCGATTACCGCAAGCCGGCGTTTCTGACGGGACGAAAATGCCGCCGGAATGGCGACATCAGGCATTCAAAACGAACATAGTTTAACGCGGCGCCGACGCGAAGGGGCGGTATGAAGGTTGCTCGATAGCACGCGGTGGAGGGATAGATGGCCGGATTTGTAAGAGACATTCTGACGACGCTCTCCTACGAACCGCATGCTACCGAACCTCTGGGTGTCGACGGCGAAGCACTGACGCGGCTCGATCAGCGCCTCGCCGGATTCACGCAAGGTAGTGCACAGGCGCGCACGGCAATCTCGATCCGCCCTTCGGATTGCAGCGTATGGGACGGAAATCCGCGTGATGTGCCGGGGCTTTCGGCGGAAAGCTGCCGGTCGCTCATCGAATCCATTGCGCAGGAGGATGGGAATCGCATTCCCGTGCTCGTCCGTCGCAATCCTCCCGGAGCCGACTATCCCTATCAGCTTCTGGTCGGCAGTCGGCGCCGCTTCTCGGTCGATTGGTTGAACCACAACGGCCGCCCCGAAATCCGGCTGACGGCGCTGATCGTCGATCTTACCGATGAGGAAGCCTTCCGCCTCGCGGATATCGAGAACCGCGAGCGAGAGGATATTACCGAACTCGATCGCGCACGCAGTTATCAGAACGCCGTCGATCGTTTCTACGGCGGCGTCCAGTCGCGCATGGCCGAGGCTCTGAACTTGTCCAACAGCCAGTTGAGCCGTCTGCTCGCTTTGGCGCAGATGCCCGATGAGGTCGTCAATGCCTTCGCCACGCGCGACGAACTGCGTGTGCGCCATTCCGAAGTCCTGACACCGTTGCTGCGCCGCCCCGAGCAGCGCGAACGCCTGCTCGGGGCGGCGCGGGAAGTCGGAGAAGAGCAACAGCGGCTTGCGGCCCAGGGCGAGCGCATGATTCCTGCGGCAACGGTCCTTGCGAGGCTAAAGGAAGCGACCAGGGACAACGACCCGCGGCGGGGCAACGAAACGCCTCTGGTCCTGGGCGAGACGCGTTTCGGCCGTATCCGAACCGGGCGCGACGGGCTGGCGGTCGATCTTCTCGTGACCGAGGATACGGATATCGACGCTCTCCTGGGCACCTTGCGTACAGCGTTGATCGATAGTCGCCGTCAGATCGCGATCGAGAGCGAGGCGCTGATCTGATCACGGCACGGCCTGTCGATCGTGTTTCCCTGAACTTTGCCCATCAAGGACAGCCTGGTTTCCGTCATGCGATTCTCGCAGGGGATCGCAATCGGCAATCGTGTGCTTCTTGAGCTGTCCAATCATCCTCGCTCCGGTTCTAAAGCGCCTGTTGCGCCTTGCTGCCGGCTTGCGCGAAATTCCTCGATTATCTGCGTAACGCTTCCGGCGTGAACGCGGTTTGCGCGATAACTCGGCTCAGAAGTGAACTTCGTGCCTTGCCGTTTCCGGCTTTTCCGCAATCCCGATAAGGCAAAGACATGGTGAGCGATCCGGCTGCGTCCGGTCGGTTCCTTCTCGCCGCGAAGTGTCTCCGAGGAGTGCCTAGGCTTCCAGCCAGTGGGCATTTTCATGGAGGTTGCCACGATGCTGCGTCAACAAACCCGTCGATCGACCAGGCACTTGCTGCTCTGCGCGACAGCCATTCCGTTGCTCCTGCTGGGAGCTTGCGCCGACGGTGTCGGTTTCAGGGTCGGTGCGGGCGGCGGCGGTTCGCCTTCCGGCCCGACAGGTCCTTCCGGGCCGAGTGGTCCGTCGGGGCCGAGCGATCCTAGCGGGCCGAGCGATCCTAGCGGGCCGAGCGGGCCGAGCGGCCCGAGCGGTCCAAGCGGCCCGAGCGGTCCCAGCGACCCAAGCGGCCCAAGCGGCCCAAGCGGCCCATCCGGGCCTTCCGATCCCAGTGGGCCGACGGGTCCGACAGATCCCAGCGGGCCGACCGGCCCGACAAATCCCAGTGGACCGACGGGCCCTACCGGGCCGACTGGCCCCACAGGCCCCACTGGACCGGAAGGACCGACGGGACCCACAGGTCCGACAGGCCCGACAGGCCCGACCGGCCCGAGCGATCCAAGCGGCCCAACCGGTCCAACCGGTCCAACCGGTCCAACGGGGCCGACAGGTCCCACTGGCCCCACCGGCCCGACAGGTCCGAGCGGTCCGAGCGGTCCGACCGGCCCGACCGGTCCTAGCGGCCCTACGGGACCGACAAATCCCACCGATCCGAGCGGTTCGGGCGATTTCACGGGTCCCCTCGCCGGTGTGAATGTCGGCAACGGCAGTCTTCTCGGGCAAAGCGGATCGGGCACCCTGATCGATGTCAACGTTGCCCCTGATACGGCTTCGACCGGTAGCACCGGCATCGCCGTCGATTTGCTGACCGGGGACGGGAAGGCCATTCAGGTCACTCTCCCGACGACGACCCAGCAGACGCAGCAGGCGCTGGCGCCGGTCGGGGCGCTTACGGGCGCGCTGCTCGGCGATCAGGTCGGGGGCACGGTGACGCAGCTGACCAATGGCCTTGCCCCGACCGTGGCGACGCTCACCTCGACGGTGGATGGCGTGACTTCGCCTTTGCTCGACACGGTGAACGGCGTGCTTTCGCCGGTGCTCGGCGAAACCGGATTGCTGGCGCCCATCACGGGCCAGCTCGGCGGGCTTGTCGAAGGGCTGACCGGCGGTCTCGGCGGCGGCAGCGGCGATCCGGCGCGAACCTACGACGGACCGCTGCTGGGCCTCGACCTCGGCAACAATGTCCTGACCGGGGCCAGCACGGGCGACACGGCGATCGGCCTCAACGTCCTTTCAGATGGCGCAGGCACCACCGGCCAGCTCGTGACGGCGAGCGTCCTGTCTGGCGGCAATATCATCGACGTTGCCTTGCCGACGACGACGGAAGCTGTCGCCGCCGGTCTCGCACCGGTGGGCAATCTCGCCGGTGCGCTGCTGGGCGAGCAGGCCGGCGCGGTTGTGGACCAGTTGACGGGCGGTCTCGCACCGGTCGTCGCGCCGGTCACGGCAGTCGTGGACAGCGTCGCCTCGCCGGTGCTCGAAACGGTCAACGGGACGCTGGGCAACATCGTCGGCAATGTCACCGGCGGCCTCGGCGCGGGTACGGGAGGGGCCGGATCGGTTCTTGCCCCCGTCACCGGTGCGGTTGAATCGCTGGTCGGCGGTCTGACCGGGGGACTCACGGGCGGAACTCCAGAGGGCGGTGTTCTCGCGCCGGTCACCGGTCTCGTGCAAGGCGTCGTCGGCGGCCTGACCGGCGATACCAGCGCGGGGGGCCTCCTGGCGCCGGTGACCGGACTTGTCGAAGGTGTCGTGGGCGGCGTTACCGGCGGCACGGGGACCGGAGCAGGCTCGATCCTCGCGCCGGTGACCGGCGCGGTCGATACGCTGCTGAGCGGCGCCAACCAAGGCGGTGCTCTCGCGCCGGTTACGGAAGTCGTCCAGGGTGTCGTCGGTGGCGCGACCGGCAGCACCGGCGAGGGCGGTGTCTTCGCCCCGGTGACCAATGCCGTCAACTCGCTGTTAGGCGGCGTGACCGGCGCGGCTACCGGCACTGGAACGGGCACTGCGCCCGGGACGGAAGCTGGCGCGGGCAGCGGCGCGACAAGCGCTGTCGGTTCCGTGCTCGCGCCGGTGACCGGCCTTGTCGGGGGACTGCTCGGGGGACTGGGCGGACGCACCAACTGATCGTCATGCGTGCCCGGCGCCCCACAACCCCATGGCCGGGCACGCGGCAGTCCCCCATCTCCTGAACGAAGACCTCCTGAGCCAGGGGGGTGGGGGAGAAGAGGCAGTCCCGGAGACGGGGCTGCCTCTTCGTTTTCGGGGGCAGCGGCCGGAGGCAGGGGACAAGGAGGGGCGCCGGAGGCCTCGTCGCTCCTCAAGAATGAGCCGGAACGAGTATTTAACCAAGGCCTTACTTTTCTGCGCCGTTCCCAGGGCTTCACCGGCATCGAGGGGGTGAAGATCGGCGGTTTTGCAAGGCATTCCGGCCTTTTGCGTATTCCCTGCGGCCTTGTTCGGGTTTCTTCCGGGTTATGGCCCGGCGTCTACCCGCACTTGTACCCGCACCGCGATCCGACATGGCCGGGGCGGCTCCTTCTGCACGCGGCGCGGGGCGCGGCTCGTCCTATCATTTCTTCAACGGGCCGTTCGCGGCGACACCACGTTGGAGAAAACCCAATGCCGATCTTTCGCTATTCCCGGTTCAAGCGGCACACCCTCCTGGCAACGACCACGATCCCCTTGCTGCTGGTTGCGGCCTGCTCGGGCGGCTCCGGCTTTCAGGCAAGCAATCCCGCGGGGCCGAACAGTCCGAGTCCGAGCGGACCCAGCCCCTCGGGACCCAGCGGTCCGACTCCTTCCGAGCCGAGCGGTCCCAGCCCCAGCGGTCCCGGGCCGAGCGAACCGAGCGGCCCTGGTCCCAGCGGTCCTTCCGATCCGAGCGGCGCGACCACCAGTTTCACGGGACCGGCTGCAGGCATCTCGGTCGGCGGTACCGACCTTCTCGGCCAGAGCGGTTCCGGTACGCTGGTGAACGTCAACGTGACGCCGGAGCAGGCCACGACCGATGCCGGCGGCATTACCGTCGATGTCCTGACCGGCGACGGCAAGGTCGTGCAGGTCACGCTGCCGACCACCGCGGAGCAGACCAAGCAGGCGCTGGCGCCGGTCGGCGCTCTCACCGGTGCGCTGCTCGGCGAGCAGGCTGGCGGTACGGTGACGCAATTGACCGACGGTCTCGCGCCCACGGTCGCCACGGTTACCTCGACGGTCGGCAGTGTGACTTCGCCGCTGCTCGATACGGTCAATGGCGTGCTCTCGCCGATTGCGGGCGAAAACGGAGTGCTCGCGCCCGTCACCGGCCAGCTCGGCGGACTGGTGGAAGGGCTGACCGGCGCCTTGGGCAGCGAGGGGGGCGGACCGGCCCGCACGTATGAAGGCCCGCTGCTGGGCGTCGATCTCGGCAACAACGCCGTGACCGGCCCGAGCAACGGCGACACCGTGATCGGTCTCAACGTGCTGGCCGAAAATCCGGGCCTGGCCACCGGGCAACTGGTGACGGCCAACGTCCTGTCCGACGGCAAGGTGATCGATGTCGCCTTGCCGACCACGACGGAAGGCGTTGCGGCCGGACTGGCGCCGGTGGGTAACCTTGCCGGGGCGCTGCTGGGTGAGCAGGTCGGCGGTGTGGTCGATCAGGTGACGGGGGGCGTGGCTCCTGTTGTGGCACCGGTCACGGCGACGGTTGCGGCCGTGACCACGCCTTTGCTCGATACCGTGAACGGCGCGCTGGGGCAGGTGACCGGCAGTCTGGGGGCGGGAACCGGTGCCGGTTCCGCACTGGCGCCGGTGACCGGCCTTGTCGAGGGCGTGGTCGGAGGCCTGACGTCCGGAGGTGCCGGAGGAACCGTCGGCAGCGGCGCCGCGGGTTCGGTGCTGGCGCCGGTGACGGGTGTCGTCAGCTCGCTGGTGGGCGGTCTGACCGGCGGCGTTGCCGGGGGTACTTCCGCGGAAGGGGGACTGCTTGGAGGCTTGCTCGGCGGCAAAGCCGGCAGCTGATTCTTTACAGGCCGGTGCGGCGATCCTGTCCGCACCGGACCTTCCCTTCTCCTTTTTCCCCGGATGTCACCGATGATCGACCTCGCCCGGATCAGTCCTCCGAACCGTTGCCACAATTATCTGCTCGTCGTGCGGCTCGACAATGCCCGCGCCATTGCTGCGGCATATGGCGAAGAGGCGGTGCATGCGGCGATGGCACATTTGTGTGCTGCCGCTGCGAGCCTCGATCCGTTGGAAGTTCGCGAGGTCCACGGCGACGAGATGATCTTGCTTGGCCATGCGGCCATGCTGGAGACCGATTTCGTCTGCGCGCGGATCGAGGCCCTCTGCGCCCGGGTCTGCCTGAGTCCGATGCCGAGCCAGTCCGGTGCGATCATGCTTTCGGTCTCGGTCGGGCACAGCGATCCCGTTCCCGGCGATCTGAACGATGCATCGGCACTGGCCGAGGCCCGTGCACGGCTGGAGCGCGTGGCGGCGCCTGCGGCCGTGGCCGAACCTGCGACGGCGCAGGGGCAGGCCTGCTACCGCGCCGATATGGCCCGCGCCGTGCGTCTGCTGGCGCAAATCGCGAACGGCGAGACGTTCTTCGCCTGGCGCCCGACCTTCGATCCGCGCAGCCCGGAGCGCGTACTTCAGCACGAAGCCCTGTTGCGCTATGCCGGAGAACAGGGCGAGCAGTTCGACTGCTGCGTCGCCTATGAAGCGCTGGAGCGGCTGGGCTTGGCCCATCTGCTCGATCGCCATCAGGTGCTGCGCGTGCTCGACGAACTGGAGGCCGATCCGCGCGCGCGTCTTTCGATCGCCATTTCATCGCAGAGCCTATCGTTCGATCTTGGCGGCCACGGTGCCGCCTGGACGGATTTCCTCGCCAGGCTGGAACGCAAACCGGCGCTTGCCGGACGACTGACCCTCGAATTCCATGCGGCGGCCGCCTGCCGATTCTGGCCGGACACGCTCACGTTTCTCGAGACCTTGCGCGAGTTGGGGGTCGGCCTGGGGCTTTACGGCTTCGGTTCGGGCCATGCTTCCGTGCGGCAGCTTGCGGTATTACGGCCGAATTTCATCAAGCTGGACAGTGCCTTCGTGCGCACGGCCTTCCTGTCCGAGCGTAACCGCGCCCGGATCGGGCAGCTTTTTGCGCAAGCGCAAAGCCTTTGCGACAGGATCGTCCTGACCGGCATCGAAACGCCGGCGCAGATCCGCCTTGCGGTCGAGGAGGGGGCCGAATGGGTCACCGGCGCGCGGCTGGACCGGGCCAGCACGCGGCGAGCCTGGACACATCTACAGGCATCGGCAAGCGACCGTGCCCCGGCTCTTCGAACGTCTGTGGAGGCGCCCGCATCCACCGCACCGGTTGCTTTCACACCGGTGCGGGCGTGGCAGAGCCCCGTCTTCTGAATGCCTCGATCGACACGGCACCGGCGAAGCGCCGGGCCTACCACAATGAAAAGCCAAAAGAAGGAAAGGAAGCCAAGATGACGAACGACAAGGTTCAGCACGCCCGTGAACTCCTGCGCATCGCTTTGGACATGCTCGACGAAAGCGAAGCTTTCATGAGCGGTGCGCTCGTGGCGGGGGCGCTGGATTCGCTGGGAGAAGCGCCGCGCGTCGAGGCCATGGCTCTGGCGATCGAACGCGGACGTCCGGCGTTTGCCGCCGTGCGCAGCTGTGCGTGAACGGCGCGATGAACGGGGGTAGCCAGGGCTTTGCCGCCCGCTTCGAACGCGATGCGCGATCGAGCCTTCCGCGTTTCAGCCTGATGCTGGGAACCCAGGTCAATGTCGAGGGCAAGGAAGCGGATACGGTGGTTCATAACCTTTCGCAGGAGGGACTGCTCGTCGAATGCGACATCGATCTCGGCATCGGCGACCCGATCGAGGTCGACCTCTCGGCAGAGCACCCGGTACGAGCGCGGGTCATGTGGCATAACGAGGGTTTCTACGGTTGCCGCTTCGAGACGCCGATCTCCGCAGCCTTGCTCGGTGCGGCCCGATTGCGCGCGGCGCCGCTAAGCCGTGATGCGCCGGAGGCAGACGATGCTCCCTCCGGACCGGTGGACGCCGGAAGCGCCACCGATGCGGAAGCGCAGGAATCGCTGGCGCGACGCTTGCGGCGGCTGCGCAAGGAAAACGGATTCAGCCAGGGCGAACTGGCCGATCGCATCGGTGTCAGCAAGCCGACGGTCTGGGCCTGGGAGCATGGCCGCGCCCGTCCGCAGGACGCGCGACTGAAAGTCATTGCCGATGCTTTGGGGACCACAATCGAGCAACTGGACGGGCTGCCGCGCACAGACAATCTGGCGTTCCTCATGGCCCAATATCGCGACCAGATCGCGGCGCATTTCCACGTCACGCCTGCGAAAGTGAAGATCGTCATCGAATTCTGATTTTATACGCTATCCGATTTTTTCTTGCATCCGGAACGGCTTGCCCCAATTCTAATTACACCGGACATTCATTTATTGATAATGTCGTCTCGTTATAGGAGTAACGAGATCCAGTGGCGGCTGGGGGCGGGCGTCACACGGAGGAACGGCAAAGGATGCGAGACGATCAGGCCAGGGTACTTGTTCTCGATGATTTTTCGGCCATCGTCGATGAGTTGCTGACGCTCATGTCGCTTCACGGCATTCCGGGGGTCGGCGCCGCCAACCTGGCCGAGGCCGTGGATATGCTGGAGAAGCATGCTGCCGTCAGCGTGGTGGCCTGCGATCTGCGGCTCGACCGGGAATCGGGCCTCGATATCGTTTCGCGCATCCGCCACCATCCGGAACTGGCAAAGCGCCCGTTCGAATATGTGTTCATCACCGGCGACCAGATGCGCGAAGATCTGGTGGCCGATACCGCGCGCTACACGTTCCTGACCAAGCCCGTTCAGCCGCAGACGTTGATCGGTACGATCAGGCAGATGCTTGCGAACGGTGTAGGTGCGTGAGCGGGGATCTTGCCGAAGCGACCGGAACGGCCGGTCTGGTCGAAATGCTTCGCAGGCATGTCGGCCTGCGGGTGGTCAGCGATCTGAGGCTGGACGCGGCAGCGAAGACGATCCTGTTCCGTAGCGAGAACGCGCAGGACGACGAGCAGCCCCAGGCGGTGCCCATCCATTCCGAGGATATCCGGCGCCTTGCCGCGCTGACCGGCCGGTCGGACGTGGCCACGGACTTGCGCACCGACGACGGCGCCACGCTCAGCCTGATCCTGCAGGGCAATCGCGGTGGTACGCATTGGAGCAGCGCGGTGCTGCTGAATGCGCCGCTGCCGCGCCTCGAGCACCATGAATTGGCCGAGCGCGCCCGCATGGCGGACCTTGGCGAACGGGCGCTGACCCTGGCCCATGAACTGCGGCAGCCGTTGTTCACGATCTCGATGGCGAACGAGAGCCTGCGGTTGATGCTCGACCGGCCCGACACCACGCGCTCGCGGCTTCAGACGACGGCCTCGCGGATCGCCGAGCAGGTCCTGCGGGCACAGGCGATCATCAAGCGCACGCTCGGCCAGGCGGCGGATGAGAAGATCGTCAGCCGTCGCTCCGACGTGATGGAAGTGGCCGCGAGTGCGGTGGAGTTTCTCGAAGTCCTGTTCGAGCGGGCGGAGATCGCCGTGCAGCTCGATGCCGCGGGGCTGTCTGCCTGCGTGCCTTTGGCGCGGCTGGAAATGGAGCAGGTCTTCGTCAATGTCCTGCGCAATGCGGCCGACAGCATCCAGTCTCGCCGGGCGACGGGATGGCAGGGGGAGGGGCTGATCACGATCTCGCTCGAACGCGCGCCCGGCGGCGCGCGCTGCGTGGTGACGGATAATGGCGCGGGGCTTGCCGCCGATCTCGAACGGCTCGCGTTCGAGCCGTTCTTCACCACCAAAGGGCAGGACGGCACCGGCCTCGGACTCCATATCTGCCGCCAGATCATGGAGAAGGCGCAAGGGGGGATCCGGCTCGTTTCCAACCACGGCGAAGGTGCGAGGGTGGAGATCTGCCTGCCTGCGGCCGCAGGCGGCTGTGCGGCTTCAGATGTCGTCGCGGCCTAGACGGATGACGAAGCGGGTCGGCTGCCAGGTGCGCTGAAGCGAGCGGAAATCGCCGCCTGCCTCGATGGCGACCTGCTCGACCAGCCAGAGTGTGGCATGGTCGAGCTTGCGGCCGGGGGCGGGGGCACCGTTCTCGTCGATGCACTGTACGGTCACGACGACATGGGCCGGGCTCATCGCCGCGCGAAGCAGGACCGTACCTTTCAACTTCTGCTCACCGCCATGCCCATTGGCGCGTCCCTTGACGGGGTCGGAAGCCGGACCGATGAAACTGCCGAAAGCGTTGAGGAGGGCGGCTACCGCCATCATCTCCAGCGCGCCGTGGTGCTCGGGCAGCAGATGTTCGAGGGCGTTGCCGTCGATTTCCACCGAGACGCCGTGATGCCGGACATGGGACTTGGTGGCGGCCACCGCGCGTTCCAGTGCGCTGCGCACGCTCAGCGCGGCGTGCTCCTTGTCGCCGTCGCGGCCGAACCAGCGGAACAGGCTGAGAATGAAGGCTGCCGCTTCGGTATGCGAAGCTATCCGGGTCACCCGGTCCAGCAACTGCTTGCGACTTTCCTCGCCGATGTCGAGCTGCTCGACGATGTAGCGCATGTTGCCGTTGGCCATGGATATCACGTTCAGCGGCTGCGCGAGGTCGTGAAGCATGCCGGCGGTGACCCGGCCCAGCAGGAGATCGCGGGTGACCGGGACCAGGCCGTTCTCGCCCCAGGCCAGCAGGCGGGCATCGACCATCGCCAGATGGCGGGCCAGCCCTGCACCGAGAAAGGCGGCGCTGAGCGAGCTGGTGAGGATCGCAAGCGTCTGCGGCGCGCCTTTCAGCAGGAATACGCCGATCAGGCTGGCGGTTGCCGCGAGCAGGGCGATGACCCAGGTCCATCGCGGAGCGCGGAGCAGTATCGTGACAAGGCTGCGTGGAAGAAAACCGGCACCGCCGACCAGCAACAGCAGGGTCCAGTAGGCGGGAGACGCGGCGGCTTGCGGCAGGAAATACAGGCCGAGCGCCAGCGCGGCGGTGACCAGAGCGGCCTTCAGCGTCTTGTGGAGGACGAACAGCGCACCGGCCGCGGCGGCGCCGATCACTCCGGCAGCCGGTGCCTGCGCCGATGTCAGGCCCAGCGCCAGCGCGCTCAAGGCAATGGCGCCGGGATAGAAACGGGTGCCGTCTTCCCAGGCACGCAGCCGCATGGCGAGTCCGGCGGGCAGGGCGGGATGGCGGGATGCGACGGCCTTGCTCGTCGGTGCATCCTGATGGAGTGTCGGTTCGGTCTCTGCCGTGGCGACCGGCGATGGGACGAAGTCGACGACGTTATTGTTGGACACCTGCATATTCGTTTTGCCCCGGCCCGCCTGGACGAGAGATACCCGCCTCCCGATTCCGGACCGATGTCGATGATTGCGAAGGGGCCTCCGTTTCGCAACCGCGAAATAAACCTGATAGAACCTATCCTGTGTCGTAAGTAAATCGACTAACACAGCGGCTCTTCCATGATCGTTCAAGCTGCTTTCAAAACGTTAATCCATCGATAACTGCGGGAACGGAACGGCCGAGGCGCTTTCGGCGACGACGGCCATGTGCGCAATCATGGGTTGGCCAATCCATCTGGAAGTCCGTTTACATCCGGAAACTATCGATTTTGCCGAATTTCGATCGTCCTGAAAGAACCGATTCGAACGTGTTTGCTTAACTTTTTCGTCGAGCGCCAAGTTGCCCAAGACAAGGAATGCCGCTGCTTCGGAGCGATAGAGCAGCAGTATACTTTCCGAGGCTTTAACTCATCCGAAAGACTCGGATCGATTGCCGTCGCATCGGCTATTTCTCCATCTCGGATCAATTTCGAGAAGGGCTATCATACTTACGCAACATGGCTGTTCAGCCGTTTGGATAGGCAATTCGGACCTTGGGGGCACTCGGTCCGATTTGCGTAGGCGCAAGGAGCCTGGGGGGAAATGAGCATGCGGCTCGGTTCGAAGGCGAAGCTGACGATCGGTGTCGGGCTGGTTGCAGCGAGCAGCTTTGCCTTTCTGGGGGTGCGCGAATTGGGCCGCGCCGTCAGGCCGGTGGCCGATGCAGCGGCGCGTATCCCGCTCGCCCGGGCGGAACCCTCGTTCACGGTCCTCGCCGCGACCACGCGCGACATCAAGGTGGGCGAGACCATCACCGCCGACATGATCCGCAACGCTCGGTCCGATCCGGCGCAATTTCCCACGGCGGTCACGCCTGCCGAGATCATCGGCAAAGTGGCGACGAGCGATATCAAGGCCAATTCGCTGATCCCGCGCACCGCCATCGGCCAGGAGACCAAGCTGGCGATCCGCGTGCCGATGGGCATGCGCGCGATCAGCATCGACACGACGGCAGAGATCGCCGTCGCCGGTCTGGTCCGGCCGGGGGACCGTGTGGATGTACAAGTCGTCTATCCCGGCGAGGATGCCCTGAGCGGCGCGCGGGCCAGTGGTGCGAGCCGCGCGCGCACGCTGCTCCAGATGGTGCCGGTACTCGCGGTCGGCGAGGTCGTCGTCGGCACCCAGCCCGCCGCCGGCGTGTCGGGCGGTGTGGAAGGGGCGGTTACCGCCCCGCCGCCACCGGCGCGCACGGTCACGCTGGCGCTTTCGCCCGAGCAGGTCTCGCAGCTTTCGCTGGCGAAGAGCACGGGGGCGCTCACGCTCTCGCTGCGCAATCCGGGAGACAGCGTCGAAGTGACCGTGGCGCCGGTCGCCTCGACGCCGCTGCCGCGCGCAGCTTCGGCTTATTCCGCCGCCCCCGTCTTCGCGGCGCCGCAGCCGATCGCCGCGCCGCCGCACCGGGTCGAGGGTCCCGCACGTAAACCCGCCTCCAAACCCCCAGGCGAGCCGAGCGGCCCGCAGGCCATCGAACTCGTCGTCGGCGGCAATCGCCAGGTCATCTATTCCGGGAGTGCATCGCAGTGAAAGCCCTGATCGCCTCCTGTCTCCTGGCCGGTTCATCGCTGCTTGCCGTTCCGGCGCAGGCGCAAGGCCGGGGAGACGAGCAGCAGGAACTGCTCCAGATCGACGACCAGCGCACGCTGTCCTTCGACAGGAGGGTCGGCCGGGTGGAAGTCAGCCGGGAGAACGTGATCGGCATCTCGGCACCGACCGCGCAGTCGATCCGTATCAAGGCACTGGCCGTGGGCGATGCCGTGCTGACCGTGTTTGCCAAGGACGGCACGGTCATGTCCGAACGCACGGTGCGGATCGGCGGGTCGGGCCTGACCGGGCAGGGGGCCGCCTATCGTCCCGGCGAGAAAGTCGTCGCGGTGGACGTGCAGTTCGCGGCGGTATCGAGTTCGACGCTCAAGGCGCTCGGCTTCAGCTTCTCGAAGCTGGCCGGGGACCTGCAAGGCGCGGTGATCGCACCGAGCACGCTCAACAGCTACAGCATGGGCAGCGGCGGGCTGGGCATCGATGCCGCCGCCCCGCTCCAGAGCGCGTTCAACTTGTTCCTGTCCTCGCGCAGCCACGGCATCGGCGCGGTGCTGAGCGCATTGTCGTCCAACGGGCTGTCGCAGCTTCTGGCGCAGCCCACCCTGCTGGTCCGTTCGGGCGAGCAGGCCAGCTTCCTGGCGGGCGGCGAGTTTCCGGTGCCGGTGCCGCAGAACTCGGGAACGGGCAATTCGATCTCGATCGAATACAAGGAATTCGGTGTCCGCCTTTCGGTCACGCCCTATGTCCTGTCATCCGATCACATCGTGCTCAAGCTGGCGCCCGAGGTCAGCGAACTGGACTACAACAACGGCGTCCAGCTTCAGGGCTATACGGTGCCCGGCATTCGCCGCCGCTCGGCGGAGACTACGGTGGAACTCGGCAGCGGGCAGAGTTTCGTGATCGCCGGACTGAACTACACGAACAGCGCGATCACCAAGGAGAAGGTGCCGCTGCTGGGCGACGTGCCGGTGCTCGGCGCCTTCTTCAAGCGGCAGCAGAACCAGAAGGAGCGTCAGGAGCTCATCATCGTCGCGACGCCGCGGCTGGTCGAGCCCGGTACGACGCCGATCGCGCTGCCCAGCGTTCCCGGCAATCCAGACCCCAGCATCGGCCAGATGATCGTCGGCAACGACGGTGTCGAGCAATCCGTGAAAACCTTCGGCGTCGTGAGGCCCTGACATGCCCAAGATCCACCTTCTCTCGGTAGACCGCACCCTGGCGCAGCGCCTGGCCGATGCCATGGGCGAGCACGTTGCGGTCGAGATGGTCCAGTCGCTGGAGCACAGCGATCTGGGCGCGCCGGGCATCGTCGTGATCGACCATGCCTCGGTCCCGGCCGAGCGCTCGCTGTCCTCCTCGATCGGCGAAGTCGCGCAGATGGCGCCGGGCCGCGCAGTCGTTGTCGCCACCGAGGACATGTATGCCGGGCAAGTGCTCCAGGCGATCCGCGCCGGTGCCGCCGATGTCCTGCCGCGCGGGGCCGGGGGCGCGGAAGTCTCCGAAATCCTGACGCGGGTGATGAACAGCGCGCTCGCCACCCAGGGGCGGCTGGGACGCCTGACCATCGTGCTCGGCAACGACCGCGAGGCCCTGCCGATGCTGGCGACCGACATGGCGCTGGCCTACAGCCTCGACCAGACGCCGACGTTGCTGGTCGATTTCACCCTGCCCACCAGCACTGCCGAGGCCTATCTCGACCTCAAGGTGGACTACGGCATCGCCTCGGCCGTGGCCGATCTCGACCGCATGGACACCAGCCTGCTCTCCGATGCGCTGGCGCGGCACGAGGGGAGCGGGCTTTCGCTGCTGACTTTCGACGGCGGCACCGGCTCCGAACCGGCTGGCGTCGGCCCCAACGACGTGGTCGGCCTGATCCAGTTGCTGCGGGCCAACTTCGCGCAAGTCGTGGTCTCGGCAGGCAGCCTGCGCCATGGCGGACTGCTGCGCGAACTGGCCTCGCAGGCGCAGGCGATCGAGATCGTGTGCAGCCAGTCGATCCGCGAACTGGAGGCCTGCCGCCGCCTGCTCGACAAGATCGCGCTCGATACCGCCAGCGCGGCCCGCATGCGTCTGCTGGTCTGGGACTTCGAGCCGCGCGTGCTGCTCGACGGCCGCCGCATGGCCGATGTGCTGGGGGTCGAGGCGGTCATGGGCGTGCCGGTCGACCGGGTGAGGGCGGCCAACGCCCTCAACGCCGGGCGCCCGCTGAGCTTCGACCGCGAGAGCGGCCCTTACCTCCAAGCCGTGCGCCGCGCCTGCAACATCGCCGCTCCGGCCCGGTCCGGCAGCAGCATCGAGCGCATGCGGCGCGCGATCCTGCGGTCGGTGGAGCGCAGCGCATGAGCCTCCTGACCGCCGAGGGACTGCAGGAAGGCTTCGCCGCCGATCGCCGCAAGCCTGCGGTGGCCCAGCCTTCGGCCCAGCGGATGAGCGACAGCTATCAGGCGGTCAAGTCGGTCACCTGCCAGCAGGTCATCGAGCAGCTCGAGGCCCAGGGTATCACGGCGGAATCGCTCGACCAGCGCACTTTGCGGCTGGAAATCGAGCAGGTCATCAACAGCCGCAGCCGCCGGGGCCAGCTTGCCCTCAACAGCGCCGAGCGGTTGCTGCTGATCGAGGACGTGGAAGACGAAGTGGTCGGCCTCGGCCCGCTGGCGCCGCTGCTGCGCGACGGAACCATCGACGACATCATCGTCAACGGCGCCCATACGATCTACGCCGAGCGCGGCGGGTTGCTGGAACGCGTGGAGACGCGCTTCCGCGACGATGCGCACCTGATGAACATCATCCAGCGCATCGTCGGCCCGATCGGCCGCCGCGTGGACGAGGCGACGCCGTTCTGCGACGCCCGCCTTGCGGACGGATCGCGCGTCAACATCGTCATCCCGCCGATCGCGCTCGACGGGCCGTTGGTCTCGATCCGCAAGTTCCGCCTCCAGGCCCTGACGCTGGACGACTGCGTGGCGGGCGGCGTCATGAGCGCGGCCATGGCGACCTATCTGGCCGCCGCCGTGCATTCGCGGCTCAACGTGCTGATCTGCGGCGGCACCGGCGCGGGCAAGTCGACGCTGCTCAACGTACTCTCCGGCTGCATCAGCAACCGCGAGCGCCTCGTCACCATCGAGGACGCGGCCGAGCTGCAACTCTGCCAGGACCATGTCGTGCGGCTGGAAACCCGCCCGCCCAGCGTCGACGGCAGCCGCGAGGTCAGCGCCCGGGATCTCGTGCGCAATGCCCTGCGCATGCGGCCCGACCGCATCATCCTGGGCGAAGTGCGCGGGGTGGAGGCGGTGGAGATGCTCCAGGCCATGTCCACCGGCCACGACGGCTCGATGGCGACGCTCCATGGCAATTCGCCGCGCGATGCGCTGGCCCGCCTCGAAATGCTGCTCGGTTTCGCGGGGCAGCAGAACGACGTGCGGGCGGTGCGGCGCTTCGTGGCGAACAGCGTCCACGTCATCGTCAATATCCAGCGGCTTTCCAGCGGCGTGCGCCGTGTCACCTCGATCAGTGAAGTGACCGGCACCGAGGGCGATGCCTTCACGCTGAACGAACTGTTCCGCTTCGACGAGCAGCCGCCGATGTCCGGTGAAGGCACGTTCCAGACGCTTTCGCCGCGGCCCTACCATGCCGCGCGGCTGAAGGACTATCCGATGCCCGGAGGGGTGTCCGGCGTTGTACAGCCGATCGGGCAGGCGATCGGGCAGGGCGGCGGTCTTGCCGGAAATCTGGCCGGAAACAGGGGAGGCGCAGCCGGATGGTGAGAGGCGGCGCCTATCTGGTCCTGGCCCTGCTGATCCTGGGCGCGGTGCTCTTCGCTCTCGTGAGCGAGCGGGCGCGCGGCCTTGCGGCGATCGACCGGCGGCTGGCGGGCCTGGCCTCGGCCGGTACCACGCCGGTGCGCGCCTCGGCGGTGATCTCGGTGCCGGAGCGGATCGCGCCGCTGCTGGCGCAGGCTCAACTCGAAGTGACCGTGCAGACCGTCCGTACCCTGGCTGTTGCCGGGCTGGGGCTGGTCGGCGTCGTCCTGCTCGTAGCCGGACCGGCTTTTGCGCTCGCCGTGCTGCTGGGGCTGCCGATGGCGGCGCTGTCGTGGCTGCGCAGCCGTGCCCGCAAGCGTATCGATGCCCTGACCGAGGCGCTGCCGCTCTATCTCGACGGGGTGCGACAACTTCAGGCGGTGGGCAATTCGCTCTCGCAGGCGCTGGCCCGGGCGCTCGCCGACGCCTCGCCGGTGGTGCGCTCCTACTTCGATACCGCCGCGCGGCGGCTGGAGATGGGCGCGCCCGTGGCCGAGACGATGCAGCAGCTGGCCGATCGCATCCAGGTTCCCGAAGTATCGATGATCGCCGCCGCCATTCGCACCAACTTGCGCTACGGCGGCTCGATCGGCGCGGTCTTCACCAATCTCGCCCATATCCTGCGCGAGCGCCTGCGCATCCGCCGCGAACTCGTGGCGGCGACTTCCGAGGCCAAAGTCAGTTCCCGCGTGCTGATCGCGATGCCGCTGCTGGCGATGATCGGCCTCGTCATGATGAACCCGGCCTACCTCGATTTCTTCATCAAGGACCCGCGCGGGCAGTGGCTGTCGATGCTGGCGCTAGGGCTGGAGGCGATCGGCATCCTCATCATCCGCCGCATGCTGAGGCTGGACTTCTGATGCCCGCGCTCGCGCCTTTCCTGCTCTTCGCGCTGGCGGCGGGCAGTCTGGTCGTCGTCGTCTACGGCGTGCGGATGCTCGATGCCGACGCCCGCCTGCGCCAGCGGGTGGACGGACGCGCGGGGCTGCCCGGCGGCGCCTCCGCCGCGCTGCGTTTCCCCTTGCCGCGTCTGTTCGTGGTGCGTGGTCGCGACCGCGAGGAAGTCGAACAGAAGCTGCGCAAGGCCGGTTACTTCGAACCCGGCGCGCTGGAGGCTTTCGCCTGGCTGCGCCTCGCCGCGACCGTTCTTGTGGCACTCGCCTCGATGCTGACCTGCTTCGCGCTGAATGGCAATCCGCTGCGCCCGATGTTCCCGACGCTGGCGCTCTCCGGCCTGACCTACATCGGCGCCAAATACGCCTTGCGCATGCGCGCCGCCTCGCGCGAGCGGATCCTGACGGCCGAATTCCCGTTCCTGCTCGATCTCATGCTGATGATGCTGGAAAGCGGCGTCTCGCTCGATCAGTGCTTCCGGGGTATCGCCCGCGAGGAGCGCGTGGCCGTGCCGAACCACGCCCGGCTGGTGGCCATGCTGGTCGAGGATCTCGATCGCGGACAGGACTACCAACTCGCCTTCGACCGCTGGGCCTCGCGCGTCGCGGTCACCGGTTCGCGGGAACTGGCCACGGTGTTCCGCCAATCGCTGTTCCACGGGATGGAGCTGGTTCCGGCCCTGCGCGAATTCGTGCGGGAGTTTTCCCAGCGCCGCGTCGCCCGCGCCCGGGAGGCGATCGGCGCGATCACCGTGCGCATGGTGATCCTGATGCTCGTGTTCTTCATGCCGGCGCTGTTCATCGTGCTCGCAGGCCCGCCGGTCGCCGCCATTCTCGACACTTTGGGGAGCGTCAAGGGATGACCGATCGCCGCCTGTTTCCCGCTTTTCTCGCCGCTTTCGCACTGGTCGGGGGCGTCGCAGTGTCGCCCCCGCTGGCGGGCCGGGCCATCGCTGCGGAAGCCTCCGGCGCGGAAAGCTCCGGTTCGACCCGCCAGCTCTATCTCGTGCTGATCCAGCAGGCGCGCAAGGACGGCCGCCAGCGCGCCGCGCTCGCCTTCCTCGACGATTTCGACCGGCAATATCCCGGAGACCGGGAATCGCGGTTCCTGAGGATCAACTGCCTGCTCGATCTCGGCCAGACCGACCGGGCCGAGGCCGCTCTGGCGCAGGTTTCCGCCTCGGACCGCAGCGCGGAGGCTTTCTCGGTGCGCGGCCATGTCCTTGCGGCGCAGGGAAACTGGCTGGCGGCATCGGAGCAGTACCGAGCGGCCCAGCGCGTCAGTCCGGCCGATGCGCTGGCCAGCAATGCGCTCGGCTATGCGCTGCTGCGCGGCGGCGAAACGGCACAGGCGGTGGAAGCGCTCAAGGCCGCACGCGATCTGGCGCCGGGCAACGAAGTCGTGCGCAACAACCTCGCGCTGGCGCTGACCATCGCCGGACGGCGCGGCGAGGCTGACGCCTTGCTGGCGAGTGTCCGCGACGCCTCGGCCAGGGCGGCGCTGCGCGCGCAAGTCGCCGACCAGGCCGCCCAGCTCCTCGCGCCGCCTGCAACCGCCTCTCGGGAGAACTGATATGGCGCGGCGTCGCAATCGCTTGAAACTGCGTCCGCTCCGGCAACTGGGCGGCGACGAGAGCGGGGTCATCGCGCCGATGGTGGCCGTGCTCGGCGTCTCGCTGCTTGGTGCCGCCGGACTCGCGCTCGACGTGGGCCTCTACTATCAGGGCAACCGCGATCTGCGCGCGGCGACCGAAGCGGCGGCACTGGCCGCGGCGATGGATCCCTACAACGCGAAAACCCGCGCCGAGGACTACCTGAAGCGCAACGGCTATGACGCCGCCGTACTAAAGACGGTAGAGACCGGCCGCTACTGCGCCGACGTCAACACCGCCGCAGGCCAGCGCTTCGACCCGACAATGGCGCGCTGCCCCGGCAACGGCCTGCGCAACGCCGTGCGCCTGACCACCGACAAGCCCAGCCGCCGTTTCCTGACCGGCATTCTCGGCGATGCCAGCCTGATCCCCGATCTCGGCGCCACGGCTTCCGCGGCGCGGATCGACGAGGCGGGCGTCAGCGTGACTTCCGATGTCCTGACCAAGGTCGTTTCGCCGCTGCTCGATCCGGTCACCGAGCCGCTGGTCAGCGTGGTGAACAATCTGCTGGGTTCGCTCTTGGGCATTCCGATCGCGCTCGGCCGGAACGATGTCCGCAACCTGATGAAGGGCAATGTCGATGCGGGCGATTTCTTCGACAATCTGGCCGACAGGGAAGGCTTCAAGGGGACTTACGGCGAACTGGTGAGCCAGTCGCACAAGCTGAAGGATGTGGCCGAGGCCGCCGCAGACGCTGCCGAGACACCCGAAACCGCCGCCGCCCTGCGCGAGTTCTCGCGGCAACTCGGCACCAGCGGTTACAGCGTGCCGTTCAAGGGCCTCTACAGCCTGGGCGTCTGGCAGAACATGCCGGTGGGCGAGGCTGACGAGAAGCCGGGGCTGCGGGCGGGCATGAACGCCTACTCACTCGTTACCTACGCGGTCCAGTCGGGGCCGACCGCCATCGATTTGTCCAAGGCGGTGGGGCTGCTGGCGACCGGCAGTACGGTCAAGATCGGTCTGGTTTCCAGCGGTCTGGGCGACCGACCGCGCTTCGCCTTCGGGCCGGTCGGGGAAGCCAAGGTCGGCACGTCGGCCTTGCGGATCGGAATCCTGATTGATCTGCCCGTCAATGTGATCGGCATAGCTTCGGTGAATGTACACCTGCCGGTGATTGTCGATGTAGGCGCCGCACAGGCCGAAGTCAGCGCGATAAACTGTACTGGCTCTACCGAGCAGGCACGCGATACGACCGTTGCCGTTCGTGTGAAATCGGGCACCGTCAATGCCTATATCGGCGACACACCCGGCCTTGACCCTATGGCGAAATCGCTGCCGGTGATGGGGGCGAGCGACATTCAACAGGCGAAAATCGCGAGTGTGCAACTGCTGGGCGGCTTGGTTTCGGCCGATGTGAAAGGCAAGGCCGTCGTTCAGCCGGTCACGGGAACCGGCGCCAGCGAAGAGGCCATGACGTTCGGTACGGGAGCGGAGGGCGCGACCACGCCGGCGACCCCGCAGACGATCGGCAATTCCGTGCAGCTCGGCCAGACTTTGAGCAGTGTTACTGCAAGCCTGCTTGGGTCCAACGGCCTCGACGTGGAGGTGAAGCTCCTCGGGACCTGTCTGATCGCCTGCGACCTTCTCAAGTCCACCGGACTGGCAACCGTGACCGGCACGGTGCTGCCCGCCGTCGTGGGGCCGGTCACGAATGTACTCGCCAACACGGTCGATCCATTGGTGACGAATCTGCTGGCGGCGCTCGGCGTCCAGGTTGGCAGCGCCACAGTGCTGACGACCGGCGCGCGGTGCGGGGTGCCTGTCCTGATTTAGTTTTTGTGAAGACCGTCTCCGGGGACCTCCAACCGGTTACGGAAATTTAATCGGAGGAAATGGGGAGTATTGAGTCATGATTACCATTCGTAAGCTTTTTACGCGTCTTCTTGGCGATAAGCGTGGTCTTACGGCTGTAGAATACGCGGTGTTGGGAGCAATTGTTGTAGGAGCCATTGGTGGTGTTGGGAGCACATTCGGCGAAGATCTCCAAGGTGCTTTCAATAGCTTGATTAAGACGCCTTGATCTTCAGATGGAAGAGATGATGCGTAACGCACTCAACAAATTATCTCTGTTGAAATGCAAGCGCGGTTTGGCGGCGCTGGAGTTTGTCATTCTGGCTCCGGCGCTGCTGGCCCTGGCCTTCGGGATCATCATCTACTCGATCTATTTCAGCGCGCTGATCGGCGTGCGGCAGGCGGCGGCCGAAGGCGCGCGGGCCGCCGTCGCCGGGCTTTCCACCAGCGAGCGGATCGAACTGGCGGAAACGCGGGCGAAAGAGGTTGTCGCGGGCTATGGCGGCATCCTTGGCGGCGGTACAACCCCGGTAGTAACCGCTTCGTCCGATGGCGTGGGTGTGTTCAAGGTAAAAGTCAGTTATGACATGGGCGGCAGTCCAATAATGAAATATGGGAAATTCGTTCCCCTGCCGTCGCCGGACTTGGAAGCAAGTGTGGTCGTAACCAATGGGGGATACTGAATGGCTGGTCTGAGTTATTTCAACTTGGCCATGATGATCGTTCTTCTCCTTCCGGCGGTCATATTGCCGTGGGAAGGACGTCGTCCACCCGACCTTCTCTATGTCGCGATCGCTGTCGGCGGTCTGGCTTTTGCGGCCTTGGGCGGCGGGATCGTTGCGCTCGGCTGGTCGGTTGCGGCCGGGCTGGGGTGCCTGGCCCTCGTCGCCGGTGGGGTCACGGGCCTGCGCACGGTTACCGGCCTGCAACTCCTGACCGGCAGCCAGATAAAGCTTATGGTCTCCGGGGCGACATGGCTCGGACCGTTCGGTGCGCTGGCCATGATCTCGATCACGGCCCTGACCCTGCTTCTCGTGGCAACGGTCCGACAGTTCCGCCCGATCGCACGCCGCCCTGATTCGGGGGCGATCGTGGCCGTCGCCATCTTTTGCGTGGGGCTGCAACAGGTCCTGCCCGGAAACTAGCGCGTAAGTCGAGAATCTGAGGAAACCTCCGGAAGAGACGAGGTCGATTGCTGATGAATGTGATGAACCCCAGTTGGCGTTCGCGTCTCGGCGCGATCCTGAACACCGGCGTGAACCCGGGCCAGCCTCATGGCGATGCAGGCTGCGATGCGGCCATGGACGACACTACGCCGCCCGAACCGGTCCTCATCGTCGATGATGATGAGGACTTCGCCAGCGAATGCGCCTTCAGCCTGAACCTCATGGGCTACGAACCGCTCGTGGCGACGAGCGTCGAGGAAGCCATGGCGCTGTTCGAGGTCAACGAGATCTCGATCGCCATCGTCGATTACAACATGCCCGGCCAGGACGGGATCACGCTGATCCACACGCTGGGCCAGAGCGCCGAGGCGCGCGGGCTGCGGCTCCAGTTCATCATGGCCACCGGCTATGCCAGCAAGGACGTGGCCATCGACGCGATGCGGGCTTCGGCCGTGGATTTCCTTGAAAAGCCGATTGGGCAGTCCGATCTCCGGCAGGCCCTGCAGCGCATCAAGGGGTTGCGGCAGACGCCCGACGCGCGCGAATCCCTCCTCGGAAAGATGTCCAGCCTCAGCAGCGAACTGCAGCGCCTTGCCATGTTGATGGACGATCCCGCCGCACAGCCAAAGTTCCGCGCGGGCGATCTCGATGCCGAACCTGAAGCGATCGTTCGGGCGCCGTTGTCCGAAATTCCCGCAATTCCCGAGGCTGGGCAACTGACCTGCTATATCCGCGAACTCCTGCGCAAGGAGATGAAGCGGCGCGAGATCGGCGGCGGGGAACTGTTCGGCGATCCGGCCTGGGAGATGCTGCTCGATCTCCTGCTCGCCAAGATCGAAGGGCGGCGGGTTTCGGTATCCAGTGCCTGCATCGCCTCCGGCGCGCCGATGAGCACGGCGTTGCGGCTGGTACGGCGACTCGTGGGCGAGAATGTCCTGTGCCGTCTTCCGGACGAGCATGACCGGCGGCGTCACTTCCTGGTCATCAATCCGAAGTTCGAAGGACCCTTGCTCGATTATCTGACCGAGCAATTGCGGCAGGGCGGGAATTCAGGCGGAAAACCGGGCGGAAAGTGAGCGCCCCGCGCTTCGATTGAACGCTTTGTTTACATACGGCGGTTAACCAAGCGTCATCCTTCCCGACGTGAACCGACGATGACCATAGATCCCCGCACAATGCTGTTCATGACGAATGCCGTCGCCTTCGTGGCTTCGGCATTCCTGCTGTTCGAATGGCACCTGCTGCGCGAACGGTCGCTGGCCTATTGGAGCGCGGGATTTTCCGCGATCGTGCTGGGTTGCGCGATCACGCCGCTGCGCGAGGAGGGATACTTCATCGTCGGCGTGTGGATGGCCAACGGTTTGCTGGTCACGGCGCATATCGCTTTCCTGTTCGGTACCGCCTGTTTTGTAGGCCGCAAGGTTTCTCCCGCATGGAGCGCGGCCCTGGCGGCCTGGACACTGATGCTGGCCGTGCCGGATGGTGGATCGCGCACGCAGATTCTCTCGATGATGAACGCGCTGCTGGTCGCGGTGCTGTCCCTGAAATCCGCCCATTTGCTGGGCGGGTTCCGGCAGCGTCGCAATCCCGATTCGGCGCTGCTGGCTTTCGCCTTTGCCGCACATGGCGGCTTCTATCTGATCAAGACGCTTACCGCCTTCCTGCCCGGCGCCTTCGTCAATCTTTCGCACTATACCGGCATCATGATCTCGGTTTCGCTGTTCGAGGGGATCATGATGGAAGTGGCCCTGGCGCTGTCCATCGTCGGGGCGCTGCGGCGGCGACGAGAGCGCAGTATCGTCCGGCTGGCCGAGCAGGATCCGCTGACGGGCCTGCTCAACCGCCGGGGCTTCGATGCGCGTGCGGACGTCGTGGCGGCCGACGAGCGCGGAGCGGTGGCGCTGCTTCTGCTGGATATCGACCATTTCAAGTCGATCAATGACGGCTATGGCCATCCCGAAGGCGATCGGCTGCTGGTGGCCCTCGGCGTCTTCCTGAACTCGACCCTGCCGGCACGGGCCATTTCGGCGCGGCTGGGCGGGGACGAATTCGCCATCTTCCTGCCCGATACCGATGCCTTTGCGGCGCTGACTCTGGCCAAGGCCCTGTGCCGGGGCTTCGCACGCGTCGGCGGCGGCCGCGGCAATGGCGGAACCTTGAGCATCGGTTGCGCGACTCATGCGGCGGGACCGATCGATCTCGAAGTCCTGGCTGCCGTAGCCGATCGCGCGCTCTATGACGCCAAACGGCAGGGGCGCAATCGGTCGAGTCATCGTGAAGTCGGGCGCGAGGCTTTGAATCTGCCTCCGCAGCAAGAGGCAGAATCGCCGTCCTGCGCGGTCTTTCCGTTGGTATCCGCAGGGGCGGATGGAGAAAAGACACGCGAGGCGATACCGGGGCGTTAAGCCCCCTGCTGAAAATTCATTCGATTGCAGTCGCGCCTATGTCGAAACGGCCTCTCGATTGAACGCGAATACGCAAAGGTCGCTTGAGAAAAGTTTACGAAAACAATACCTGAACGACATAGGCTATCGCTTTGGACCGGGGGGGACAAACTTGCGATCGAGCTACCGTGAATTGCGAAGTCGGGAATTCCAGGACACGGCAAAGCCGTTCGGCGCGAAAAGCCAGGTTTTTCGGCTGCGCGATCTCGTGCCTGCGGCCCTCCTGCTCGCTTGCGGACTCATAGCGCTTTCGGTCGCTTCGCTCTGGAGCGAAGCAAACGAGGACAAGTTCGTGGTGGTGGCACCGCCGGGCTGGTCGCTGGGCCGCACCATCGCTCTCGTCCGTTCCGGGGATGGCCGCCTGGTTCGCACCGGAAACTTCGCCAACGTCGTCTTCGCATCCTCCAGCGATCCGCATTTCGCGGCCCACTTGCGCGCCGCCGGTGCCTGGCTGGTCGAATCCGTGCCGCTGGCGCCGGGTTGCTCCGCTTCGAAAGATTCTGAACAGTGAACGTCGTGCTCGACAGATTGCGCAAGCAGTTCGGCCATCTTCTGGTCCCGCTGCTCTGGGGGCATGTCCTGATCCAGGCGGTGGCGGCCCAGGCCATGGGGCTTTCGGCGCTGAAGGCGGGGCTGGCCGCGGCCGCCGTGGCCGGGGCCTATCATCTGACCTGGCGACGCTTCGGCACGGCCCCGGCCACGCGCTATCTGTCGGCAGTGGCGCTGATGGCGGAGCCTGCCATGCTGCTGTTCCTGCTGCGCGGGCATCCGTGGCAGATGGACATGCACATGTACTTCTTCGCGATGCTGGCGCTGACGATCGCCTGGCTGGACCGGACCGCGATCCTCGTCGCCGCCACCGCCATCGCCGCGCATCACCTGCTGTTGCTGTACCTGCTGCCTTACGCGGTGTTTCCCGGCGCGGGCAATCTGGAGCGGGTGCTGCTCCATGCCACGATCGTCGCTTTCCAGACCGGGGTGCTGGTCTGGCTGAGCAATATGCTGCTGGCCAGTTTCGAGCGCAGCGCGCGGATGAGCGAGGAGATCGTCGCCAAGAACGCCGCGCTGGAGCAACGCACGCGCGAAGCTGAGGAGGCGACGCGGGCGAAGAGCATGTTCCTGGCCAATATGAGCCACGAGATCCGCACGCCGATGAACGCGATCCTGGGGTTCTGTCACCTCGTCTCGCGCACCGATCTCGATGAGCGCCAGCGCGGTTATGTCGAGCGGATCGGCAGTGCGGGCACTTCGCTGCTGCGCCTCATCAACGACATTCTCGACTATTCGAAGAACGAGGCGGGCAAGCTCACGCTCGAAGCACGGCCATTCGATCTGCGCGCGGCGGTGGCCGGGCAGGTCCAGCTGCTTTCGGTCGAAGCGGCGGCCAAGGGCGTCCGGATCGTCTCGCATATCGACCATGCGCTTCCCGCCGCCGTGGTCGGGGACGAACTGCGGTTTTCGCAAGTCGTGCTCAACCTGCTCAGCAATGCGGTGAAGTTCTCCGATCGCGGGGCGGTGACGGTTGCCGTGGACCTTGTCGTCGCCGGGGACGGCATGGTGGAGATCGCGATTGCGGTACGCGACCACGGCATCGGCATGACCGCCGAGCAACAGGCCGGGCTGTTCCGCTCTTTCACGCAAGGGGACAATTCCACCACCCGGCGCTTCGGCGGCACCGGCCTGGGGCTGGCGATCTGCCGTCAGATCGTCGAGCAGATGGGTGGGGAAATCCGCGTGGAAAGCGCTAGGGGCAAGGGCAGCACTTTCACATGCGGTATGCATTTCACCGCGATCCGGGAGGGCGGACCGGAAGCGATGCCCGCGCCGCATATCCAGGCGCTGCGGGTTCTCGCCGCCGACGACAACGCGGCAGCGCGCCAGCTCGTCGAGGAAATCTTCGCAGGCTGGAACATGGCGGTGGACCTGGTCTCCTCGGGTGACGAGGCCGTGTCGGCATTCGGCGGCGCGGCGGGGCGTGACGAGACTTACGATCTCGTCCTGCTCGACTGGAAGATGCCGGGAATGGATGGCATGGAGGCGGTGCGCGAACTGCGCCGCATGCAGCACGGCGCACCCTCGCCGGTGACGCTGATCGTCACCGCCTATGCGGTCGATGAAATGGCGGCGGAGGCCGGTGCGGCGGGCGTATCTGCTTTCCTCACCAAGCCGATCGAGCCGCACGTCCTGCTGGAAACGATCACCTCCCTGTTCGCCGAGGCGCAGGCGGATGCCACGCCGTCTCTGCCCCCGTCCGCGCCCCTGCCCACGGAGGAAGGCCGCGTCGATCCGGCACTGCGTGGATTGCACGTCCTGCTGGTCGAGGACAACGAGATCAACCGCGAGATCGCCACGGAACTGCTCACCCACGCCGGACTCGTCGTCGATTGTGCGGAGAACGGGCGGGTCGCCTGCGACAAGGTGGCCTTGAACGGGCGTGGCTATGCCGCCGTCCTCATGGACGTCCAGATGCCGGAGATGGACGGGATCGAGGCGACCGCGATCATCCGCCGGACCTGGCCTGCCGAGGAGCTGCCGGTGATCGCGATCACCGCGCATGCCTTCGCGGCGGAGCAGCAGCGATGCCTCGAAGTCGGAATGAACGACCACGTTTCCAAGCCGGTCGATCCGGAGCAGTTGATCCGGACGCTCAATCGCTGGCTCAAACCGGGGCGGGAGGGCATCATGGCGGATCGTGAAGCGACCTCTCCATCCGCCATCGAGCCGGTGCTGCCGGATGGCCAACTGCCGGATCGCCTCGGCCCCTTCGATGTCGCCGCCGCGCTTAGGCGAGTGAACGGCAAGGCGCCGCTGCTGCGCAAGCTCATCATCAGCTTTGCCCGCACTTATGCCTCTGCCGCGCAGGATATCCGCGTGCGCCTCGCCGCCGGGGAGATCGCCGAGGCCCGGCGGCTGGCACACAGCCTCAAGGGCGTGGCGGGTTCTCTGGAGCTTCACGAGTTGCAGGCCAGTGCCGGTGAGGTCGAAGCGTGCCTGGCACAGGAAGATACGGGCCAGTTGGAGGCAGGACTTTCCGCGCTCGAATTGGCGCTGGCTGCCGCCGCCGCGGCCGCGCGGAGCCTTGCCGAAGTGCCGGAGATCGAGCCGGAAATGCCGAGGGCGGATGCCGATGGCGGGGCGAGCGTCGAGGAGGCGCGGGAAGCGCTGCGGGGCTTGCTCCTGCGGCGGAGTCTCGGCGCGCGCGGCGCTTTTGACCGGATGGCGCGGAGCATGGGCCTCACCGAGTCCGAACATGCCGCGCATCCGCTTTATGAGGCTCTGCAAAGGCTCGATTACGCGCGTGCGCTCGTGCTGCTCGACGAGCTGC
>PJTY01000198.1_pt1 | contig 41105 bp, 33 predicted proteins | sample 1512121 | NCBI WGS metagenome assembly PJTY01 (sample SAMN08177680, study PRJNA422409) | Soil metagenome, whole genome shotgun sequencing project. | isolation source: Soil enriched (2) on filter paper: alkali lignin treatment | place: USA: Madison | collected 2015-01-15 | reverse complement strand
TTGTTGGCTGCCGGGGCAGCAGATGTGGCCGCCGTCACGGGGCCGAGCGCAGGCGGCGTTTCGCCGAGCAGGTACTGGGTGAAGTAGTCGCGCAGCTTCTTCCAGAAGAAGGGGCGATAGACGTTATGCGTGGCGTTGGGCACGACCACCATGTCGACGTCGCGGCCGGCATCGATCAGGGCCTTGGCAAGGCGGAAGCTCTCGGTGACGGGCACGTTGTCGTCGATATCGCCGTGGACCAGCAGCAGGTGTCCCTTGAGCTGGCCTGCGACGGACATGTTGGAATTGCGCTCCCAGGTTGCCTCGTCGGCATGGCCCATCGAGACTTCCGGCCACCAGGTCTTGTCCAGTCGGAGGTCATGGTTGCCTGAGGACGAGACGCCGACCTTGAAGAAGTCCGGACGGCGCAGGACGAAGCGCGCGGTGTCGTAGCCGCCAGCCGAGCCGCCGAACACGCCGACGCGGCTGACGTCCATGTAGGGGTACCGGGCGGACATCTGCCGGATCAGCGCGATGTGATCGTCCAGCCCCACTTCGCCGAGGTTCTGGAAGGCGGGGAGGCGGAACTTCTGGCCGCGACGCGAGGTGCCGGTGCCGTCGATCATCACGACGATCGCGCCGACCTGCGCGACGCTGTTGCCGGAGACACGGCGGGCATCGCTCCAGGTGGCGGGAACGTCGGTAGTCGTGGGGCCAGTATAGACGTTGTCGATCACCGGATAGCGGCGCTTCGGATCGAAGTGCGCCGGACGGTAGATCATGCCGTAGATCGGCGTCTTGCCGTCCGCCGCCAGGCCCTGGAACGGCTCGGGCGCGGTGTAGCCGGTGGCGAGCAGGCGGCTGTCGTCGGCCTTGGCCAATTCCTTGACGATGCGCCCGGTCGCGCCGTCGCGCAGCACTGCGCGGGTGGGCGAGGTCGGGCTGGACATCTGGTCGACGATCCATTTGCCGTCGGGCGAGACCGCGGCGTTGTGGTCGAGCGGTTCCGGTGTCAGTTCGGTGAGCGCGCTGCCTTTGGCGGGAACGCGGTAGAGCGCGCGCCAGTAGGGATTGCGTGCCGCCTCGCGCCCGACGCCGGTGACGACCAGCGAGGACTTGTCCTCGGCCACGTTGTCGACGGTAAGGACTTCCCATTCGCCGGTGGTCAGTGGCTTGCCGCCGTCGGGATCGTCGGCCGTAACGAGATAGAGCTGCGCCCAGCCGGTCCGCTCGGAGATCGAGAGTTCGCCGCCCAGTTCGGGCGAGGGGAAGATCATGCTCGACGTGACGGTGACGACCGGCTTCACCGCCTCATGCGCGATGATCTTCGCTGCGCCGGTCGCAGGATCGGCGAGGTAGACGGCCTGCTGCTTGTAGCCACGCTCGGTCCAGAGCATGCGGATCTTCCCGTCCAGCCAGCCCATGTCGGGCGGCGAGGGATAGAGGATGGATTCCGAAGGCACCTGGATCGGCACGATCCGGGCCTTGCCCTCCTTCATCGCCTCCCTGACGTCGATCACCAGGCGGGTCGCCTGCGGCAGCTTCTCGGCGCCTGCCAGCGGGTAGATATAGCTGAAGCTGCGCGGATAGAGGCTGCCCGGCGGGTTCTGCTGGGTGATCGAGAGCTTCTTCACCTCGCGCGTGTCGAGGCGCCAGGTCAGCAGATAGCGCCCGTCCGGCGACCACTGCGCCGATACCGGCATGGCCGGTTCCTCGGTGCCTTCGCGCAGGATATCCGAAAGCTGCGGGATGGAGCGTCCATAGGGCTGCTCGCGCGTGCCGTCGGTAGTGAGTGCCGTTTCGCGGCCCGACGCCACGTCTACGGCGAAGAGATTGAAGTCGCGCGCGACGATCTTCGTCTTGCCATCGGGCGAGGGGAGGTCGAGTTCCTGGTGGTCGGCTTCCTCGACCTGCACGGCCTTGCCCGCCGCATCCATGGTCCAGAGCGCGCCGTCGAAAGCGTGGAAGCGGACTTCGTTCTTCGCCGGATCGTATTCCACTTCTGCAAGATGCGCATCGTCGAGCATGACCGGCGCGCCCTTGGCGGCGGTCAGTCCGGCAAGCAGTGCCGAGGTCGTCGTGACCTGCCGGGTCTGCTGCGTGCCGAGATCGAGGAACTGGTAGCGCTGGTCGAGGCGATTGCCGGTGCGATAGAACAATCCGCCTTCCACGAAGCGTGGGGCGATGTCGGCATTGTCGATGAGATCGCCGAGTGCACTGCCGAGATAGCTGTCGGCCGCGGCATAGCGCTGGTCGATGCTGGGCTGCGCGGTGACGGTGCGGGGAGCGATTTCGCGCGCGAACACGGCGGATGGCAGTGCCGTTGCCGTGACGGCCCAGGTGAGTGCGAGCAGGCTGATGGATTTCGACAGGGAGATATGCGAAGCGCTCACGGCTGCGGTCCATCAGTTGTTTGGGAGAACAATCTTGTCATGACGCGCACCGGCGTTATCGTCAAGAAGAATATACGATATATGATCTGCGCTTTTCTGGGCTAGCCAGAGCGTTATTCTTGTTACAGACCAGACGCGATGACGAAAGAGAGCACAATGGCCGTAAACGGATCGGGTGAAGGTTCTGAAATGCTGCCCCTGATGAGTGGGCGCCTGCACCACGCGGTGGCGCAGCGGTTGGCGACGCAGATCGTGAGCGGGGAATATCTGGAGGGGCATGTCTTTCCCGCCGAGGTCGAGCATGCGGAAATACTCGGAGTATCTCGCTCGGTCCTGCGCGAGGCGTTCCGGATGCTCACGGCCAAGGGGCTGGTCTCCAGCAGGCCCAAGGCCGGGACGCGGGTGAACGAGCGGCGCAAGTGGAATCTGCTCGATCCCGATGTGCTCGGCTGGCAGATCCAGTGCGGAGCCAGCGACGAGTTCCTGCGCGACTTGTTCGAACTGCGCATGGTCGTCGAACCCCAGGCGGCCGAGATGGCGGCCCTGCGCCGGGATGACGGGCAATTGCTGGACATGGCCAACGCGCTCGACACGATGGAGCGCTATACCCTTACCAGCCCCAAGGGGCGTGCCGCCGATATCCGCTTCCACGAACTCCTGATGGAGGCGACCCGCAACGAGATGTTGCTGGCGCTGTCCAATTCCATCTCCACGGCGATCGCTTCGACCACCGCGATCAAGCATGCCATGCAGGACAGTCCGCCGCGCGATCCGATGCCCGAACATCACGCGCTCTATACGCAGATCGCGGATCGCAACCCGGCGAAGGCGCGAAAGGCGATGGTGACGCTGATCGAACTCGCCCATGCTGATACCCAAGTCGCGCTGCGTCGCTGAGCTTTATGGAGACAATGTTACAAAGAAGGGATTGACTTCGGGGACCTGACTTCTATCAATACCGTATACGATATTCGATAGGAGTTATTGGAATGCAGGCCAATCGGCGCGAATGGATGGCTGGCGTGGCGGCGCTTGCCATTTGCTCTGTCCCCCTCAAGGGCTTCGCCGCCGTCATTGCGCCCAAGCTGCCGATCAAGGCGAAGCCGCTGCCGCTGACCGACGTGCGCCTTGCGCCGTCGGACTACGCGACCGCGGTGGAAGTCAATGTCGACTACCTGATGTCGCTCAGTCCTGATCGCTTCCTGCATAACTTCCGCAAGTACGCGGGTCTCGAACCCAAGGCGCCGATCTACGGCGGCTGGGAATCCGACACGATCGCCGGCCATACGCTCGGCCACTACATGACCGCGCTGGTGCTGGCCTGGCAGCAGACCGGCAATCCCGAATGCCGCCGCCGCGCCGACTACATCGTCGATCAGCTGGCAGAGTGCCAGGCGCAGCGCACCGACGGCTACATCGGCGCCCTCGGCCGCAAGACCAAGGACGGCAAGGTCGTCGACGGGCAGGAGATCTTCCCCGAAGTCATGCGCGGCGAGATCAAGTCGGGCGGGTTTGACCTCAACGGCTCGTGGTCGCCGCTCTATACCGTGCACAAGTACTTCCAGGGCCTGCTCGACATCAATGCCGCCTGGGGCAATGCCAAGGCGCTTCAGGTCGTCATCGGCCTCGGCGGCTATTTCGAGAAGGTCTTCGCCGCGCTCGATGACAAGCAGATGCAGGAACTCCTGGGCTGCGAATATGGCGGCCTCAACGAGAGCTATGCCGATCTCTATGCCCAGACCGGCGACCTCCGCTGGCTGAAGGTGGCCGAGCGCATCTACGACAGGAAGGTGCTTGACCCGCTGGTCGCGCAGGAAGACAAGCTCAGCAACTTCCACGCCAATACCCAGGTGCCCAAGCTGATCGGCCTGGCGCGCATTCACGAGCTGACCGGCAAGGACGAGCCGGGCCGTGCAGCCCGCTTCTTCTGGGAGCGCGTGACCCAGCACCACAGCTACGTGATCGGCGGCAATGCCGACCGCGAATACTTCTTCGAGCCGGACACCGTGGCGCTGCACCTCACGGAATCCACCTGCGAGCATTGCAACACCTACAACATGCTCAAGCTGACCCGTCAGCTTTATTCGTGGCAGCCGGACGGCGCGCTGTTCGACTATTACGAGCGTGCCCACCTCAACCACGTCATGTCGGCGCAGAACCCGGAAACCGGGGGCTTCACGTACATGACCCCGATGATGAGCGGCGCCCCGCGCGGCTATTCGGGGCCCGGCGAGGAAGCCTTCTGGTGCTGCGTCGGCTCGGGCATGGAGAGCCATTCGAAGCACGGCGATTCCATCTTCTGGGAAGGCGACGATACGCTCTTCGTCAATCTCTACATCCCTTCGACCGGGCAGTGGAAGGCCAAGGGCGCGGCCTTCACCATCGCCACCGAATATCCCTTCAAGTCGGACGTGAAGATCACGCTGGACGCGGTGAAGCAGGGCAAGTTCGCCGTGGCGCTGCGTATTCCGGGCTGGTCGAACGGCAAGGCGACCATCACCGTCAACGGCGCTGCGGTGCCTGCCACGCCGGTCGGCGGCTATGCCGTGATCGACCGCCGCTGGAAGAAGGGCGACGTGATCGCGCTCAACCTGCCGCTCGAACTGCGCCTTGAAACCGCACAGGGTTCGCAGGACGTGGTGGCCGTTGTGCGCGGCCCGATGGTCATGGCGGCAGACCTCGGTCCGGCCGAGATGGAGTTCACCGGCGTCGAACCGGCCATGGTCGGCGACAACCCGCTGGCCGCGTTCAAGCCGATCGTCTCGGACCGCCCGCGCTTCCAGACCACCGGCATCGTGCGCCCCGGCGACCGCATGTTCGTGCCGTTCTATAGCCAGTACGACCGCCGCAGCGCCGTCTACTTCAAGCGCTTCACCGAGAGCGGCTGGAAGAGCGAGGAGGCCGCATTCCTGGCAGAGCAGGCCCGCCAGAAGGACATCGCCGCCCGCTCGATCGACGTCATGCACCTCGGCGAAATGCAGCCCGAACGCGACCACGAACTGACCTCGGAAATCTCCTACCCGGTCTCCTATCGCGGCCGCAACGGACGCGATGCCCGCTCGGGCGGCTACTTCGAGTTCAAGATGAAGGTGAAGTCGGGTCCGCTGCTGCTTCAGGCCAGCTACTGGGGCAGCGAGCGTTCGCGCGTGTTCGATATCCTGATCGACAACGTGAAGATCGCCACCCAGAAGCTCGACAACGATGCCGCCGGCAAGTTCTTCGATGTGGACTATCCGCTGCCCGAGGCTCTCACCAAGGGCAAGAACAGCGTAAAGGTGCGCTTCGTGCCGCATGACCGCAGCTCGGCGGGGCCGGTCTTCGGCGTGCGCCTGTTTACCGAGAAGAAGTGACTGAAAACGTGAGTGAAGACGTTGCCCTGACGATCGCCGAAGCGGACGAACTCGCCCGCACGGTGCTCGAAGCCTGGGGCCTCGCGCCCGACCATGCCGCCGCCGTCGCCCACACCATGGTGTCGGGCGAGCGGGACGGTTGCACCTCGCACGGGCTTTACCGCCTCCTCGTCGCCGCCAATTCGGTCGAGCGCGGGGTGGTGGTGCCGGACGCCGTGCCCGAAGTGAGCGAACCGGCGCAGGCGCTGGTGCGCGTGGACGGCAAGGGCGGCTTCGCCCAGCTTCCCTTCGAGCGCGGCATGCCGCTGTTGGTAGAGAAAGCTCGCAAGTTCGGCATCGCCGCGATGGCGCTTAACAACGTGGTTCACTTCGCCGCGCTCTGGCCCGAGGTCGAGGCACTGGCGGAGCAGGGTCTTGTCGCCTTTGCCTTCACGCCGAGCCATTCCTGGGTGGCGCCTGCTGGCGGCACCAAGCCGGTGTTCGGCACCAACCCGATCGCCTTCGGCTGGCCGCGACCCGATCGGGCGCCTTTCGTGTTCGACTTCGCCACCAGCGCCGTCGCGCGCGGCGAGATCGAACTGCATCGCCGCGCGGGGAAGGAAATCCCGCTCGACTGGGGCTATGACGCCGACGGAAACCCGTCGAGCGATGCCAAGGCCGTGCTCGACGGTGCCATGCGCACGTTCGGCGGCCACAAGGGCTCGGCGCTCGCGGCGATGGTCGAACTCCTGGCCGGACCGCTGATCGGCGACATGACCAGCGCGGAATCGATGGCCGCCGATCAGGATCGCGGCGGTTCGCCCATCGGCGGCGAGTTCATCATCGCCATCGATCCGGCGGGCTTCCTCGGCGCGGGCGTGGAAGAGCACCTGCGCCGTGCAGAGGCCATGTTCGACATGATCGAAGGGCAGGGCGCTCGCCTGCCGGGATCGCGCCGCCTGATCGCGCGCGCGCGCTCCGACAAGGAGGGGCTGCGCATTCCCGCCAAGCTCCACCAGGACATTCTCGAGGTTCTCGAAAGGGGAAATGACGTGAAGAATTCGGTTGGCCGCGCCATGATGCTGGCCGGCGCCGCTCTGGTCGCCACGCCTGCGGTCACGGCTTTCGCCGCGTCCGCCGCGCAGGTCTCCAAGAAGCAGACCGCGGATCAGGCTTTCGAGGCGATCTATACCGCCGAATACGAATGGCGCCAGAAGCAGATCGGTCCCTGCGAGGATACCCCCAAGGACAGCAAGATCGTTCTCCCCGACCTTGGCCCCAAGGCGCAGGCCGATCGTCTCGCCTGCTGGACCAAGGTGGAAGGCCAGCTTGCGGCCCTCGACCAGAAGCAGCTTTCGCCTGCCAACCGCATCAACTTCGCGGTCTACAAGGGGCAGGTCGATGCGCTGCTGGCTTCGCAGCGGTTCAAGGACTACGAAAAGCCCTTCAACGCCGATACCAGCTTCTGGGGCGACCTTGCCGACTGGGCGCGCAATCCGCTCAAGGACAAGGCGGCGGCCGACAACTATCTCGAAATGCTGCGCGAAATCCCGCGCTACTACGATCAGCAGATCGAGAACATGCGCGCAGGCCTCAAGCGCGGCTTCACCGGCCCGCAGGTCACGCTTACCGGGCGCGACAAGGGTATCGAACTGGTGACGCAGGCCAAGTCGGTCGAGGCTTCGCCGTTCTACGAACCCTTCCGCAAGCTGCCCTCGACGATCCCCGCCGCCGATCAGGAGAAGCTGCGTGCCGAGGCTCGCAAGCTCATCACCGAGGGCGTCGTACCCGCGCACGTCAAGCTGCTGGCCTTCATGCGCAGCGAGTACGAAACCGGCGCGCGCAAGACGCTGGCGGCGTACGACCTGCCGGACGGCAAGGCCTACTATCAGTCGAAGATCGCCGAGTTCGTCACCCTCGACAAGACGCCCGAGCAGATCCACCAGATCGGCCTTAGCGAAATGGCGCGCATCCGTTCGCAGATGAACGAGGTGATGCAGCAGGTCGAGTTCAAGGGCGACCTCAAGGCCTTCCTGCACTTCCTGCGCACCGATCCGCAGTTCTATCCCAAGACCCCGAACGAGCTGCTCTACCGCGCGGCCTGGATCGCCAAGCAGTTCGACGGCAAGGCGGACCAGTTCTTCGGTCACATGCCGCGCAGCCGCTTCGCCATCAAGCCGGTGCCGGACGACATCGCGCCGTTCTATACCGGCGGTCGCGGCGGTCCGGGCATCTATCTGGTCAACACTTACGACCTGCCGAGCCGTCCGTTCTATTCGCAGATCGCGCTGACCCTGCACGAATCCGCGCCCGGCCACGCGATGCAGATGCCGCTGGCGATGGAGAACAAGGACTTGCCCGCCTTCCGCCGCGACACCTACCTTTCGGCCTATGGCGAAGGCTGGGCGCTCTATTGCGAGGCGCTGGGCGAGGACATGGGCATGTACGAAACGCCCTACGACCGCTTCGGGATGCTGAGCTACCAGGCCTGGCGCGCCTCGCGCCTCGTCGTCGATACCGGCATCCACGCGATGGGCTGGAGCCGCGAACAGGCGCAGCAGTACTTCCGCGACAACACCGCGCTCTCGGACCACGAGATCGAGACCGAAGTCGATCGCTACATCTCCTGGCCGGGGCAGGCGCTGTCCTACTACATGGGCCAGCTGGCCTTCGTTGATGGGCGCAAGAAGGCGGAGGCCGCGCTAGGCCCCAAGTTCAACATCCGCGCCTTCCACGATGCGGTGCTCGAACTGGGCGGCGTGCCGCTGACAGTGCTCGACCAGCGGGTCGATCAGCTCATCAAGGATGGCGGCAAGGGGCCATACCCCGATGAGGAATAAGCTTGCAGTGATCCTGGTGGCCGGCGCATTGGCGTCGGCCGCCTCGGCGCAGCAGTCCGCTGCTCCGGCCGGACGGGACATCACCGTGCCGGGCAACCCGATCCTTGCGGACGGCGCCTATTACTCGGCCGACCCCGCGCCGTTCGTCGCCGACGGGCAGTTCTGGATCCTGACCGGGCACGATATGGCCGCGCCCGACGTCAACGACTTCATCATGCCCGACTGGCAACTGCTGAGGACCGACGATCCCACGCCCGGTTCGAACGGGGCGAAGTGGACGCACTATCCCGCATTCCTCAAGCCCGAGAACGTCTTCACCTGGGCGGAACCGGCAAGGGCCTATGCCGGACAGATCATCCAGGGGCCGGACAAGCGTTTCTATCTCTACGCCCCGGTGATGGAGAAGAACAGCGACGCCAAGGACCGTTTCGCCATCGGCGTCGCCGTGGCGGATAGCCCGGTCGGCCCGTGGCGCGACGCGCACCCCTCGGGGCCGATCGTTTCGCAGAAAGTGCCGGTCGCCAACGACATCCAGAACATCGACCCGACGATCCTGATCGACGACGATGGCCGGGTCTACCTGTACTGGGGCACGTTCGGCCAGATGCGCGGCATGGAACTGGCGCGCGACATGATCACGCCCAAAGGGCCGGAACAGACCATCACCGGCCTTACCGGATTCTTCGAAGCGCCATGGATCATGAAGCGCAAGGGCACGTATTACATGCTCTATGCGGGTAACAAGGCAGGTCCGACCTCGGACTGCACGCCTGCCGTCTATCATGCCTGCATCGCCTACGGCACCGCGCCTTCGCCGATGGGGCCGTGGACCTACCAGGGCGTGGCGCTGAAACCTGTATCGTCCACCACCTCGCATCCGGGCGCGGTCGAGTTCAAGGGCCAGTGGTACATGGTCTATCACACGGCGGACGCGAAAGGCGGCGGCCACTTCCGCCGCAGCGTCGCGGTCGACCGGATGCAGTGGGACGACAGCGTCAGTCCCGCGCGCATCCGCACGGTCGTGCCTACGCGCCGCCCGCAGCCGCCGCTCCCGCCCAGCCGCAACATCGCGCGCTCGGCCTGGGCTACGGCCTCGAACGACCCGGTGCCGGTCCAGTTCTGGATCAAGGCGCTCAACAACGGGGTAGTAAAGGACGCTCCGCTTCCGCCCGACATGTGGGGAAGCTGGTCGCCGAACAACCCGCCGCGCCAGTGGATCGAGTACCGCTGGGACAAGCCGGTGACGATCGACGGTTCGCGCATACGCTTCTGGAACGACCAACCCGCCGGCTCGGGCGTAGGCGTCGCGCCCCCGGCGAAGTGGCATCTGGAATACTGGGCCGCGAAGGGATGGAAGCCGGTGCCGGGCGCGAGCGGCTACGGCACCGGAACCGATGCCTTCCAGCAAGTGACCTTCCCGAAAATCACCACGCGCTGTTTGCGCGCGGTGATGGAGGCATCGACCGACGGCAAGACCCACGCAGCGCTTGCCGCGCAAGAGTGGGAAGTGCTGGCGCCGACCAGCGCGCAATCGGTTGATCGCGGCGATCTACCAGCTCCGAGAGCCTGCGGGTAACCTCACCTAACTACAGTTTCGCACAACGATCAGGGGCGCAGGTCATCAACCTGCGCCCCTAAACGCATGTGCTTTTCGGATATTTCAAGAAGCAGGATTACTCAGACAAAAATGTTTCCAAACCGTCACAATCGGCTTGACAGAAACCCTATATCGTAGGACGTATACGATATAAGCAATGGTGCCGTAGCAAGGGCGCCGGGGATCAAAACAGGGGGTTTTGCTATGACATCATTAAAAGTCCTGAAGCTTTCTACCGCGCTGGGTTCGGTCTTGGTCATCGGTGTTGCCGCTCCTGCATGGGCGCAGGATCAGGCCGCTGTTTCGTCCGAATTGTCTGACCAGAATGACAGCCCGAAGGCCGACATTGTCGTGACCGGTGTTCGTGGTAGCGTGGAGGCAGCCGCAACCAAGAAAAAGAACTCGAAGCAGATCGTCGATTCCGTTGTTGCAGAGGACGTCGGCAAACTTCCGGATAACAATGTCGTCGATGCCCTGGCGCGCGTTACCGGCGTGCAGATCGACCGTGCGCGAGGGCAGGGGCAGAGTCTGACCATCCGCGGCCTTGCTGAAGTTCAGACCACGGTTAATGGCAACAACACCAACCTAGGCGACGGCCGGTCGCTGAACCTTGCCGATATACCGGCAGAACTGCTCAAGCAGGTCGATGTCTACAAGACTCGTACCGCTGATCAGGTCGAAGGGGGGATCGCTGGTACTGTAAACGTCGAACTGCGGCGCCCTTTCGACATGAAAAAGGGCTGGACCGTTGCGGGTAGCGTTCGCGGCTCTTATGATGACATTTCTGAAAAGGTCAGCCCCTATGGCAGTCTTTTGGTTGCCAACCGCTTCGATACCGGAATCGGGGAAATTGGTTTTCTGGTCAATGCCTCATGGACTAAGACCAACTACCGCGAAAATTACATCGAAAGTGAATCACCTTTCGAAATGGATCTCGACGACGGATCGCAAGTCGTCATTCCGTATCGCGCATATTACGGAATTGAACAGGGAAGTGTGAAGCGCCCGTCGATTAACGCGGTGTTGCAATGGCGCGCGAATGATAAGCTCGATTTCGTACTTGAAGGCGGTTATCTTGGATCGCGTGAGAATCGGTCAGCCGAGCGATTGTATGTACAGGATCTGCCCTTTGCCGGGGAACTGAGTAACATCGTTCTTATGCCCGATGGACGGACGGTGAAGTCCGCCACTTACAGTAATCCAAACGGAATCGCAGCAGGCATCGATAGCTTGTACAATCGCCTGCACTCGAATTTGTATACAACGAATTTCGAAGGTCATTATAATTCTGGAATCATGCACCTGAATTTCGGGGCGCAGTATAATTGGTCGAATGAAGGCTATTACTTTGTCGAATCGGTGCTGCGTCCAGGCACTTTGACTTCTGCTGATATCGATTTCGCATCTGATATCTACAGCAAGGGCGCCCCGTCGATTTCCTTCAACGGAGTGGATCTTTCTGATCTCTCTAAGTACGTAGTTGATCGCTTTCAGGATAATAAAGGCGGCTCTAAGAATAAGGAATTCTCTACTCAGGCTGACCTGACTCTGGACATTATGCCAGATGGTCTTCTGCGCAATCTTCAGATTGGTGCTCGCTACAACCAGCGCCGGGCCAGCAGATACTATGGCTACCGTGATGGTTATCCCACTGTGAACGGCACACGCGCATCGCTCAGCACTTTCCCCGGTTATGATGCGGCTGCTATGATCGGCCCGGATATCGGTGGTTCCTCAGCCGAATGGTATCGTATTCCCGGCTCTGTCGTGATGGATAACATCGCGGCAATTCGAGAATATATTCAGCGAACCAATCCTGCCAACGCGGATATCTTCTCGACCGTGAATCCGCCGAGTGACCGGGGATCGACGTTCCGCTCCAACGAAAAGAATTTTGCCGCTTACGCCCAGATCAACTATGGCTTCGATGTCGGAAGCATTCCAATCGACGGCATTGCCGGTGTACGCTACACGAACACTTGGGGTACCTCCGAAAGTTACAGCTACCGGCCGGGGGCGAACGGTACGATTATCGAAACGGCGCCAGGTCGTGGGAACTACACCGATCTGCTGCCAAGCTTTACAGCTCTCGTTCATTTTACGCCTAAGATGCAGTTGCGGATGTCTTATACGACTAACGTGCAACGGCCTACTTTCGCTGATATGCGTCCCTTCTATTCGGTCGATACGGGCGGTGCACAACCGGTGGTCTATGCCGGCAATCCTGAACTAAAAGCTCAGCGTGAACATGCGTATGACGTTAGTGCCGAATATTATTTCGGTCGCGGCGGTCAGGTCTCGTTGGCAGGCTATTACAAGAAGGCGACTGGTTTCCTGTACTATAGCCGCGAGCAAGTCAGTGCAGCAGCGATGCAGGCCTACGGTATCAATGTGGCTGACTATGGCGCGACTTTCGGGTACGTAGAGCAGCAGCGTAATGCAGGAGATGGTACGTTTATCGGTATGGAAGGCACGGTACAGTCGTTCTTCGACTTCTTGCCGGGCATCCTGAGCAACTTTGGTGCAAGCTTGAATGCTAGCCATATCTTCAAGGCACGGGTGGAATACCCCTATCCGGAAGATTTTCCTGGTGCATTTGACTCTCCGAACACTTCGAAATGGACTGCAAACGCCACTCTTTTCTATGATACCCCGAAATTCAGTGCGCGCGTGGCGTACAATTATCGCTCGTCATATCGCATGAATATTTGGACGAACAATCCGGAATATTCGCCTTATCAAGCGGATACTTACAAGTTGGATGCGGCCATAAACTATACTCCGGTTAGCTTCATGACCCTCTCCCTGGAAGCGTCGAACATTCTCGGAAACGATGTTTATCGCTATCACGGTAGCGAGGAACTCTTGCCACTCGGCGTTCGCACGCTGGCGCGGACGGTGCAGGGAAGCGTTCGCTTCCGCTTCTGATGCAGCGCGCATCGCATGCAATCTGAAAAGGGAGCCGCTTCGGGAAACCGGGGCGGCTCTTTTTCTTGGATTTCTGCCGGTTGCAGAACGATGCACAAAATTTCGATGTTGGTGAGAATTTTGCAATTGTCGTACGCTTCGTAATATCGTATACGATATTTCAATTCAGAGAGAGTAGGAAGAACTTACATGGCAATTGGTTGGAAGGGTGTGTTCCCGGCAGTCACGACGCAGCTCCGTGAGGATCTGTCGATCGATCTCGCCGACACCCAGCGCGTCGTCGACGATCTGATCAACGACGGCGTGACCGGCGTGATCGCGCTCGGCACCGTGGGTGAGAACAACTCGCTCGAATTCGAAGAAAAGGTTCAGGTTCTCTCGGCCATCGTCGAGGCGGTGAACGGCCGCGTTCCGGTCGTGACCGGCACTTCCGAATTCGACACGCGCCGTGCCGTGCGGTATGCTCAGGCTGCTGAAAAGGCCGGCGCCGATGGCCTCATGCTGCTGCCGCCGATGGTCTATGTGACCAAGCCGCATGAACTCGTAGCCCACTTCAAGGGCGTGGCCGACCAGACCGGCCTGCCGATCATGCTCTACAACAACCCGCCCGCCTACCGCACCGTGATCGACAAGGAAGTCCTTGCCGCTCTGGTCGATGTGAAGAACATCGTCGCGGTCAAGGAATCGGCTCCCGATACCCGCCGCTTCACCGACTTCCGGAACGAGTTCGGCGATCGCTACACGCTGTTTGCAGGCCTCGACGACGTGGCCCTCGAAGGTCTCTACCTCGGTGCCCAGGGTTGGGTTTCGGGTCTCACCAACGCCTTCCCGAAGGAATCGGTCGAGCTGGTCAAGGCTTTCGAGCGCGGCGATCACGCCAAGGCCATGGAAATCTATCGCTGGTTCATGCCGCTTCTCCACCTCGATGCCGACCACGACCTGGTCCAGTCGATCAAGCTGGCCGAGCAGGTCATGGGTCGCGGTTCGGAGCGCGTCCTGCCTCCGCGCTACGTCCTTGAAGGCGAACGTCGTGCGCAGGTGATCGCGATGGTCGAGAAGGCCGCCGCCACCCGCCCCGATCTCACGATCGCAGCAGCAGCCTGAAGGAGCGTCGATGCGGCACACTTTCTTCTGCATCGACGGCCACACAGCCGGTAACCCCGTTCGCCTTGTGGCGGGCGGGGCTCCGCTGTTGAAGGGCGCCTCCATGTCCGAACGGCGCCAGGATTTCCTGTCGCGCTTCGACTGGATACGCACCGGCCTGTGCTTCGAACCGCGCGGGCACGACATGATGTCGGGCGGCTTCCTCTATCCGCCGACCGATGCCGCCAACGACATCGGCATCCTGTTCATCGAGACCTCCGGCTGCCTGCCGATGTGCGGACACGGCACCATCGGCATGGTCACGTTCGGCCTCGAACATGGACTGATCCAGCCCGCGACGCCGGGCAGGCTGCGCGTCGAGGTTCCGGCAGGCGTGATCGAGATCGCCTACGAGACCGAAGGTCCGAAGGTAACGTCGGTGCGCATCACCAATGTCCCAGCCTATGTCGCCGAACGCGGCATCGAGGTGGACGTGGAAGGCATCGGCCCGCTTTCCATCGACGTGTCCTATGGCGGCAATTACTACGCCATCGTCGAACCGCAGGGCAACTATACCGGCCTCGACGATCTTGGCGCCTCGCGCATTATCGAGCTTTCGGGCCGTATCCGCGAAGCCGTGCGCGCGAAGTACGAGCCGGTCCACCCACTCGATTCCACGATCCGCGGCGTCAGCCACGTCCTCTGGGCCGACAAGCCCAAGCATGAGGGCGCGGACGGCCGCAACGCCGTGTTCTACGGCGACAAGGCGATCGACCGCAGCCCCTGCGGCACCGGCACCTCGGCGCGCATTGCGCATCTCCACGCAACCGGACGCCTCAAACATGGCGAGCGGTTCGTGCACGAGAGCTATATCTGCAGCCGTTTCATCGGCGTGGTGGAGCAGGAAGTCATGCTTGGCGACAAGCCGGCGATCATCCCTTCGATCGAAGGCTCGGCCATCGCCACCGGCTTCAACACGATCTGGATCGATCAGGCCGACCCCTTCTGGGCCGGTTTCCAGGTGACCTGATACGGAGCAGGGGGAAGGCTTGCGAGCCTTCTCCCCGCTTTCAGTCGAGTGCCCGTTCCAGCGGCACGACGAAGGGCAGCGGTCCGGCCATGTCGACATGGCTGGTCACGCCGTAGACCGCGCGTAGACGCTGTGCCGTCAGAACCTTCTGCGGCGTTCCGTCGGCGACGAGTTCGCCTCCGTTCACCAGAAGAAGCCGGTCGCAATAGCGCGCTGCCATCGTCAGGTCGTGAAGCACGGCCACGACGAGCTTGCCGTCGTGGGCCTCGCGCGCGAGCAGATCCATGACGTCGATCTGATGGCCGGGATCGAGCGAGGCGAGCGGCTCGTCCACCACCAGCGCCGGGGCGCCGACCGCAAGGGCGCGGGCCAGCATGGCGCGGGCGCGCTCGCCGCCGGAGAGTTCGGTCGCTACCCTGCCTGCGAGTTCGGTGACGTCGGCACGGGCCATGGCATCCTGCACGGCGCGTTCGTCGTCGCCGGAAATCCGCGACATCGGACCGAGATGCGGCAGGCGGCCGAGTGCGACGAGGCGCTCCACCGTGAGCGGCCAGTGCAGGGTCTGGCCTTGCGGCAGGTAGGCGACGCGGCGGGCGAGGTCGCGGGGCTGGAGCCGCGCAAGAGGCTCGCCGTCCACCGAGATCGCGCCGCTCGCCGGGGGGACGAGACCGAGCATGGCGCGGACCAGCGTCGATTTTCCGGCGCCGTTGGGGCCGATCACCCCGACCAGCGCGCCGGGGCGGAGCGTGGCGGAAAGGCCGCGCAGCACTTCGCGGCGGCCGAGGCGGACATGCAGGTCCTCGATGGCGATGGTCACCACAGGCGGCGCTCCCGAAGCAGGTGGAAGAGGAAGACCGGAACCCCGAGGAAGGCGGTCACTACGCCCAGTTTGAGCTCGGCATCGGTCGGGATCAGCCGCACGAGAATGTCGGCAGCGGTCAGCAGCACCGCGCCGCCCAGCATCGAGGGGATGAGCAGTGCGGAAGGGCTGCGGTCGGTGAGCGGGCGGATGAGGTGAGGCACGATCAGGCCGACGAAGCCGATCGCGCCCGATACGGCGACGGCGCCGCCCACGCCGATCGCCACGCCCAGCATCAGGCGGTGGCGGGTGCGGCGCAGATCGACGCCCAGCGAACGGGCGCCGTCTTCGCCCAGCGAGAGGGCGTCAAGCGCGCGGGGATTGGCGAGCAGCAGTGCGGCGCCAACGGCCACGCAGGGCAGGGCGATCCACACGTGCTCCATCGACCGGTTCTCGATCGAGCCGAGCAGCCAGGACATGATCTCCATCGCCGCGAAGGGATTGGGCGAGAGGTTGAGCGCCAGGCTGATCCCGGCGCCTGCCAACGTCGAGACGGCGATCCCGGCAAGGATCAGGCTCAGCGGGCTTTCCGAACGTCCGGCAAGGGCGAAGAGCAGGGCTATGGCGACCAGCCCGGCGGCGATGGCGAGCATGGGCAGCATCGCCGGATGCCATTCGGAAAGACCGAAATAGAGCGCGATCACCGCTCCCAGCGCGGAGGCGTTCGACGCGCCCAGCACCGAGGGTTCGGCCAGCGGATTGCGCAAGTAGCCTTGCAGGACGGCCCCGGCGAGGCCGAGCATGGCGCCGACCATCAGGCCGATCAGGCTGCGCGGCAGGCGCAGTTCGAACAGGATCGCGCGGGCGACGCGATCGTGCGCGGGATCGGTGAGCGCCGCGAAGATCCGGCCCCAGCCTAGCGATACCGGCCCGACGGCCAGCGAAGTGAGAGCCACCGCGACAAGCGCGATTGCCAGCAGCGGGATCAGGGCCGGGTGGCGCGAACGGGACGAACTGCGGCTCTGCACGAATATCCTCGCATGCGATCGGCTGCCCGTCACGCTTGTGTCCCGGGTCCGTGTTGGTAAGGACCCATGCCATGGGCCTCGGAAAAATCCATCGCTATCTTCGCCTTGTCCCCTGCCTCGTGCTGCTGGGGGCCTCGCCGATGGCATCTTCCGGTAAACGGAGCGACGGCATCAGGGCCTATCCGCATCGGATCGTCTCGCTCAATCTCTGTGCGGACCAGTTGCTGGTTGCTCTGGCCGATCGCGACCAGATTGCCGGGCTGACACGCTATGCCTCCGATCCGGCGATGTCGGACGTGGCCGCCGCGGCGATGGGGCTGCCGGTCTTCGGCGGCTCGGCGGAGGAAGTTCTGGCCGCCGATCCCGATCTGGTGATTGGCATGCCTGCCCGGCGGAACCCCGCGATCGCCGTGCTGAAGAACCAGCACTATGCCTCGCTCGATCTCAAATCGGCGCAGAATTACGAGGAGATTCTGGCCTCGATCCGCGACGTGGCCCGCGCCGTCGGTCATCCGGAGCGTGGGGAGGCGATGATCGCGCGCATGAACGCCCAGCTTGCCGGCCTTCACAGCGTCGGTCGCGGCAGGGTTGCCGCGTATTACCAGCGGCGCGGTTATCTCACCGGCACGGGTACGCTCGTGGACGATCTGATGACGCGGGTCGGTCTCGTCAATCTGGCGGGCAAGCTCGGCAAGCCGTCGCTCTCGCAGATGAGCCTTGAGGAAATGGCGGTGGCGCATCCCGATTACATCGTGATCGACAGCGCCACGCAGCGGGTTTCCGATCAGGGCACCGAGATGATCCATCACCCGATCCTGCGGGACATTCCGCGCGTGGCGATCCCGCAGGCCTGGACCGTCTGCGGTGGTCCGGCCTACGTCAAGGCGGCGAAGGCGCTGGCGGCGCAGATCAGCGCTCGCTGACCTGTTTGCGCCAATCGAGCCGGGCTTGCCAGCCGCGCCGTTCGAGTTCGGGCACATGGTCCGGTTCGAGCGGATGGCCGAGACAGAGCAGGGCGATCAGGCGCCAGTTCTGCGGCACGTCCAGAAGGCTGCTCACATAGCCGGGCTCGACCACCGAGACCCAGCCGAGACCCAACCCTCTGGCGCGAGCGGCCAGCCAGAGCGTGTGGATCGCCAGAACGACCGAAAACCCGCGGGTTTCCGGCATCGTCGCCGCCCCGAGACGGCCGCCGATCGGCGTCTCATCATCGCAGAACACGGCGATGAGTTCAGGAGCCTCGCGCATGCCGTGGAGCTTGAGCGCGGCATAGCTCTCGCGGCGATCCTCGGCCATGGCCGCCCCGGCGCGCGCGATTTCGGCATCGGCATGGGCGGCCAGCGCCTCGCGCCGCTGCGCCGAGCGTATCCGCACGAAACGCCAGGGCTGCGAATTGCCGACCGAGGGGGCAAGCTGCGCCGTCTCCAGCAGTTCCGCCACGACACCTTCCTCCAGCGGATCGCTGCGGAAGTGGCGCACGTCGCGTCGCCACGCCAGCAGTTCGGCCAGGTCACGCTGGAACTCGGGGCCGAACTGCGGCGTCATCGTTAGAATTCGATGCCCGCCTGCGCCTTCACGCCGGAGCGGAACGGGTGCTTCACCAGGGTCATTTCGGTGACGAGATCGGCCGCTTCCATCAAGGCTTCCGGCGCGTTGCGGCCGGTCACGAGGACATGCTTCATCTCGCCGCGCGTGGTGAGCACTTCCAGCACTTCGTCGAGTGGCAGATAGTCGTAGCGCAGCACGATGTTGAGTTCGTCCGCCAAGACCATGTCGTAGGCGGGATCGGCCACCATGCGCTTCACTTCTTCCCACGCCTCGCGCGAGAGTTCGATGTCGCGGGCGCGGTCCTGCGTGTTCCAGGTGAAGCCTTCGCCCATTGGCTTGAATTCCACCTGATCGGGGAAAGCATCGAAGACGACCTTCTCGCCGGTGGTCATCGCGCCTTTCACGAACTGGACCACGCCCACTTTCTTACCGTGACCGATGGCGCGTACCACCATGCCGAGAGCGGCGGTGGTCTTGCCCTTGCCCTTGCCGGTGTGGACGATCAGCAGGCCTTTCTCGACCGTCTTTCCGGCCATGATCTTGTCATGCGCGGCCTGCTTCTTCTTCATTTTCTCGGCGTGCTGTTCGTCGGTACGCTGCACCATGGTCATGCTCCTGAGAGGGCCGCGAGCGTCAGGCCCGCGCTGTTCGATCGGGGTTTCCAGAGGCCGCGCTCCAGCGCCTCGGCAAGGCGCGCGGCAGTTTCGCGCAAGGCGGCCGGGTTGGCTTCGGCCATGAAGTCTCGCACCGACTCGTCCTCGATGAAGGCGGCGTGGACGGCGTCGAAATGGTGGTCCTTCACCGCGTGCGTCGTGGCGGCAAAGGCAAAGAGGTAATCGACCGAGGCGGCTATCTCGAACGCGCCCTTGTAGCCGTGCCGCATCACACCCGCGATCCACTTGGGATTGGTGACGCGCCCGCGCACAATGCGGCCGATCTCGTCCTCCAGCGTGCGCACGACCGGGCGTTCCGGGCGGCTGTGGTCGTTGTGATAGCTGATCGGCGCGCGGCCTTTCAGATGCTCGACGGCAGCGGCGATGCCGCCTTCGAACTGATAGTAATCGTCGCTGTCGAGCAGGTCGTGCTCGCGGTTGTCCTGATTCTGGACGACGGCATCGACCGAGGCGAGGCGGGCGGCGAAGAGACCGCGTTCGGCATCGCCTTCGACGCCGCCGCCATAGGCGTAGCTGCCCCAGTCGAGATAGACGTCCGCCAGATCGCTGCGTTCGTGCCAGATTTTCTCGTCGATCATCGCCTGAAGTCCGGCCCCGTAAGCACCGGGTTTCGATCCGAACACGCGGGCGCCGGCACGGCGGGCGGCCTGCGTTTCGGCCTCGCCGCTTTCGACCAGCGCGGCAGCTTCGGCGCGGTGGCGCTCGGCGGCGGGGTTGTCGCCCAGAGGTTCGTCCAGCGCCATCACCGCGCGCGCGGCGCTGTCGATCAGGTCGATCTGCTCGGGGAAGGCATCGCGGAAGAAGCCGGAGACGCGCAAGGTCACGTCCACGCGCGGGCGGCCGAGTTCGGCCACAGTCATCACCTCGAACCCGACCACGCGGCCCGAAGTCCAGTCCCAGCGCGGGCGCGCGCCCATCAGCGCAAGGGCCTGCGCGATATCGTCGCCGCCGGTGCGCATGTTGGCTGTGCCCCATGCGGAAAGGGCGATGGCCTTGGGGTACTCGCCCTCGCGTTGAAGGTAGTCCTCCACCAGCAGATCGGCGGACTTGCGGCCGAGTTCCCAGGCGACGGCCGTGGGCACGGCGCGGGTGTCGACCGAGTAGAAGTTGCGCCCTGTGGGAAGAACGTCAGGCCGCCCGCGCGTGGGCGCGCCGGAAGGGCCGGGCAGGACAAAGCGGCCGTTCAGCCCGGCCAGCAAGGCCTCGGCCTCGCGCGGGCCGCAGAGATCGATGCGGGGAGCGAGGTCGGTGGCGATGGCGTCGAGGACGGCGAGGCTCTTGTCCCCGGCCCCGCTCATCCTGAGCTTGTCGAAGGATGCTGGCGCTGCGCTGTGGTCCTTCGACAAGCTCAGGACGAGCGGGGTTTGGGTTGTTTTGCTCACCCATTCCGCCGCCAGCAGTTCGAGCCGCTCCACGGTATCGCCATGGGTGCGCCAAGGCTCATCCGAAATCGTTGCCAGTGCTTTAGGCCGCGCGCCGTCCCAGCGATCCCCCATCCGGCAGTCGAGCGGGTCGAAGTCCAAGCCGAAGTCCTCCGCCATCGCCCGCAGCAGCGAGGCTTGCCCGGCATGGTCATAGCCACGCGGCGTGCGGGCCAGCGCGACCAGCAGGTCGCGCCGCAAGCGGCCTTCGGGCGACTGCGTGAAGACATGCAGACCGTCGCGGATCTGCAGTTCCTTCAATTCGCAGAGGTAGTTGTCGATCGCGGAAAGCGCGTCGTCGTCGTCACCGCTGGCCCCGGCATCGCGGTCGAGACCGTGGCTGCGGGCCAGGTCGAGAATGTCCCGCCGGAGCCGGTCCAGACGGCGCGGGTCCATGCCAGCGGCGAGGTAGTACTCGTCCACCAGCGCTTCCAGCTGCTTCAGCGGGCCGTAGGTCTCGGCGCGGGTCAGCGGCGGGGTCAGGTGATCGATCACCACCGCGCTGATGCGGCGCTTGGCCTGTGTGCCTTCGCCGGGGTCGTTGACGATGAAGGGATAGAGTTGCGGCAGCGGTCCGGCGCAGATCTCCGGGAAGCACTCGCGCGAGAGCGAGATGGCCTTGCCCGGCAGCCATTCCAGATTGCCATGCTTGCCGACATGGACCACCGCTTGCGCGCCGAAGTCCTGCGCCAGCCAGATGTGGAAGGCGAGGTAGGCGTGGGGCGGCGGCAGGGCCGGGTCGTGATAGCTGGCTTTGGGATCGATATTGTAGCCGCGCGCGGGCTGCACGGCGACGGCGAGTTTGCCGAAGCGATGCACCGGCAGGCGGAATGCGCCGTCCCGCACGAAGGGATCGACCGCAGGTTCGCCCCAGCGCTCGACTATGGCCTTGCGCGCGCTTTCGGGCACCGTTGCGAAGGCGGTTTCGTAGGCCGAAAGCGGTAGCGAAACCTCACCTGGGCGGTCGAGCGATGTCAGGTCGTTGGTCACGCCGCCGGTCATCACGCGCATCAGCGCGGCGCCGTCCTTTGGCGCTTCGCTGGTGTCGTAACCCGCGTCGGCCAGTGCGGCGATGATTGCGGCAGTGCTGGCGGGGGTGTCGAGGCCGACGCCATTGCCGATGCGCCCGTCGCGGTTGGGATAGTTCGCCAGCACCAGCGCAACGCGGCGCTCGGGCGATGCGGTGCGGCGCAGGCTCGCCCAATTGGCGGCGAGATCGGCGACGAACGCCACCCGGTCAGGCGCGACGCGCGGGACGACGATGCCGCATTGGGTCACTTCGTCGAAGCGCTCGGCTGCCTTGAAGGCGACGGCGCGGGTGAACAGGCGGCCGTCCACTTCGGGCAGCGCCACGTTCATCGCCAGATCGCGCGGGCCAAGTCCGCGCGCGGCGCTTTGCCACTCGCTTTCCTCGACGCCCGCGAAAGCGACTTGCAGGATCGGGCAGTCCGCCTTCTCCAGAATGCCGGGCTTGCGATCGTCACCGGCGGAGGAGGAAGCGAAGCTGGTGGCATTGACGATCACATCGGGCGCGATCTCGCCCAGCAACCCGCCCAGCCAGTCCACTGCGAAAGGTTCTCGCAGGGCCCGGACATGGACGGCGGCGACGTTGAAGCCGCGCTCCTGCAGCGCTGCGATCATCGCATCCACGGCGTCCAGCGTTCCCGCGATCATCAGCGCGCGGTAGAACACCAGCAGCACAAGCGGACGAGCTTCGACCCAGCCCGCTTGCACTTCGGAAAGCCCGGCGCGCTCGGTGCCCGCAAGGTAGAGTCCGGCATCGGCAACGGGCACCGGATCGTCCGACTCGCCCGCGTCATGGCCGATTGTCCGCGCGGCGGTGCGCAGGAACGACAGGGCATTGGCTGTGCCGCCCTGACGCAGATAATCGCGCAATTTCTCGCGCAGATCGGCGGGCAGGGTGGAGGCGCGCTCGAGTGCGGGATCGGCCTCTCGCCCGTCGGCAATGGCGGCGAAGGCAATGCCGTTCTCCCGCGCGATCCGGGCGATCTCGTCGATGCCGTAGCCCCAGTAGCTCTTGCCGCCGAGCAGGATCACGCAGACGAATTTCGCGTGCGCGATCACTTTCTCGACATAGAGGTCGATCGAGTAGGGGTGGCGCAGTTGCAGCAGGTTCGCGAGGCGAACGCTGGGAGCGCCTTCCGGCATGCGCGCTGCTGCGCTCGCAAAGCAGGCCAACTCGCTGTCCGCCACGGTGAGGATCACCATGTCGCCGGGAGACTGGTCGAGGTCGATCGCCTCCTCGCCGTTGGAGATCGTTCCCGGCGTGGCGGACAGCAGGTGCATCAGGCGTCTACAGTACCGAGAACCCCGGCAAGCCCCGCCTCGATGGCGGCGCGGTCCAGTCCCTTCTGGCCGATGACTACCAGTTGGGTGCGGCGCGCTTCCTGCGGCAGCCAGGCGCGGTCGTAGAAGTGCTGGATGCGCGGGCCGACGGCCTGCACGACCAGACGGCTCGGCTTGCCGCCGACGGCGACCATGCCCTTCACGCGCAGGATGTCGTGCTCTGCGATCAGGTCGTTCAGGCGCGCGAGCAGGGCGTCGAGATCGGCCACGTCGCCGCCGGAGACCACGAAGCTGTCGAAGTCGTCATGATCGTGATCCTCGTCAAGTCCGTCGATGTGCGAGGGGCGGGAATCGAGGTCGTCCTCGGCGGCGGCGGTGATGCCCAGCAGTGCGGCGATATCGACAGCGCCGTGATCGGCACGCACGATCTTCACGCCGGGGCGCGTTTCGGCCAGCACCAGCGTCTCGACATGGGCGAGGGCATCGGCGTCGACGAGGTCGGTCTTGTTGAGCACGACCATGTCCGCGCAGCCCAGCTGTTCCTCGAACAGTTCTTCCAGCGGGCTTTCATGGTCGAGCATCGGATCGGCGGCGCGCGCGGCGGCCAGGGCGGCTTCGTCGGTGGCGAAACGGCCTGCCGCGACGGCATCGGCGTCGATCAGAGCGACCACGCCGTCAACCGTGGCGCGGGTGCGGATGTCGGGCCACTGGAAGGCCTTCACCAGCGGCTTGGGCAGGGCAAGGCCGCTGGTTTCGATGATGATGTGATCGGGCTTGTTCTCGCGGTCGAGCAGCTTTTGCATGGTCGGCAGGAAATCGTCGGCGACGGTGCAGCAGATGCAGCCGTTGGCCAGTTCGACGATATCGTCTTCCGGGCAGGCTTCGTCATTGCAGCCCTTCACCAGTTCGCCGTCCACGCCGACATCGCCGAATTCGTTGATGACGAGCGCGAGGCGGCGGCCCTTGGCGTTCTGGAGGAGGTGGCGGATCAGCGTTGTCTTGCCTGCACCGAGGAAGCCGGTGATGACGGTGGTGGGAACTTTGCTCATAAATCGTCTCCCGCGCGCCAGCGACCTGAAACGGCGGGGCTTCCCGTCGCAGGCGCGACGAAAGCGGCGCGCCGGGTCGAACCGGCGCACGGGCGCCCGACACGGCATGCCGCTGCGGCCCCGGCCGCATGCATCACGTCGCTCAGACGGAAGAGTTACCGTGCCTCGGCCATCCCCTGGACGCGGGCAAGAGCGACATCGACGCCGGCAGGTTTCCTGGCTCGCGGGTCATCACGCGATGCACGGCCTTCCCAGGCCTCGCAGGATTTAGCGTCCGGCCCAGTGGCTGCGTCGGGAGCGCTTGCCCCGCCGCGAATGTGCATCGCGCTCGCCGCTTACAGTTGCAGGGACAGCCCCGGAATCGAGCAAACTCTTTCGAGCCAGGCTCTACCGTAGTTCCCGTATTAAGCCCCTTGCGGGGCACCGGCGCGATCTTTGCCGGGGCACGACTTGCGCCCCGAACTTCGAGGCGATTAGCCGGGCACGTGCCCGCTCGCAAGCCCCAGCGACTGCAATCGCCACGAGCGGTTGAACGAGAGCACGGTGTGCGAGAGCGGGGCCACGTCGATGGCGAGTGTCGAACGCAGCGGAAGGTCCAGCGCATGGGCGAGCGCGGCGCGGACGATCATGGGGTGGGTGATGGCGCAGACCGGTGCGTCGAGGGCGGCGATGCGGTCCATCCATATGCCGATGCGTTTTAGGGCCTGTTCCATGGATTCGCCTCCGGGAGTGCCCTGCGTCGGGTCCGAGAGCCAGAGGTCCAACGCGCCGGGCTGCGCGCTCGCGATCTCGGCGAAGGCGCGGCCGGTCCAGTCGCCATGGGTGAGGTCCGAGAGCGCGGCTTCCTCGCTGGCTGACAGCGCCATCGCCGAGGCGGTCTCGGCAGCGGCGCGAGAAGGGCTGTGGTAGGCGGCTGTGCGGAAGCGATCCGGGAGAACGGCTTGCGCGGCGGCGCGGGCACCGGCGGCATCGAGCGGTTCCGCCGGGTCTGGAAAACGGCCCTCACGGCTCGATGCCGTGGTGGCGATGCAGATCAGCAGGAGGGTCGTCGCCAAGCGTAAATTCCGTGAGGTCGTTGACGCCGCGGTCCGCGCGGTCCTAAGGATGCGGCGTCGAGTATCGAAGAAGCCGGTGAGAATCCGGCGCGGTCGCGCCACTGTAATCGCACGGGAACAGTCCCGTCGAGAGCCAGACCTTCCTTCTCGGCAACAGGTTTTCCGGGGACGCGCAATCCCGCCAAGGAGCATGACAATGGCTGTTTCCGCCGCAGTTTTCGATGACGCCTTCATTCCGGTCGAGGGCGGCCATGCCATTCCGGTCGAGGATATCGCTCCCTGGGCCGTGCTCGGCACGTTGCTGGCGATGATCTTCCTCTATTTCGTCAGCACCGAGCAGGGCGCCTTCTCGCTGTTCCAGGGCATGTACGTGCATGAATTCGTGCACGACGGACGCCATCTCCTCGGCTTCCCCTGCCACTGATCCAGCGATGACAAGAGACCTGCTCTGGCGCGGGATGCTTGCCGGCATCCTGGGCGCGCTGCTTGCCACGCTCTTCGCACGCGGTTTCGCCGAACCGCAGATCGACCTCGCGATCGGCTATGAGGAAAGCCACTCGGCCCATGCTGCTCCCGAACACGCCGGAATGACCCACGCGGAGCCGCAGGAAGAGGAACTCGTGAGCCGCGACACCCAGAAGGGCGCGGGGCTGGTGACGGCACTGGCGCTTTACGGTGCGGCGGTCGGGGGGATATTCTCGCTCGTCTTCGCTTATGGCTATGGCCGCATGGGGCACCTTGGCCCGCGCAGCTTCGCGCTGCTGCTGGCGGCGCTGACGTTCGTGCTCGTCGTGGTGGTGCCCGCGATCAAGTATCCGCAGACGCCGCCCGCCGTCGGCAAGCACGAGACGGTGGCCTTGCGCACCGCCGCCTATTTCGGGATGATCGCGCTTTCGCTCGGTGCGGCGGTTGTCGCGGTGCGCATCCGGGGGGCTCTGGCCCGTCCCGGACGCGGGTTCGACGCGACCCTGCTCGGCCTCGTCGCCTACCTGGGGATCGTCGGTCTCGGCCAGTTCCTGCTGCCGACGATCAACGAAGTCCCCGGCGATTTTCCCGCCGTCCTGCTGTGGAATTTCCGCGTTGCCTCGATCGGCACCCAGCTTGTCCTCTGGGCGACGATCGGACTAGTCTTCGGCCTTTGGGCTGAGCGGGTTCTCAAGCGGGTTCGATAAGCTGTAGTACAAGGCTCCAAATGTTCAGGAGCCTTGTACTTTCACCGTGCGGCGCAGCGGCGCGCGGCTTAACTCGTTACCCGCCTGCGTGGTTTTCTGGAGAAGTTTCAGGAATATATCGCCTTCTTCTGCCGTAAGATGCGAAATAAGGTCGGCCTGAACTTTGTCCACTAAGGGCGTCGCGCTATCCAGCGCCTCCCGGCCCAAGTCGCTCAGCATCAACACACGGGCGCGCCGGTCGGTCGGGCTGACTTCGCGGTCGACGAGGCGCTTCTGCACGAGCCTGTCGATCACCCCGCCGATGGTCACGCGATCGTAGGCGATCATGCCTGCGAGGGTTTGCTGGTCCAGCCCAGGATGATCGAACAGCGTCAGGAGCGCCGCGTATTGGACCGATGTGAGATCGAGACCCGCCTCGGCCATGCGCGCCGCAAAACGGGCAACGGAAATCTGTTGCAGGCGGCGGATCAGGTGCCCGGGCATGGTTTCTAGGTCGCTCATGGCGCCACCTAGCGTGAGAACCGCCATCTGCTCAAGATGATGTTACGCCAGAAAGGCTTACGCAGGTTCTTTTGTAACAAATTTAGCGGCCTGATCGTTCGGAACGCCGCCAAAGCAGGCGCTGGGCCTATACCGACGGTGAAGCGGCCTTGTTTGACGCGGCAGAGCTGGAATTCGGCGGGATCGACGCAGTCCTCGTCCGGCGGGCCGAACTGCGAAAAAGGGGCGCCCAAGACGCCCCTTCTTTCTCTACGCAACGGTTTACAAGTGGCGATCAGCGCGGGCATTTCACCGGATCGTTGCGCTTGCAGTAGGGGTTGCTGGCTTCCCATTTCGCATGGGCCGCTTCGTAGTCGCGCACGGCGGCGTCGTGGCTGCGCACGGCTTCGTTATAGGCGGTTTCCTCGCGCTGGCGGCGTGCGGCTTCGGTGGCGATGGTCGCTTCACGGGCCTGTTCGCGGGCGACATTGTCTTCGACTTGCGCGCGGGCCGCGCGGGCCTGTTCCTCGTTGAGCGTCTTGCGCTGCTGCTCCGGATTTCCGGCTTCCGGCCGGTTCGGCTGCGCTGCATCCTGCGCGATGGCGGGCAGGGGGCTCAGCGCCAGGGCCGCGGTGACGAACGAAAGGGTGTGCAAGCGGTTCATGGGTCGGTTCCTTGCGGTATCAATTCCGGGACGAATGCCGGGACAGGGCATGAACTATCGAGAACGGTTTCGGCTCCGTCCATGATCGAGATCACATTTGAACGGTCATGTTCGGAGAGCGGGGCTGACGGCAAGATGAACGCCGTCCAGCCCGAGCCAGCGCGCCATCTCTTCCAGTTCCGCGCTCAGGGCTTCGCGGGTGTGGAGTGGAGCATCGGCTTCCAGATGGACCGACTGGACGATCAGCCGGGATGCCGCCCGGTCGGTCTTGAGATCGACCCGCGCCGCCAGCCGGTCTCCGAGCAGGAAGGGCAGGACATAGTAACCGTGCCTGCGCTTTTCTGCGGGCACGTAGATCTCGATCCGGTAGTGGAAGCCGAACAGCCGCTCGGTGCGGTCCCGCTCCCAGATCAGCGGATCGAACGGGGCGAGCAGGGCGCGCGCCTCGATGCGGCGGGGACGGCGTGCTTCACGGTGGAGCCAGGCGTGACGCTTGCCTTCGATGGAGACCGGCACCAGCACGCCTTCCTCGGCCAGGGCGGCAATGGCGGGGCGCGCCTGTTCGGGCGACTGGCGGAAGTAGTCGCGCAGTTCCCTGTCGGTCGCGATGCCGTGGGCGCGGGCGGCGCGCTCGATCAGGGCGCGGTGGGCATCGGCATCCGAGGGGGTAGGAACCGCGAGTACCGCTTCTGGAAGCACGCGTTCGGTCAGATCGTAGACCCGCTCGAAGCCGCGCCGCCGGGAGGCCGTGGTTATATGTCCGGCCCAGAACAGCCATTCGAGAGCGCGTTTGGTGTCGCTCCATTCCCACCAGCCGGATTGGCCCTTGTGGGTCTCGAAGTCCGAGGCGGCCAGAGGACCTTCCTCGCGGAGGCGTTCCAGCAGCGCCATGGCTTCCGTGCGGCGTTCGGTGGCATAGACGCGCATCCGGCCCCAGCCGCTCTCGCCGCGATCGGCGCTCGCCATGCGCCAGCGGAGCAGCGGGTGGACGGCGAAGGGTAGCAATGAGGCTTCGTGTGCCCAGTACTCGAACAGCTTGCGCTGACGTTTCGGACCCCAGGACAGACTGTCCAGGTCTGCCCGGTCATAGGCGCCCAGGCGCGAGAAGGCGGGGAGGTAATGGGCGCGGGAGAGGACGTTGACGCTGTCGATCTGATGCAGCTGCACCCGTTCGATTGTGCGGCGCAAATGGCCGATGTCCGGTGCTTCCGGCCTGCTACGGCCAAAGCCCTGTGCGGCGAGGGCGATCCGCCGCGCCAGAGAGAGTCCAATCCTTTCGATTTCCATCACTTGCGGAGACTAGGCATAGCGCTCGTCTCCGCAAGTGATATCGGTTCAGCGAACCGTGCCGATCAGCGTCGGGGCGTCGGCGATGAAGCGGTCCAGCACGCCGTCGGCGATCTTGATCGGCCCGTCGAAGCGGGTCGCGCCGGGGATCGACTGCACTGCCGAGGCTTCCGCGGCGAGCTTTCCGGCCTCCGCGAAGTAGCGCGGGGCGGCGGCGTTGCCGCGATCGGCAGCATCGAGTCCGGCTGCCGACAACTGGAGCGCGCGGCCCCAGATCTGCATGGCATCGAGCCAGGGACGCGACTGCTGCGCGAAGGCCGGATCGACGGTTCCCGAACGGATCACGTCGGATGCGCTCGCCAGTTCGTCGGCGCGGCGGCTGAGATCGGCGATCGCTGCCTTGCGCGCAGCATTGTCGCCATCGGCAAGGGCTTCGCGCACGCGGTCGAGTGCGGCCTTCAGCTTCGGTGCTTGTTCCTGCCAGGGCTGGCTGCCGAAAGTGGGGGCCATATGCTGGGTGTCGAAGAAGGTCAGCAGCGCCTGCGTCGCCTTGTCGTCGCCGCCCGCAAGGTCGCTGGCGGCGGCGCGCCAGGTCAGGTCGGCGTCATAGGCCTTGTCGTTCCAGGCGAAGGCGGCGAGGCCGGTCACGGCAACGCGGCTCGGCGCTTCCTGGTTCATCGGGTTCGACAGGATTCCGCTCAGTTCCGAGGAAAGTCCGGCTTCGCGGCGGGCGTAAGGCGCGAGCAGCAGGCGGCCGGTGGTCTGGGCATAGTCGTTGACCGGATAGTTGTCCCAGAGCAGGGTCTTGCGTCCGAAAGCCTTGGTCGCCTGCTTGCCGTCGGGGATCGAGATCGCGGGCGGCACCACGTCGGTGCCGGTCCACTGCACGACGACGCGCGGGTCGAGATGTTCGCGCAGGGCCGCCTTGTAGGGGGTTTCCTTCGCGTCGTAATATTCGGTCGGCACCATGATGAGCGGGCGCGACTTCGGATCCTTGCGCAGCAGGTCCGCCTGTACCGCGTTCAGCAACTTGGCCTGCGCGACACCTGCGGCTTCCGCACCCGAGGGGCCGAAAGCGGTCTTGTCACCCTCGCAGTTCCACTTGGTATATTCGATGTCGTCGAGCGCGACATAGAAGCTGTGGACGCCGATCGCCCGCACGGCATCCAGCTTGGCTTCCAGCGCCTTGCGGTCGGCAGGATCGGAGAAGCAGATCGAGGGGCCGGGCGAGACCGCGTAGACGAAATCGACGTGGTTGCGCCGTGCGGTCGCCGCCAGCGTGCCGAGCTGCGAGAGAGTGGCGGCGGGGTAGGCCTCGCGCCAGCGGTCGCGGGCGTAGGGATCGTCCTTGGGGCTGTAGACGTAAGTATTCGCTTTTACGGTGGCGAGGAAGTCCAGGTGCTTGGTGCGGTCGGCCATCGTCCACGGCGCGCCGTAGAAGCCTTCGATCGTACCCCGGATCGGCATCGCCGGGTGATCCTGGATGATCAGGGCCGGGAATTGCGGGCGGCGCGCGAGCTGGCGGAAGGTCTGCGCGGCGTGGAACAGGCCGTCATCGTCCTGACCGGCCAGAATGACGAGGGCGCCGCTATCCATGGCGGCCGCGGCAATGGTGTAGCCTTCGGCGTGGGTGTCGAGGGTGGTCTTGCTGCGCTTCAGAGCCTCGCGCACGGGCGCCGCAGTGCCGGTGCCGATCACGATGTAGGTCTGCCGGAGCGTGGCGGGCAGGTTGCGCGCGGTCTCGATAGTGTCGACGCCTGACGATTTCAGGATGTCGCGGATCAGGGAAACGGTCTCAGGCTCGGTGCCGGGGGCGGCGACCAGCACGACCGAGGTTCCGAGCGCGATAGTGCCCCGGCCCAAGGCCATCGATGCAGGGGCCGGATAGATCGCGGGCAGGGTGGGCACTTGCGCGGATGCGCAGTCGGCCAGCACGCCGCTCATTCCGGCGCTTGCCAGCAGTATCGAAAGGAAGGTGCCGGATCGGCCCTTAAGTCGCGTCATCCCAAATCCCCGGTATCATAGTGGTATTATCGGCAGGGCGTAACGCCTTTGCAGGTTTACTACAAGATAGCGATTTCAGCGGAGAGGAATCTCTCGAACGATGGGTCCAAACTGTATCCAATTTGACGTGCTGTCGGGCATGCGCCGGAAGGGCGAAAAATTTTTGAGGTTCCCGGCAATCCGCTCCGTCCTGTGTTCAGCTTCACGATGCTATTGGCGGCAGTCGGAACGAGCGGGAGCCTTTCACGTGCTTAAATCGAATCCATTTACATCGAGCTTGCTGGCGGTTGCGGGCGTTTTCGCGCTTGCAGCCTGCTCCGCGCAGTCAGCCGGACCTGTCTCCGCACCGCCGCCTGCTGCCGTGCCGGAAACGATCGCGATCGCGGTTGGGCCGTGTTTCGGTTTCTGTCCGGTCTACGAGGTGCGGGTGGCTCCATCCGGGAGCGTGACGTTCGAAGGTCAGCGCCACACGGCGACGCTGGGCGTCAAGGAGCGGGAGGCGGGAGAGAAAACCTACCGCGCACTGGCCGAGGCTCTGGCGCCTTTTCGGCCCGCGGACGGAACGACCGCCCGTGTCGAATGCGACGCGGCCATCAGCGATACGTCCTCCTACACCATCACCTGGAGCGACGCGGCGGGTCGCACGACGACCGCTACGCACCAGCGCGGTTGTTCCGGTGGTCCCGGTCAGGCTCTGGACGGTGTGCTGAAGGACCTTCCCAAGCGCCTCGACATCGAAGGCTGGGCCGCGCAGGTCACGCGCCCGGGCGTCTCGCGAGGCTGATCGAAGGCCGGACCTGACCGGAAAGTCTGCACGCTTTCCGGTCAGGTCGCTGTATCAGTGATCGGCGTTTTCGTAGGATTCCAAAGCCTTGCGGTCCTCATCCGAGACGAATTCGCATGCGAGCAAGGTCTTGCCCTCCATGGCCGGTCCTTCACGGGCGACGATGGAAATCAGGCCGAGGTCTTTCAGGGCTTGCTGGTCGTCTGGAAGTACGCGCGAGAAGCCCAGGGTGGAGGCGCCGAGCAAGTGGCTCTTTTCCGGCGACAGACCATAGCGGCGGGCGAGTTCGGCCGCGACGGGGCCGTCGAGCAACACGCCTACCGACATGCCCGCGAAGACCACGTCCTGCGTGGTGAACCCGTCCTTCTCGATGGGTTCCGGCAGGCGATAGATCGCGGCGCCGAGCGTGGAGGTATCCGGCTGGGCGAGTTTCTCGGCGGCCTCGTAAAGTTCCGTCGCGTTGGCGGTCGTGTAAGGCGGCTGGCACAGCGCGGCGGCGAAGAAATCGGGGGCAGCATCGGCGGCCATGGCCGGTGCGCTGCCTGACGCCATGGCGGCGGCGATAAGGGCAATCTTTCGGATCATGGCTGGCCTATGCTGGAATTGTTTACGCTTATCAACGGATTGTCGGAAGCGAAGTGTCAGCGTTTCGGTGCCTTGGGCTTTTGCGCGCGCACTTCTCCCAGCAGGATACCGAGATGCTTTTCCGCTTCCGCTGCATCCTTTTGCGGGAAAGCGGCGGTCATGCGGCCGCTCCAGTAACCGTAGTTCACCGTGGTCAGGCTGAACAGCCAGGGCTCGTTCTCGCGATAGCCGCTGAACGTGCCGCGAAAGGCTTCGAGGCGCTGGTTGGTCGGGATCTTCGCGGGTCCTTCCGATGCGATCGAAGGGGCGGCGAAGTGTGACATCGCGGCCTGCCGCATGATCATATAGTGATCGCGGGCCGACATCTGGTCGATATGGACGATCGCCATGCGGACCACGAGGTGGTCCTTGCCGGAGTCGAGCGGACGGTCGTAGCCGATGGCGATATATTCGCCGCTCGGATCGTAAGTCTTTTCGCTCAGGCGCTGGAAACCGTCGAATTCGGCGGGAAAGTGCAGGCCGCTGGCCGTGTGGATCAGCGTTGTGCCGTCAGGCGCGAGCGTGAAGCCCTCGGGAATTTCTCCGGAGGTGGTTGCGGCAGCCACTGCGGGAACTTGCACTGCATCTTGCGCAGACGCGGGCATTGCAAGAAGCAGCCCCATAGCCACGACCGAGCCGAAAATCATCGAAGTCTTCATGGTACGTCCCCCGTTGGTCGAGCGTGATGCGCAGAGAACATCACCGTCGAAGCCAATTCTAGGACCAACGGGAGACCGGGATCAACATCTGAATTTGCTGGAGATTTGTCGGTAGACCTTCGTTTGTGCAGGCAAATCAGAAGCGTTTCTTTTCCGTTACGTCGATCTGTACGACGCGGCCGTCGTGCACGGTCAGGGCAATCTGACCATAGCGCAGTTCCTGAAGCGCCTCGCGCACTTTGGCGAGGCTTTCCTCAAGATTGCGGAGCGCCTGGGTATCGTCGGTCATCATCGGTCTCCCGCAGTGGAGAAGGTTCTGGCCCGTTTCGCGGCAATGGCGACCGTATCGCCGATGGCCGGCGGGGTATCGTGGGAGTCGACGTCGATCTCGACGATCGTTCCGTTTTCCTGGAGCCGTCCTTCGACGCGCCAGGAGCCGGCCTTGCGGAACACGTTATCGACGACGACCCGGTCGCTGCCTTCTGCGACGATCTCGATGTCATGGGGGCGGATGTGGCGACCGTCTGGCAGGCGGTTGGTCTCGCCCACGAAGTGCGAGACGAAGGCCGTGGCGGGTTCCATGTAGACCTGTTCGGGCGTGCCGATCTGGTCGATACGGCCGTGGTCCATCACCACCACCCGGTCGGCAAGTTCGAGCGCCTCTTCCTGGTCGTGGGTGACGAAGATCGAGGTGAGCCCCATTTGCTTGTGCAGGTCGCGCAGCCAGCGGCGCAGGTCCTTGCGAACTTTGGCGTCGAGCGCGCCGAAGGGTTCGTCGAGCAGGAGCAGGCTGGGTTCTATGGCGAGTGCGCGGGCGAGGGCGACACGCTGGCGCTGGCCGCCCGAGAGCTGGCCGGGGTAGCGATCTCCGAGGCCTTCGAGCTGGACCACCCGCAGCAGTTCCTGCGCGCGCGCCTTGATCTCGGCCTTGGCGGGACGGTTGCGGGCCTTGCGCACCGTGAGGCCGAAGGCGATGTTGTCGGCCACGGTCATGTGGCGGAACAGCGCATACTGCTGGAAAACGAAGCCGACGTTGCGCTTGCCGACGGGAATGTCGGAAACGTCGTCACCGTTGAAGTAGACGTGGCCTTCGTCCTGGAATTCAAGGCCGGCGATGATGCGCAGCAGCGTCGTCTTGCCGGAGCCGGAAGGGCCGAGCAGGGCGATGAACTCGCCGGGCTGGATCTCCAGGTCGATGCCGTGGAGCGCCGGGTAGTTGCCGAAGCGCTTGGTGATGTTTTCTACGTGGATCAATGCTTTGCTCCCGAGTGAAGGTCGAAGCGCCATTCGAGCACGGTCTTGAGGACGAGGGTGACGAGAGCGAGGGCGGCCAGCAGCGAAGCCACCGCGAAAGCGCCGACGAAGTCGTATTCGTTGTAGAGGATCTCGACATGCAGCGGCATCGTGTTGGTCTCGCCGCGAATGTGGCCCGAGACGACCGAGACTGCGCCGAACTCGCCCATGGCCCGCGCGTTGCAGAGCAGTACGCCGTAGAGCAGACCCCAGCGGATGTTCGGCAGGGTAACGTGCCAGAACGTCTGCCAGCCGTTGGCACCCAGCGAAACGGCGGCTTCCTCGTCCTCCTTGCCCTGCTCCATCATCAGCGGGATCAGCTCGCGGGCGACGAAGGGGAAAGTGATGAAGACGGTGGCGAGGATGATGCCCGGCACCGCGAAGATGATCTTCAGCCCGTGCGCGGAAAGCCATGGTCCCAGCAGGCCCTGCGCGCCGAACAGCAGCACGAAGATCAGGCCCGAGACCACCGGTGAAACCGAGAACGGCAGGTCGATCAGCGTCAGCAGCAGGTTCTTGCCGGGGAAGGCGAACTTGGTGATCGCCCAGCTTGCGGCCAGGCCGAAGACCATGTTGAGCGGCACGCTGATCGCCGCGATGATGAGCGTCAGCCGGATCGCCGAGAAGGCATCGGGATTGGAAAGGGCATCGAGGAACGGGCCGATCCCCTGCTTCAAGGCTTCGCTGAACACCGCGATAAGCGGCAGCATCAGGAAGAATGCCAGGAAGGCGAGCGCCAGAGTGATGAGCAGGATCTGGGCGGTTCGGCTTTCCGTACCGGGCGTTATCCTGCGGGTTTTCCGGGTCATGCGCCGAGCCTCCTGCGACGAATGGACTGGAGGGCATTGAGCGTGAACAGCACCGCGAAGGACACCAGCATCATGACCATCGCGATCGCGGTGGCGCCGTCGTAGTTGTACTGTTCAAGCTGGGTGACGATCAGCAGCGGCGCGATCTCGGTCTTGCCGGGCATGTTGCCCGAGATGAAGATCACCGAGCCGTATTCGCCCACGCCGCGCGCGAAAGCCAGCGCAAAGCCGGTGAACAGCGCTGGCAGGATCGCCGGGAAGATCACCCGTGCGAACGTCTGGGCGCGGCCCGCGCCGAGCGTTGCGGCGGCTTCCTCCACGTCCTTGCCGAGATCGGCCAGTACCGGCTCCACCGAGCGCACCACGAAAGGCAGGCCGATGAAGACGAGCGCCACCGTAATGCCGAGCGAGGTGAAGGCGACCTTGATGCCCAGCGGGTCGAGGTACTGACCCACCCAGCCGCTCGGTGCGTAGAGCGCCGTCAGCGCGATGCCGGCAACGGCGGTGGGCAGCGCGAAGGGCAGGTCCACCAGCGCCGAAATCACCCGCTTACCGGGAAATTCGTAGCGGACCAGCACCCAGGCGACGAGCAGGCCGAACACCGCGTTCACGAAGGCAGCGGCCAGCGCCGTGCCGAAGCTCAGGCGATAGGCGGTGAGGGCGCGCTCCGAAAAGCCGACATCGACGAAGGCCTGCCAGCCCATTCCCGCCGACTTGATGAACAGCATGGAGAGCGGGATCAGCACGATCAGGGAAAGCCAGGCCAGGCTGAACCCGAAGGTCAGCCCGAAGCCCGGCAGCACGGAGGGCGCACGCCATGTGGTCTTGCGCGTCGTCATGGATGGCATCTGCAGTGGCCTGCTCGATCTTGGCGCGGGGCGCGGTTTATTTCTTGGTGTAGATGCGGTCGAACACGCCGCCGTCGTCGAAGTAGGTCTTCTGCGCCTTGGTCCAGCCGCCGAAATCCTCATCGATGGTGGTGAGGTTCAGCTTGGGGAACTGGTTGGCGAACTGCTCGGCGATCTTGGGATCGCTCGGGCGGTAGAAGTTGCGGGCGATCGCGACCTGGGCTTCGGGAGTGTAGAGATATTCGAGGTAGGCCTTCGAGACTTCCTCGGTGCCGTGCTTCTTTGCGTTGGCGCTGACGACGGCCACCGGCGGTTCGGCGAGGATCGAGATGGAGGGTACGACGATCTCGAACTTGCCCGCGCCCAGCTTCTTCTCGGCCAGCAGCGCCTCGTTTTCCCAGGCGAGCAGGACGTCGCCGATGCCGCGTTCCACGAAAGTCGTGGTGGCGCCGCGTGCGCCGCTGTCGAGCACGGGTACCTGCGCGAAGAGGCGCTTCACGTAAGTCTCGGCCGCTGCGTCCGACCCGCCCGCCTTGCGGCCATAGGCCCATGCAGCCAGGAAGTTCCAGCGCGCGCCGCCGCTGGTCTTGGGGTTCGGGGTGATGACCTGCACACCCGGCTTCACCAGGTCGTTCCAGTCATGAATGCCCTTGGGGTTGCCCTTGCGGACGAGGAACACGATCGTCGAGGTATAAGGCGCGCTGTTGTCGGGCAGCGCCTTCTGCCAGTCGGCCGGGAGCAGCTTGGCCTTGTTGGAGATCACGTCGATATCGTAGGCCAGCGCGAGAGTGGCGACGTCGGCTTCGAGGCCGTCGATGATCGCGCGGCTCTGCTTGCCCGAGCCGCCGTGGCTCATGCGGAAGGTCACGTCCTGCCCGGTCTTCTTCTTCCAGTAGGCGGCAAAGGCCGGGTTCACGGCCTGATAGAGTTCGCGCGTCGGATCGTAGGAAACGTTGGTGATCTCGACCGAATTGCCGGACTTCCCGCCGGAGCATCCTGCAAGCGAGGCGGCCAGGGCGCCGGCAGCGGCCATCGACAGGAACAGGCGGCGATTGAGGATTCCGGCATTCATCGTGTCATGTCTCCCATCGTGATGGCTCACGCCTAAACTCAATCGATTTTGTTGACATTAAATATGTAATTGCAGGGCGGCAAGCATACCTTTTGGCCGAAGCCTATACCCCGGTTCGCCTCGCCTTTGGAGCAGGCCTTGGGCGACGGTCTCGGCGAATTTTGTTCGCGTCGGCTGCATTTTCAAAAGGATAATGGGCCATTCGCCGGAGCGGTTCCATCCTCCAAAGGGGGCAGCAATCTATTGTCACGAAAAGCATCGCCCTGTTCAAGGGCAAGGCGGTGAGCGCGATTCCAGGTGCCGACAAGATGGCAGCCTGCTGGGATCGAGAATCATTTTCAACTCTGGGTTGAAAGACATTCGCCTGAATGGCGGATTATCGAAAAGCGGAGCAAGCTGCATAGGGCCCTGGAATTACACTCTATTTGTCCCGGAGCGCTCCATGAAGAAGACTGTCTCAACCGCCGCCATCGCCCTTGCCGCTGCCACGCTGGTAGGCGTTCCCTCGCTCGTCGTTGCTCAGGCCTCCGTCGCGCCCGAGGCAGTCCAGGCCGGAACCTATAAAGTCGAGAGCAACCACACGCTTGCGCAGTTCGGCGTCAACCACTTCGGCTTCAACGATTTCTTCGGCACGATCCCTGGTGCCACCGGTTCGCTGGTGCTGAACCCGAAGGCCCTGAACAAGTCCAGCCTCGACGTCTCGCTGCCCGTCGCGCGTATCTCCACCACCAATGCGACGCTCGACAGCGAACTCGTCAGCGCCGACTGGTTCGACGCCGCGACCTACCCGACGATCCGCTTCGTTTCGCAGAAGGTGGAGCAGACCGGCCCGCGCACCGCGCGCATTTCCGGCACGGTGACGATGCACGGCGTCAGCAAGCCGATGGTACTCGACGCGACGTTCGGCGGCGCGGGCGTGAACCCGATGGACAAGGCCTATACCGTGGGCTTCAGCGCCACGGGTTCGCTCAAGCGCTCTGAGTTCGGCGTGTCCAAGTATGTCCCGGCGGTGAGCGACGAAGTGCAGATTCGTATCACCGCTGCCTTCGAAAAGGTGAACTGAGCGTTGTAGATTCTGCCAGGGGAGACCTTTCGAAGGTCTCCCCTGGCAGGTCGGTGCCGTCACATGTGGCCGGTGCGGCAGCTTTCGTAGAGGAACCAGGCGCGGCGCTCGGTTTCGTCGATCCAGACCTCGATCAGGCTGGCGGTGGCGATATCGCCATATTCGTCGCAGAGCGCATGGACGGTGCGCATTTCCGCCACGAGCTGCTTGTTGTCGCCATGCAGTTCGGCGAGCATGCCCTGCGGATCGACGTAATCGGCATTGTTGTCGAGCAGGCGCTGATGGCTGGAAATGTCCGAGATCGAGCGGATCGTGGTGCCGCCCAGCTTGCGCGCGCGTTCGGCGATGGGATCGGTCATCGCGAAGATCTGGTCGCCCTGCTCGTCGAGCAGCAGATGGTAGTCGCGGAAATTCGGGCCGCTCATGTGCCAGTGGAAGTTCTTGGTCTTCAGGTAGAGCGCGAAGACGTCAGCGAGCAGGGCCTTGAGGCCACCGGAAATGTCGCGGGTGGCGTCGGCGCCGAGATCGGTGGGCGTGCCGAGCTGGCGCTGGGCGGGCGAGATGATGGATCGGTCGGACATCGATTGGCTCCGGGAGGATAGCGGCGACCCGATGCCGCCACGCTTCATCAGGTAGTCACGGTGCGGCGTCCAACCCAGCTAGACCAAAGTATGGCGTTCCCTGTCCCCGGCGATGAGGCGATTGTGCGGCGCGGCAGGGCCTTGGCCACGGGTGCATCATGGGCTAGAGTGGCTGATCCGGCTGCACCGGATCAGCCGCTCTAAGCTTCTGGTTTGTCGCATTTTTGAGTCATCAGGTGATTCCACCTGATTAGAAAATGCTCTAGGCGCTTCTCAGGAGAACAGGAATGGCGCTATCCACCCGCGCAACGAAGATGCTCGAAAAAGTCGGCGTGGCTTTCGACCTTCATGCCTACGACTACGACCCTTCGGCCGAGAGCATCGGGCTTGCCGCAGCCGCAGCGATCGGAGCCGATCCGGGGCAGGTGTTCAAGACCCTGATGGTCCTCGCCGACGGCAGGTCCGCATGCGTCATTGCACCCAGCAGCGGCGAAGTCTCGATGAAGAAAGCCGCCGCTGCGCTGGGCGCCAAAAGCGCGGCGATGATGAAGCCTGCCGATGCCGAGCGACAGACCGGCTACAAGATCGGCGGCATCAGCCCCTTCGGCCAGATGCGCCAGGTCCCGGTCGTGATCGACGAAACGGCGATCCTCTGGGATGCGATCTACATCAACGGCGGCCAGCGCGGCTTGCAGGTCAGGCTGGCCGGAGAGGATGCGCGGCAGGCCCTCGACGCGAAATTCGCGGATATTGCAAGCTAACGGCCTGATAGAGCTATGATAGTGTCAACGCGCCCTCAAGCCTCGGCGTGGTCGAAGACGTAGCCGAAGGAGCGCACCGTGCGGGGCAGGTGGGGAACCTGCATCGAGCGCAACTTGCGGCGAAGGCGGCTTACCCAGGAGTCCACGGTCCGTTCGTCGCAGACTTCCACGCTCTTCCCGAGCACGCCGATCAGTTCCCCGCGCGTGAATACGCGGTTGGGATTGCGGGCGAAATGATTGAGCAGCCGCTGCTCGTTCGATTGCAGCGGCACCACCAGCCCCTTGTAGCGCGTCAGGTGAGAGTCCGGCTGGATCGTGAGTTCGCCGATCTGGATCGCCGGCGCTTCCTTGCGCGCAGCGGCGGTCGGCTGGTAGATTCGCAGTCGCTGCACCAGCGCGGTCGGGGTGAGTGGGCCGATCAGGTAATCATCCGCCCCGGCGTCCAGCGCGCGCGCCTGCGATCTCGGATCGGCTTCGGGCAGCACCATCGTGACGTGCAAGGGGTGGTCGTTGATGCGATCCTGCAACAAGCCGCAGAGCTGAAGTCCCGACATTTCGGGAAGAATCCAGTCCACGAAGACCCAGGTCGGCGCTTTCGCGGCGCGCATGCAGAGGTCGGTCGCATTCATCACTTCCACCTCGAAGGAGAGGAAGGCGTCGCGAACGGCGCTGATGTGGGCGAGTTCGCCCGACGTCAACACGATGTCTCCGGATTTGATCATTGTCTCCACCATTTCGGCACGAATGATCGGGTCACATAGTACCCCTTTCATTGCCATGCACATGTCAAATTTGTCATGTTCGCGTTGCCACAATTGCGTCAAGAAAATTACAAAAAAGCAACACGGATGTGACGCAGCCCCCGCCTAGTGAGCCTCCCTGTCGCCCCGATGGGCGATCCCCTTGCCGCGACTGCAAGGAGGAAAGCTGAGCATTTCAGGGAGTTTTCGCATGATTCGCCACGCCATCCGTCTGGCGGCCACTTGCAGCATCGTCGCATTGAGCCAGGCCCCGGTTGCCGCCTTTGCTGACGAAACAGCAACAAATGCAGCAACTGCCGACAGCGGGGAATCCGCGCCGATCATCGTCACCGCCACCAAGCGCGAGACCGATCTGCAGAAGACCCCGATCGCCATTGCCGTCATCGGCAGCGCGGATATCGAGAAGCAGCATGTTCAGAGCCTGATCGACCTTGCCAGCGGCACCGTTCCCTCGCTGCGCGTGGCGACGTTCGAGGCGCGCCAGTCTGCCCTCACGGTCGGCATTCGCGGCATCGTGCCGTTCGACGCCAACCAGACCGCACGCGATCAGGGCGTCGGCGTCTACCTCGACGGCGTCTACCTCGGCCGCCAGCAGGGCCTGAACGCCGCGCTGTTTGACGTGCAGCGCATCGAAGTCCTGCGCGGCCCGCAGGGCACGCTGTTCGGCCGTAACACCGAAGGCGGCGCGCTCTCGATCGTCACCAAGGCGCCGACCGGCCAGTTCGGCGGCCGCGTGGAAGCGGGCATCGGCAACTACGGCCAGCGCACCGGCGAAGCCCACATCGACCTGCCCGAGTTCCATAACATCTCGATCAAGGTCGACGGCGTCTACCAGCACCAGGACGCGACGACGAAGAACCCGCTCGCGGGCCAGACCGGCTTCAACTATTACGACCGCGTCGGCGGCCGCATCCAGGCTCAGTGGAAGCCGGTGGAAGGCTTCACGGCGAACATCTCGTTCGACAAGTCGCGCGATGACAATACGCCGATGTACAGCCAGCTCATCAACTACAACCCCAAGGGCCTGCCGGTCGCGACCCTCGCGCAGATCGCTGCGAACGGCGGCAAGCTGCCGAGCGGCACGATCGCACCGCTTTCCCCGCTGGTGCATGTGAGCGGCGACAAGCGCATGAAGACCGCCGATATCGGCGTGCCGCAGCAGCCGAGCGTGGACCGCACGCAG